>Ga0307475_10002483_pt1 | contig 11110 bp, 6 predicted proteins | sample atmos_gasesECM1C_FD_203317 | JGI IMG/M metagenome (GOLD analysis project Ga0307475, IMG submission 203317) | Hardwood forest soil microbial communities from Morgan-Monroe State Forest, Indiana, United States - atmos_gasesECM1C_515 | ecosystem: Environmental > Terrestrial > Soil > Temperate...
TCTGTCTGCTTTGCGTCCCGCTGCTGCCGCTTCTGACCGCCGCGCACTACCCCGGCTTCATCGCGCCTCCGGCCGCCCCCACCCCGCGCGAGGTCGTGCTGCCGTTCGAGAAGTACGCGCTACCGAATGGCCTGGAGGTGATCCTGCACGAGGACCACCGCATCCCGCAGATCGCGGTCGACCTCTGGTACAAGGTCGGCTCCAAGGACGAGGCGGTGGGGCGCACTGGTTTCGCCCACCTGTTCGAGCACGTGATGTTCCAGGGCACGAAGCACATCGGCGAGGACAAGTACTTCGAATATCTGCAGAAGGCCGGCGCCTCGAACACCAACGGATCGACCGGCGACGATCACACCAACTACTTCGAGGTCGTCCCCACCAACCAGCTGGAGCTGGCGCTGTGGCTGGAGAGCGATCGCATGGGCTTCCTCCTGGATCGCCCAGGCTTCAAGGAGACGCTCGACAACCAGCGCGACGTCGTCAAGAACGAGCGCCGCCAGCGCGTCGAGAACCGCCCCATGGGCCTTGTGACAAAGGTCACGCTGGAAGCGCTCTATCCACCGTCGCATCCGTACTTTCACGAGGTGATCGGATCGATGGAGGATCTCTCCGCGGCCAGCGTCGACGACGTCAAGGCGTTCTTCCGCCGTTACTACACGCCGAACGATGCCACGCTGGTCATCGCCGGCGACATCGACCGCGCGAAGACCAAGGAGCTGGTCGACAAATATTTCGGTCCCATCCCTTCGGGCGATCCCATCGTCCGCGAGGTGCCACCGGCGCCGCGCCTGGACCGGCAGAAGCGCATCGCCCTCGAGGCCAAGGTTCAGCAGCCGCAGCTCACCATCTCGTACATCACGCCGGCGCAGTTCGCCCCCGGCGACCGCGAGCTGGATCTGGTGGCCAGCGTGATGGCGGGCGGCAAGTCGTCTCGCCTGTACCAGCGCCTGGTCTACGACATGAAGATCGCGCAGACGGTGACCGCCGCCCAGCAGAGCCAGAAGCTCTGCAGCACGTTCGAGATCGCCGCCTCGCCGCTGCCCGGTCACACGCTGGACGAGATCCTCGCCGTCATCGACGAGGAGGTCGAACGCCTGCGCGCCACCCCGGTCGACGCGCGCGACCTGGAGCGCGCCAAGAACCAGATCGAATCGGAGACCGTGCGCAGCCTGGAATCGCTGCTGGCCCGCGCCGAGCGCCTGCAGGCCTACAACGACGGCGCCGGCGATCCCGGCTTTCTGACCGAGGACCTGCGCCGCTACTTGGCCCTGGATGCGCCGGCGCTGCAGGCGGCGGCCGCCCAGTATCTGCGCAAGGACGCGCGCGTGATCGTCACCGTCGATCCGAATCCCGAGGCGCCCATCATGGGGCGGGTGAGGAAATGAAACCGCCGATCGCCGGAGTGTCGAACCGGATGACGCGCGCGCTGGGCGGCATCGTCGCGCTGGCCGCGCTGGACGCCGCCTGCGCGACGCAGGCGCCCCCGCCCGCGCCGGCCGCCCCGCCGGTCGCGCTGGCGCCGCCCGCGCCCGCGGCGGTGCCGCCACCCGCGCCCGCGCCACCGCCCGTGCGCGCCACGCCCGACGCGCCCTTCCGCGCCGAGGCGCCCGCTCCCGGGCCCGAGCCGGCCTTCGCCGTGCCGGCGTTCAAGCGCTTCAAGCTGCCGAACGGCCTGGAGGTTGTGTTGGCGGAGTTCCACGACCTTCCGCTCATCGACCTCAACCTTTACGTGAAGTCTGGGGGCGGCGCCAACCCGCCCGAGATGGCGGGCCTGGCCGAGATGACCGCCAACATGCTCGACGAAGGGACGAAGACGCGGACGGCGTTGCAGATCGCCGACCAGCTGGCGGTGCTGGGGGCGGCGCTCGGCACCGGCAGCTCGTGGGACGCGTCGACGGTGACGCTGGCGACCCTGACGCGCAACTTCGACGCCGCGCTGGCCATCTGGGCCGACGTCGTCCAGAACCCGCGCTTCGACGAGAGCGAGTACGCGCGCGTCCGCGACAACGTCCTCGCCGCCATCGCGCGCCGGAAGGACGCTCCTCCCACGGTGGCGTCGCTGGCCATGTCGCGCGTGCTGTTCGGCCCGCGCCACCCCTATGGCTGGCCGCTGGCCGGCGTCGAGGAGAGCCTGAAGGCGATCGCGCCCGCCGATCTGATCAAGTTCTATCGATCGCACTACCTGCCCAACAACGCCGTCCTCATCGTCGCCGGCGACACCACCGAGCCCGAGCTGCGCGCCAAGCTGGGCGCCGCGCTGGGCGGCTGGAAGCCAGGCAAGGTGCCGGCGCACAAGCTGCCGCCGGCGGTGCTGGCCACCGCCCCGGCCGCGCCGGGCGCGAACAAGACGCACGTGGTGCTGATCGACAAGGCGCAGGCGCCGCAGTCATCGGTGCGCGTCGGCCTGGTCGGCATCGAGCGCACCAACCCGGACTACATCCCGATCACGGTGATGAACCTGATCCTGGGGGGCGGCTTTTACCGCCTGGATCTGAACCTGCGCGAGGGGAAAGGCTGGACCTACGGAGCGCGATCGATGTTCGACAGCCGCAAGACGCCAGGGCCGTTCTCCGCCGGGGGCGAGTTCGTCGCCGCCCACACCGCCGAATCAGTCGGCGAGATCATGCGCGAGATGAACGGCATGCGCGACGCCGACGTCACCGACGCCGAGCTGGCGCGCGCCAAGGATCAGATCACCAAGTCCTTCCCCGCCCGCTTCGCCACCCGCGCCTCGGTCGCCGGCCAGCTGGCCGAAATCGGCGTCTACGGCCTGCCCGACAGCTACCTGCGCGACTACACGCGCAAGATCATGGCCGTCACCAAGGACGACGTGCGCCGCGTGGCGCGCAAGTACCTCGATCCGTCGCGCCTGGCGGTGGTGGTGGTCGGCGACGAGAAGTCGCTGCGCGAGCCGCTGGGAAAGTTCGGCACCGTCGAGGTGCGTGACCTCGACGGCAACCCGGTGGCGATGAAGGAGTGAGCGCGGGCGGCCACCCTCCGCCGCCTGCGTCCGGGCGCGGTCACTTTACCAGCGTGAACGAGCCCTCGGCGCCCGGGGCGCGCAGCGATTCCAGAAGCGCCAGGTTGTGGCGCGCCTTCTCGTTGCCGGGGTCGAGGCGCATCGCCTCGCGAAAGTGGGCCTCGGCGAGGGCCGCGTTGCCCATGCGCAGGGCGACGACGCCGCTCATGAACCGGATCTCGGCGTCGTCGGGAGCGACGCCCGCGGCCGCCGCCAGCTCGGCCGCCGCGTCGGGGTGCCGCTCGGCTGCCTCCAGCGCCAGCGCGTAGTTGAAACGCACGCTGGCCTTGTCCGGCCGCCGCCTGGCCGCGCGCGACAGGAACCACAGCGCCTGCTTGACGTCGGCGCGCTTGAACGCGATCGCCCCCAGGTTCGCGTAGGCGTCGGCCTGCACGGCGCGGATCCGCGCCGCATCGAGGAAGATGCGCTCCGCGGCGCCCAGCCGGCCCGCGTCGGCGTAGGTCACGCCCAGCAGAAACAGCGGGCGCGGATCGTCGGGCGGCGACAGGCGCCGCAGCCTCTCGTAATAGCCGGCCGCTCGCTCGGCCTCGCCGCGGGCGCGCAGCAGATCACCGATCAGCTTCAGCGCCACCACATGCCGCGGCCGGCGCCGCAGGATCTCCTCGTACGCGGCGATCGCCAGATCGTTCCTGGCGGCGCCGGGCGCCGCGTACGCCGCCGCCAGCTCCAGCCGCGCGTCGACGTCGTCCGGATCCAGGCGAACCACCTCGGCCAGCTCGTCCGCCAGCGCGGCGCCCGCCTGCTGCGACGCCAGCACCAGCGCCAGCGCGCGGCGCGCGCGAAGATCACCCGGCCGCGCCTTCACCACCGCCTGCAGCGCCACCCGCGCCTCGCCCAGCGCGCCCGCGTCGGCCAGCAGCTCGCCGTATGCGCGCCGGGCGTCGAGATCATCGGGATCGAGCGCCAGCACCTGCGCGTATCGCTCGCGTGCCGTCGGCAGGCCGGCCGTGCGATCGAGCGCCGCCAGGCCCGCGATGGCCAGCGTGTACGTCGGCCGCAGCTCGACGGCCGAGCTCCACAGCGCCCGCGCGTGGCCGGGCTGCCCGGCGGCCAGGCGGAGCACGCCGAGGTAGCGGCGCACCTCCGGCGCCCTCGGGTCGATGACCAGCGCCCGCGTCAGGTTCCGCTCGGCGCGCATCGCGCTGGCGCCGCCGGGTTTCGACGGGTAGCCGTCGACGCCGACATAGGCCGCCACACCCCGCCCGTACAGCACGAAGGCGTAGGGATCGCGGGCGAACGGCGCCGCGATCGCCGCCCGCTGCCCGGCGTCGGCCGCGGGGCTGACGCCCGCGGCGTCCAGCGCCTCCAGCGCCGCCCGCAGCGCCGTGCGCGGCACGTCCTCCTTGCTGCCGACCGCTTCGGCGTGGCCGGCCACGCGCCGAGGTTCGCCCACCGCGTGCACGTCGACGCTGACCGCGATCTTCCAGTCGGGCCGCTTCTCGAACGCGCCGCCGATCACCCAGCGCGCCCCCGCCGCCGCCGCGCGCGCCAGCGTGTCGTCGACCGACCCGCGCTCGATCACCGCCGGCCCGCCCGCGAAGCGCAGCGCCGGCGCCATCGCCAGCCGCTCGCCGATCACCGCCGGCAAGCCGCCGCGCAGGAAGTCCAGCGTGCGCGGGCCGCCGCGGTTCGTGAACGCCGCCACCAGGAACGACTGGCGCGCCGGCGCGGCGGGCGTCGCGTCCGCCGTGTCCGCCGCGCGCGCCGGCCGCGCAACCGACAGCGCGGCCGCCACCACCGCCGTCACCGTCGCTGCCCGCAATAAATTGACGCCCGTTCCCCGGCGGCCCATAGACAAATAGTGCAACCAGGAACGACGATGACAAGTTTCCGTCGGGTTGCTCGCGCCGCCGTGCGCGTCGCGCTGGTGGCGGCGGTGGGCGCCGTGGCGCTGGGTTGCGCGCTCGGCTACCGGATGTACCGCGCGTTCGAATCCGATCTGCCCGCGCGCCTGGACGTGGTCACCGATTACCGCCCGTTGCGCGCCAGCCAGGTCTTCAGCGCCGACGGCGAGATGATCGGTCAGTTCTACGTCGAAAAACGCGTCCTCCTGCCCGTCGACGCCATCCCGCTCACCGTGCGGCGCGCCTTCGTCGCCGCCGAGGACGCCCGCTTCTACTCGCACGGCGGCATCGATTACCTCGGCGTCCTGCGCGCCGCCTGGGCGAACCTGCGCGCCGGCCGCGTCGTCCAGGGCGGATCGACCATCACACAGCAGGTCGCCAAGCTGCTGCTCGTCGGACGCGAGCGCTCGCTGTCGCGCAAGGTGCGCGAGGCGATGCTGGCGCACCGGATCGAAGCGCGCCTGGGCAAGGATCAGATCCTGGGCATCTACCTCAACCACGTCTACCTGGGCCAGGGCGCCTACGGCATCGCCGCCGCCGCCGGCGCGTACTTCGGCAAGGAGCCGAAGGATCTCAGCGTCGCCGAAGCCGCCATGCTGGCCGGGCTGCCCAAGGCCCCCGGCCGCGCCACCCCGTTCCGCGATTTTCCGCGTGCGCAGGCCCGCCAGCGCTACGTCATCGATCAGATGCGCAACCTCGGTTTCCTGAGTGAAGCCGACGCCGAGACCGCGAGGCGCGAAGCGCTGGTGCTGGTCTCCCGCGGGCGCAGCCTGACCAACGTCGCCGCCCCCTACTTCGTCGAGACCATCCGCCGCTACATCGCCGACAACTACGGCGACGAGGAGCTTCTCGAGCGCGGCCTGCGCGTCTACACCACCCTCGACATGCGCCGGCAGCGCGTCGCGGAGGCCGCGTTGCGCGGGGGCCTCGAGGACCTGCAGCGCAGGCTGGGCTTCGCCGGGCCGGTCGGCCACCTCGACGGCGCGGAGCTGCGCAAGCTGCTGCGCGGGCGCCCGCGCCCGTTCGGCCCCGCCGGCTATCAGCTGGACGACGCCGAGACGGACGATCAGCTGCTGTTGCCCGAGCCCCGCCCGGCGATCCCGATGGCCACCATCGACGCCACCCAGCCTGGCAATCACCTGCCCGAGCCGATGGCCAAGTACGTGGTCGGCGAGGCCCGCGCCGCCCGCCGCGCCGCCGAGGCGGAGGCGCGCGCGGCGCGCAGCGCGACGAAGCCAGCGGCGGCGCTGCCCGCCGTCGATCCCGACACCACCTACGCCGCCGCCGTCGTCGCCGCCGGCCCCCACGTCGTGCTCGCCTCGGGCGCGTCGACCTTCGCCGTCGATCCAGCCGACGAGGCGCGCCTGCTGACGTGGCAGTCGCCCGAGCCGCCGGCTCATGCCCGCATCGCCGCCGGCGACGTCCTGCCCGTGCGCTTTCACATCGACCCGGGCGCGGGCCCGCGCGGCCGTCCCCGCCTCCTCGCCACGCTGGCCAACGCGCCGGCGGTGCAAGGGGCGCTCATCGCCCTCGATCCGCGCGACGGCCACCTGCTGTCGATGGTCGGCGGGTACGACTACGGCAAGAGCCAGTTCAACCGAGCCTTCCAGGCGCATCGCCAGATCGGATCGGCGATCAAGCCATTCATCTATGCCGCCGCCGTCGACCGCGGCATGACCGAGATGACCATCAAGTACGACGCGCCCGTGAAGTTCAAGACCGCCTCCGGCGTCTGGGCGCCGCACAACTACAAGCGCGAATACCTGGGTCCGCTCACCCTGCGCACCGCCATCGCCAAGAGCATCAACACCGTCTCCGCGCAGCTGGTGGCCGAGATGGGCGTGGACGCCGTCGTCGATACCATGCGCCGCCTGGGCGTGCGCTCGCCGCTGCCGCACGCGCTGTCGCTGGCGCTCGGCACCGCCGACCTCACGCTGCAAGAGGTGGCGTACGGACTGGCGACCTTCCCCGCCGGCGGTGAGCTGGTGACGCCGCTCTTCATCACGCGCCTGCTGGACGCCGACGGGCGCGTGCTGGAGGAGCACGCGGCGCCCCCCGGCAAGCCGCGCCCCCGACCGCTGTCGGCGGAGACGGCGTACATTGTCACCGACATGATGAAGGGCGTGGTCGAGATCGGGACCGCCAAGAAGGCGCGGGAGCTGGGCCGGCCCGCGGGCGGCAAGACCGGCACGTCGACCAACTATCGCGACGCCTGGTTCTTCGGGTTCACGCCCGAGCTGCTGTGCGGGGTCTGGATCGGGCGCGACGACTTCAAGCCCATCGCCCACGACGCCACCGGCGGCCAGGTCGCCCTGCCCGTCTGGCTGACGTACATGCGCGAGGCGCTGCGCGGCGTTCCCGCGCGCGATTTCCCCGTGCCGCCCGGCATCCTCTTCGCGCGCGCCGATCCCGAGCGCGGACTGGCCGCGCCACCCGCGCAGAAGGGCAGCCGCCTGGTCCCGTTCAAGCGCGGCACGCTGCCGCCTGCCTTCAAGTCAGCCGCCTACGGAGCGCGATTCTCCGATGCCGAGTTCTGAATTGTGCAGACACGACCACCTGCTCGGTCTTTCTCATCACGCTGGCGCTGAACGCGCTGCACTCGATCCTCGACGCCACGTCGAACGTCTTGGCGCTCGGCCTGATGATGTGGAGACGTGGTCATTCACGTGGTCATTCACATCGAGCCGACAGTTGACGGCGCCTCCTGAATTGTTGTCGGCGATCCGATTGCTTGACACCCAAAATGGCGCCGATAAGATAGCGGCCACAGAACCATAACCACCCGCCTAAAAGACTCTGCTAGGCACACCAAATCCCACAGTTCCACCGGCTTCCGTTTCAAAAATCGGTTCGCAAAAATTTCGTAAACCCTAAGGGTCGAGGCGGCGCTCGGCGCACGCGGAGGAAGAGATGCAAGGACTCGCGCAGTTCTTAGAGCAAGGCGGCACCCTGATGTACGTCAACCTGGTGGTGTCGATCATCACCTTGGCGATCATCGTCGACCGGGCCATCTTCTTTCTGGGCAAGGGCTCGGTGAACGCGCGGGCATTCCTGGAACAGATCCGGAAGCTGGTGCTGGCCAACAACATCGATCGCGCCGTGAAGCTCTGCTCCGCGACCGAGGCGCCGGTGGCGCAGGTGGCGCGGGCCGGCCTGCAGCGCGTTCACCGCGGCGAGATCGCCATCGCGCAGGCGATCGAGGAGACGCTGGTCGACGTGACGCCGCTCCTCAAGAAGCGCGTGCAGATCCTCTGGTCGATCGCCAACATCGCCACGCTGGTCGGCCTCCTCGGCACGGTCGTCGGCCTCATCCGCGCCTTCGGCGCCGTGGCCGCCGCGAAGCCGGAAGAGCGCTCTGCCCTGCTGGCGAAAGGCATCTCCGAGGCGTTGAACAACACCGCCATGGGTCTCGGCATCGCCGTCACCTGCATCATCGCGCACGCGTTCCTGTCGTCGGCGTCGAAGAAACAGGTCAGCGACCTGGAAGCCTTCGCGCTGAAGCTGGAGAACCTGCTGGCGGAATCCACCCAGGGCGCCAAGGCCTGACACCCATCGCGACTGATTCGTTGACGATGCGGCGAGGGTCTCGATGACGCGAAGCCAGGTCCGGGCAGCGATGCGCCGGATGAAAGAGCACAACGAGGAGATCGAGGAAGAAGCCGGAGAGCTGAACCTGGTCCCCTACATGGACATCGTCACCAACATCATCATCTTCCTGCTGGCGTCGGTGGTGAACCAGGTGTCGCTCGGCAACATCAACGTCACGGTCCCCACGCTGTCCTCCGGCGGGGGCGCGGCGGACGAAGACAAGCCGGACAAGCCGCCGCTGAACTTGACGGTCTCCGTCGGAGCCACCGGCTTCACCGTCGCCGCTTCGGGCGGCGTGCTGCCGCTGATCCCGAAGCTGGGCAGCGGCCAGTACGACTACAAGTCGCTGACGGCCAAGCTGCTGGAGATCAAGGGCGCGCCCGACAACGCCAGCGAGACCAAGGCCAACTTCAACGCCGACGCCAACATCTCCTACGACGTCGTGGTCGCCACGCTGGATGCCATGCGACAGACCGATGAAGGCAAGACGTTGTTCCCCGACGTCGCCTTCGCGGCGGGTATTCTCTGATGGCAGCCGCGACGCCGGTGATGACCCGACTGGCTGGCAAGAAGGCCATCCGTTCGTTCGCGCGCAAGCTGGCCGAGCCAGAGGTCATCAAGGACCTCAACATCACCCCGATGATGGACATGATGACCATCATCCTGGTCTTCCTGCTCAAGTCCTTCTCGTCGACGACGTCGACCATCACCTTCGACTCGAACCTGCAAGTTCCAAAGTCGATGACCCAGCTCAAGCCCAAGGAGGCGGTCGTCGTCACCATCACCAAGAAGGTGATCCTGGTCGAGGGCGACGCCGTCGCCCCCATCAACTTCGGCAAGGTCGATCCCGCGGTCAAGCGCGACGGCGAGAATGGTTATTTCATCACGCCGCTGGTCGACATCCTGGAAAAGCACGCCCGCAGGGAGAAGCGCGTCGCCGAGCTGACCGGGCAAAAGTTCGAGGCGCAGCTGATGCTGGTCGCCGATCAGACGACGCCCTACCGGCTGCTGACGGAGATCATCTATTCCTGCGGCCAGGCCGGCTACGCCAACTACCGTCTTCTCGTGCTGAAGGCGAAGGATTAGGTCCAGTCGCGCCCGGCGCGGCGGCTTTACTTCACGCAACGTTGTGGCTATATCAAGGCGCCCTTCGGGGGCGCTTTTCTCGTTTTCCGGCCCTCACGAGGTCATTCCTCCCAACATACGGAGACCCCGGACATGCAGCGATCCGCTTGCGCTCGTCTTCTCTTCGGCGCCGTCATCGGCGTCCTGATCCTGCTGGCGGCGGCGCCGCTGGCGATGGCCGAAGACGCCGCCCATCACGGCGGTGAGGCGAGCCTGGTGCTGCCGGATCTCGGGACCGTCACCTTCATGGGCAACGTGGCCGGCTCGTCGCTGCTGACCACCGGCCTCTTCGTCTGCCTGCTGGGCCTCGGCTTCGGGCTGGTGATCTTCGTGCAACTCCGGAACCTGCCGGTGCACCAGGCGATGAAGGAGATCTCGGAGCTGATCTACGAGACGTGCAAGACGTACCTCATCACGCAGGGCAAGTTCATCCTCATCCTCGAGGTCTTCATCGGCACCATCATGGTCATCTACTTCGGCGTGCTCCGGCACTTCGAAGCGACCAAGGTGATCGTCATCCTGCTCTTCAGCCTGATCGGCATCGCCGGCAGCTACGGCGTCGCCTGGTTCGGGATCCGCATCAACACCTTCGCCAACTCGCGCACCGCCTTCGCCAGCCTGAGGGGCAAGCCGTACGCGATCTACGCCATCCCGCTCAAGGCCGGGATGAGCATCGGCATGCTGCTCATCTCGATAGAGCTGTTGATGATGTTGTGCATTCTTCTCTTCCTGCCCCGCGACTACGCCGGCGCCTGCTTCATCGGGTTCGCCATCGGCGAGTCGCTGGGCGCCTCGGCGCTGCGCATCGCGGGCGGCATCTTCACCAAGATCGCCGACATCGGCTCTGACCTGATGAAGATCGTCTTCAACATCAAGGAGGACGACGCGCGCAACCCCGGCGTCATCGCCGACTGCACGGGCGACAACGCCGGCGACTCCGTCGGCCCCAGCGCCGACGGGTTCGAGACCTACGGCGTCACCGGCGTCGCGCTCATCACCTTCATCCTGCTGGCGGTGCCGAACCCGGACGTCCAGGTGCAGCTGCTGGTCTGGATCTTCGCCATGCGCATCATGATGATCGTCGCCAGCGGGCTGTCGTATCTGTTCAACGAGGCGATCGTCCGCAGCCGCTACCAGAACGCCGACAAGATGAACTTCGAGGCGCCGCTGACGCAGCTGGTGTGGATCACCTCGCTGATCTCGGTGGCGATGACCTACCTGGTCTCGAACGTGCTGCTGCCGCGTCTGGGCCCGTCGGGCAACGAGACGCTGTGGTGGAAGCTGTCGACGATCATCACCTGCGGCACGCTGGCCGGCGCCATCATCCCCGAGGTCGTCAAGGTCTTCACCTCCACGGAGTCGAAGCACGTGCGCGAGGTGGTGACGGCCTCGCGCGAGGGCGGCGCGTCGCTGAACATCCTGTCGGGCCTGACCGCCGGGAATTTCAGCGCCTACTGGATGGGCATCGCCATCGTCGCGCTGATGGGCATCGCCTACTACGTCAGCGGCGAGG
>Ga0307475_10002485_pt1 | contig 11107 bp, 10 predicted proteins | sample atmos_gasesECM1C_FD_203317 | JGI IMG/M metagenome (GOLD analysis project Ga0307475, IMG submission 203317) | Hardwood forest soil microbial communities from Morgan-Monroe State Forest, Indiana, United States - atmos_gasesECM1C_515 | ecosystem: Environmental > Terrestrial > Soil > Temperate...
CCGAGGATATTTACGGCAATGTAAAGCGCCGCTTCCTGTAGTAGTATTGCCGGAACGAGTAGGAGATCATGAAAGAGCCGCGTCTTTCCAAAGCCGAAACTCGCATTCTGGAGCAGTACTGGAAACTTGGGACTGCGTCGGTGCGCGAGATCCTGGAAAGTCTGCCTGAAGATGAACGCGTTGCTTACACAACCGTGCAGACGCTCGTCTATAGGCTTGAGGAGAAAGGCGCGTTGCGCAAGGTAAAGAAGATCGGCAATGCCCAGCTCTTTCAGCCGGCGCTCAATGAGAGCCAACACCGCAGCAGGCTGGTACGCGATTTGCTCGATCTCTTCGGGGGCTCTCCGCGTCTGCTTGTGTCCAATCTGCTGGAGAATGGCGCCCTTACCCTCCGAGACCTGAAGGTATTGCAGAGTGCGGCACGCAGCGATAAGAACGGCCACACCCGAGGAGGCAAACGTGCATGAGCATATCGCACGCGCGATGTACTACTTGAGCGTTCACCTGCTGTATGCGTCCATCGTCGGCGTTGCCGCGTGGATGCTCACCTCAATCCGCGGCCCAAGCGCCACCACGAAATATTGGATTTGGGTTCTGACCGCGTTCAATTTCGTTGTGCCTTCAGGAGCATTAATCGATACGCTTTGGGCGACCCACTTGCCATGGGCCAGGCCGCTCGGCGCTATTGGCGGACCAATATGGGTTATGACTGAAGGCCGGACGGCAGTGGCGCTTGGCGTGACATGGATAGCCGGCGCCTTCTTCATGCTTATGCGATTGATGTCGCGTATACGGAGAGGGCGTCGCGAGGCGCAAGCGCCGGCCCATCTGGGCGACCGTCGTGTGACGTCTAATTTCGTAGCGGATGGCATCGCCGTGAGCTTCGACGACGGGCATCCGGGTCCCGCAGTTTGTGGAGTTCTTTATCCTCGCGTCCTGCTTCCCCTCGGCATCGATCGGTTGCTCAATCAACGTGAATTTCACGCTGTCCTGATTCACGAACTGGCGCATGCAAGACGGCGCGATAATTTGATCCGTTTGTTCTATGAGGTTTCATTGTGCGCTCTGTGGTTCCATCCGCTCATCTGGCTAGCTGGAGCGCGGATTGCGCTTTATCGCGAGCTCTCTTGCGATGAGTCTGTCATCAGGCGTGCGCATGGACCAGCACTGCTTTCAGCGCTCGCCAAACTTGCAATTCCGGAACAAGTTGGATTTCTGCAAGCAACAGCCTCATCGCATCTGAGCTATCGCTTGGCCCGCCTGGCCGGGCCGGCGCAAACGACACAGCGCGCAGCAAACCTATTACTGGCGACGCTATTTGCCACGGTCATCGCGGCGGGCATCATTCAAACCGTCGCGCATACCGCATGCTGCTTCATTCTAAAGCGACAGCTTGCCGTGGACGTCCATTACCGGCAACCGGTTCCGTCAATACTCTTGAAAGTAAAACGTACATTGTAGTAGCATAGACTCGATATGTAGTAGGTGCCGATTCGGAGGCCAAAATGGCGAAATTGGGATCCGCACAGCTACCGGCGGACGCTTCCGTCCCGAGCCGTGCTTCGACCGCAGTCACAAAGCCAGCGCCGAGGCACTCTGCCCTCGTCCGCGTGACGCACTGGATAACCACTCTCTGCTTTTTCGCGCTGCTTGTTAGCGGCATCGAAATTGTGATCTCGCACCCGCGCTTCTACTGGGGCGAGACGGGCACCGTCTTGACGACTCCGTTATTTCAACTGCCAATTCCTTCCTCAAGAAAATCGGTGCCGACGGGTTACGGCTATGTGCTGCCCGACCAGAACGGCTGGAGCCGCGCATTGCACTTTGAAGCTGCCTGGATCGCGGTGCTGACGGGCTTGCTCTATGTAATTTCCGGGTTGCTTACACGTCATTTCCGAGAAGACTTAGTACCCAGCAGGGCCGATCTCTCAGGGCGGGCGCTGTTGATCTCCTTTGCAAAACCGTTGCGCTTTGAACGGCCGAGTGCGACAGAGGCTTCTTCCTACAATGGGCTCCAGCGCCTCACGTATCTCTTCGTGATCTTCATTCTGTTCCCTTTGGTCATCTGGAGTGGCTTGGCGATGTCCCTCGCGTTTGCCTCCGCCTTTCCTTGGTCCGTTACTCTGCTCGGTGGTCGCCAGTCTGCTCGCACAATTCACTTCTTTGTCACTGTGGCTCTTGTGCTGTTCCTGTTCGTCCACATCGCGATGGTTTGCCTTGCCGGTTTCTGGAATCGCACAGGAGCTATGATCACCGGCCGAACCGCTACACGCAAGGAGCACGCATGATCAACCTCTCACGCCGAAAACTGATCCTATCCGGACTCGCAGCGACCGCAGGTGCATCGGGATTGGCAGTGGTAGCGCGCCTTTCGCAGAAGTATGGATTGGTTCCTCCCGATCACGGCGGAATCTACGGCCTGGGTGAAACGCTAACCTACGCGTCACAGCGGCTGCTGACGCGGCATTCCTTGGCGCGCGAATTCCCGCACAGCCGGATTTCCCCGCGCCCATTCCCGAACGAAATCTCGCCCCTCACGGAAGAATTTAAGCGCCTTCAGGGCGGACGTTTTGCGGACTGGCGGCTCTCCGTCGATGGCTTAGTCGCTGAACCTGCGTCGTTCTCCATTGCTGACCTGAAGAGCTATCCGTCTCGCAGCCATATCACCGAACTCGCGTGTGAAGAGGGTTGGTCATACATAGCCGAGTGGACTGGCGTTCCTCTGTCCCACGTGTTGAACCTTGTAGGGGTTCACCCCGAGGCTAAATACGTTGTGTACACTTCGATGGAACCTGACACCTGGGACAGCATTGATATGGCCGATGCTCTGCATCCGCAGACATTTCTTTGTTACGGCATGAATGGCGGCGACCTTCCGGTGCGTCACGGCGGACCGCTTCGCATGCGGCTCCCTCGGCAAGTCGGTTACAAGAACCTTAAATTCATCACACACCTGACGGTCACCGACAAGCTGAAAGGATTCGGGAATGGCTGTGGCTCTGTGGCTTGCGAGTATGGCTACGCCTGGTACGCCGGCATCTGACGTGCTCTGCCGTCTTTGATGGTTTTTTAAGGCCAGAGTGTCCATCCGTATTCAGATATAGAGCCCGATCGCCTAAATTGCGGTTCCCTCGATCGTCGATGCACGTTCCGGAAAAGCGCCCTTAACTTGTGCCCTCCAAATCACTGGTTCAACCGGACCAACCACGAAAATCCACTGAAGCGCCCCCACGCCGGCTACGGCTGCGGTGATCAAGAAAGCCCAATAAAAGTGCCCGGTGCGGCCGAGCAGAAATCCGGTTAGTGCCGGTGCGACCACACCTGCCAGATTAGCCACGAAGTTCTCGATGCCCATCCATCGGCCCGCAGCGTGTGGGCCGGCGAGCGTCTGCGAAACCGCAAATAAGTTCGAACTTGTCATCCCCATCGATGCGCCGGCCAACAACAGAAGCACAACCAACAGGCTCGCAGGCGCCACCCCACACCCGGACAGGAAGAGACCGGTGCAAGTCAAACCCAGAACCACAAACTTCGTGCGGATGTGCGTGGGCGTGGCACCGGTAGAAATCCACCGGTCTGAGAGGCGGCCGCAGGTAAGGCACGACAATGCTGACATCACAAATGTCGCGCCGCCGATCCGGGACATGCCTTCCAAAGAAAAGTGCCGCTCACTTACCAGGTAGTATGGCAGCCACGTAAGCAGAAAATACAGAGGATAATTCATACAAAAATGGCCAATCCATGTGCCCCACGATGATCGGTGGCTGATAATTTCCCAAAGCCCCGGGCCCTGCTTCATGTGGGTTAATCCGAAGTGCGGCGTGCGCGGCATCCATTGAAGCCACGGAGGGAGCCACAAAAGCCCAATGAGACCGAGGCCAATGAAGAAAGGCCTCCACCCAAAATGCGCTACCATCGTTCCGCCGAAGAAAATGCCAAACGCGGGTCCCAGAGATTGACCCACTCCAATGACTGAATTGGCAACGCCCCGCTGCCGCTCCACGAAATGACTGGCGAAGATTTTCGAATATGAGGGATAAGCGATTGACTCTCCGATACCCAGGACAACGCGTATGGTCAGCAACATGGCAAACGTGCGTACCATGCCGGTAAGAGCAGTGGCGGTCGACCACACGAAAAAGCCGAGAGCGAAAATCCACTTTACCTCAAAGCGATCGACAAGCCAGCCCGCGAGGACCTGCATGCAGGCGTAGGTCCAGAAGAAAGACGAGAGGAGAATGCCCAACTGCGAAGGCGAGAGGTCCAGTTCGCCTTTCAGCAGCGGAGCCGCGACCGAGAGGTTCGCGCGGTCAATGTAATTGATGAAAATGGAAAGGCCGAGCAATACCAAAACGCGGACCAACGTGGGTGAGAGTTTCTCCCTGCTCGGCATGGCGCCCATCATAAACCCTCGCCGAAGGGCCCGATTGGAGTTCCATATTTGGTCGCCGGCGAACGTCGCCGAGTGCGCTCAAAAAATTCTTCGCAATTGCGCTTTCACCGAATCTGGGACCTTGATTCCCATGCGATCCAAAGTCTCCTTACCCCTCTTCACGAAGCGCCACCTGCCTTGCGATTTGCGTTGTGCTGCTTCAAATTCGTCGAGTAGATTTTGGGGCAAGACCCCCGCCGACGGAAGCGAAAGTTCCCCCTTCTGCCCAGCGTAACTTCCGTCCGCTAGGGCTCGCAGAATTTGGGACTGTTCCGGTGCGGCACATTCTAATTGCACAAATAATCCGCGAAACTGCTTTCTCCAATGAAGATCTTGACCATAGAACGCGTGCATGTGAGGTTGCCGCTCGCGCAATCTCTGTAACAACCCAAAGGTGCCGGGTCGCGGAGCGTAACGGCCGTCGTATTTCGTGTTCCATGTTTCTATACCCTGGGGCAGCCTCTCGAAGCTCTCGATCCATTCGAAGAACTCATCCTTCGGGTGCGCAATGACTGAAACCGCACTTTGCGAATCGATGTGCGCGATGACAGTTTGCGGGTCTCCGCTATCGGTCGCCGCCGTAGCCCCATATCCGAGAATGTGCATCTCTCGCTCACAGCGATATTCCAATCCAGGAACGAAAAGAAAGTCTTCGTCAGAAAGCGCGTAGCACTCGTCTCGATAAGTCTGCACTTTCACTTCGTCAAAGTATTCCGCGTGATCAGACATGCAGACGAATCGGCATTCTTCAGATAGAAACACGCGCCGCAACTCCGCCAGGGTAAATTCCCCATCAGAGTAAGTACTGTGAACGTGCAGCGCCCCTTTCAGCATGAGTTTCATTCTAAGCGGATTTGTCTGCCGTCTCGTGTGCAGACGTATCTGCGGATCCCTGCGCAGGTCTCTGATCGACAATGCGCCTCCCGAGATTCACCCAGTCTCCCAACTCCGGCAGCGGATCATCCCACGTAAAGAGATCATGGACAGTTCCGGGCACCGGAGTAAGCACCGCCGCAAGCGTCGAGAATCTGCCCGGATAAGGGTCCGGATAACCCGTGGGTGCTCCTCGCCAAACTTCTGCTAGATGACGCAAGTCGCCCAAGAACCATCTGCATCGCACTCCGACCTTATATTCACCCACGGGTTCCATGTCGCCTTGTTCCGCCATTCTGGCGAGGAGCGCGGGGAAATCGACGCCTGAATAGCATGCCAGCGCCAAAGAATGCCAGAAGCGGCCGTTGACTTCGAGAAACACCGGGGCCTCTCCCTCCACGTGCCGAAACTCCACCATCGCGACTCCATGCCAGTTCAATGCCTTGAGAATTGCTAGCGATGCGTCACGGATTTGCGGCGGCGGACGCACACTTACCCGCACAGCACTCCCCGAGCCGGTGGGATATACATCCCGAATACGGCGATGCGCAAACTCAGCGCGCAGCTCGCCATGATTCATCAGCGCGAAATAGCCGGCGCCTTCCCCGGCGACATACTGCTGCACCATGATGGCGGAGGCGCGGCTGCTGAGATCCTGATACGCGGAGTGAAACTCTCCCGCGTCACGAGCGTAGCGCGGTCGTCCTGTAGTGCGCACCTTGCCGAAACTGGATAACTCTTCCGATGACCGCGGCTTTAACACGACTGGATACGCGATTTCGTGAGCAATCCGGGTTGCCGCTTGGGAATTCGAAATCACAGTGCTAAGAGGGACAGCAACACCGAGCGATCCAGCGAGTTTCGTGGTGGCCTCTTTGTCGAAAGCGCGCAGCAGTTCGGCGTGAGTAGGAAGAACCATTCTGGCGCCTACCGCGTATAGTCGCTCCCGATTTGCCGATAGCGGAAGCGTGGTTGCCTCAGTCATGGGCAGCACCAGGGTCCCAGTTTCTTGGCGCGCCATCTGTACGATGCGATCGAGAAAGCCTTCCGTCTGACTCTGGGGTGCAGGGTAACGAAAGCTTCCTGAGGAATGCCGCGACCAGCCTGCCTTTGACCACGGAGTCGACTCTCCGACTACGACCTCGTGTCCGGCCCGAGCCAGGGATCGGACTGCAGCCACGGCCTGGTTCTGGTTCCCGTCCAGCACCAGAACTCTCATGAACTGACCGTCATGGCAGCACGCGATGCGCGATTGTCCAATGCCGCCTTTAGTACGTCAGCGAATATCGAAACAATGCGGGACCAATCGTGTTGCGAAGCCAGCGCAACGGCAGCCTGTTCGTACTTGTGGCGGAGAGCCGCGTCTCTCAATAGCAGAAGAATTGACTCGGCAAATGTGGCAGCGTCGTCCGCCAAGATCAAATCGCGGCCACTCTCGACTTCCAGTCCCTCGGCGCCGATGGATGTCGAAACCACCGCCTTGCCCATGGCCATGGCTTCGAAAATCTTAAGCCTCGTGCCTCCTCCTACTCGGAGCGGTACGACGACGACCGTTGCATCCCGCAGGTAATCAGCCACAGAAGGCACCGTGCCCGTGACCTGTACGGAAGACAAGGCAAGTCGCCGCACTTTGCTGTGCGGATTGCGTCCTACGATCTGAAAAATCGCCTCAGGAAAATGTGCCAGAATCCCTGGCCAAAGCTGCTGACAAAAATATTCCACAGCGTCTATGTTCGGCTCCCAGTCCATCGAACCGGTGAACACGATGCGCGGAGGGTTCGCAGTGGAGGCTGGGGCTACACTGAACTTGCTAGTATCGACACCCGTGGGAACTACTGTGATCTGGGCGGCGGGATCTATCTCAAGCATTTGCTGGCGGTCGTGCTCTGACACTGCAATTATGTGATGAAACCGTCGCAACGCAGCCCCCTCGTACCGGCTCATTTTCGCTGCTTCGATTCCGAATGCCATTCTCTTGATAGGATTCGATTCGGTTGCCGCCATGCGCTTCCATAGCGAACTCTCCACATTGTGCTGAAACAACACGGTGGGCGTAAGTAATTTTTGAGGAAAGTTCAAAGAAGCGGAAAGAAAGTCGCACACGGCAACGTCGAAACGGCCTTCTTCCATCCGGCCTTGTATCGTTTTGGTAACCGCAGGATGAGTAAATTTGCTAACCGCATAGGGAGCGCTTCGCGGGAGACGCCGTAAATAATCCAAACTTTGTTCCAACAGAGTCGAGTCCGGCGCTGCAGTGCAGATTGTTTCCGCGCCGGGTAGTTCTCCGCGAATGTTTGCTTCGTATTGCAAGTCTCTACGGCCCCCATAATAGGAAAGTAAAGTAACCGAATGAGAGCGCGCCAGAAAACGGAGAATGTTGTACGACCGGATTTTTCCCCCAGTATCGACGGGCAGAAGCTTGCCGGCTTTTACCCACAAAATTTTCACTTCGACATTCCCGGAGATGTCGTATGAAGGGAAGTGGCGGCTTCTTCCTCGCGATAGGGCCGGGGAGGATGATCTTCCGCGAGCATCGTCGCGTCAATCTCAGCTGCTGTCAGCGTCGGTAGAAAGGCACGAATCAATGAAGTGCGCTTGAACATCTGCTTGGCTTCAAAGAAGGTGCGATGGAATTGCCGGGTCGTGGCAAGTCCCAGGCCCATGCCGCGATCTGGTGGCGAGACCGAAGTCTCGTACCCAAGTTTCCTTAAAGTTGGGCCTATCATTCGTTCAAACTTTGCCAACTGCTGCGGACTGAAACCTTTTTTCCAGCGTCCGACAGGACTGTGACCAGCATTCGGAGATTCCGCACTAAAGGACGTATTAGGCTTGCTTACTGAACCGTAACCTACGCGACGAATCCGTTCATAGTCTAGGTCATGGTCGAGGAAGCGCCCGATCTCATTCAGCGTCTGTTGCGGTGAGGAAACGAGATCTTCAAAGTGGATTTCGTGATAGTCGGACCCGAACAAGCTTCCGTAGCGGCGGCCATGCTCGACCATCCACTCCCAATATGCGCCCGCCCCAAGCAAACTCTGGCGCTTCTCCCACGGGAGTGGACGCACATATTTGAGTTTGCCAAGCGACATCGCAACGTCGCGGCCATCGCGAATGATGTGGAGAATCAAAGCACTCGGAATCTGCTGCTTGATGGCAGGCAAATGCAGCAGTCCTTCGGGAGAGTTCTCAGCCCAGCGTTGCATTCCCTGCGCACGCACCATCTCGTCCATGACGATGCGGAGAAAATCGCCGGTGTTCCGGCAGTCCTCTAGAATCCTTTTTTCGATGTCGGCCGAAGAAAGCCCAGTGGCGCGAAAGAGTTTGCTATTCGACCAAGCGTTTAAGACTTGTTTGCGAGTTTCCCGTGACCCGAAATTCCCAAACCGAGGTCCGAGGACATTAAACACATTTGACTCCGCCAAGTAGACCGCGAATCCCCCGGAGGAAAGCAACATGTCGTAAAGGAGAGTGGTGCCGGAGCGAGGGCTGCCCAGCACAAAAACCGGAGCAAACTTCCGCTGGTTCGCGTCGACTGCCATTATCAACCGGTACTCCGGGCGAAGTAGTTTTCTTCACGCCCAAAACATTCGTGCGTTTCGAGAATGAGCGTTAGCTCCCGCATGTCGGCGGGCCATCTCTCTTGCTGCTCGCCATTCTTGTGCTGTATTTCCGGCCGGGTTATATTTTAGTTCAAGCGGCTCGCAGAAGATGTTTCATAGTTGATCCCGCCGGTGGGGCCACGCAGTTCCAGTCTTGGCGGGAACATTACTTCGCGACGGCGTCCTGTAGCTCAGTTATTGGGGGCATCCCGGCGGAGACTTGGGCCGCTTGGATTCGATAACCATTTCTAGTCCGTATGTGGTAACCCTTCAGATTTGGGCCCACAAGTTTCACGGTGATAGTGCGCCAGCCGCGGTTTGGATTCGGTTGCGGATAGTAACTGAGCGAATAAAGATGAGCGAGATCATCACGAATGGAGGCGAATGCCTTATTTTCTTCCTTCCAATTCTTGGCGAAATAGACTTTGCCTCCCGTGGCCTTGGTCATTCGTTCGAATACAGCGGTCGAGACGGGTTCCAACTGCGCTAGCCTGGTACTGATCATGTAGATGACTATTCCTGTCGACTGCGCCAACTCTGCCACGTCTTCGGGCGGCACCATGCTGGCATTGTCGGGTCCATTCGAAAACACAACTATGACTTTTCTTCCGGTGTAACGGGCCGCGTCCTTAACCGTCAATAGAAGGCAGTTGTAGAGCGCTGCTTCATCCCCGGCGACGGTCGTGCGAACCCCCCGCAAAACCTGCGATCGATCGTCTGTAAGCAATGACGCACGGGAAAGATCATGGCTGTAAGAATAGAAGGCGACCTTATTGGGGCCTTCCAGGGAGCGGACAAAATCGGCGATAGCATCCTGCGCGTACACGAATCCCCGGTACATATAGTTGCTGGTATCAAACAGAATGAAAATGTTGGCGCCTGGAGCAAGCAAGCCCAAGCGCTGCGCGGTGGACTGAGGTCGATCCGGCCCTTCTGATTGGTCGGCTTCTGCCGAAGAGCTGCTATCTGAAGGAGTCAATCCCGCTAACGTGCTGGCTGGAGCATTGCCTTCAGAAGCGACCGCAATCTTTTGCGGAATCCGATCTTCAGTTATCGCGAAATCTTTGGGCTTCAGTCCGGTGATGTAGTTGCCCTTATTGTCTGTGACGGCGACATTCAACTGCACCATATCAACGTTAACCTGGATATGTGGTTCGACCTCTTGAGCCGCGCCCCAGGTTCCGCAGACGAAAAGGAAAATCAAAGAAAGCGATAAGAATACGAACTGCTTCCTTGCCATAAGAATCCTCTTTCACGCCCCATTAATTCACACGAGCGAGAACTGCTGCCGAGGCAATTTTGCCTTGCCTGAACTCTTCGCCGGTTTCGCGCAGGGCACGAAGCACGGCTGGCCAATCTTCCAAATTCGTACCGAAAACATTCTCCACCATGCGATGAGTCAATTGAGGCACGAGGCGATTCAGCACAACCGGCGGGTAGCCCATTTCGTCCGCCAAGCGAGCCCAGTACAAATTGCTTGAGTCCCACGACTCTCCCATCAAGCGGCTGGAATAACCTGCGAGAGCCGGGAATGATTGCACATTCAGCAACTCTCGAGCATAATTCTGGGCCAATATCGGATGTGGTACACCAAAGTCATGTGACAGCCGATTCCAGCTGAGTTCCTCCGGATACGAGCGCGACATACGTTGTAATTCCTGAGTTGCAGGTCCCACTGAAGCGGTCTCTGTGGGGAATTCTCGAAGAAATTCGGCAGCTAGATAAAAGGTATCGGCGGGTAGCATTTGAGGGAACATTTCCGGCAATCGCCGTTGTGCTAGAGCCTGGTCCACCCACTCCAGTCTTTGAGGATCCATTCGTTCGGAGAGAATATTCATCAGCTTGATTCGCAGCTCTTCGTTTTCCACTGAAGCTGTCAACAGCTCCTCGCCGCATCTTTGATACAAGGCGATGGCATGCAGTTCGCTCGGGGTTACAGTCCACCACCGCGGCAACGTCGCACTGGTCAAGAGACCGGGGACGAGTTCTCTCCAAATCAGCGCCTGTACGTTTTCGGGAGCGATAAAGTCCTCCTCGACTTCAGCCAGAACATAAGGCAAGTCCGCCAAAGAACCAACTAAGTGCGCGCCGCCGCCAGCCGGCGAGCCGACTCCGAATAACTGGGCTGCCTGCCAGAGATGTTCCACCCCTCCAACTGTGTCACCCGAGAAATCATGCGATCTGACAAACAGCGGATTAGTGT
>Ga0307475_10002486_pt1 | contig 11103 bp, 11 predicted proteins | sample atmos_gasesECM1C_FD_203317 | JGI IMG/M metagenome (GOLD analysis project Ga0307475, IMG submission 203317) | Hardwood forest soil microbial communities from Morgan-Monroe State Forest, Indiana, United States - atmos_gasesECM1C_515 | ecosystem: Environmental > Terrestrial > Soil > Temperate...
GAAGTCGACGAACGTGTCCCGGCTCATCTGGAGATAAGGATGATTGGAGTTGTTGATGGTGAAGATCTCCCTGAAACCCATCTTTTCCTCATAGAAGTCCTTCGTTACCTGATCCTTATAGTTGATTCCTATGACATATAGCCTGTAGCTAGGATACGTATCCGACCAGGACTCCGTTGATTTCGTTGTGAGCGATTCGGGACTCAACTCATTCAGCTCGAGCCTGAGGCCAGCAGGGTCATAGACGTTGGCGTTTTTCACGTTGCTGGGTTGAGCCGTACCGGGCTCGGTCACTGATCCTGGTGTCGTCGCGGTACGTGCCACTGAGGGAATCCCGGCTCCTTTGAGCCGTGCCAGAGCAGCGGCCAGATCGTTAACAACCAGATGGACGTGTGTGAAGCTTGGCCGAACTTCGGCCGTTGCCGGCTGCATCTCGAGAAACGTGTCACGGCTCAGCTGATAGTATGTCGTGGCTCGGCCATCAGGGGTGGTGAATTTAAAGGCTTCCCGCAACCCCATCTTCTTCCCGTAGAAGTCTTGCGATGCTTGGTAATCCTTCACTGCAATGCCAACGACGCTGAGCCTGTAGCCGGTGTTCTTGTTTTCCTGGGCCGGAATTGATTTAACGCCGAACAAGCCAAAAGCGATCGCTGTCGCAAGCAGCACGTGTCTATGACAATCTGAAGCCCGTGAGCGCATCTTTATGGCCCTCCCTTTCCGCGCTGAGTATGTTCCCATTCCCCTTCTGTCAGCGCCACTGCTACAGCATTGCATTGATCGTTTCGCGGCCGACGCGTTTCGAAGTTCGCGACGACAAACCTGGAATGGGCAGAGTATAGCCCTATCTGCTTTCCCTGGTCGCGTTTTACAGTGAGTCTGTTTCAGTGTCTGGGAGGTAGTTGTAGACATCCAGGTAGAGACGCCTGAAGCTCAGGGTAGCTACTGTTCGTGTGATTTATCGCGAAGCATTTGTGAAACGCTTCGGTGAATAGAGCCCGGTGTAGACTCCCAGGATGTGGCAGGCGCGAATAGCCGCTAAATTTCTAATTGGCTTTTCTGGAATAGCCGTCCTTGGTTTCGGTATTAAGACGGTGAGTCCGGGGTATATGATCCTTGGAGTGTTGATCGTGTTTGCGTCGGTGCCGCTACTCGCACGTCGCCGCTAGTGTTCATTCATCGCGAAGCACCTGTGAAAGCCTGCGGTAGCTCTTCCGATCTTGAGGGCCAGCCTCTCGGGATATGATGGCCGCGACGATCAACCGTCAGCCGGGCACGGGACGGGCTGAGCAAAAAGGCATTGTTCTGGCACCGCTCTAGCCGATTGAGAAACCACGGCTCGAAAGTGGGCCTCCGCTTCCGCCAGAAGGAAAACCTTTTCGGCGCTGGCGACTGCGATGGGGGCCTGCCGGCAGGGTCTTTATTGGCTCAGGGACCCACTATTTCGAATCCTAATAGCAGCAGCCGCTTGCGAATCGCTCGCCGATCAAACGCCCGCGAAATATTGAGTAACGCTTTCGATGCGATGGGTGCACGCGGAACACGCGACATGCGAACGAATATGCTTGACCGTGTTATACGCCGTGATACACTGCACTCATGCTCACGAAGCTCACCGCAATACGCCTCGATGCGAAACAGCTTGCCGAACTCGAACGCATTGCCAGGCGCGAAGATCGAGCCGTCAGCTACATCATTCGCAAGGCCATCGACGAATACATTCGAAAGGACAAACGCTCATGAACAAGATGGAGCCATTGACTTCCACTGAACTGCTGAATGTCCTGCGCTTAGCCAAGCTCGAAAGCGAACGCGATCACGCCATGCTGTTGATCTGCGACGGACACGCGATGCGCGCCAGCGAATGTGGATCGCTGCTGCTTTCCGATGTCTCAGTCAAGGATCAAACGATCAGGATCAGGCGTACCAAAGGTTCACTCGATACCGTGGAGAAGCTGGTGCCGAACTCTAACCGTTTGCTTGATGAACGGAAGACGCTGGAGAATTGGTTGCGACTTCGCCCAACTGATTCACCTTATCTATTCACCAGCCGAAAGCATCACCAATTGACCCGCGTTCAGGTCCATCGAATCTATCGTTATTACGCCATCAAAGCCGGACTCCCGGGAACTAAATTAGGCGTCCACGCATTGAAGCATTCCATCAGTCAACACGGTCATGATCGCGGGATCGACATCGAGGTCTTGCGCGTGATGATGGGACACAAGCTGATCACATCCACCCAGCGGTATTTCGAGGTCACCCAAGCTCAAGCTGATGCTGCCCGGCACGCCGCCGTACTGTCGATCTAAACCCGCCTTCTGAATGTAACTTTACCCTCAAAACTGGGGCTCGAAACTGAGCGCATCTGCCATTCGGTTGAAAATGCTATCTACCATCGACGTATCCTGAATGACTCATGGCAAAGTGACGCGCACGACAGTAACGCTCATATCGGTTCCCGGTTTGATGGACTACATCTCCGAAAATATTCGGCTTGAAGATGCTGCACTCATCCCCTTATGGGATCGGTATCCCTTTTTGTGCTCTGTCCCTCAGAGGAAACTTCTGGCAACCAAAATGGGCCGAAACCGATTTTGGAATCAACCCGCTCCGTTGACTATTCGTTGGGGTACTGTTCATAGCGGTCGCAAAAGACGGCCGCTGTGAACTTTTTGCATTCCAAGCGCGTCGGTTTTGCGTATAGGTAGATGAGAGCCGGATGGCAATAGATGCAGCCGAATTGGGGAGGGTGATAGAAATCCATCAACGGATGGTTTTCTCCATAGCGCTGCGCCTAACGGGCGATTACGGCTTGGCCGAAGAGGTTGCGCAGGACGTGTTTCTCGATTTTTTTCGCTCGGCAGAAAAACTCACGGGCAAGGAGCACGCACGATTCTGGCTGCGCCGCGTCGCAGTATACCGCGCGACAGATGCATTGCGACACCGGTCGCGGCAGCCGGAAGCCGCAGCAGAAGAGTGGGTCCAAGACGAACACGATATCGCTCTCGGGCAAAGCGGTGGTGCGCAGGTGAGTTCCGGCGTGTCGGCGAAGATCGAGGAGTTGCTACTTGCAATACCCGAGCCGCTGCGGGTTGTGGTGGTTTTGCGATACCAGGAGGACATGGTTCCTGGGGAGATTGCCGAACTTCTTGGCCAACCGGTCGCAACAGTGAAGAGTCATCTACAGCGTGGTCTGCAACTGTTGAGAAAAAAGGCGGCGGTCACGATGAAAGAATACATCCGATGAACGATCCAAAGAGCACGAGCAGGGGCTTGCAAGCGGACGAATTTGAGGAGCAGGTGATGCGGTCGCTGAGACGCGTTGAAGCGCCGAAAGGCTTCGCAGCGCGCGTTCTGCAGCGGGCAACAGCGTCGGAGAAGCCCTTGCCACTGCGGCCGCGATTTCGACGCGGGCTTCGTTGGAGATGGATCGGTGCGGTGGCTGCAATTTTGGTGTTTTTTGCGCTCGTAGCGAACCAAGTTCGAGTGTGGCGCGAACGAGCGCGCGTTGCTCAAATCCAGGCACAGTTCGATACGGCCATGCGCGTGACCGACGGCGCGCTCGCGCAGACGCGGGCGGAATTGGAGCGCATGGGTTTGAAGTTCGGTGAGTAGGAACGCGCTTGCGAATCTAGGGCGACGCTGTCACGGGAAAAGAGATTCTTCGACTTGCAGCGCGAACCTTGGCGGGTAGCGCACAATCATAGGAGGCGGTATGACAAGAGAGCTGACTCGGGTGGCAGTCGTGCTCGCAATCATGATGGCGGTCGGTGCAGCGTGTCGCGCGCGGGTCCCGCAGGCAAGCGTCCAGACGGTGGCAGCCGCCGAGCCGCAAGTGAAAGACGAACTTTTTGCAGGCACGGAGAAGTTTGAGCAGGGCGCCACGGACGTAACGACCGTTAATCTCGATCCTAGCATGCTGGGCCTGGTCGGGGGCGACAAGTCCGGCGTGGCGCAAAAGATGAAATTCATCGTGGTGCACAGCTATCGGTACCCGAAGCCGGGCATGTACAAGATGGAAGACGTGGAGCCGTATCGTCAGAAACTGCGGACAGGGAATTGGAACTGCTTCATTCACGTCACTGAGAGCAAGACCGGCAAGTCGACAGACATCTGCACCCAGCCTGCGCCCAACAATCAGGGCAACGACATGGTCATCATGAACGTGGAACCGATGGAGCTGACGTTTATTCACATCAGCGGGAACGCTTCACTAGCGGACCTCGAAAAGTTGGGCGCGCTGAATGGGATAAACGCGCCTAACAAAAGCGCGCAGCCGCCATCACCGCCGCCTGCGGCTCCGAAGTGAATCGTGGCTTGCACGGGTAGGAGCTTTGCAGAATCGCGTTTCCGAACCGAGCAAACGCCCCACTCCCCGAATACTGTTGCTCAACTGGTTGGGCGATGAGTTTTGCGGCGACAGTGCGCGCGGACATCTGACGTGATGCGCCAGGAATCGGGCCCTGAGGCTCGAAGGCCGGTTTCCGAAATCCCCTGTTTAGCGGGAGTTGGGGAACTTAGCATCGTGAGATTTGTATTGCACGTAAACTTTCGAGACGACCCTCGTCTACTTCGCCTGACTCTCGGTTAGGTAATTGTCGAGTTGTGACTGCGCGATCGCGCGCTCCTCGTCGGTGAGCTTCGGGTTGCGCAAGACTTCTCTCAGGCGATTGATCTCACTGCGGACCTGCTCGAAGTGCCAGTCCGGGCCCACCTTCGATTCATGTGCTTTGGTGTCATTCAGCATCGCGTCTTTTCGATTCGTCATTGCCTTGATTTCGGGACCAAACTGATGCTTTTAAGGTCGCATTCAGGTCGTTTGCCGGTGTAAAGGCGGGAAAGCTATCGAGACGTTCCATTTCTGCCGGCGGCGGAGGTGTAACGTGACGTTGGACTGATGCCCGGGCGAGACCCATACGTTTTGACGCCATTCGGAAACCCGTCCTTGATCGGAGGCGCGGACGGAGTATTGTCCTTCGGGGAGAAAGGGAAACCAGAAATGGCCCTGAGTATTGGTTTCCGCGGTCTCGAGATGAGCGCCGTCAGAGGCCTGCAGAGTTACGTGAGCACCAGAGACGGGTTTGCTTTTGTAGTCCAACACCTGACCACCGACCGTGCCGAGACCTGCCGGCGCAGGCGCAGCAAGACTGCAGACGGCTAGCGGAGCATACAGAGACGCAGCTAGGAGCCACTTGAGTCTCATCGAGGCATCCTTTCAGGGCCGCGGCGGGCAACTTAATCCCCTTAGCGTAGCGATTCACAGCGCGGACTTACAATCGCCTCAAGAGATGGCTCACCGCATTTGACACCTGGCCACTCGGTCAAGGGAAATTCTTCTATCTTAAGTCCGTGTTTTCGTAACTCCCGAGCGAAAGCCCTTTCCGAGAATGCCGTAACAATGAGGCTGGGGAAATTCCCGTTAGATCGGTCGATTTGGGTCCGCCGTCAGCCCGCGTCCACCGCAACCACCAGCGGCCACCTAATACACCGAACGGCTCCATCGAATGCGCGCCGGATCGCCCCAACGCCTTGTGGACATAATCCGTGATAGTACCAATTTCCCATTTCAGTGGTACTAAGGCCCTATTACCGCGCCCTCTCCGAAGAAACTATCCTCTGGGCACACCAAGTCTGGCTCTGCTGCTACGAAATGGAAGAGACGACGATGACACGTCCGGAATCCTCCGACCGGATTCAAAATTTGCAGATCACTAATCAAGAGCGGTGCGGTCCGAGGATGCATATGCGTATCCCTATGCTGCTCCTCCACCGCGAAGGCAAAACCGTTCATACCCGCGTTGTACATTGTCTCCAAGACCATGTGACCCGACTTGCAAAAGTGGGGCTGGAGTTCGTCGAGGACGGCAGATCATTTTGGGACTTCCCTGGGACTTCTCTGCATGGGAAACACTAAGGGACATCCGTTCTTTTAGGTCTCAACAGATGTGCGGTAAAGAAGGCGAGAAAAAAAAGGGAAAGGAGTCACAATGCCGGACGACTCTGGTCTTGCCGACTTCAAACAAGGAGTCTCTCTTTTGCGAAAGGGGCAGTCCGCTGAAGCCCTTGAATGCCTGCGACGTGCTGCAGGATTAGAGCAACAAAATCCCTATTACCTCTCTTTTCTGGGCGTGTGTTTGGCCCGTGCTCAGAGCAAGTGGACAGCGGCGGTGGAACTTTGCAAGACGGCCATCAATCTGAAGCGTAAAGAAGCGCAGCTTTACATGAACTTGGCCGACGTCTATGTGTCGGCTGGGCGGCGCGATCGTGCCATCGAGACACTCGATACCGCCTTGATATATTGCAAAGCTGATGGTCGGATAATACGGGCCCGTGGCAAACTTCAAAAACGGCGCCCTCCGGTCCTGCCATTTCTTAAACGCGGCAGTAGGTTGAACCGCAGTCTGGGCCAGCTGCGACACCGCATGTTGAGACGTTTAGGAAAATCAGAAGACTAGACCATTTTCTCCCCTTCAGACGGCGGTTTGTCAGGGTCATGCAACCTAGGTTTTAGCTAGGCCCACGAATACATTTGCCAACGCACAAAGGGGCCGGTGCCTGAGGCACTGGGGTTCAACAAAGACGGCTCCTCCATTAACTGATACGTGAGTTTTTTCTTCAGCTCCTTAAACGCACCCGAGAGTCCAGCTAGACTGGCCTTAGAGAGAGGAGGCCCCAATGTTTCGCTCGCCTGTTGGTCGTTTGCTATTAGGTTTTGCTGGCCTGTGTCTGTTTTATTTTCTGGGTGTCGCCCTGCGCCAGCTTTTTGGAAGCTGCGTGGACATCAGAAACGCGAGCACCGAAACGGTGCGAGATGTAAGCGTGAAAGTCGAAAGTGGGGGGAAGATTTACGATGTGCCAAACCTTGCTCCGGGCGACCACCGGCGCATCTACGTGCGGCCTCAGGCGAAATCGCAGATTGCTTTGAAGATTACCGACGGCACGAACAGGCCGCGCGACATCATGGTCTTTGACGGTGCCCAGCCGGGTGATTGCGGCGTTTCGATGGTCACCATTCAGCCCGGGCACAGCACAGTATCAGAAGAGTTCCACCACCCTGTATGCTGGAAAAGTTGGTTGGAGTTCATGTAACTCAAACTGAGTGAACGGTCTTTCATGACGTTAACGACTGTCTTTCCCGGGCTTCCCAGTTTCCGACAACACCGTTTCTCAGGCGCTATCCGGTTTAGAGGGCAGAGGACAACTTCCGAGTAGCCCGTCATCCACCTCAATCAGCCGAATTGCCGTGGAGCTCCAACTTCCCACAACTGACTTGCGGCCAGGCGATAGACGCCATCGCGCGGATGGAGGCTAGTCAAGACCGACGTGGTGGACGAGTTCCGCAAATCGAGGGTCGTCGCGCAGGGGATCAAAGTAGGGATGCACTTTGAGCCACTGCAGAATATTTGAATGTTCCTTATAAGCTTCCTCGAGCCAGACGAATGCGTGGTCGTATTCACCGAGGCCCAAATAAGCGTTCACAAAAGCCCCGGCGGGAACGTAACCAGCCTTTCTGCGTTTCTTCAATTCTGCTAGGAGCCGAAGGGCGTCACTGCGTCGCCCGGCGTGGGCGTATGCTCTGATCAGCACACCAATAGGACCTGGGCCACGGTTAGAAAGGGAAACCACCTTCTCAAGGACAGTGATGGCATCCTCCGGGTGATTGTCGCCGATCAGCGCAAATCCAAGAAACCAAAGGGCACCGGCGTCGTCCGGCCGTACAGCCACTACGCTGCGCAACTCGTGTATGGCCTCGTCGTAGCGGCGGGCATTAAACAGAATCCATCCGATGCTAACGCCTGAAACCTCAAGCGGGTCGAGCTCGCGTGCTCGCTGGGCCGACGCCAGCGCCTCCTCTGTACGTCCCTGACACAAGAACCAGTCTGCAAACTCGTCGTGAGCAGCGGCGTCGTTAGGGTTCAATTCGAGCGCCCGTCTGTATTCGGCCTCGGCGTCGGCCCATTGCCACTGTTCTTGCTGCACGTTGGCCACCAGGGCGTGCGCTTCAGCGAGGCCGGGATCGAGTTCCAGCGCCTTTCGAGCTGCGCTCAATACTTTCGGGCGTGTCTCTTCGGGGGGAGTGCCGATAAAGACGGTGCCGAGTTCGTCATACGCGCTTGCCAGGCCCACGTAAGCTGGCGCAAACGTCGGGTCTCTCTTTATCGCCTCCTCGAAATAGGCAATGCTCTCCTGGATTTCAGAGCTGGTGTCGCTTTTGTTGAAGGCGAACCGACCCTTCAGATAGTTCTCGTAAACTTCAGGCGAGACGGAACGAACTGCGGAAAGCCTTTCGTGCTCCTTTCCAGTGACTGTAACCTCGACCTTTCCAGCAATGGATTGCGCCAACTCGCTCTGTAGAGCAAGCGCGTCCCGCAGCTCGCGATCGTAGGTTTCGGACCAGAAGTGATCGTCGGTCTCGGCGCGAATCAACTGGGCAGCGACCCGAATCCGACTGCCCTCTCGCATTACCGACCCTTCGACGATGGCATCCACCCGCAGCGTTCTGGCGATCTCTGGCACCGAGATCTGGGGATTCTTGAAGCGCATCACTGACGTGTGGGAAGTGACGCGCAGATCGTGGATCCTGGAGAGGCGTCCGATGAGCGCTTCAGTCATCCCGTCAGCAAGGTATTCTTGCGTTGGGTCTTCCGACAGATTTTTGAAGGGCAGTACCGCCAGCGAACTGATTTTCGGTCGGGTTGCATCCCCTGTGCGACTCCGGACCTTGACGTAGGTGACGGCAAGCAGGGCGAGTGCAACCACCCCCGCCAGAGCCAACCGGCGACGAACCCGCAGTGTCTCCCCTGGCCTGTGGTTACCTTCCGCATGCGCAGGCGCCTCCGCCCCACGTTCTTTCTCTTCCTCGTCCAAACGTGGTCTGCGGCTTTGCAGCCAGGCATCGAGCTCGCGGCTTAAGGCATAAACAGAGCCACGCTTGTCGTGTACGTGGCGATGGACGGGCATCCCCTCCCGCTTCTCCCAGCGCTGGACTGTAGTCACGTCGCGGTTGACGTAGGCGGCGATTTCCTTCCACGAATCCAGCCGCTCTTCGAGCCGTCCGGAAGGTAGTGATGTGCCAGGGGATGGTTCGCCCATTGCGCTCTCTTGATTTTGGGGCCCCGATTGTAACTCTGCCAGGGCGGCAAAGCACAGCATTAGACAGCAAGGCGACGATTCAGTGCTTTACCGTTTGAAGGCAGCCATCCTGGTGCCCCATTGTGTCCAGGCGTCTTCAGCCGGGCGAAGGCCTGCGAGACCAAGGAGGTCGCTATGCGACAGAGATTGACATGGTTAGTGTTGTTCAGTGCCGCGATCGTGGTCGCAACTCTGCGTTACGCGGGACGAGTCTGGGCCACACTGAGTCTATTTACTTCGCGCTTTTACTCGACCCTCTGCCGATGTGCCCTGCTGATTACTCTCCTTCTTCCGGTTGCGGCCCTGGCCGATACTTGGCAAATCCAAGTTGGCGCCCAAAACGACGATCGAGCTCATCAGGCGCTTGTTTTTTTGCCTAACGAGATTTGGATTCACATCGAGGACAGCATAACCTGGTCTTTTCCAACCAATGAAGTTCACACCGTCACGTTTCTGGCGCTAGGTCAGGTGCGACCCAATCGTTTCACCGGTTGCCCGGGCGGCCAGCCGCCAGACGGACGAACTCCTGATTTCTCCGGCTTTGATAACGACGAATGTGTGAATAGCGGCATCCTGACAAATGCTGACGGGAAGACATACACGGTGATTTTTCCTGCGACTGGTAACTTCAAGGTGGTGTGTTTGGCTCATCCCAACATGACCGCCACGGTCCATGTGCTGGATTTGCAGACGCCCTTGCCGCATGAACAAGAGTTTTACGACCGTCAGGCTGACCGCCAGCGCGCCGAGTTGCTCTCCGAAGCCAAACCCTCGGCGCACGTCCACGAGGACGGCTATAACACCGTAGTCGCCGGTGCTGGCGAGATCCTTGGCACTGCTGGAGGCACAGAAACGGCGTCGGTCATGCGCTTCATGGACGAGGTGAAAGTGATCCATGCCGGCGAGACCGTGGAGTGGACCACGGCAGAAGCCGTGACCAGCCACACCATAACCTTTGGGCCTGAACCGGACAATCAACATCAGATTCCGCCTTCCTCCAACGTCACGGTGGATGCGGATGGCGCCCGCCACGCCTACCTCAGTTCCCCTTCGGATGTAGTGCACTCGGGCTTCATTACCGAGGTGCCGCAAGATCGCATTGGTCTGGCGCAGGCTCCGTTCAACCTCAACAGCGCAACGCGCTTCCGCGCGACCTTTACCGGACCCGGCATTTACCAATACAAGTGCGTGCTACACGATGAGTTAGGAATGGTGGGAGTAGTCATCGTCCTGCCGTAGCCAATGAATTTGTTTCAGCCGCCCGTCAAGGGGACTGCAATGCTCATATGCTGCGCTACGAGGTAGGAGACTCTGCGCAAATGGTCGGCCGCTCGGAAGTTATCCTCGGGACCGGCCCTCCGCCTTTGCAAATCGGATAGGGCCTTCCATGAGAAGGCCCTATCCGGTTCACGTGGGGATTACTTTCGGTTTGCCCGTGACTCGGGACTTAGCCATCGGAACACCGCCGATCTCGCGGGGGCCTGCTCTTGTGGCAGCTTCGTTGTGTCGAGGGCGGGAAAAGCGTACGATGCCCTCGGTCAAATCAAAAAGTCGGAGGAGAGATACTTTTCCCCTGTCCGTGAGGACGTTAACCACGATGAACAATCCAACCTTTACTTCCACGGCCCGCCGTGAATTTCTGAAGTTTCTGGCGGCAAGCCCCTACGTCGCTGCGCTCGGAGGGGTCGCCGCTTTCCTCGAAAAAAGCGGCTTCGCGCAGACAAGTCCGGCCGCGAGCGAGGTGATCGCGTCTCCAGCCGAGGCGCTGAACGTCATGGATTTCGAAGAGGCCGCGCACCGCAAGGTGATGTCCGGCCACTGGGCCTTCATGGCCAGCGGCGTGGACGACGACGCCACGCTGCGCGCCAATCGCGAGGGCTACAAGCATGTGGAGTTGCGCCCGCGCCGTTTGCGCGACGCCACAAGAGTCGATATGCGCGTCGAGCTTTTCGGCACTGTCTACAATAGCCC
>Ga0307475_10002487_pt1 | contig 11099 bp, 7 predicted proteins | sample atmos_gasesECM1C_FD_203317 | JGI IMG/M metagenome (GOLD analysis project Ga0307475, IMG submission 203317) | Hardwood forest soil microbial communities from Morgan-Monroe State Forest, Indiana, United States - atmos_gasesECM1C_515 | ecosystem: Environmental > Terrestrial > Soil > Temperate...
GAAGGCCGCGAGCGCTTATGCACCACCGTCGTCAAAGTCAGCCGTTCGCGCGCTCTGGTGATGGCGACGTAAAACAAGCGGCGCTCCTCCTGAATGTGGAAGTCGCCGCGCGGCAATTCTTCTTTCATCAACGCTTCCGGAAACACCAGCACGGGGACGCGCGGTGCGATGGGAAATCCGCGATGAGTCAGGCGCAAAACAAACACATGCTCGAATTCCAGCCCCTTCGCCGCATGCACAGTCATCAGTTGAACGGCGTCGCGCGAATCCTGCTCCAGATTGATTTGCCCGCCGGCCTGCATGAAGTAATCAAGATATTCGACAAATTCCGGCAGGCGCGAAGTTTCGCCCTTGGATTGCCATTCGCGAACAAACTGCGCGAGCCGGCGAATGTAGGGCCGATCGGCGGAACGAATGCTGAGCGGAAGTTCCAGCCATTTTTCCAACGCTTCGAATAAGTCCGTCGCATCGATCGCGCCGCTTCGCAGGCGCAGCTCGTTCAGTCCGGCGACTAACTCATTCGTCGCAGGCGTGCGTCCGCTGAAAGACAGTTCGCCTTGCGGCGCTTGCAGTTCATCCCACAGCGAACGCCTGGCCTTGGCGGCGCGCTCGCACGTCCGCACCAGGTCCGCAGGCTCGAGTCCCCACGCCGGCGCAGCCAGTACGCGCGCGCAGGCGATATTGTCGGCGGGACTTACGATCAGCCGCAGATACGCCAGCAGATCGCGCACCAGCGGATGATCGAGAATCGAGAGATTGCGAATCACAAAGGGGATGCCGCGTTCTTCGAGCGCTCTGACCAGTTCCGCGCGATGCCCATGAATGCGATAGAGTGCCGCGAATTTCCGCCAGTTCAAACCAGCCGCATGCAGGCGATCGATTTCCGCCGCGATCCATCGGGCTTCTTCCTGCGTGGACCCGAATTCCACGATGCGCACTTTTTCGCCGTCGGGTTTGTGCGGCACGAGTTCTTTCTTGGGCACGAGCGGCGAATGATCGATGAAAAACACCACTTGACCTGCCGTCCGCAGGATCCGTGCCGTGGACCGGTAGTTATCCACGAGCGGCTGAACAAATCGCGAGGCCCCGACAGTATCGCTGCGAGGCACGCCGGCGAAACGCTCGAGAAAAATGGTGAAGCTCCCGAACGAAGCGCCACGAAAACGGTAAATCGCCTGCGCGTTGTCTCCAACGGCGACAACGTTGCGATGATCCGCCGCGAGCTGCCAGAGCAATTCGATTTGGGCGATGTTAGTGTCCTGGAATTCGTCCACCAGGATGTAGCGATAGCGCGCGCGAAGCGCCCCGGCAAAGTCGGAATCGCTGCGAAGCAAATGGACGGCGTCGAGCAACTGCATGCCGAACGTAAGCAGGTTGCGTTCGCGCAGCAGGCGGTCGCTTGCTCGGTACGCCCGGGCGATCTCCCGCTGTTCCGCGATTCCCTCTTCGCGCAGCCGCTGCTCATCTTCGAGAAGCGTATGTTTCTCCCGCGCGTATTTGTCAGCCAGCGATTCGACATAACGCTCGTAATCGTTTGGTGTAACCAATTCATCCTGGCAGCGCGAAAAGAACTTCACGAAGTCGCCCAGGAATTGCCCCGGCTCCGCCAGCCGCCGATAGCGCTCCAGCGCCAGCACCGAAAGATTTCGCCGCAGCAGAATCCAGTGATCGACGTCGTCAAGCGTCTGCAGCTTGGGATTGCGTTGAAGCAGCAGGGCATTGCAAAAGGCGTGAAAAGTTCCTACAAAAACGCCTTGGCCGCGCTCGCCCGCTGTGCGAATCACGCGATGCTTCATCTCGCCCGCGGCTTTGTCCGTGAACGTTAACGCGAGAATGGATTCGCCCGGCAGGCGCGGATCAGTTTCCAGAAGGTGGCGGATTCGTTCCGTAATGACGCGCGTCTTGCCGGTGCCCGCGCCCGCGACCACCAGCAGCGGCCCTCCGCCGTGGTGCACAGCGGCGCGCTGCTGATTGTTGAGGTCTTCGCCGAGTTTGGCCGCTGGCGAAGCTAAATCGAAGAGATTGCCCACGCCGCCATCGTAGCCCATTTGCACACGCCGCGCACGAAAGTCTATGCTGCCAACGGTCAGTTTTCCTCAGGCCGCTTATCCGCAGTAAAGCTAAATTTGCCTTAAACCGCCTTCCCTGCATCAGTTATTGGGTGGTTGGACTTTTCGTCATCGCCCTTACAACGCTCTTTGTATTTGCCGAGGCCGCTCGGCGAACCTATAGGAGGCTTACGAATGGTGAAGCGGACGTGAAGATTGGGATCAATCTGCTCGGACTGCTGCCCAACGTAATCGGGGGCGGCGAGACTTATATCCGCGGCTTGCTGTACGGCTTGAACCGGCTTGATACCGACGACGAATACGTTCTCTTCACCAACCGTGACAATCATCCAACCTTCGCTGATATCGGTCCGCGCTTCAGACGCGTGCTCTACGATTTCTCCGCCCAATGGAACGTGCCTTCTCTCGCCATGACACGCGTCGTCGGAGAGCAGTTCTATCTTCCCTGGCGCGCCGCCATCGACGGCCTGGACGTGATCCATTCAACTCTCGACACCGTGCCGCTGTTCGCTCGCTGTCCCTCGGTAATGACCCTGCACGATGTCAACTTCGCTGCCATGCCCGAGGCCACCAACCCGGTCGAGAACTTTATCGCCCGCACTCTGGTTAAGACCTCGGCGCGACGCGCGCGTGCGATTTTGACGGTAAGCGAGTTCAGCCGTCGCGAGATCGCTGCCACTCTCGAACTCGACCGTACACGTATCTTCGCCGTACACAATGGCGGGTTAAGAGACGCACCGCGTTCCGTTAAATGGCCGGAGGTCGCCAGCAGAATCAAGGTTCAGGAGCCGTACATATTGGCCTTCAGCAGTATCAATCCGCACAAAAATATCGGCAATTTGCTTCGGGCGTTCGCACGCGTACGACTGCAACAGCAAGTGCAACTGGTGGTGGTTGGCAGACTGCCCCTGGGTGGTGAATCGCTTGTCGCGCTCGCGCGGACGCTTGGGATCGAGAACAAGGTTTCATTCACCGGTTACCTGAAAGAAGAAGAAAAGGCGCAGGTGCTGCAGCACGCCCGGATGCTCGCGTTCCCATCTTTATACGAGGGCTTTGGCCTGCCCGTGATCGAGGCCATGAGCTGTGACGTCCCGGTGGCGTGCTCGAATATCGCGGCTTTGCCGGAAGTGGCCGGCAATGCGGCTCGGATGTTCGATCCGCGGAACGTAACCGAAATCACGGCGGCTCTCGAGGAGGTCTACTCGGACGAAGCTCTGCGCGCGCGGCTGGTCGCTGCCGGTCGCATCAACGCGCGGCGCTTTTCCTGGGACCGGACCGCGCGGCTGACATTGCAGGTCTATCGCCATGCAGCAGGCACCGAGCTTGCGGAACCGTTGCCGTCGGAACGGCCCTGAATGGGAAGAAGTAACTACCCCGGCAGCGGAGGGGTAATAAGAGAAGCCACTCCGTGAGTAAACTCATGCTCACAATGCGATCTTTCGATGCCGCCTTCGGTTGGCTCTCCCGGGTTTCTGCCAACACAAGCGCGCGTACCAAAACGGTGTTGGCATACGGCGTTGCGGGCGCGATCATTTGGTTTGTCAGCCGGGGGATTCCGCTCGCCGCAATGACGAACGCAATCAGCCATGCTCATCTGGCGCTGTTTCTATGCACTAGCGCAGGAGCGCTAGCCGTCTGGCTGCTTGGGGAGACGCTGCTTTTTTCCCGCCTCTTCACCTACTTCCATCGTCGTACCGGCTTTCGCGAGGTTTTGATTCCGAACGCTGCGCAATACTTCCTGCAGATCGTCAATCTGGCAGTGGCCCACGGCGCGATGGTCCTTTTCCTGAGCCGGCGCAAAGGTGTGCCGTTGCTTACTGCTGGCTGCACCATGCTGTTTCAGGGCTTCGTCGATTTCCAGGTGTTGGTGTTGATGGCGCTGACCGGGCTGGCTCTCACGCCGTCATTTCCTGTGCGAGCGACACCCTGGTATTTGATCGCGGTCTTTGCCGGACTGTGCCTGGCAAGCTGGTTCTGGATGCGGGGCCGTCCTGCCTCAAGCTTGGCGCGTTATGTTTACGATTTGCCCGCGATGAGCGCTTTTCGCCGCGCGCGGCCCTGGCATTACATCAGGCTGGTTGGGCTGCGCGCGCCGATCTTCGCGCTGCAAGGCCTAGTCCTTTATTTGCAGATGCTCGCTTTCCACATTCACGTTCCGATCGGTCTCGTCGTTGCGCTCACGCCGCTGATCATGCTCGTCACCAGCATTCCACTCACGCCCGTCGGACTTGGTTCCGAGCAGGCCGCAATTCTCCTGTGCTTCCATTCTTTTGGAACTCGCGCCGACCTGTTGACCTTGTCCCTTGCCGTGAGTCTGACGAATTTGATATTCCGCATGGCGCTCGGCGTTGGTTTGGTCAAACCGCTGATTAGCTCCATGCACGAAGCAACTGCCAGCTGAGATCCCGCGGTGCGCCGCGATATACTGAAGCGCAAGACCCGATTCTTTGCGATTGCCTTATAGGAGTTTGATTTATGCAGCAGCAAAATCTCCGCCAGCCTGTGATCTTGAGCGCCGTGCGCACTCCTGTAGGCAAATTCCAAGGCGCGCTCTCCTCCTTTTCGGCCACGGAACTTGGCGCGCGCGTGGTCGCCGAAGTCACGCACCGAGCGGCAATCGAGTCCGACACCGTAGACGAAGTCATCATGGGCAACGTCGTACAGGCGGGACTCGGCCAGAATCCGGCACGCCAGGCGGCAATTCGCGGAGGCGTAAGTCCGCGGGCCGCGGCCATGACCATCAACAAAGTCTGCGGATCGGGGCTCAAGTCCGTTGCGCTTGCCGCTCAGAGCGTGATGCTCGGCGAAAGCGACATCATCGTCGCGGGCGGAATGGAATCGATGTCCAACTGTCCTTATTTGCTGCCGGGCGCACGCACTGGCTATCGCATCGGCGACGCCAAAATCATAGATTCCATGGTTCACGATGGACTCTGGGACGTTTACGAAGATTTTCATATGGGGATGACCGCAGAGCTCGTCGCCGAGAAATACAAAATCTCCCGCGAAGAGCAGGATCGATTTGCTCTCGAAAGCCATCGGCGAGCCGTGCAGGCGATGAACTCCTGCTTTGTCGAATCGCAAATCCTGCCCATCGACATCCCGCAAAAAAAGGGCCAGCCCATCGTATTGAACCGCGATGAATCACCGCGTGCCGACGCGTCGCTCGAGACGCTCGCCAAATTGCGCCCCGCATTCAAAAAGGACGGCACGGTCACTGCCGGCAACGCTCCGGGCACAAATGACGGCGCGGCCGCCGTCGCCGTCACCAGCGAAGAAAACGCGGAGCGGCTGGGGAAAACGCCCCTGGCGCGCATCGTGGCCCAGGCTGTTTCCGGCGTCGAGCCGAAGTGGGTGATGATGGCGCCGGTAGAAGCCGTGGAAAAGCTTCTGAGCAAAACCGGATGGGATCGCGATCGCGACGTGGACCTTTACGAGCTCAACGAGGCATTTGCCGTTCAAGCGATTGCCGTAATGCGCGAATTGCGCCTGGACCCGGCGAAGGTCAACGTAAATGGCGGCGCGGTCGCCATCGGCCATCCCATCGGAGCTTCGGGCGCCCGCATTCTGGTTACGCTCCTGTACGAAATGCAACGCCGCGGCGTGCATCGCGGAATCGCGGCCCTCTGCCTAGGTGGAGGCAACGCCGTGGCGCTCGCCATCGAACGCTAAAGGGTTTTTATGTAGCGCGGGCCTTCAGGCCAGCATTTCTTCGGTTTCAATTGCCGCCTTCAAAACCGGTTGTGCATCGAGCTTGGAGTCCGGTCTACAACTCCACTTGATTTTCTTCGGCAATCCGTGATCTTGTTGCGCCTTTCTCGCACCTCCCGGAGCTATCTTTGAACTTAGACTCGATTCGCACTGTGGCCGTCCTGGGCGCTGGCACGATGGGCAATGGCATCGCCCATGTGTTCGCCCGCTGCGGCTTTCAGGTCATTTTGCGCGATGTCGAACAGCGTTTTCTCAACCGGGGCCTGGAAACGATCTCGAAAAATCTTGACCGCGAGATCCGGAAATGCAAGTTCCCCGAGGCCGAAAAACCCTCTATATTGGCTCGTATCCAGCCCGTTACCAAACTCGAAGCAATTTCTCGAGCGGACTTCGTAGTCGAGGCTATCCCCGAACACCTCGAGCTCAAATGCAAAGTTCTTGCCGAGGCGGATCGGGCGTTGCGCCCTGAAGTCATTCTCGCCACCAATACTTCTTCCATTTCTGTAACGGTGCTCGCCGCCGCTACGCTGAGGCCGGATCGCTGCATTGGCATGCATTTCATGAATCCGGTGCCTATGATGCCCTTGGTTGAAGTCATTCGCGCGTTGCAAACGAGCCAGGAGACCTTCGAGACCACGATGCAATTGTGCGCGAAGCTGGAGAAAAAGCCCGTCGCCGTCAACGATTCGCCCGGCTTCGTCTCCAATCGCGTCCTCATGCCGCTCATTAACGAAGCCGCTTTTTGCGTCATGGAAGGTGTGGCCGCGCCGGAAGCGGTGGATGCTGTGATGAAGCTGGGCATGAATCATCCCATGGGGCCGCTGGAGCTGGCCGATTTCATCGGTCTGGACGTTTGCCTCGATGTCATGGAAGTGCTTTTTGAAGGTATTGGCGATCCCAAATTCCGGCCCTGCCCGCTGCTGAAGAAAATGGTGGCGGCGGGCTGGCTGGGGAAGAAATCCGGCCGCGGCTTTCACATTTACAGCGAGAAGTGATCTCCGGCCCTGCAGGAAAGGGCATAATGCATTTGCTTTTTGTTCGCCCTAGAGGTAGGATGACGGCGGCTCGAGGGCGCTGAGCGCGTTAGCTACAAGATACGTTAGCCAGAAGATAAACGATCTGATAGACTCCGCCATCTCCGGTGGCGAAATTTCCTCTTCGAGGTGCATCGTGGCAGACGATCGCAGCAAGATTCTCGAATCGGCCATTGCGCAGATCGAAAAGCAGTACGGTAAGGGCGCCATTATGCGCCTGGGCAATCGGGATGTGCTCGTGCCGGTGAGCGTGATTCCCAGCGGATCGATCAGCCTGGATGCGGCGCTCGGCGTGGGAGGATTTCCGCGTGGGCGCGTGGTGGAGATTTTCGGACCGGAATCCGGCGGCAAAACCACCATGACGCTGCACGTAATCGCACAGGCGCAGAAGATGGGCGGCCAAGCTGCGTTTATCGACGCCGAGCACGCGCTCGATCCCGCTTACGCGCGCAAGCTTGGTGTAGACGTAGACAATCTGCTCGTCTCACAGCCGGACAATGGCGAACAAGCTCTCGAAATCACCGAGACGCTGATCCGCTCGGGTGGGTTGGACGTTGTCGTGGTCGACTCCGTGGCCGCCCTGGTTCCACGCGCCGAATTGGAAGGCGAAATGGGCGAGCCGCAAATGGGCTTACAAGCGCGGCTGATGTCTCAGGCGCTCAGGAAACTTACGGGAATCGTATCGAAGTCACACACCTGCCTGATCTTTATTAACCAAATCCGCGAAAAAATCGGCGTCATGTTCGGCAATCCGGAAACGACAACCGGCGGGCGTGCGCTGAAATTCTATTCTTCGATTCGCCTGGATATCCGCCGCATTCAGTCGATCAAGGAGGGCGATCGCGTGGTAGGCTCGCGCACGCGAGGAAAAGTGGTGAAAAATAAGGTGGCCGCGCCCTTCCGCGAAGCGGAATTCGATATTCTGTATGGCGAAGGCATCTCGTTTGAAGGCGATCTGCTCGATTTTGGCGTGACACACAATATTGTGGAAAAAAGCGGCACCTGGCTCAGCTACGGTGGCGAGCGCATCGGCCAGGGCCGCGAAAATGCCCGGGTTTTCTTGAAGGAACACACCGATGTTCGCGCCAAAATCGAAGCCGCTTTGCGCAAGAAGCTCGGCCTGCCTGTTCCCGGGGCTCAGGCTGAGGCCCCGGCGCACACGCCGGAACGGCAACCGGAAAAGGCTGTTGCCGCCGCTTCCGGGGGTGCTGCAGCTGTCCGAGGCAAAAATGGCCGCTAGCCTCAGCGATAGAAACAGCCGATTCCACCAAATGGGCCAATCGAGCCATGGCTCGGCCCTCTTCGGCGCCGAGTATCTCGCTGGCGCCAAGTTGCTCAAAGGAGGGTACTAGGAGCGAAATAGTGCCGATTGCCTATTGCACGGGGCATGCCACTTCTTTAAAATCCGATTTGCCAGAACCCGGGGCGTATTGACACTCTGGGGCTGGCCATTTTTTACAGTCGAAGGCCTAATCAGCATGCGGAACCCAGTCCTATGCGTCGTTTAAATCGTTTATTTTTTGCAGGTTTATTTTTACCGATTTTAGCTCTCGCGCCTCACTCCGCATCTGCCGTTGTGGCTAAGGCGGCCACGCGCAGACCGCGCGTGCGAGGTGTTCCTACCTTTGCCGATTCCACGTTAGGCGACGTTGCAACTTTTGACGATCCTGTTGTGCGCGCCGCGGCGATAGCCGGGCTCGGGCGGTATAACGGTTCGGTCGTTGCCGTCGATCCAAACTCAGGCCGTATTCTGACGATCGTGAATCAGAAGCTGGCGTTTTCCTCCGGATATATTCCGTGTTCCACGATCAAGCCGGTAATCGCGGTTGCCGCACTCGAAGAGAACGTCGTCACGCGCGACACGATGATCAAAGTGGCGCCGAGGCTTTACTTAAACCTCGTCGAAGCTTTGGCGCATTCCAACAATGCGTTCTTTGAGGAGTTGGGTCGGCGCATGGGATTTGAGACTGTGTCGCACTACGCGCGTTTACTGGGCTTGGGTGAGTTGGCGGGCTATCAACTCCCGGAAGAGCAGCCCGGCGCGTTTCCCTCTGAGCCGCCGAAAAATGGCGGCGTTGCGCGCATGTCCAGTTTCGGCGAAGGGATCCAGATCACGCCGCTTCAGCTGGCATCGCTCGTGTCGACGGTGGCGAATGGCGGGACAATTTATTACTTGCAATACCCGCGCACGGATGCGGAGATCGCCAGCTTCCAGCCGCGAATCAAGCGCAGGCTCGATATTGAATCTCTCTTGCCCGATGTTCGGGACGGAATGCTTGCTGCGGTGCTTTATGGCACTGCGCGGCTCAGCTACCTTGACGACGAACAAGCGCTCGGGAAGACGGGAACGTGCTCCGATTCAGCTTCCCGCGTTGGATGGTTCGTTTCCTATGCCGATCAGGTGCATCCGAAGATCGTGATCGCCGTGCTCATGCGAGGACAAGGCAGAATCGTAACCGGACCGATGGCGGCGCAGATCGCGGGCCGAATCTATCGACGTCTGGACGGCGAGAACTACTTCGTCGATAAATCATCGTCAAAAAATCTCAGTGCGACTACAGCTACGGCGCACTAATCTTCTGCGCTAATCTTCGTTAAATTTTTGCGGTATTCTCCGCAGGCTCGAGCCTAGCGTACTTCCCAGGTGTCGCCGGAGCGAAGCAGCTTGTCGATATCGCCCGCACCACGCTTGGCCGTCACATCTTTGATCTGATTCGCTATTGTGTCTTCGTAGCGCGGAACGTCATTCCAGGAACGAAGCACGCCGATGGGTGTGGGGAAACCAGGCAGCTCTTCCATCTGGGCCAATAAGAACGCGTAAACCGGATTGCGGTACTGTTCGTCGTGGATGAGCAGATCGTGTTCGGAAACGCCGTTGCCGAGCTGTACCATTTCGAGATCGAGCCCATTCAGGCGAATGCCCTTATCGCGGTTCTTGCCGAAGATCAGCGGCTTGCCATGTTCGAGTTGAACGATGTGCTCGGTGCGGGCGTCTTTTTCGGTCAAATGTTGCCATGCGCCGTCGTTGAAGATGTTGCAGTTCTGCAGAATTTCGATATAGGCCGCGCCTTTGTGCGCAGCGGCTTTCTTCAGGGTCTCTTTGAGATGTCCCTGCATGACGTCAACCGAGCGGGCCACGAAAGTAGTTTCCGCTCCGAGCGCCAGTGTAAGCGGGTTGAAGGGGCGAGCATCCGAACCGTACGGAGTCGACTTGGTCTTCTTTCCGAATTCCGACGTCGGCGAATATTGCCCCTTGGTCAAGCCGTAGATGCGGTTATTGAACATGAGCACCTTGATGCCCACGTTGCGGCGAAGCATATGAATCGTGTGATTGCCGCCGATGGAAAGCGAGTCGCCGTCGCCGGTGGCCACCCAGACTTCGAGCTCCGGATGCGCGACTTTGATTCCCGTCGCCACGGCCGGCGCTCGGCCATGGATGGTGTGGAATCCAAAGGTATTCACGTAATACGGAAAACGGCTGGAGCAGCCGATGCCCGATACAACCACGAATTTTTCGCGAGGAATTCCCAACTCGGGGAAGACGGCCTGGACCGCCGACAAGATTGCGTAGTCACCGCAGCCGGGACACCAACGAACTTCCTGATCGGTCTGAAAATCCTTCTTCGTTAGAACTGGCGTTGTTGCGCTCATGGTTTACCCTTATCTCCCATTTCTCCCGGCCCCGACTACTCCGTCGCTAAAAACTTCCTCAATTTTAGCTTCGAGCTCCGCCTGCTTGAAAGGCTGGCCTTGAATCTTGTTGTAGCCCTCCGCGTCCACCAAATATTTTGCCCGAAGAATCATGGAAAGCTGGCCCATATTCATTTCCGGCACCAGCACTTTGCTGTAGCGCTCCATCACCTGCCCCAGATTGCGCGGGAGCGGATTCAGATAGCGCAGGTGGACGTGTCCGATGCGGCGGCCCGCGGCGCGCTGTGCCTTCAGAGCCGCGGTGATCGAGCCGTAAGTCGATCCCCAGCCGATGATCAGCAGATCGCCATCCGGATCCCCGGCCGGCACGACATCCGGAACGTCCTGGCCGATGGCCTCGACCTTCGCAGCACGTATGCGAACCATCTTTTCGTGATTCAGCGGCTCGTAGTTTACGTTGCCGGTGACGTCCTGTTTTTCAAGTCCGCCGACGCGATGTTCCAGCCCTGGCGTGCCCGGAATCGCCCAGGGACGTGAAAGCGTTTGCGGATCGCGCTTGTAGGGTAGAAAGCCCTCCGGATCCGTTACGAAATGCACTGGAATCTCAGGAATCTCACTCCGGCTTGGAATGCGC
>Ga0307475_10002488_pt1 | contig 11098 bp, 6 predicted proteins | sample atmos_gasesECM1C_FD_203317 | JGI IMG/M metagenome (GOLD analysis project Ga0307475, IMG submission 203317) | Hardwood forest soil microbial communities from Morgan-Monroe State Forest, Indiana, United States - atmos_gasesECM1C_515 | ecosystem: Environmental > Terrestrial > Soil > Temperate...
GACCTGACGTTGCCGATCATAGTGTCCAGGACATCGGACGCTCGGTCATACGTTTGGGTGGCGTCTGCATACTTTCCCTGGCTCGCTTGCAACTGGGCGAGTGCTTGCAGACGCAATGGGAGCAAATAAAGATCGCCGCTATTCTGCGTGGAATCGGCTGCGGCTGCGGCCAAAGATTCCGCTTTCGGTAGGTCGCCCTTCTTGCGATAAATGTCTTCCAGATAGAACTGAGCATCGGCGAGCAAGCGCGTGAAGTGGCCTTTTTGAGCTAGTTCAATCGCCCTCTCGAAGTTCTCCATCCCCTTCGCATCATCACCCTTTGCCGTTTCTACAGTTCCTGCTGTGATGAGGGCTTGTGTTTCCTTGACGTGTTTCTGCCTAACTTGGGCCTGGGCGATGATCTCGTTGGCGAGCTGTTCGGCTGCGTCGAGCTTACCCATTCCACGGAATGCCTGGAGTCTGCCTTCGTTGACAACGAACTGGTATCCGGCGTCGGGGTTGGCGGCTGCGATTTTCAGCGCCTTATCGAAATATCCGAGTGCGTCATCGTAGGAACCCAACTGCACGTAAGCATGCCCAACCGCAGCGAGATAACGAATTTGCGCTCCGATATCACCAAACATCATCGCCCCCATGAGGGCACCAGCGACTTTCTGGCGGGCTGACGTCATGTCTCCTTCGAGGAACAAGGCGAATCCGAGTTCGCCGGAGGCGCGGTTTTCCAACTTCTTGTCGCCAAGAGCCTGAGCGAGCTTTAGCGCAGCTTCCCAATCGCGGCGCATCGGCGCAGCGTCAAGCTCTCCATCGATGTCACCGAGCACCATGAGACAAAACAGCCTGAGTTCCTTGTCAGACTGAAGGAGCGGATTCTTATCTAGCTCTGTTCCGAGTTCCTCTGACACCGCTGGAAGCGAAAGTTGTTCCATAGTTGCGCGTATTAGGCCTACGTGAGCGTACAGCGCATTGCGACTATCACCGCGCACCGCATAGAGTTGCTCAGCTTCGGTAAACATGGGCGCGGCATCTGCCCAGTTATATAAATCGCCCAGGTGAAGCGCTTTCTTCAACAAAACATCGGGATCGTCTGGTGCCGTCTGCGCTTTTGCAAAGGTCCAACCCACTCCACACAAAAAAATGCAGATCATCACCCGGCTGAAGCTCATGGCTTTTGCTCCTCGTTCTTGGGCGATGCAGCTTGAATTGAAACCGGCTGAACAAGACGAATGCCGCTTGAAGAACGAACTTCCAAGTTGTAGTTCCGTTCCGGGATTTGCCTGAAATCCGCCTCAAGCCGAACGAGAGTTTTACCTTTGTAGAGGTGCGCTTGGGCAGACTTCGACCAGAATGTTTGGTTGTCGGCCGTCAGCTTTAACTCGTACAACTCCTTGGGGCTTGCCAAAGGCAAAGTCAGAGTCAGATCCAAGGGTGAATTTGGCAGAGGAACCCTCCGCTGAGTTGCGATTGCTGGTTGTCCGGAGCCACGTACTGGAGAAAGTGCGCTGAGATCGAGACTAAATGGCAAGTAAGCCACAGTGGGATTTAGTGGCTCTGTTGGATTCGGTTTCCGGTTCGTTTCCATTGGTGGCGAATTCGGTTGCCTAAGGCCGCGGAGCCATAGACCAAAGCCGATTGCAATGAGCAGCAAGCAAAGAGCCGCAGTCCCGGTCAAAACTGGATGTGCCTTAGTCCAAACAGACATCCTTCCCCAACTGAATCCCTTCTCCTTCTCTCTCTGGGACTTCAACTCAGACAGCAATTCGCCATATCGTCTGAAGCATGGAGAACAAGCGGCCATATGCTCCGTTACTGCCGGCTCACTTTCGTTCGGGTTGAACGCGAGAGAACGGAGTGCCTCGTCAGGGGGGCATCCCTGACGGTTCGGGTTTGGAAAAGCATCCGAAAGATAGGAGCGTGCAAAGTCGAGTAGCTCTTTACTGTCTTTCTCCAGCCCTCCGCGGTCTTTGGCTCTCATTCTCATAGTTTGGAACCGCTTCCTAAAACTCTCCAAAATTCATGAACCGCCTTTCAGACCTAGCATCTCTCCAATCCTACGGAGAGCTAGGCTGAATCGGGACGCGGCCGCATGGGCCGATATTCCATACGACAAACCGATTTCCTTCCACGAAAACCCTCTTATACGGCGATAGAACATGTCACGGGTCACGGGGTCACACCTCGTGAGAAGCTCGTCAACGAGAATCTTCAACTCAAGTTTCGTTCGTGGATCAGTTGAGTTACGAGTATCTACGGAATGCGCGTCAACAGCGCTGTCGAGGACTAGCTGCCGTTTCTTGATTCTGTCTATGCGTCGAATGAAAGCACGGAAGAGATATGACTGAAGGTCTAGAACATCGTTCTTAGTGCAACGCCTTCTCGCCTCAATGGCACGCGAAACCGTAGCCGCAGCTTGCTCTAGTAGACTCGCCGCGACGGCAGGATCAACAAGAAGTTTTTCGGCATGCTGGATCGCACGGCGTCCGATTGCCTCGGCAGCAGTGAGGACGGCAGGGCTTATCTTTCGCCCAAGGCGGTCCACAGGGCTAATACGGAAGCTACGATCAGATACCGGAGCGCCTCCATCCATAGACGATTGGTCCCCAGCTCAGACTGCACCGGCTAGCGTCAGGGCAAACCGGAGCCATCGGTTTGTCTACGCACTAGGCCACGACCGTTCTCGTAACTCCTCTATTCCACCCCGTATTCGGGGCGTTGTGGCGCTTACCTATGCAGAGTACCTGTTTTTGCAAAACGTCAATTGAAGAGACAAAAAAAGTACAGAGAGACATGAACACACCCTTTGGCTCAGCGACTCTATTGCAGATATGGATGCGGGAACGGCGGTAGGGGTTTTATGCTGGATACGTATACCGTTAGTACCGAAGTACTACTGGTTTTCGACGGACTGAAATTGAATCGGGATAGGGGAGACGGTCACCCGTCCTCCCCTCCCACACCACCGGACATGCGGGTCCGCATCCGGCGGTTCGGCGGATTAAGCTAAGAACGTACGACCATGGCCGGGAGTCCAAGAGAGTCGAAGTAGGCATTGGGTAGTGCAATGGACAGAGCCGGCGAGTTCGCGATTCGCCACGGGCCATGGGCACTCCCAGCGGTTTGTGCCGCCAAGTCTTTGCTCACGCCCCGTTTGCGAAGTTCTTTAAATCGCGTCCGTCCGCGCTTCCATTGCTTCCACACCACAGACCGGAGTCTGCGGCGTAACCAAGATTCAAGTCTTTGCAGCACCGAGGGCGTTTGACAGTCACCGAAGTACCCGAGCCAGCCTCGCAGGTAGGTCACGAGTTCCTTGACCATCTGCGGTATGCTGATGCCACGGGTTCGGCGCGTCTGTTCCCGAATCCGCTCTTTGAAGCGAGCGATTGCCTTGGGAGCGATCCGCCGCCGAGGTTCTCGTTCGCCAGTGAAGCTGAAGCCGAGAAACTTCCTTTGCCCCGGTCGGGCCACGGCGCTCTTCGCCTGGTTTACCTTGAGCTTGAGGTGGTGTGTGATGAAATGCGTAATCCTCTCCATCACTCGCTGGCCCGCTCGTGCGCTGTCGACATAGATGTTGCTGTCGTCGGCATAACGTACAAAGTGGTGACCGCGCCGCTCCAACTCTCGATCCAGTTCGTCCAGCACCAGATTACTGAGCAACGGCGAGAGCGGGCCGCCCTGAGGCGTGCCCTCATCCACCGAGCTCACCAATCCATCCTCCATCACACCGGCCTGCAGAAACGCTCGAATCAACTTGAGCATTCGCTTGTCGGCCACGCGCTCGGCTACCGCCGCTAACAGGCGATCGTGATTCACTCGATCGAAAAATTTCTCCAAGTCGAGATCCACCACCCAGCCGTGCCCTTCGGCAATGTACTGCTGTGCCTCATGCACCGCTTGCCGCGCGCTATGCCCCGGTCGGAAACCGTGGCTGTGCTCGGAAAACGTCGGGTCCCAGCGCTTCTGCAGAACCTGCAACACCGCTTGCTGGACAAAGCGATCCAGCACCGAAGGAATGCCTAAATTTCGCACGCCCCCGTCCGGCTTCGGGATTTTCACCCGCCGCACCGGTTGCGGTTGATAGCTCCCGTTTCGCAACTGTTCCCCGATCTCTAGCCCATGCTGCTTCAGGTAGTCCGGTAGTTCTTCGACGGTCATCCCGTCCACTCCCGGGCTTCCTTTATTAGCCTTGACTCGTTGTAATGCCTGCTTGCAGTTTTCCCACTCGCAGACCTCCTCCATCAGTCGTTCCGTTTCGGCCAGGCTTTCAGTCCTGCGCTTCGCCATTAACGTTTCGGTCCCTTTCCCGGTGGTCTTCGGGGCATCACCCCTACTTTCCACCGGGAAGGCCAGCACCTCTTGTTCGGGCCGGTTTTTCTGCCGCTGTCCGCTCATGAGTCGCGCTGCTTACTTGCCTTTCCCTTTATTCCCCTTGCGGGGTACCGTTCGGGCCTTCCTCCGTTCTTCTGGAGTACTACGCCCTCTGCTGACTTCTGCGGCACGGTCAGAGTGAATCGCTTCACTTTTAGTCACGATTCCGTGACATACCGCAGATCTCCCGAGGTAAGTTCGACCGCCTTCGATGCACAGCCGTCGGATTTACCACCAGTGGGCTTGATGGATATGGGCTTCGCAATCGCTTGCTCGCTCGCCCGCCACCGTAGGCCTCTTATCCGATTCTTGTTCATCGGCTCGCATCTTTGCTCCGCGCTTCTTTCAGGCCCCGCCTCGCGGCGAGTGTTATTTCACCCTTGCGCTTCGCTATCACTTCACGTCCATCACGTTGTGAAGAGGACTTTCACCTCCAGGCTGTCGATCATGCTCGGCACACAAGCAAAGAGGGCCTCGGAAACCGAGGCCCTCTGAAAAAGCAGTCGTTAGAACGGCGCCTGATCGGGAGCGTCGAGCGCCTCACTCGGAGCGGCGGAGCCGGAAGCGAGAGTTTCCGGTTCGGGTTCGCCGCGATCGAGCTTGCGCACGACATCGGCGCGAATGCACCAGAACGTCTGCTTGTTGGTCTTGGCTTTCTTGCCTTTGCCGTTTGCGCGCTCGTAAGTCGTGCTGACGAGGCTGCCCTCGACGAGCACGTGCGCGCCTTTCTTGATCGTCGTCGCGACGTATTCGGCGAGCCGCGGACGGAACACACAAACGCGGTGCCACTCCGTCTTCGACGCCCATTCGTCGTCGGTGTTCTTCCACGACCGCTGCGTCGCGACGGAAAGAACGGTGAACTTCGAGCCGTTGTTGTTCCGCGCTTGACGCTGCTCCGGGTCTGCGCCGACGAAGCCGATGATCGTCACTGAGTTGAGATAAGACATGAATTGTTCTCCTTTTTCTTGCCCCATTTTGCTGAGGCACCAAGAAGCGAGAGGCCGCTGCTCCCAAAGCGAGCGGATGCTTTATGGGAGGGAACCGTGCTGTTCGGGAGGAACCGTGAAAGCAGAAGCCGCGAAGCTGCCGGGCGCAGGAATTTGGCCCGAAGCAGTGCCCAGGAAAATGCGCGGCAGAAAAAGGGTACTTACCGAAATTAGTGAGTATCGGCGTCAGAAGCAGACTTGAGCTAAGCCGGGACAGCGCGGATTATTCGTACCGCAAGGCGACCATCGGATCGACTCGGGATGCCCGCCGCGCAGGGAGAAACGCAGCAAGCAACGCAATGGCAACCAAAGAGATGGTTGCTCCCATAAATAGCGAAACGTCTGTGGGCTTGATGCCGTAGAGCATTCCATTGATCGCCGAAGACAACAAGCGGACTACGGCAAGTGAACCGCCGATGCCTATTGCAACGCCGCAGAGGACTACTGTGAACGTTTGGCGCAGCACAAGCGTTCGGATATCGCCTCGCTGAGCGCCCAGAGCCATGCGAATGCCAAACTCATTCGTTCGGCGCGAGACGCCATAGGCAACAACTCCGTAGAGTCCAATCGCTGCAATTAGGCAAGCCAACACCCCGAAGGCTGACGATAGCAACGCCGTCAAGCGTTCCTGGGAAATCATGTCGTTTACGACTGTCTCCAAAGGCTGGAGTTCCTCGATTTGCAGAACTTTGTCACTTGCCGCTACGTCTGCCCGTATGGCACCGCTCAGCAATTGTGTATTGAGAGTCGAGCGAACGAAAAAGCTGTCACCTTGCCGAGCCGGCAAATACACCATGCGCCATACCCTCTCGCGAACTCCATAGTGCTTGGCATCACGTACCACTCCGACAATTTCGCGAATGATTCGTGGTTCAAAGCCTAGTTTGATGCGCTGGCCAATCGCGGAATTTGAACCAAAGTAGTGGCGAGCGAAGCTCTCGTTGACCACAGCTACAGGAGGCTCCTCGGCTTGATCTTGGGAGTGTAGATAGCGGCCCTGCAAGAGTCCCAAGCCGATGGCTTCTAAGAAACCAGGTCCAGCCGATATCAACCCCACGTCATTATCTTTTCCGGGTGATGGATTCCCAATTACATCAACACTCCCCGACCAGCCGCCGTCGCTGTACACGCTAGGCCGCGAATAACTTGCAACGATCACGCCGGGATGCGATTCCAAACGCTGTTTTATTTCCGCACATGCTTGGTGAAGGCGGTCTTGGGAAGTTCCTTTGGGGTAAGAGAGGTCAAAAGTCGTGACGTGTTCGGCGTGGAAGCCAAGGTCGCTGCTCTTGAGATTATGCAGGGTTTCAACAAACAGTCCGGCACCGACCAACAAAGGTAAGGAGAGTGCAAGCTGCCCAGCGAGGAGAAGCCTTCCGCTCCAGGCCGAGCCAATTACGCGCTGGCCGCCGTGTAAGGTCATCTCATGCTTTTCTCTAGAAGCGCGTAGTGCCGGGCCAAGTCCGAATAGTATCGCAGTCGCGACAGCAACGCCGGTTGAAAAGCCAAATACGACATAATCCGGCTGGAGATTAAACGACATTGGCAGCGGCGATGAAGGAAGCAGGGAAACTAGTACGCGCGTGCCCCAAACCGACAGAAGTAAGCCAACAAAGGCGCCGGAGAGCGACAGGGTTAAATTCTCGGTGAACAGTTGCCACGCAACTCGCGCACGGCTGGCGCCGAGAGCTAGACGAACGACGATCTCATGGTGACGGGCGGTGTTGCGCGCCAGTATTAAATTGGCGATGTTCGCGCAGGAAATCAGAAGTACGACGGCGACCACGGCAAACAAAACAAGCAGTGGTTTCTCATATTTGCGTCCCGTGGTCGCGAGACCCGAGGCGGCAGGACGAACAGTAATATGCTGGGCTTCGAGCATCTGTTTGAAGCGCGCCGAAGCACTGGGTAGGAGCACGTCACCAAGGTGCGTGCGGAATGCAGTCTCGAACATGGCCTGAGCCCGCTTTGGGTCAACTCCATCATGTAGCCGGACAAGGAGGCGCAGCCAATTGAGGTTCGGGTCCGGTAGTCGCCATCCGCGATCAGCGGCAGCAGCGGTAGCCGGGACCCATACGTCTACTGAGACCTCCTGGTCGATCCCGGTGAATCCGGGCCGGGCGACGCCAACGACCGTATAGGGCGTCTCTTCATAAAGAATTCTCCTACCGAGAACCATTGCGTCGGATTGGAAACGGCGCCTCCAGAAGGCATAACTCAAGACTGCAACGTGATTTCCTCCAAGTACGTTATCGTCTTGCGGTTCGAGCACCCGCCCCACGATTGGCCCCACGTTTAGAACGGAAAAGAAATTATCCGAGACGGCCTCTCCCGCCACGCGCTCATCAGAAACTCCCCTGAGTCCAAATTTTCGTGGTCCGACAACCTCCGTTGCGAAGACCTCGCCCCAAGGGGCGGCCGTCTTGCTGAATTGCTGAAAGAGTGGATAGGAATAGCTGAATTCTCCGGCGAAGTCGCCCTCCGAAGAGGCGCGCATTAGATGGAAGATTTCCTTAGGATCGCTAACCGGCAGGGGGGTCCAGAGAGATGCGCGGAGGAGCGTAAATATCGCAGTGTTGGCTCCGATGCCGAGCGCGAGAGTCATGACGGCAACGGCCGTAAAGCCGGGAGACTTGCGCAGCATTCGGGCGGCGAAGCGAAGGTCCTGCCAACTCGTCTCTACTAAGGATTCCCAGCCGCCAGAGCGAACGATTTCCTTGCTGACTTCGAGGCTTCCCCGCTCCAAGCGGACTGCGCGAAGGGCTTCCTTGCGGGTCATCCCGTCCTTCATCTTTTCCTCGGCGGCCATGTCCTGGTAGGCGCGAAGCTCCTCATCCAACTCTCGGTCGACCTGTCTCCTTCGGAACAGTGATCGAAGCCCGCTTGCTAAGTTTCGCAGAAGAGCCATGAATTACTCGTAACGCAGGGCCACCATGGGATCCACTCGCATCGCCCGCCGCGCGGGGATGTAACAGGCTGCGAGCGCGACGAGCGCGAACAAAAGCGGAACGACGACGAACGTCAACGGATCATTCGGACCCACGGCGTAAAGCAAGCTGCGCATGAACCGTGTAAGGGCGAATGAGGCACCGATGCCAAGAAAAACGCCGCTCGCTGCGATCTTGAGGCCGTCACCAAGGACCAGCTGCAACACATCCTGGCGCTGCGCACCTAAAGCCATCCGCACACCAAACTCGTGGGTTCGCTGGCTGACGGCATAGGCAATCATTCCAAAGATGCCGATGGCAGATAACAGTAAGGCCAAACCTGCGAACGATCCGACTAGAACGAGGCTGAGCCGGCGCGGCGCGAGTGCTCGGAATAACGCGTCGTTCATTGTCTGCATAGCGTCAATCGGTTGGTCCGACCGAAGCGAGTGGACAAGTGCGCGAACTGTACCCGCGAGCGAGGTGGGTGGGCCTGTAGTTCTAACGAATAGATTAAAACCCGCAAAGGCATGGTTCGTTTCGTCCTGCAGATAAGGTGTGTAGAGAGCTGGTTCGGCCGGCCGGTCGAGCCCCTTCTGTTTTACATTTGCGACGACCCCGACTACCTCCCGAAAACGTGGAGCACCTGCGATGTTTCGCCCTGCTCCGACATAATCCACTACAATCTGCGCACCGATCGGATTGCGCCCCGGCCAGTAGGATTCCGCTAATGCTTGATTCACGATCACGACGGCAGGTGAGTTCGCATCATCGCGACTTGTGAAGAACCGTCCTTTCACAAGGCCGGAACCAATCGCTGTGAAGTAATCTGAGCTGATCCAGCAAGCCTCCGCACTCGGGACGTTCAAAGGGTCATTTGGCCGGTCATTGAAAACCAGCGTGGCCGTAGGCGCATATATGCCCGGCATGCACTTGCCTAGCGCTGCCGCGCTCACCCCCGGAATTTCGGATGTCCGCTCGACCAACTCAGGGAAGAAGACTCGACCGGCGCTCCAGTCGCTATTGCGCAAGTACGCTGCCAGGAGGTGGTCGGGACGGAAGCCAGGATCGAGATGTTCTGCCTGCCGGAAGCTCCGCAGGAGCAAGCCGGCCCCAACGGATAGCAGAACTGCCAGGGCAATTTCCGAAACCAGCAACAAGCGGGAACGTGAACGCGACCCTCCAACACTTCCGGCTTCTCCCCGCCCTGTCTTCATTCTGGCGATGAGATCAAGTTTCGAGAACGCCGTGCATGGTGCAAGGGCAACAAGCAAACCTGTGAGGACCGTAATGGACAAAGCGAAAAACAAGGCGTAGACGTCGACACCGATAGACGCACTCCGCGGAAGGTTGCTTACTCGGTCGGACACTCTCACACTACCCACCGCAAGTACAAGCCCGGCAATGCCGCCCAGAGTTGCAAGAACCAGATTTTCCGTGATGAATTGCCTCAGCAGGCGACCTTTCCCTGCGCCCAGGCTAACGCGCAACGCAATTTCCGATCGCCTCTTTGAACTCCTGGCAAGCAATAGGTATGCGACGTTCGCACACGTAATCAGCAGAACTAATGCGACCGCAACCATCACGATCTGAAGTTGCGATCGCACATTCCCCGTGAGTTCATCTTTAAGAGAAACAAGATGCACCGAAACTTCCGGCGATTCTCCCGGCCCTCGGTGCAAGATCGCAGTCAATTCCTGCTCGGCCTGCTCGCGTGTAACGCCAGGCTTGAGCCGTCCCACAAGGTCCAAGAACTTGTTCCCTCTCATCCGCATCCATCGAAAGTCCGGAACGTCCTTTGCCCAAACGTCTGTCTCCGGAAAGAGGTCCGGGACATTGGGCATTACACCGATAACTGTTTGGGCCGTACCGTCCAGGTTGAGGATGCGACCAATAACATGAGGATCGCTGCCAAGCTGCTCCTTCCAAAAGCGTTGCGAAATGACCACTTGTACGCCATCCATGTGATATTCCTCGGGCGCGTACAGGCGTCCCAAGTAGGGCTTCACTCCGACCATCGGAAAGAAATCGTAGGATATGCCCGTGCAGTTCACGTTGCGGGGTTCGCCCTGCCCGGTCCATGTATAGGTCCAGCCTGATAGCATATTGGCGATGTATTCGAACGAGTGGCTTTGGTCTTTATAGTCTTCAAACTCCGGCATGGAAGCGCCAATTCTGGCTTGTTGGCCCTTCTGCGCCGCCCATATCGCAAACAGGCGCTCTGAATCCTGAAAGGGCAAGGGCCGCAACAGCACGCTTTCGACTACGCTAAAAACGGCAGTATTCGCGCCGATGCCAAGGGCAAGGGTCAGAACAGCAACAACCGTGAAGCCGGGCGACTTGCGCAGTGTGCGGAACCCGAAGCGCATGTCCTGCCAGCACGTCTCCACAAAGGATTCCCAGCCGGCAGAGCGGACGACTTCCTTTGTAACTTCGAGGCTACCGCACTCCAAGCGCACGGTGCGAAGCGCATCTCTGCGGCCCATCCCCTCCTTAATCTTTTCCTCGGCCGCCATCTCCAGATAAGCGCCGAGCTCCTCTTTCAACTCCTGATCGACCTGTTCCTTTCGGAACAATGATCGGAGGCCGCTTGTAATGTTCCGTAAGAAGGACATGCGTAGCCTCCTACTCGTAACGCAAGGCGACCATGGGATCGACGCGCATCGCGCGGCGTGCAGGGATGTAGCAGGCCAACTGTGTGACCAGGACGAGCATGATTGTCACGCCGAGGAACGTCAGCGGATCGGTTGGTTTCACGCCGTAGAGCAGGCTAGATAGGAAACGCGACAGACCAAACGCCGCAGCGATGCCGATCGCCACACC
>Ga0307475_10002489_pt1 | contig 11098 bp, 8 predicted proteins | sample atmos_gasesECM1C_FD_203317 | JGI IMG/M metagenome (GOLD analysis project Ga0307475, IMG submission 203317) | Hardwood forest soil microbial communities from Morgan-Monroe State Forest, Indiana, United States - atmos_gasesECM1C_515 | ecosystem: Environmental > Terrestrial > Soil > Temperate...
CGCGGTGGCAGCCGCGGGGCAATGACACGCAGTCTTTCCGGCCGTTAGTCCAGGAAGAAGAGGTGTCTGGCGGCGAGACTACTCGCCCTTACTTTGCGTGTCAACTGTCTTGCCAACAGCAGCAAGCCGTGTGGCTGACTCGATTCTCGAAAGGAAGTATGACACGCATGAAAATCCAATCATTCGTACGCAGCGCCGCATTCGTTGCAGCCTTGGTGGCTTCAACAGTGCCCGCTTTTTCCAAACCGTTAGCTAAGACCATCAACATTTCTCAAAACGCAAAAATCGGTAAGGCCGACTTACAAGCCGGCGAATACCGTTTGCTGATTGACGGTAACAAAGCCACGATAATCAAGAACAAGACGACCGTGGCGGAATCCGAAGGCCGCTGGGAAGATCGCAACGCCAAGTCAAGCTACGACGCGGTGCTGCTTGGCGAGAACGGACAAGTGAAAGAAGTTCGTTTTTCCGGTCAAAAGCGTGTTTTCATCCTCAGCGAGTAACCAAGAAGGCCTATGACTGTATTCAATCGAGTCGGGAGGGAAGTTGACGCAATGTTTACTTCCCCTTCGCTCTCTCCGTCTTTCACCGCATGTGTCTGTGTCTGCGTTTCCTCTGGATTTCGCGCCCTGCATTCAAGGGCGTAACCTCCGATTTCTTTTCATCCGCAGCTCAGCGAATCAGCATGCAGTCGCCATAGCTGTAAAACCGGTACCCCGCCTCGACCGCGTGGCGATATGCAGCCAGAATTCGTTCCCGTCCGGCAAGCGCGCAAACCATAGCTAGTAGCGTTGATCGCGGTAGATGAAAGTTGGTGAGCAGCCCATCAACTACCCGAAAACGAAATCCTGGCGTGATGAAGAGACGCGCTTCCGCTTTGCCAGCCACCAGGAGTTGACCAGCCTTTGTTTCGGTTGCGCGAACGGCCGCGGCTTCCAGAGTCCTCACGGTCGTCGTGCCCACTGCCAGGACGCGTCGCCCGGCGCTTTTGGCGCCGAGGATCTGTTCTGCTGTTTTCGCCGGAATCTCGTAAGCTTCGCTGTGCATCGCATGCGCTTCCAGTGTTCCCGTCCGAATAGGCTGAAAAGTTCCCAGGCCGACGTGCAAGGTGAGCTCGCAAATTTCAATGCCACGCTCTCGAATCTTTTCGACGATTCCCGGAGTAAAATGCAGCCCCGCGGTGGGAGCCGCGATCGCACCAGGTTGGCTGGCGAAAATGGTCTGATAACGTTCGTGGTCGGAAGGTTCGTCGGCGCGATTGATGTACGGCGGAAGTGGTATGTGACCCAGCCGGTTAATCTCGTCATTCACTGAGAAACCCCTGCCGGAAGAGAAACGTAGGGTACGCTGCCCCTGATTGCCGTGTGCGATTACTTCCGCTTCAAGTTCGCCCTCGCCGAATTGCACCCGTTGGCCGACATGAATTCTTTTGCCTGGTCGAACCAACGCCTCCCACGTGACGTCGTTCAGCTGGCGCGATAACAAGATTTCAATTTCGCCGTCGGCCGGCCACGCTCGCGCTGAGCCGTCCACTGCTGTCGCTTTCACTCTTCGCCCTAACAGGCGCGCGGGAATAACTCGCGCGTTATTCACTACGATTAATTCATCTCCACACAGAAGACCGGGCAGATCCGCGAAGAGGCGATCTTCATCTGCACCTGAGACGTTATCCAACACCAGCATCCGAGAGGCGTCACGACTTGTTAGAGGATATTGTGCGATTTGCTGGGCGGGCAGGACGTAATCGAATTCGGATAGTTCCATGGCATACGGAGTTTAGCAGGCTCGCTAAACCTTGTTCAGTCTCTACTAGCCACATAAAGGAACAATAATGTGCAGAATTCTAGTAAGCTATAGATAATACAGCTAATATTGCGATGACTCGACGTATAATTTAATCTTGACAATGAAGCACGCAGATTGTATCATGCATTTGCAGTCACATTATTGCCGTTTTTGGAGGCTAACACCCATGAATACTTTGAATCGTTGGGACCCTTTCCGCAACGCAGCTACGCTGCAAGACCAACTCAACCGCGTGTTTGGCGAGGGTTTCAATCGTCAAGAGGAATCCAACCTCACGACTTGGGCACCCGCAGTCGACATTCTGGAAACCGAACATGAACTGATCGTGAAAGCGGATCTGCCGGACGTTGATCCCAAGGAACTCGACATCCGCGTAGAAAACAATATATTGACCATTCGCGGCGAGCGAAAATTTGAGAAACAGGTGAACGAGAAGAATTATCTGCGAGTCGAACGCTCCTACGGATCTTTCGCCCGCAGCTTCTCGCTGGCTAACACCGTCAACTCGGAAGCAATCAAGGCCGATTATCAGAATGGCGTCTTGACGCTCGTAATTCCGAAGCGCGAAGAGGCCAAGCCGAAGCAGATTAAGGTCAATGTCGGTACTCCGGCTGTTGCAGCCGCTGCAGGAGCCAGGTAACAGAGCTGAACCAGCCTTAAAATGGTCCAGGAGCAGGGCTGGCGAAGTTGCCAGCCCTTTTGCTTTCTGCCGAAATTTAACACGTGAAAGGTTTGTTCGGTGCATCGAAGATGTGTCTGGATTAGAGGAACGAAACGAGGAACAAATGTTGCGATTTGAAAAAATGACCGTAAAGGCCCAGGAGGCGGTGCAAAGCGCCCAGGAAATAGCCGCTAGCCATGAAAACCAGCAGATTGAGCCAGCGCATTTGTTGGCTGCGTTGGTTGCGCAAGACGGCGGCGTAGTACCACCACTGGTCACAAAATTAGGGATACGCCCCGAAGTGTTGTCCCAGGATATCGAGCGCGAAATCGCCCGCCTACCGAAAGTGCAAGGCTTCGGACAGCAGCATATGGGCGCGGCAGTAAACCGCATCTTGGAGCGCGCTTTTAAAGAAGCGGAAAAATTTAAGGATGAGTATGTGTCGACGGAGCACTTATTCCTGGCCATTGCCAGCGAGGATCGCGATCCCGCGGGCCAATTGCTGAAACGCCAGGGCGCGTCGCATGAAGCGATTCTGCAGGCGCTCACAAGCGTGCGTGGTTCACAACGAGTCGTTACTCAAAATCCCGAAGCAACTTACGAGTCCCTGGAGAAATACGCGCGCGATCTTACCGAGCTGGCTCGGCGTTCGAAACTCGATCCGGTAATCGGGCGCGACGAAGAAATTCGTCGGGTAATGCAAATTCTCGCGCGCAGGACAAAAAATAATCCGGTTCTGATCGGTGAGCCCGGTGTTGGAAAGACCGCCATCGTGGAAGGCCTCGCGCAACGTATCGTGTCGGGCGACGTGCCGGACGTGTTGAAAACCAAGCGGCTGGTAGCGCTCGATCTTGCCGCTTTGGTTGCGGGCGCTAAGTACCGCGGCGAATTCGAGGATCGCCTGAAAGCGGTACTAAAAGAAATCACCCAAGCTGAAGGGCAGATCATTCTATTCATCGACGAACTCCACACGCTCGTTGGAGCAGGCGCGGCCGAAGGCGCCATGGACGCGTCCAACATGTTGAAACCGGCTCTCGCACGCGGCGAACTGCGCGCCATCGGCGCCACCACGCTGAACGAATACAAAAAATATATCGAAAAAGATCCTGCGCTGGAACGGCGGTTCCAGCCCGTGTTAGTCGGCGAACCAACCGTTGCGGACACCATTTCGATTCTGCGCGGACTGAAAGACCGCTACGAGGTCCATCACGGCGTGCGCATTAAGGACGCAGCCATCATTGCCGCGGCTACTCTTTCAAACCGCTACATCTCGGATCGATTCTTGCCCGACAAAGCCATCGACTTGATCGACGAGGCGGCCGCCAGCTTGCGCATGCAGATCGATTCTCTGCCCGTGGAGATCGATGAAATCGAGCGGCGCATCATGCAACTCGAAATCGAGCGCCAGGCATTACTGAAAGAAACCGACAAGCATTCGAAAGAGCGGCGTGCGCAAATCGAAAAAGAATTGGCGAAGCTCAAGGAAGATTCGAATGCCCGCAAGGCGCGTTGGCAATCCGAAAAGCAAGCCATCCAGAAAATCCGCGCCTTGAAAGAACAAATCGAACAGCTCAAAGGCGAAGAGCAAAAATACGAGCGCAGCGGAGAATTGGCTAAGGTGGCGGAGATCCGCTACGGACGCATGGCCGCGGCCGAACGCGAACTAAAACAGGCGGAGGCGCAATTCGCTGCTATGCAAAAAGACGCGCCGATGCTCAAAGAAGAAGTCGACGAAGAAGATATCGCCAAACTGGTGAGCAAATGGACGGGAATTCCAGCTGGCCGCTTGCTCGAAGGCGAAGCGCAAAAGCTGGTGCGCATGGAAGAAAGATTGCGCCAGCGAGTCGTGGGGCAGGACGATGCGCTCGCCCACGTCTCCAACGCTGTGCGCCGAAACCGCGCGGGATTGTCAGATCCCAAGCGGCCCATCGGATCCTTTATTTTTATGGGCCCCACCGGCGTGGGAAAAACGGAACTTGCTCGCGCCGTTGCCGAGTTTTTGTTCGATGACGAAAAGCTCATGATCCGCATCGACATGAGCGAATACATGGAGAAGCACAGCGTCTCCCGCCTGATCGGCGCGCCCCCAGGATATGTGGGATATGAAGAGGGCGGACAATTGACGGAACAAGTGCGCCGCCATCCTTACTCTGTCATTTTGTTCGATGAAATCGAGAAGGCCCATCCCGACGTGTTCAACGTGCTGCTGCAAATTCTGGAAGACGGACGCTTGACCGACGGCCAGGGCCGCACTGTGGACTTCCGAAACACCGTCTTGGTCATGACCAGCAACGTGGGTTCCTCAGCGATTTATGAGTTGGCAGGAAATGATCCCGACGCGGCTCGTAAGGAAGCCATGGAGGCGTTGCGTTCGGCGTTCCGGCCAGAGTTCATCAATCGCATCGACGAAATCGTCATCTTCAATCCTCTCGGTAAGGAGCAACTTGGAAAGATCGTCGGCATGCTGTTGAAGAGCGTGGAGAAGTTGCTCGCGGAACGTCAAATCACGCTGGAACTGACTCGCGCCGCGGAAGATCTGATTCTACGCGAGGGTTACGATCCAGCGTATGGCGCGCGACCTTTGCGCCGCACCATTCAGCGCATGATTCAGGATCCGCTCGCCTTGCAGATCCTGGAGGGCAAAATTCTGCCGGGCCAACGTATACGCGTGGATCGCGATGCTTCGGGAGAGAAGATGCAATTCACCGTCATTACAGAAAAACAACCCGCGGCAGCGGCGTGAATCTAATTCAGTAGTGGGCCCATTTTGCCGGTCGCAAAAGGCTGCGCTATCTGCGCTGTGAAACATTTGTGTTGTTTATACGTAGTCAATAGATGGGACTCTTATGAAAATTCTGCGAACAGGTGTGCTGCTCATCCTGCTAAGCGTCATGCTGGTAGTTGTCGGCGGCGCGATTGGCGGGCAAAACGGACTAAAAATCGCGCTTGCGATCGCCGTCCTCATGAACGGCATCTCTTATTTTTTCTCGGACAAGATCGCGTTGGCCTCCAGCGGAGCTAAGCCCGTCACGCGAGAACAGGTGCCGCGGCTATACGCGGTGATGGAAAGACTCGCGGCCAAGGCCAACTTGCCAGTGCCGAAGCTTTATGTAATTCCCGAACCCGCGCCAAACGCCTTCGCCACCGGCCGGAATCCGCGTCACGCTTCTGTCGCGGTTACGGAAGGCTTGCTCGAACTGATGAGTGATGACGAACTCGAAGGCGTCATCGCCCACGAGCTTTCCCATGTGCGCAACTACGACATTTTGACCAGCTCTATTGCGGCTACTATTGCCGGCGCCATTACGTATCTGGCGTCCATGGGACGCTTCGCCATGATTTTTGGCTATGGCGGAGGTGATAACGACCGCGACCGTGGCGGCGGTCTTAGTGCGCTTCTTATGATTATCCTGGCGCCATTTGCCGCCATGATGCTGCAACTTTTTCTATCTCGCACCAGGGAATATTCGGCAGACGAGACTGGCGCTCGCATGGTCGGCCAGCCTTACGGGCTAATCAGCGCCTTGCAAAAGTTGGGAGCCTATAACCAGCGCATTCCCACAACAAGCGTTTCCCCGTCGACCGCGGCGCTATGTATCGTAAAACCGTGGTTTGGCGGCGGCACTTTGTCCTCGCTGTTCAGCACCCACCCGCCGCTCGCTGATCGGATTGCCGCGCTGCGCGAGTTGACCATAGTGCCCAGCCGCTCCTAAGGCGCGGTAGAGCACATCTCGCAGAGTTGGCGATATCCTTTGGTGCGTAAATATTGCCACAGGAATTTGTCCATTTATTTGCACACTTTCGCTAAGCATATAAAATTCACTACCTTCCATGGCTGTGGATTTTCGAACAAATATGGTGCGCGGAGTGCACATTTACGGGTCACCGTGCATGGTACTTCGGGGCGTCCAGGAAGACAGGAAACATGAGTTGTCGAGACACTATTCATTTGATTTGCTGGTATTTAGAACACAGACTATCGCCTAATGTGGAAGACGAAATCTCCGCGCATCTGAGCAGCTGCGCCGATTGCCGGTTGGTTTTGGAGGCCGCAACTCACACGTTGGATCGCTATTTCGGTTCAGGCGTAACCGGAGAGCCTAATACCGCTAGCAGAGCCGCCTAGTAATAACTCCTTCCTTGATAATGCTTTATCGCTAAAGCTACGAGCCCTCATTCGGTGATTTCTTCGGGCAACATCGATCAGCCACGCCATTCCCTAAATGACATTCAGGCAGCAATTTTTACGTGTGTGCAACAGAGCGTGTAAGCTTTACTAGTCCTAGTACCATTAGTCCTGCCCTGATTTGCCTCTCCCTCTCGCCTATGTACCTGCAGCCGCTGATGTTGACTCACCTCTGCGCCATACAGGCAAATTGGCCGCCGAGATGCAGTGTTCGCTGTATGTGGCGAGCCTGGGTGGGTGCCGCCGAAGAGGAGAGACATCCAATGAGCGAATATCAAGAACCAGTAGTCGTCCAGTCAACCGAAGCGCCGCGCTGGGTGGTGCTCGCGGTGGCAATCGTCGCGATTTTGTCGTTGATTGGGCTTGGAGTGGGTTGGAGCGCTATTAGTCACGCTAATAGTATTGAACAGTCAACACAAGCATCCGTGAAGCAGACTACCGACGCACTGGGCCAGCGTTTGGCGAAAACGGAAGAGCAAAATCAGCAGCTCCAGAGCGATCTGAAAGTCGTTACCAACAAGCTCAAGCTAACGCAAGGCGAATTGATCGCGGCACGCAAGCTTACCAAATCCGCAACCGTCGCGTACGAGAAGAAGCTTAGCGGTTTAGAAAGCTCCGTGAATTCGGAATTGGCAACCAAAGCCAGCGCCGACGATTTCAATAAGCTGAATGGCGACGTGACCGGCGTAAAAGGTGATCTGGACGCCACCAAGAACAGCATTCAAATGGCACGCAGCGAAATGGGCACGCTCATCGCTCGTAACCATGACGAAATCGATCAACTCCGGCGTATGGGCCAGCGCGAATATTTTGAATTTACTTTGACGCGCAAGGGCGGACCGCAAAAAGTCGGCGGCATTCAAGTCCAGCTGAAAGGTACCAACGTAAAAAAGAACCGCTACACCGTAGATGTGCTGGCCGACGACAAGAGCTTCGAGAAGAAGGACCGTTCCGTGAACGAGCCCATCTTCTTCTATACCGGCGGAAGTCGTGCGGCGCTCGAACTGGTAATCAACAAAGTTACCAAGAGCGGAGCCACAGGCTATTTGAGTCTTCCTAAGTCCGCGGGAGCTACCAGCGCCAGCGCCACCGCAGCGAGCAGCTAAAAAGTTATAACCATATTGCAGTAAAGATCAGCGCCGCCTGAGAGTCGGATTCTGATCGCGAAAAGGAGGACTCAATCGAGTCCTCCTTTTTGTTTGTGTGGCACCTCTTTAGGAGTAAACCTCTACCGCCAACTCCCCGACGGCTGTCCCAAACGCGTCAATCAAGATTAGCGTTCCACGCGTTTTGTGCAACGCAACGTTTCCGCTACGATGTACTGCTGCCATGACTACAACTCTGATTCACGCCAAGCGAGCGCTTACACCCACCGGCGAGATCGCGGATGCTGGAATACTCATACGCGACGGCGTCATCGAATTGATCGGCCCACGCGAAGGAATGAGCCTGCCGAACGACGCCGCTGAGATTTCCGCCACTGATAAATCCGCCATTCCCGGATTTGTCGATGTGCATATCCACGGCGCCGGCGGACGCGATGTGATGGAAGGCACGCCGGAAGCGCTAAGCGTTGTCGCCAAGACCGTCGCGCGTCACGGCACCACTTCATTCGTCGCCACCACAGTAACCGCCAGTGCGGATGATATTTGCCGCAGCAGCGAGGGCATCGCCAAATATATCGCCACGCAATATGAGCCGAACGAACCGCGCGCGGAGGTGCTGGGCATTCATTTCGAAGGACCATTTTTGAACGAGATCAGGCGCGGCGTGCATCCGGCCGAGTGGCTTAGGCTTCCTTCGGCGGAATTGCTGGCTAGGTTTGTCGCCGCTGCGGGTGGAAATGCTCGGATTTTGACGCTCGCGCCAGAATTGCTCGGAGCCATGCCATGCATTGACGCCGCCATAAAAGCAGGCATGGTCGTTGCCATCGGGCATACCGACGCAACTTACGAGCAAGCTCGCGCCGCCATCGCCCACGGCGCCAACCACGCGGTGCATGTCTACAACGCCATGCGGCCCTTTTCACACCGCGATAGTGGAGTGATCGGCGCAATTCTCACCACGCCGAACATTAGCGCGGAATTGATCGCCGACGGCGTGCACGTGGAAGAAGCGGCGATGCGTCTGCTCTTGCAGGCCAAGAGCGCAGGCTGCGTGATTCTGGTCAGCGACGGGGTCTCAGCCACGGGGATGCCGGACGGAAAATACATGCTCGGACAATTTGAAGTGACGGTTACCGGCGGCGTGTGCCGTAACTCCGAAGGAAAATTAGCCGGCAGCACACTAACCCTGGACAAGGCCCTCAGAAACGTGATGGCTCTGGGCAAATCGTTTGAAGACACCACACGCATGCTCACGCTAAACCCAGCCGCCTTGCTTGGCGTGGAGTTCAAAAAGGGCGCGCTACGTGTAGGCGCGGATGCGGACATCGTACTGTTGGACGAAGCCATGCAAATCTCGGGAGTCTGGGCTCGTGGAATGGCCGTAAATTAATTGAGAGCCAGTAATCGGACAGACTGTTAGGATTTATTGAGCGGGATTTTTAGTTCAAAGGCCAGTGCCACCGGATTGAATGGGCTGCACGCAAAATAGCGATCACCTACCCGCAACGTGGGGACTTTTAGTTTGCCGTTGTTGGCTTGCATCACGATTTCCTCGCCCGTGGGATCTTCCTCGATATCCACTTCCCGGAATTCCACTCCGCGTTCCTTCATAAACGATTTAGCCCGGCGGCAATCCGGGCACCAGGCGGTAGTGTACATCGTGATGTTTTCCATGAAAATCGTCGTCCTTTGAGTGGTGGGGAGGCCCGGAGTAGCCGATCAACTTCCTATAACAGTTTAACCCAAACGAGATGTTAGCTGCTGTGGGTGTGCACGCGGCGATGGATGGTGCCGACCTTAATGCGGACAAGCGCGCGCTGCAACGCAACTGTGGCGCGATCCCAATCCACATCCGCGTCGGTGGACGCCAACCTCTTTTCGGCTCGCGCAAGAGCTTCTTTGGCACGCTCCACATCGATTTCCTCCGGACGCTCGGCGGTTTCCGCCAGCACCGTCACGCGATCGGGCAAAACTTCCGCAAACCCACTGAGCACCGCAAGAACAGCAGGCTCGCCACCGCCGGACGACTTGTAACTTAGCGCACCGTTGCCGAGTTCCGTGATCAGCGGCGCGTGGCCAGGCAGAATGCCGAGCTCTCCGCTAGCGCCGGGGAGTTGCACGCTGGCAACTTTTTCACGCAGCAATTGTCGCTGCGGCGTGACGATGATCAATTCGATAGCTTCAGGAAGCATCTTGTTCTTCTAGAATCCACTCTACGCGTTGCTCTTCATGGTTTCAGCCTTCTTCAAGGCCTCTTCGATCGTGCCCACCATGTAAAAAGCCTGCTCCGGAACATCGTCATATTTACCTTCCACGATTTCCTTAAAGCTTCGCACCGTATCTTCGATCTTCACGTATTTCCCTTCCAGCCCGGTAAACTGCGCGGCGACGAACATAGGTTGCGAAAGGAATTTTTCGATTTTGCGCGCCCGCGCCACAGTGCGCTTGTCGTCGTCGGAAAGTTCTTCGATACCGAGAATGGCGATGATGTCTTGCAAATCCTTGTAGCGCTGCAAAATCGATTTCACGCCGCGCGCCACCGAGTAATGTTCCGCTCCCACGATGCGTGGATCGAGAATTCGCGAAAAACTGGCCAGCGGATCAACGGCCGGATAAATGCCGCGTTCCACAATCTGGCGGCTGAGGTTCGTGGTGGCATCCAGGTGAGCGAAAGTGGCCGCTGGAGCAGGATCGGTATAGTCATCGGCAGGCACATAAATCGCCTGCACTGACGTGATGGATCCGTTCTTCGTGGAAGTAATGCGCTCCTGCAATTCACCGATTTCGGTGTTGAGGTTCGGCTGATATCCGACCGCGGACGGCATGCGCCCGAGAAGCGCGGAAACTTCCGCACCCGCTTGCACGAAGCGGAAAATATTGTCGATGAAAAGCAGCACGTCGAGATGTTCCTCATCGCGGAAATATTCCGCCACCGTCAGTCCCGTCAGTCCGACGCGCAGACGCGACCCGGGTGGTTCGGTCATCTGCCCATAGATCAATGCGGCACGCGATTTTTCCGTGTTGCCCGGAACGATGACGCCCGACTCCGACATTTCCAGCCAAAGGTCGTTGCCCTCGCGCGTGCGTTCGCCCACGCCAGCGAACACCGAAAGTCCGCCGTGCTGCATGGCCACGTTGTGGATGAGCTCCAGAATCAAAACGGTTTTGCCGACGCCGGCGCCGCCGAACAATCCAATTTTTCCGCCCTTAACATAGGGCTCCATCAGGTCGACGACTTTAATCCCGGTTTCGAACATCTCTAGTCCCGTGGATTGGTCTTCCAAAGGCGGCGCGGCACGATGAATCGGATAATGCGTGGGACTATTGATAAGACCAAGC
>Ga0307475_10002493_pt1 | contig 11082 bp, 5 predicted proteins | sample atmos_gasesECM1C_FD_203317 | JGI IMG/M metagenome (GOLD analysis project Ga0307475, IMG submission 203317) | Hardwood forest soil microbial communities from Morgan-Monroe State Forest, Indiana, United States - atmos_gasesECM1C_515 | ecosystem: Environmental > Terrestrial > Soil > Temperate...
TGCCCGACGCGGGTAGTTTCTTCACCGATCAGCGGCGCCGCAGTGGGAACGGTCGGAACCATGAGCGCATTGATCGCTTCTTTCTCCATCACTTCACGCCATTGCGAGATGAAGCTCCTTCTTTGATCCATCGCTTCGAGATATTCCACCGCTAAAATTTTCATCCCCGTTTCAAGCCGCAAGCGAACGTCCTCGCTATATTCCGCTCCCCGGCCGGGAAACCACCCTGATTGCTGATGATAATGACTGGCCTCTGCCCACGCGATGCGATTGCCGGCCTTTTCCGTTTGCGCCAAAAGCGGTATGGAAATCTCTTTTATTCTTGCTCCCAGTCCGCGAATCGACCGAACCGCCGCATCAAAACTTTTCGCGACTTCGCTGGAAATCACCTCAAAGAAAAATTCCCGCGGTACCCCCATTCGAAGCCTGGATAGTTTTCCTTTTGCCCCTCCACGGCGTGGTTCACCTTCTCCTTTGCCATTCCCGCTGTCGGCCATAGCCTGAAAAAGAATCGCCGCATCCACTGCCGTGCGTGTCAGCGGCCCAACGCAATCATGCGTTACCGACAAAGGAATCACGCCCGTGACGTCTATGCGACCGAAACCGGGCTTAAGCCCGGCAACTCCACACAGTGCCGCGGGTATTCGAATGGAGCCTCCCGTGTCCGTACCTACACTGCCAAAACAAAGTCCCGCAGCCACCGCGCTCGCCGAACCCCCACTCGAACCTCCCGGAATTCTCGCCGTATCCCAAGGATTTCGCGCCGGGCCATAATGCGGATTGTTGGTGGTGACGCCGTAAGCAAACTCGTGCATGTTGGTCTTGCCCAGCGAAACCGCTCCAGCCAGTTTCAGGCGCGAAACAACCGGGGCATCTTTTTCGGGGAAATAGTCGTGAAGAATTTTCGATCCAGCCGTAGTTCGAATACCCTCGGTGCAAATATTGTCTTTCAGCGAAACCGGAATACCATGCAGAAGTCCGCGGTCGATCCGCGTTTTTCGCTTTCCCCTTGTTCCCAGCTCCGCTTCCGCCTTCTTCGCCTGCCCGCGTGCCAATTCGTGCGTCACCGTGATGTACACGTTTAATTGTGGGTTGAATCGTTCAATCCGCGCGAGCATCAATTCCGTCAGCTCAACTGGAGACAGTTTGCCGCTACGAAAGAGACGCGCGATCTCCGCGATCGTGGCAAAGGCTAGCTCGGTCTCATTCATCTAAATTAATTTCGCGAAGGTTCCCATGTTCATCCACTGCGTGTTCATCCGTTGTCGCGCATCTCAATAAATTTTCTCTTGCCTGCGCAAATTTCCAAACGTGCCGATATTCGCGATTATAAACGCTATCCTGAACTGATTTTCCGTGCGCACCTGCCCCAGCGCGATGCGCCGGTATTCCAGCGACAATCCGCAGCACCGCCCGTTATAGCTGACCTGCACCAGCTGGCTCTGCAGCGCGTTATTGGTAAAATCGTAGCTGATTCCCGCGGCCGCACTGAACCCCTCGGTGTTCTGGCTGCCGTAACCAAATAATGTGCGCACTTGATTAGAAATCGGCTGCAAGATGGGATTAGCATCCAGCCGAAAATGTGCCACCGTCGCGTACCACTTCCCGTACGGTTTCACTTTGAGCAGCGACCCGATGGTCGTCAACTTTGCAATGTTCGGGTCGTACTCCAGGATCTGCTCGAAGTCGTATTTGCTGCCCGGCTCAATGGTCACATCGCTGACCAACGGCGACCAGTGCACCGGCCCTAGCGCGAACGCGAATGGCGTGATGGAATTCAGCGCCTGAAATACGTTGCGTTCCCCGGCAACCGCGGCTCCCCCAAAGGTCGGATCGAAAAAATGCTTCTGCACTAGGCGCCACGAAACCAGCTCCCGCGCCTGGCCGTCGCCATCCTTCTTCACGAAAAATCGTTGCGTGACTCCGTACTCTATTTCGTTCGTGTCGGTGAGGGTAGAATCCGTATCGAAGCGAATAAAGTCAGCGAAATTATTTACCCCTGTAACGTAACGATAGGTAATCACCGGCTCAATCGAATGCTTATATCTTCTCTTTGATTTCGGCCGCTCAAAGAAACGCTCCAACGTTGGAGGCCGCAGATCTACCGTAAATTCCCCGGTGTTGCGCACGATTGCTTGATTGCTGACCTCGCCAGCGGTCGTCAACGAAGCCCCATAACGCGTGGTTCGAAATGCTGCGGTACTGGTGATGCCCAGCCAATCTCCCAGATGCATCGGCACCGTCACTCGCGGAGCGAATTCCGTGCGGCCCACAAAACTTGGCGTATTTATTTCGCTATCGGCGCGGTGCAGCGCATCCACAAAACTGTCGAATCCAAAATAAACCGGAAGATTACGCCATGGTGCTTGCTCCACGGAATCAAACCGCGCTTCCGGAAAATTGCGAATGCTGACGCTGATATCCGGGTTTACCTCCAAAAAGCTTTTGTCGGTCAAACCCCCAAAATTCAGGCTGAACCCGCGGAAATTATTGCTGAGAAAAACGGCACTCCGCACTTCGGAGTTGATCGCGTCGCCATATGTGTCCGCAAATGCCAGTCGAAACGTCAGCGAAGAAAGCTGGTTATAGTCCGTTACGAATCGCCAGCCGCCTGGCAGCTGCGATTGGATTTCAAGACGCTGCTCCTCGCCGCCCTGCGGCTGCCGCACTCCGCCGACAAACAAGCCGCGGTCGTCAACGCCGTAATACGTGTAGTTGATCGAAGTCCCTTCAAATGGCTTGGCGCGCAGCGCGCCGCGTTCAGCGGCTCCGCGTGAGCTCATGTATTGCGCTCCCAGCGTGGCGTCAAACCACGGCTTGGGAGCCCAGTAGAAAGCGTCGCCGAAGGTAAACCCCTTCCGCGAACTGTCCCCTATATCCGGGATTAGAAACCCGGACTCCCGCACTTTGCGCCCCGCCGGCGCCGTGGCGTACGGCAGCCAAATAAGTGGGACACGAAACAACCGAAAATTAGCGTTGACCATCGCAACGGTCTTTTCCAGTTTCACGCGTGCGTGCGGCGCAAAGAATTGCCACGTGGGATGCGTCGGATCGCAGATGGTGATCCACGCTTGCTCAATTACATAAACATCTTTTGCAAAACGCTCCACGTCCCGGGCTTCGAAGTAAAGGGGGTTGTTTGACAGCAAAACACTGGGATTCGGCCGCCGCTCGATTTTGACCGTACCCCGCACATTATGGAAAACGCCGTGCTCGGTTTTAACGTTGTAATGGGCCTCGTCGGCCTCCACGTGCTGATTCTCAAAATCGAATAGCACGTGCCCACGCGCAAATGCTTCGGACGTCTTTTCGTTATATTCCACGTGATCCGCTCGTAATCGCGAATCCCCGTAGCGAATGTCCACATCATCGTCGGCAATATACAGATCCCCGCGACGGCTTTGTGGACCGCGAGACGAAAGATCAGCTACGCCTCCGCTCTTAAAAGGCAGATGCGCCTGCTGCGCGCTGGCCGTGCTTATCCACGGCACCGCAAAAATATAAATCAATAAAAAAGTTGGAACGAGCCAGCGGTAAGCCGAGCCAGCGGCATTCCGCGCGGGGATTCGGTGGTTTACAAAAGACATGTAAGCCATGAAAGCAGTGGGATAGCCTAGCATGGGCTCGCCACCGTGAGTAGGCGACGAGCTACAAGATGCCGCTGGAATGCCAGCAGATGCCCAAGTACATGCCTTGAATCGAAATTAACGCGAAATTAATCCTGCGGAGCGTTTCTAGCCACCACGAAACCGCGCTCAGCAGTCAGTTTCACAGTGTAGATTTCATCGAACCCCTCGTCCGCCGTCGGCGGTATAAGTTTCTTAAATGCCGCAGCCACAGCCGGCGGCGGAACTTTCTGTTTGCCGGCCCGCAAATTGTTTCGCTCCATGGCTTCCCGCAAGCTTGATTCGAAAAAGTAAGCCAGCGTGCGGAACCCCGCCGCGCGAGCAGACGGTACATAACGCATCCGGTCGGAAGGCAGCGGATTGGTATTGTCGATGACAAACGACTGTCCCCCCTCGAGGCACGCAGCCACGAGCAACTCTTCACGGCGCCGCGTGCGCAACATATCCAGATTGATGCGCACGTGAGTGTCAAAAAACTGCTCACGAAAAAAACTGCTTTTCCCGGATCCCTGGATTCCAATGAAAATTACTGCTTCCATAACCTTCTGAACCCTTATGACAATCGTGGCGATGGGCAGTCCTATCCATCCAAATCAAAAGAACACGGAGGGTGTCCCGCCCTCGATTTTTAGGGTGGGTTTTGCATCCCCGGGTCATTCCGCATCTCTATCGATCAAATCGGCCTTCCACATCATGTCCTGCCGCGACATTTAATTCTCGTTACGTGTACCTTATCTTGGGCAACTTGGGTGGCCTCGGCCCGTGTCGAATCGCCGAGCACACCGGCTCGTAACCAAGCTCCGCGCCTTCCCGCACGGACCGCAGCATCAGCCCGCCACGGCTCATATCCCCGCGCCCCACAAACGCCGACGGAAAAAGTAGCCTCTCATCGAAAATACCTAGCAACGGCTCTACGTATTTCGCTGTGGCGATGCTGCCAAGCAGCACAATCTCGCACCTCTTCCCCGCCTTGCGCAGCAATTCTTGTGCATCGCGTTCCAGCGGCTCCCGGTACCGCGCATCACCGGCATCCACCGGAACATCCGCGATCTCCGCCATCTCGTCGTGGGTCATAAGCGCGTCCGGCGAAACCAAACCGCGGCCCGCCGTGATCACCAATATTCCCGGCACTCCCCCGGGCGGTGATGCGAACGCGCGTGCATAAGCGAGTTTGCCGCGAAAATACAATCCGCTGACGAAACTGAATAATTCCCCCAGCGGAAGCCCGTCATTACGCAGTCGTCGCGCCAGAACGAACCGTGCGTTCTCGCTCATGATCATCTTGGCGCGAACCCCGCTGGCATTTGCCGGCGAAAGAAGAAAAATTCGCTGCGGCGCTCGCGCCTTTACTTCGCGCGGCCAGTTTTGGTGTTCTGAATTTGTGCGTGCTGCCGGGTGCGTTGGCATATTCCCCGATGATGAGGGCTAATTCTAAAAAAACTAAAGCAAATTCAAAGCTGACTTATTTTCCCGCTTAACTTGCTTCATCGTGCAATGGCGTGGAGCTTCCTCCGGTCGCCAGCGCAGAAATTTAGTTCCGTGACGGAATCTGCCGCCAGTAAAGTGATCGAACTGCACTTCTGCCACCAACTTCGGATCGAGCGGCTGCCACTCCATCGAATGTTTTGTGCTCCACCGGCTCAACCCGCCTGGCGCTTTTCCCGTGAATCCCGGCGGCTTTATCATTTTCTCCAACTTTTTCGTTAACGCCAAACGCTCGTCCGCCTGGATCGACGAACTGAATCCCACGTGGTCGAGCAATCCTTCATCGTTGTAGAGGCCCAGCAGCAACGATCCGACCAGCGGCTTTTTCTCCAGGTATCTGAATCCTCCCACCACGCAATCGGCTGTGCGCTGCTTCTTGATTTTCTGCATGCCGGTGCGCGCGCCGGTTTGATACGGCAAATCCTTGAGCTTGGCAACAATTCCATCCAGTCCCACGCCCATGTGGAACCATTTCCGCGCAACCGCCAAATCATCGGTAACCGGCGACAAACTGAGGGCAGCATTCTTTTCAAAAAAAAACTTCGCGAAACGTTCCAGCTGCTGGCGCCTCTTTTTCAGCGACAGCTTCACCAGCGATTTTCCCTGTTCATCCACCAGCAAATCAAAAACAATGAACACACTGGGATGTTCCTGGCTCAATTTCAGAACACGGCTCGCTGCCGGATGGATGCGCATCAACAACTCATCGAACGACAGATGCCCGTCCACCGGGATCACGATCTCGCCATCGAGAACAAATTTCTTCGCTTTAAGTGCCCGCAAGGTCGCAGCCAACTCCGGAAAATATCGCGTCAACGGCTTCCCGGATTTGGACTGTAAATCGATCTGCTCCCCATCACGAAACGCGAGGCATCGGAACCCATCCCATTTGGGCTCGTATTGCCACTCCGGTCCCTCAGGCAACTCCGCAGCCGGCAATGCTTCCATTGGCGCGTATTTTTTATTGACCGGTAGCGTCATAGAAACGTTTTCAGGTCCACACGATTTTTTTCTTCCAACAACGGTTTCCACAGATCGCCAATTTTCCCGAGCCGCGCCGGAACATTTTTCACCGTGAAATCTTCAATCCGCAGTCCGCGCTCCACTTCTTCCCAGGTTACCGGTGTGGAAACCGTCGCCGCAGGTTTCGGCCGCACCGAATACACCGAAGCCAGCGTCCGGTTCCACGCATTCTGGTTGTAATCAACCAGCACACGTCCGCGCGGCCGCTTGGCCACGCGATATTCCGCGGTAATTATTTTCGGATGCCTCGCTTCCAGTTCTTTCGCGAACGCCTTAGCAAAACTCCACACCTGCTTCTGCGTCGGCCCTCGCTTGATCGCCACGTAAACGTGAATTCCCCGCGAGCCGGTAGTCTTCGCGTAATTTTTTATTTTGATGGAATCCAGTGCTTCCCGAACGATCAGCGCCGTCTCCAACACGCCCTTGAACGACGCGCCTACCACCGGGTCCAGATCAAAATGAAGATAATCCGGCCGGTCCACATCGTCGCATCGCGCGTACCACGGATTCAGATCGATGCACCCCAGATTCACCACCCACAACAGTGACGACAAATGTTGAATCACCGGAAAGTCAATCACATTGCCCGAACCGTGCTCGATGGAACATGTGGGAATCGAATCTGGCCGCGGCGACGGGGCGCGCTTCATAAAAAAGAATTCGCCATTTATCCCGTTGGGATAACGCTTCATAACCATCGCGCGATTCTGTAGATGAAGCAACAGCCACGGAGAAACATCCAGATAATATTGCAGCAGGTCTCGCTTGGTCAGGCCCAACTCAGGAAAGTATATTTTGTTCAAATTGCTGAGATGTACCGGCCCGCCGTCAACGTTTAGCGCGGCGGTCTCAACATTACGCGGTATCTCCAGACCGCCCGGTTGCGGGATTACATCACTTTTTGCCGAACGGGAACTTAGCGAAAGCGGGGCAGGCGCAGCCTTACGCCGAGTAGCCAGCGCTTTGCGCTTGGACGCTGATTTCGTCTTGGCTTTGGATTTCACGCTGATTAGATGAAGTTTCGCAAGATTGCGGTCTTTTTATTATTGCCAGTCGTGGTTTTAACTTAATGAAAATCGTGCGACGTCGTCGGCGCGCTGGTAATTATTAACGGCCGGATCCGTTGCGATTTCACCGAAACCACATTGTCCTGGTTCTGCAACTGCCCATCAATCATCAAGAATTGTTGATGCACTACCACCACGTGGCATTCTTCAAACAACTGCGGCGAAATAATCGCGTTGGCAATCCCCGTTTCATCTTCCATGCTTAAAAATACGAATCCCTTGGCAGTCCCCGGACGCTGCCGCGCAATCACTCCTCCCGCAATACGCACCTGCATGCCATCTGGCAAGCCAGCTAATTCTGCGGCGCTGCGAATCCCCATTTTTCGCAGTTCGACGCGATGGTAAGCCATGGGATGCGGACCAACAGTCATTCCCGTGCCGCGAAAATCAGCCACCAATCTTTCTTCCGCGTTCATCTGCATAAGCGGCGAGCGCGCCGAATCGTAATTTTCTTCCGCGCATCCACTCAACACTTTTCCCTCTTCATCTTTCCCCGCCTCTTCGCAAAGTTCATATAAAGGACCGGCCGACCGCGCCGTTCTCTCCACTTGCCACAAAGCGCTGCGGCGATGAAATCCCCCCTGGTTTCCTAACCGGTTCAGAGCCCCTACTTCCGCCAGCACAGCCAGTTCCTCTTTCTGAATCCGCGGAACCCGCCGTTTCAAATCATCCACAGAGATAAATGGACGCATCAGTCGTTCCCGAACAATCTCCGCTCCAATCTCCGCGCGCAATCCTTTTACATACCTCAGCCCCAGTCGCACCGCAAACTTTTCATCGATTTTCTCCAGCGTGCAAAGCCAGTTCGAACACGTGATATCAATCGGCCGCACCCGTAAGCCGTGCCTTTGTGCATCCGTGACCAACGAAGGGGGCTGATAAAATCCCATCGGCTGATTGTTTAGCATCGCCGCCGTAAATGCCGCCAGGTAATGACACTTCAAATACGCGCTGGCGTACGCAATCAACGCAAAACTTGCCGCATGCGATTCGGGAAATCCGTACAGCGCAAACGACGTGATCGAGCGGATAATCGTCTCCTGCGTTTCCCCACTGATGCCATTTTTGTCCATCCCCCGTCGCAGCTTCAGCTCCACATCTTTCATGCGTTTTTCCGAACGCTTGAAACCAAAAGCGCGTCTCAACTCTTCCGCTTCCCCGCCGCTGAATCCCGCGGCAATCATGGCCATGCGCAGCAGTTGCTCCTGAAAAAGCGGCACTCCCAGCGTGCGCGCCAGCACCGGTTCCAGCGAAGGATGCAAACACGTCATCGGCTCGCGTCCAGCCCGCCGCTTTAAATATGGATTCACCATTTGCCCCACAATCGGCCCCGGCCGAATAATCGCCACTTGCACAACAATGTCGTAGAAACAAATCGGATGCAGCCGCGGCAAACAAGCCATCTGCGCGCGGCTCTCAATTTGAAACATCCCCACCGTATCCGCTTTTTGCAAAGTTTTATAAACCAGTGGATCGTTGGCCGGCAATCGGCTCAAATCCACTTCTTCGCCATAATCATCACGAATAATTTTCAGCGAATCTTCCAGCACCGCCATCATCCCCAGCCCCAGCAGATCCACTTTCACGATGCCCATATCCGCGCAATCATCTTTATCCCATTGCACCACCACCCGCCCTGGCATGGTCGCGGGCTCCAGCGGCACCACGGAATCCAGTTGCCCCTGACAAACCACCATTCCTCCCGAATGTTGCCCAAGGTGCCGAGGCAAATCCTGAAATCTCAAACACAATTCGCAAAATTTGCGAATCTGCGGATGCTGCAAGTCCAGTCCGGCATCCTGAAACTGGTGCTCCAGCGTGTCGTTGGCGTCCTTGTATTCCCACGCCCCCACCAGCGACGTCAGTCGATTGAGCACTTCCGGATCAAACGCAAAAGCTTTTCCGATTTCGCGTGCCGCCGAGCGTCCACGATATGTGATCACATTCGCCGTCATGGCCGCGCCAAGTTTTCCGTAGCGTTCATAAACATATTGAATGGCACGCTCACGCTGATCGCCACTCGGAAGATCGAGGTCAATGTCCGGCCACTCCCCCCGCTCCTCGGACAAAAACCGTTCGAACAGCAGCTCCATGCCCACCGGATCCACCGCCGTAATACCCAGCGCATAGCAAACCGCGCTGTTCGCTGCCGACCCGCGCCCCTGCACCAAAATATTTTGCTGCCCGCAAAAACGAATGATGTCCCACACAATCAGGAAATAGCCCGCCAGATCGAGCTTTTCAATGACATCCAGCTCATGCGCGATTTGCTTTTGCGCACGCTCGTTGCCCGCTCCGTAGCGCGTCAGCATGCCGTCGTAAGTGCGGTCGCGCAAAAACTGCATCTGCGAGCGCCCATCCGGCACCGGATATATCGGAAACTGGTAACCCAGATCGTTCAAAGTAAATTGCAGCCGTGAAGCCAGCACCTGCGTGTTCGCGATGGCTTCCGGAAGATCCGCGAAAAGTTTCACCATCTCCGCACCGGACTTCAAATGGCGTTCGGCGTTGCGCGCCAGCAGCCGCCCCGCGGTGGCCAGCGTGCGGTGATGACGAACACAAGAAAATACATCCAGCAATTCACGCTGCTCCGGCAAGGCGTGACAAACCCCGTTGGTAGCCAGCACCGGCAGATTTAATTTTCGTGCGATTTCCAACGTGCACTGATTGCGCACCTCTTCGTCGCGGCAATAATGACGCTGCAATTCCACATATACATTGCGCCGTCCAAATAATTCGCAAAGCTGCTGAATGCTGTTCACCGCAGCTTCCATTCCGCCCGACGCCAGCGCATGCGCGAGCGGCCCTTCATCTCCCCCAGTGAGGCAAATCAATCCACCGCCGTCATTTTCCAATCGCGCGGCTAATTCCGCGCGAGAGATCTGCCCTTCCCCTTTTTTTGCGCGCAATTTCATGCCGGTGATCAAGCGGCAAATATTTTGATAACCCTTGCGCGACTCCACCAGTAACGGATACCGCCACCCTTCCTCGGAGGTAACTTCTGCGCCGATCAGCGCGCGCACGTTGGATTTCCTGGCGGCCATATAAAAACGCGGCGCCCCATACATGCCATCGCGATCGAGCACCGCCATCGCTTCCATCTCGCGTTCCGCGCACACGCTGGCCAATTCTTCCGGCAAAGAAGCCCCCGCAAGAAAGCTGAACGCGGAACGTGCATGCAATTCGGTGTACATCAATCGTACATTCCTCGCAGAAACCACCCTTGCTGCCGCAAATCGTAATAAATCAGATAGAGCCCACGCTCACCCGCAGGATTTAACGAACGTTTATTTTTTTGTGCACTCGCTGAAAAGCGAACTTCCACATCCCATTCGGCCTGATCCCACGGGTCCTGCCACCACTCTCCGGAAGTTCGCCACGGCCCCGACGCCGCCACGATTTCGCCGCGCGCGCCGTAAAAAAATAACCGCACCGGAAGCCCGTCAAACAATTCCACACGCGCCGGAACACTGGGACGTAAAAGACGAAAACCATTAGCAGGTTTCGCGATTCGCAGCGCAGAAGAATTCTTTTCCGCCGGTGCGCTCCCCGGTGCAGATGGCTTTTTCCTGCGACCGCCCGCCGCCGCCTGTGCCAACCCGAAGCGCTCCATGCGAATCGTATCCGGGCGGTGCGTATCCATCAGCTGCGGCGACCCCACATTCGCGTCGCCCACCAGATTCGCGAGCCGCGCCATGGTCAGCTCCAGTTTTTCCGGCTCCGGCGAAGTCGGCAGAAATAATCCGCGCTGCGTGGTGCGCACCCGGTCCGCTTCCGCCGATAGCATTATTTTTATAACCGCTGCAGGCGGCGGATCGGACTGCAAGCGCAACCGCACCAATTTCAGCAGCAGTTTGGAATCCCGCATGGGCACCGGCAGC
>Ga0307475_10002495_pt1 | contig 11076 bp, 7 predicted proteins | sample atmos_gasesECM1C_FD_203317 | JGI IMG/M metagenome (GOLD analysis project Ga0307475, IMG submission 203317) | Hardwood forest soil microbial communities from Morgan-Monroe State Forest, Indiana, United States - atmos_gasesECM1C_515 | ecosystem: Environmental > Terrestrial > Soil > Temperate...
TGCCGCTAGCGATAGAAATAGCCGACGCGCTGGACGCGGCGCACCGGCAGGGAATTGTCCACCGCGACATCAAGCCCGCCAATATTTTCGTCACCCAGCGCGGCCACGCAAAAATTCTCGATTTTGGTTTGGCAAAAGTAAAATCGCCTGTTAGTTCCTCCACAACCCTAGCCACTCTGGCCACCGAACAAATGGCCACCATGGACCCGCAGGATTTAACCAGCCCCGGTAGCACCGTCGGCACCGTCGCCTATATGTCCCCTGAGCAGGTCCGCGGCAAGGAACTTGATGCCCGCACTGATCTTTTCTCGTTCGGCGTCGTCCTTTACGAAATGTCCACCGGCGTCTTACCGTTTCGTGGCGATACCTCCGGCGTAATTTTCGACGCCATCCTGAATCGCGCGCCAGCACCACCGCTGAGATTGAATCCCGATTTGCCCGTCAAGCTCGAAGAGCTCATCAACAAAGCGCTCGAAAAAGAACCCAACCTGCGTTGCCAGAGTGCCGCGGAAATGCGCGCCGATCTTGAACGCCTCAAGCGCGACTCCACTTCCGGTCGCATGCCCATCCCATCTCTCGACTCGGCCGCCGCCACTGACGCCGGCACTCGCGGCATCGCATCCGCTCAACCCGAACCCAGCCGCCCAGCGACACGAAAATTTTTACTCCCACTCATCGCTGCGATCATCCTGGCTGTGGCCCTGCTGGCATTGTTGTATTGGCGAGGTGCCTTCCATTCCGGAATGGCTGCCACCGTATTTCAAAATCCATCCATCTCCATCCTTACCTCTTCCGGCGACGTCATCCAGGCGCGCATCTCGCCCGATGCCCGCTACCTGGCCTATATTTCCAATCAACGCGGCCAATTCAGTCTCTGGGTTCGCCAGATCGCGATTAACAGTGCGGTTCAGATCATCCCACCGAGCAACGGTGTAATCAGCGATCTCGCCTTCACTCCCGATGGCAATTTCCTAGACTACATCGTCAATTCCATGGGCGAGGCAACCGGCAAGTTGTATCAAGTCCCGGTTCTGGGCGGCAGCCCACGCCGCTTGTTGGACTCCTCGAACGGCGCAATTACTTTCTCGCCTGATGGTTCCAGCATGGCCTACAGCGCGCTCGACGTCGCCGCCAATGAAATCGCTTTGATGGTTTCCAAAACAGACGGCAGCGGCCCCCGCAAACTGGCCACTCACCAAGCCACCTTCCAGTACGGCTTCTTCAACATTCTGCGTTGGTCACCCGGCGGGAAATTCATCGTCGCGCACGTCACCGATCCCAACGAGCCCAACGGTTTGTCCGGCACGCTGGAAAAGATCGACGTCGCCACCGGTGCTCAGCAACCGCTGCCGGGCAGGCACTGGCGCCTCATCCATGACTTCGTTTGGCTCCCGGACGAGAGCGGTCTGATTGTCGCCGCGCAAGAGAAGACCGCTGTTCCCGCGCAAATCTGGACGCTCTCCTATCCAGGCGGAGTTGTGCGCCGAATTTCGAATGACATAAGCGATTATTTGTCCGTCGCTCTCTCCGCCGACGCCCGCACCATCGCCGCCGTCCAGAGAAACTTGACCAGCGACATTTGGACTGCCCCTGCCAGTAATCCTGATGCTGGCCGCCAGATTACTTTTGGGCGCACCGAGGGCATGAATGATTTCACCATCACTTCGGACAATCACATCGTTTACACCGCCAACCATGCCGGAAACTGGGATTTATTTATCTCCGATTTTGATGGCGGCAACGCCCACCAGCTAAGTTTCGATAATCGTTATCACAGCGGGCCCAGCGCATGCGATGACGGCCGTACCGTCACATTTGGCACCAATTCTTCTAATGGTGACCGAGTCTGGAAGATCGATGTGCAAACTGGAGTCTCCGCAGGATTGACCAATGGCCCCAGTGAAAGCTTCCCTATCTGCCACGGCACCGGTAACTGGGTTTTCTACCTGGAACAAGGCAACGGCTCCAGTTCTATCTTCAAGCTGCCTCTTACCGGCGGCCCACCCGTCCGGCTTTCTGATCGCACCTCATTCAGTCCGCCATTTCCCTCCGCGGACGGCCGGCATGTGGCTTTCGCCACTCCCGGCAAAGACGGCAAGGTCGTGCTAGCTGTGGTCTCTGCCGACAATGGGGCGCTCGAGGCCCAGCCGACTATTCCTCCGACTCTCGATCAAGCAGCGCATTCCGCCGAGTGGGCGCCCGATAACCGCTCCATGGTCCTGTCGGATATTCGCAGCGGCACACCAAACATCTGGTCCTTGCCCGTCATCGGCAACGGCCCGGAGCGTCAGCTAACTCACTTCACTTCCGGTCAGGTCTGGGCCTTCCGTTACAGTCGCGATGGCAAATCCGTCGCCTACGCCCGCGGCAACAACCAAAGCGACGTCGTCCTGTTTACCGCCGCTAAGTGAGCCAGCTGCTGTCAAAATTTTAGTAATTTGTGGATTTTCTATCCGCCTTGCGGCGTAGAAACTTCAGTAGTAGACACTTGCGGCGGCGTCATTGCTCACGCTAAATATTTCTGAAGCGTATCCCAATAGTGTTCTTTCCAGCCCGACGCCAGATGCTCCCCAAGGCCTTTTGGAAACCCGGTATGATCAAACACAATCTTGGTCCCGCGCCTTGCTCCACTAGGTTGAATCTTGCAATCGAGTACCAACCGGGCTCCCAATCCACCACCCGCCATCCTTGCACAATGCGCTCACCGGGGACCAACTCCAGTTGCCGCCCAATTATGTGCCCACCGAAAATTGTAAATGCCCCGCCCGGCTCGTTACTGATCTGCGTTGGTTTCGTCCCCAGTGCATCACTGATGCCGCTCAACTTTACCAATTTATCGAACTGTTTCGTCTCGGTCAGGGCCTCGTATACCCGCTTCCGGCTGGCTTTAAACACCGGCTCTTGATGGATCGCTTCCGCAGAATGAGAAATTTCCTCTGTCGGGTGGGCCAAGGTCTCGGGGCCCAATACGCCCAATGCGCTGAATGCCGCAAACACCCCCAAAATGGCGTGCCTTCGATTGACTCCATCTGCCTGCGTCACATTTTTGACGTCGCTCACGGTTCCTCCAAATTTTTTGCCATGCTTAATTCATTTGCCGTCGGCATGGGACCACGCTAGCAAAATATGTTCAAGATAATATTTTCGCTGGTTGGAAAACTCTCTTGGAGACATACTTTCTCACGCAATCAACCTGGAGGGCTTATGCCGTACCCCGCGAGTCACCGTGTGGAAACAAAGAGAGCCATCATTGACAGTGCTCGCAAGCTATTTAATCGCAGCGGCTTTGATAATGTCTGCTTGCAGGAGATCATGGCCGGCGCGGGACTCACGCATGGGGGCTTCTACAGCTATTTCAACAGCAAAAGCGATCTGTACGCCGAAGTTTTGGGATGTTTCTTCACCGATCCCAACTGGAAAAGCTGCTGGGAGGGCGTCAAAGTGGATTTGTCCTCCACCGACGTTGGCTCGCAAATTGTCCGCGCGTATCTTTCGCGACAGCATTTCGAGGATGTTGAGAACTCCTGCCCCATGGTGGCATTGCCTACAGATGTTGCGCGCAGTGGTCCGAGCGCCAAGGCCGCCTTCCAAACAGTGTTCACGGCCATGGTCAGTGTTTTGGAGCGCAGCATGATCGAAAGTGGCAACGCTCGCCGCGCCAGAGCTCAGGGTATAGCTGCAATGTGTATCGGCGGCATGATCGTCGCGCGAACTATAGTTGATCGCGCGCTTGCCGACGAACTGCGCGCCTCCTGCATAGCTGTAGCGCACGACCTTGCCGGCTGGAAGTCCCATACCAAAGGTAAACTCAGGAAAGCTCCTCACCGCAGCCAAAAAGCTCATCGCGCTTCCAAGCCTTAAAAACAGTGCGCGCTTTTATGTTGGCGTTTTTGCGGGCAGGGAAGCGGACGCTGCAATCGCTGGAAACGTTTAATACTCACAGCCCATTACACTTTTGCTGCAGTTTTCTTCGCGCTGCCTGCGGTGGGCGGCGATTGTTTCGCGGCCCCAGGTTTTGGCCGTAGCGCCGCCAAAAACTGCTCTGCCGGCAGTGTATTGATCACGTCGGCCTTCTCCAACCACCCTCGTCGCGCCGTCGCCACTCCGTAGCGAATGAATGGAAGATGCAGCGCGTTGTGCGAATCCGTGGAAATCACCACTTTGACGCCGCGCTGTTTGCACATTCGTAGATACACATCTTTCAGGTCCAACCGGTCCGGATACGAATTGCATTCCATCGCCACGCCATGCTTCGCGCAAGCATCCAAAATCTTCTCCATGTCGTAGTCCAATTCGTCGCGCCGCAAAATCATCCGACCCGTGGGATGCGCGATAATTTGCGTGTACGGGTTTTCAATGGCCGCCAGCATGCGTTCGGTCATCGCCGCGCGCTCAAGGTTAAAAAACGAGTGGATCGAACAAACCACCACCTCTATCTGCGCTAGAAATTCGTCGGCGTAATCCAGCCGCCCATCTTTCAAAATATCCACTTCCGAGCCGGCGAAGACGCGCATCCCCAGTTTCTTCTTATTTACATCACGCAATGTTTTCAGGTGCTCCACTAGCCGCTTTTCGTCCAGCCCGTTGGTGATCGTCAAAGATTTGGAGTGGTCGGTGATGGCGATGTATTCGTGCCCAAGGTCCCGCGCCGCTTTCGCCATTTCCTCGATGGTGTGGCGGCCATCGCTGGCTGTCGTGTGCATCTGCAAATCGCCCTTGATATCTTTCAGCTCGACAAGTTTTGGCAGGCGATGTTCCGCGGCGGCTTCGATCTCTCCACAATTTTCCCGTAACTCCGGTGCGATAAAGTCCAACTTCAATTTAGCGTAAATCTCTTCTTCCGTGCGCCCGGCCACACGCCTCCCGGATTTCAGCGTGGTCATCGCGTACTCATTCAGCGTGTAGCCCATATCGATCGCCCGGCCGCGCAGCTTCACGTTGTGTTCTTTCGAGCCCGTGAAATAAATTAGCGCCGCACCGTAGCTATCCTTTTCGATCAGCCGCACATCCACCTGTAGCCCGCTGTCCAGCGTGAAGCTCACTTTGTTGCCGCCCTTGGCCAGCACCTGATCGATGCGCGGGAATTTCAAGATGTGCTCCGAAATCACATCAATCTTTTCCTGCGAAGTGTGCCCGTCCGCCAGAATCAACAGAAAATCCAGATCGCCGATGGTTTCTTTGCTTCGTCGCAATGAGCCCGCCGACGTTATGGACTGAATTCCAGCGCCCAGCTTTTGTATATAAGCAATAATTTCCGCCGCCGCAGGCTCGGCCTGGTCGCTTCTAAATCTTCCGGTGGCGCGCTTGTGCACTTCCACCGCTTTCAAAATATTTTGCTCGGTTTTTTCACCGAAGCCCGGCAAATCCCGCAGCTTGCCTTCTTTCGCGAGCCGTTCCACGTCCGCGACCGTCGCCGCTTGAAATGTGGACCACAGAAACGCTACCTTCTTCGGCCCCAGCGATTGCAATTGAATTACTTCCAGAAGAGTAGGAGGGAATTTCTTCAGCAACTTGGCGCGCAGCGAATAATCGCCAGTCTTCAAAATCTCCTGGATATGCTCGGCCATGCGATCGCCAATTCCAGGCAATTCCGTCAATTTGTCCGGGTCCTGTGCGATCTGTTCGATGGAGTCGTGCATGCCGCCGATCAGTTCCGCGGTCTTCTCATAGCTGCGGTAGCGCCCAATGATCGCGCCATCAATCTGCAGCAGCTCCGCCGTCTCGCGCAAAATCCGCGCCACCGTCTTGTTGTCCATCCCCACATTGTAAATCCATTGCCGCGCCTAACACACGCTAACGAAACACGGAGGGTGCCCACCTCGGTTGTGAGGGTGGGTCTTGTAACGTGGGATTGTCGGAACTTCAGCCTCCAAGCTTGTAAATCAGTTATCTACGAATTCGCAACTCACCGCATCGTCTATCGTGTCTACGCCGCAGAAATCTTATCGTCATTTGCGCAGTCGGCCCGCGCGAAAGCGGCGACATGCAGGATGTTTACGAACAATTTAGCAAGCTCGTGCAATCTGGCCGGGTCGCTGCGCAAGTTGAGGCGGTTCTGCAGAATATCTTGAAAGGGTAATTCTAAGCCGGAACTGAACACGCATAAGCCGCGTATTAGTAAGGCTGGTACGTCCTGGGAGCCTATAGTTGCGGACGCCGTATTTATGAAAGAAAAATGCGGAAACGAAAAGCCATTCCGCTACATTCTGCGTTCAGCGACACTCGTGCGGACCGATCCCGCACGAAAGTATGTCTTCCGCCAGGCGTAGCCACCTGTGGCAAAACAGCCTTCAATCGTATCTGCGAGTGTTTAGCTATGCGCTGGTTTTCGATACATTGGCAGCCTGTGGCCCTTTTGGTCCCTGAACAATCTCAAACTCCACTGGGTCTCCCTCTTGCAAGGTACGATAGCCTTCTCCGCTAATCGCTGAATAATGCACAAAAACATCCGGACCGTCGTCGCGTCCGATAAAACCATATCCTTTCGAATTGTTAAACCACTTAACCGTTCCTTGCACCTGGACGCCCTCCTGGCTGAGACTCAAATGTTTCTCTTTATGCCGCCAAGCCGACGCCCCCAGCGTCGACACCATACGAACAAATTGCGCGGAGTCTATCAGAACCAATCGATGCGTCAAGAGGTGACTGCGGGTTGCTGTGTCCGAAAAGCTAAATAGCCAATAAATTAGACATTAATAGTTATTAATGTTCCGTCGAAAGGAACCGAAAGTAGTGCAACAAACCTGCAATGGTTTTGCCGTCACGGATGATTCTTTTCTGAATCATTTGTTCCAATTCTTTGCGGTCGTAAGCCCGGCTCTCGATTTTCTCGTCCTCTTCGGGTTGCGCTATTCCTTCGGTTAAGCCGTCAGCCAGCAAAACGAACATTCTCTCTTCCAGGAATCCGGGTGACGGAAAAAAGTCCAGAAAAATCCGGAACCGTTTTGCTCGGTATCCGGTTTCTTCTATCAATTCGCGCGCCGCCGCCTTACGTGGACTTTCTCCTTCATCGATGCGTCCGGCGACCAGCTCCCAAAGAAATGCCCTCGCGGCATGCCGGTACTGCCGAATCAACACCACCCGCCCATCCGGCAAGATGGGCAGCACCACCACCGATCCGGAATGGGTGATTACTTCTCTGGTGGTGCGCAGTCCGCCAGGTTCCAACAGTTCATCGCGGCGGATTCCAAATACCGGCCCCTTATAAATTATTTTGCTGCGAAGAATGCGAGCTTTCTGCGCCTTGCGCTTTGCCATGGTTTCTCCGTTTCAAGCTGACATCATAACTGACCCGCGGAATCTCGCTCTGGCTCGGAATCCGCAAACAACGTCCCTGACGTTCAGCAGACCACCAGCACAATTGCGCCACTTGCAGCCCCCGCCTATACTTAGCGCACCTTTATGACGGGCGTGTACTGTTTTCACTTCTAAATTCGTCGCTATGACGGAAACCAGATGACCATCAACACCATTATTGTCGATGACGAAAAACCGGCGCGCGATGAGCTCGCTTTCCTGCTAAAGAGTTTTCCCGAAATTAATCTGATCGGTCAGGGAAAAAATGGCGTCGAAGCCGTTGCTTTGATCAAGGAACATCTCCCCGACCTTGTTTTCCTCGATGTAAAAATGCCTGGTCTCGACGGATTTGGCGTGCTGAAAAAATTGGTCGAGCGCAAAATGAAAATGCCCCACGTAGTCTTCGCCACCGCCTTCGATCAGTACGCGGTTCAGGCTTTCGATGTCAGCGCCGTGGACTACGTCCTGAAACCTTTCGACAAAGGTCGTCTCGCCAAGGCCATTAACCGCGCTCGCAAAATGCTGGAAACACAAACTTCCGCTACCGACCGTCTCGAGCAGCTCGTTAAACAAATGGAATCGAGCCGCCAGAATTCCTCGCCCCCCGCCAAATTGCTCGTGAAATCACAGCAGCGTTTGTTGCTGGTGGACGCAGAGGATTTTATTTGTGCCTCCATCCAGGATGGATTGATTTCCGTAACCGCCCGCGATGTGGAGGGCACTTCGAATTACCGCACCCTCGAAGAATTGAACGCCAGCCTGGACTCCGACGCCTTCTGGCGCCCACACCGCTCCTTCCTAGTCAACATCCACCACATCAAGGAAGTGGTGCCATGGTTCAAGTCCAGCTACATGCTGAAAATGAACGACAAAAAACAAACCGAAATTCCCGTGAGTCGCGCCCAGACCAAACGCCTCCGCGAGTTATTCAAGCTGTAACCGCGCGATACCAGGCGAAACTACCTAAGCGCCGATGAACTCCGCACACTCCTTGCTGCGGAGTTTGCCCGTCGCACTTGGCCCAGTCTCCTTGTTAAAATGCACGCCGAGTTAAGGACACATCTCAATGCGTGAAAACCTGTGGCTTGCTTACCTGATTGTTCTCTTGGTTTCCCTGAACGGATTCTCCGCTGTTGCTCAGGAGCGGCCGCTCACCGCCGGCGAAGTCGTTCAACGCATCCATGAGCACGTCGGCGTTCCCTGGCAGAAAGAGACCGTCGATACCTTCAAAGCCGGCGATCCGGATACCAAGGTCACTGGCATCGCTGTCACCATGATGGCCACTTTCGATGTGTTGCAACGCGCCGCCGCCTCAGGCGCAAATCTGATCATCACGCACGAACCGACTTTCTACAATCATCTCGACCAGTTCACCGAAATCCCGCAAAAAGAAAACGACCCGGTGCTCGCCGAAAAGTTAGCCTTCATCAAGGAACACCACCTGGTGGTCTGGAGATTTCATGATCACTGGCACCGGCGCACTCCAGACGGCATCGAAGCAGGAATGACTCACGCCCTCGGTTGGGAAGCGTTCCAGGACAAGCAAAACCAATACCTTTTCACCATTCCGGAAACTACGCTCCAGGAATTAGCTGCTACCCTAAAAACCCGTCTGGAACTTCACACCATGCGTGTCGTCGGCGATCCCCACATGAAAATAACCCAGGTCGTCCTTTCGCCCGGCGCGGCAGGCATGCAGCGAGAAATTGGCGCGCTCGAGAAGCCCGACATTCAGTTGCTTATCACCGGCGAATCTCGTGAATGGGAAACCGTGGAGTACGCCGCCGACGCTGTCAGCGAAAAGAAAAACAAGGCGCTGATTGTGCTGGGTCACATCCCCTCCGAACAAGCCGGAATGGAAGAGTGCACCCGTTGGCTTAAAACGTTTGTCTCCGAAGTCCCGGTAAATTTTGTGCCCGCTGCGCAACCCTTCTGGTAATCAACCGCTCGCCGCACCCAACTAAAATCTAGAAGCTGTATTTGTCGCGGCCCTGCTCCACAAGCTGATCTGTTTTCTCGCCATACTCCGGTTCCGCCAAAAGTGTGGCGCACATGCCCTCGTAAACTTCGCGCGCCCGCTCCAGGGCGTCCGCGATACTTCCGCAAATATTGTACTTTCCCACGTGCTCTTCAAATTCCGCCTGCCGCATGAGTTCCGCAGGCTGTTCGAGCGCGCCGCAAAGCAGCAACGCTTTATGCGCGTCATGCACCACGTCGGCGAAGTGCTCCAGCACCTGCAGTCCAGTCGCATCAATGGCGGTCATATTTCGCAGTCGCAAAATAATAACCGGCGGAAGTTCCGGTAATTTCTGGATGACTGATTCCATTTTGTCCGCCGCGCCGAATAGAAACGGCCCATGAATCCGGAACACCGCCACGTACGGTGGAATTTCTTTGTCCTGCAAAATGTGCCGCCGTCCATGCTCCACGTAATCCGCGGTCACGCGCGAAATCGTGGTGGTGCTGGTCACCTTGCGGATGAATACTAATGCGCCCATGATCATTCCCGCTTCCACCGCCACGGTCAGGTCAGCGAATACCGTCAACAAAAATGTGAGCAGCCACGTTCCCACTTCTAGTTTCGAAAGCTTCAGCAGCTCCGGAATCTCGCGCCACTCGCCCATGTTGTAGGCCACGACAAATAAAATCGCCGACAACACCGTTAGCGGTATGAATTTCGCCAGCGGCGCGGCGAATAACAGAATCGCCAGCAACGTCAGCGCGTGGGCCATTCCCGCCACCGGAGTCCGCGCGCCAGAGCGGATGTTGGTCGCCGTTCGCGCAATTGCTCCCGTCGCCGGCAGACCGCCAAACAGTGGCGACACGATGTTTGCGATGCCTTGCGCCACCAACTCCACGTTGGGATTGTGTTTGTCACCGCTCATGCGATCGGAAACTACCGCCGACATCAGCGATTCAATCGCGCCCAGCATCGCCACGGTAATCGCCGGGCCGATTAACGGCCGCAGATGACTTAAATGAAATGTCGGAATATTCAGCGTGGGCAATCCGGAAGGTATTCCGCCGAATCTGGTCCCGATGGTCTCCACTGGCAGTTTCAAGACCCACACCAGAGCCGTGCCCACAAACAACGCTACGATATATCCGGGTACTTTCGGCAAGCGACGCACACAAAAAAGAATTACGATCAGCGCCCAGATGCCCAGCAACGTTTCAGTATAGGAAAAAGTGCCGAAGTTTCTGGCCAACGTTTCCAGCCGGGCCCAAAATTCCCCCGGCACATGCTCAACTTTCAGTCCGAAAAAATCCTTAATTTGCGTGCTGGCGATAATCACCGCGATGCCGTTGGTGAATCCCACCACCACCGGACGCGGAATAAATTTAACCGCCGTGCCCAGGCCCGTCGCCCCCAGTACCACCAGAAAAACCCCGGCCATCAACGTGCACAAATAAAGCCCTTCTATCCCGTAACGCGTCACGATGCCGAACACCACGACAACGAACGCCCCAGTCGGCCCACCGATTTGCGTCGAGGATCCGCCCAGCGCTGAAATTAAAAATCCCGCAATCACCGCGCAATACAATCCCAGCTGTGGCGGAACACCCGAAGCAATAGCGAACGCCATCGCCAGCGGCAGTGCCACCAAGCCCACGGTGACGCCCGCAAGCAGGTCGGCGGAAAACTGTCGCCAGGAATAATGTCGCAACACCAGAAACGACTTAGGAGCCCAGTCTTTAAATTCAACCATCGTTATCCATCTGCATCTTCAAATCGAGATTTTTGCTTCAGTGAACAACGCCGCACAGGAAGGCATGCAA
>Ga0307475_10002496_pt1 | contig 11072 bp, 11 predicted proteins | sample atmos_gasesECM1C_FD_203317 | JGI IMG/M metagenome (GOLD analysis project Ga0307475, IMG submission 203317) | Hardwood forest soil microbial communities from Morgan-Monroe State Forest, Indiana, United States - atmos_gasesECM1C_515 | ecosystem: Environmental > Terrestrial > Soil > Temperate...
GAATTCATCGAGTGAGGCTGCTTGTCCGTTCGCAAACGAAATCGCGAATTGCCGACCCGCCGCCAGGCATGTCAAGAACGTAATCACAAAAAGTAAAATGGCCAGCCACAATTTTCTTGGTTTTGCGAGCGATGCTGGCGTCCAGGTAGGAATCGACACCGGACTTTCCGGAGCCGCAAGGTTCAAATCAATGGTTGGCGGAGGGAACTCGTTTTCACGATTCACAGAACTATGATGCGGGATTTCTACGGAAGGTCAAAGTGATCTCGGCGCTGAGTTTTTCCGGCAGCCGATCAGCTTTCGAGTCCCTGCAGCTCTTTACCAGGCTTGAAACGCACCGCTTTCCCCGGCGGAATATTTACTTCTTCGCCTGTACGCGGATTGCGCCCGATGCCGGTCTTGCGCGGCTTCACGGTGAACACGCCGAAGCGCCGCAGCTCGATCCGTTGGCTGCGCCCCATGCCCAGCTTCAGCGATTCGAACACCGTTTCCACCGCTTGCTCGGCTTTCACGCGGCTCACGCCGGCTCCATCCAGCTTTGCCAGCACCGCGTTTACGATATCCAGTTTAATCAAGCACTTCCTCCACACTCGCGGGATTCGAGTAGAACCCCCACCGTGCTTCTCTGTGGGCAGATGCTAGAGGCTGCAAGGCGGGTTGTCAAGACGTGGCGCCTCATCTAAACTGATTTTCTTCACCGAATCGCTTTTGCCGTTTCAGTCTGTTTACGTTTACTAACAGCGGGTGCGGGCTCTACTTGGAGCCCGCAGTTATAGGAGACCGAGCTCTACTTGGAGCCGGCAGTTATAGGAGACCGGGCTCTACTTGGAGCGCGCCAGATAAAAGGAGACGTGGATGTCCGTCAAGCCGGATCACTGGATTCGCCGCATGTCGCTGGAACACAAAATGATCGAGCCGTTCACCGACCGCCAGGTCCGCGAAGGAGTCATCAGCTATGGGGTCTCTTCTTACGGCTACGACATCCGCGTTGCCGACGAGTTCCGCATCTTCACCAACGTGAATTCGACCATCGTCGATCCCAAGCATTTCGATGCTCGCTCGCTCGTCGAATTCAAAGGCGACGTTTGCATTGTGCCGCCAAACTCCTTTGCTCTGGCCCGCTCTGTCGAATATTTCCGCATCCCGCGCAACGTGCTGACCATCTGCCTCGGCAAATCCACTTACGCCCGCTGCGGCATCATCGTCAACGTCACGCCGTTCGAACCCGAATGGGAAGGCTTCGTCACGCTCGAAATCAGCAACACCACGCCGCTGCCCGCAAAAATTTATGCCAACGAAGGTCTCTGCCAGGTGCTGTTCTTCGAATCCGACGAGTCCTGCGAAATCAGCTACAAAGACAAAAAAGGAAAGTACCAAGCGCAGAGCGGCATCGTCCTGCCTCGCCTCTGATTTTTTTTCTGGTAGGGGCGCAGCTGGGTGCAGGCGCTACTTGGAGCCCGCGACAACGATAGCGCCCCGTGCGGCCAGCGACGCGACTCATGGGCTGAAGCCTAGCTTTTCAACGGCCACGCGATTTGTCCGCCGCGGTTGTACGCCAGGTTGGCAATGTGCCCTGCGCGCGCTGCCGCCACTCCCGTTTCCACTGGCGCATTTGGCTCTTTGCGCGTCTTCAGGCAATCAAAAAAATTCTGCATGTGCGCGATCGTGCCGTCCTGAAAACTTTCTGCTCGGACCACGGGATTCTCTTTGCTGCTTGCGCCCTCGTGGTACACGCCAAATCCGCTGCGGTTGATTTTCAGCGTGGCCTCGGTACCGCGGAACTCCAGCCCACCGTCGTCAATCGATGAGCTCATCATTCCTTCGTACACCACATCGAATCCCGGGTAACGCACCGCTGCCTGCACCGTATCCGGACAATCCCACTGCTCGAAAATATATTTGTCTCCCAGCATGTGCACATCTTTCGGCAGGTCAGCCTTCATCGCCCAGTGCACCACATCAATCCAGTGTGTAAACAAATCGGTCATCGCGCCGCCGCCAAAATTCCAGAACCATCTCCACCGATAAAACTTTTCTTCGCTGAACGCCTGCTCCGGCGCGCCGCCCAGCCACTGCTTCCAGTCCAGCTTCTGCGTGTCGACCGGTTTCCGCCCCCTCCCCGACCCATAGTTCTGCCACCAGTACGTCCTCACTTGCGGCACACGCCCCAGGCTGCCGCCTTGAATCAAGTCGACCGCGTCGCGGAAGTGACTCCAGCTCCGCTGCTGCATCCCACACTGCAAAATCCGTTTGTTCGCGCGCACCGCCTTCACCAGCGCCGCGCCTTCTTCCACTGTGTGCGTCACCGGCTTTTCCAGGTACACATCCTTGCCAGCCGCCAGCGCGTCCACCGCCATCCGCACGTGCCAGTGATCTGGAGAAGCGATAAACACCGCGTCGATATCCTGATGAAGCACATCCTGATAATTCGCGTGAGCGGTTGCCGCGGCCGCGTTCGGCCGTTTTTTCACTTCGTCGATTCGCGGCTCGTATACATCACTGACCGCAACAATCTGGTACCCGCCAACTCTATCCGCCACGTTGAGCAGGTCGCCCATCCGTCCGCCCGCTCCGATCACCGCGATCCGCAGCGTATCGTTCGCGCCTAGAACTCGTGTGGCCGCCAGCGCGGTCATTCCGCCGGCAATAATGAAACTGCGACGACTCGGTAGGTTTTCCATGGCGCATATCTTATTCATTCGCCGCTTGCAAGAAAAGTGGCTGGTCCGGTCCTGTCCGGTCCAGCACTGCGCGAGATTTTTGCAACCTTTTTTCCGCCAAAACATCAGTTAGATCGGCGTCGAAATACAAGACCTTAAGAAGGAACAGGAGTTCTGCATGGGCAAGCTTACCAATCAAGTCGCGGTAGTCACCGGCGCATCCAAGGGCATCGGCGCGGGCATCGCCCAGGCCTTTGCCGCCGAAGGCGCATCAGTTGTAGTCAACTACGCCTCCAGCAAGGAAGGCGCCGATCGCGTAGTTCAGGAAATCACCGCCAAGGGCGGCAAAGCCATCGCAGTGCAGGGCGACGTTTCGAAACAAGCCGACGTTACCCGCCTCTTCGCAGAAACCAAGAAAGCCTTCGGCAAGCTCAACATTTTGGTCAACAACGCCGGCGTGTATGATCTCCTCCCGCTGGCAAACATCACCGAGGAGCACTTCCACAAACACTTCAACCTCAACGTACTCGGCCTGCTGCTAGCCACCAAGGAAGCCGTCAAGCTGATCGGCCCCGAAGGCGGCAGCATCATCAACATCGGCTCCGGAGCCAGCACAGTCACTCCGCCTAACTCCGCGGTGTACACAGCCACCAAGGGTGCGGTGGACGCCATCACCGGTGTTCTTGCTAAAGAGCTTGGCCCGCGCAAAATCCGCGTCAACTCTCTCAACCCCGGCATGATCGAAACCGAAGGCGTCCGCTCCGCCGGTTTCACCGAAAGCGACTTCCGCAAATGGGTCGAATCACAGTCCCCGCTCGGCCGCATCGGCCAGACTGACGATATCTCCCCCACCGCGGTCTACCTCGCTTCTTCCGACTCCAAGTACCTCACTGGCGAGAAGATCCGCGTTACCGGCGGAATCCTCTAATCGCTTTGAGCTGGGGCCGATCACCAGTCGGCCCCAGCTCGTCTGAAAGAGCCTATCCAATAGCCCAATCCAGTGGCCCTATCCGGCCCTTCCGGAGCCTGTACGTTCGGGTTTGAATGCCGCAGTACATCTCGATTAAAACTGCTGCGTGTGGAACCGTGGTGGGCTTATACTCGCGCGGCGACGGGTCGGGAAGATGTGCCTCAGGGAAGGGCACGAAACTTACGGCGGGCTCCAAATCCTCAGCAGGTTGCAAGTAGAGCCTGCACCCGCAAAGAAGAAACACCAAGACCCAGGTGCAAGCTCGGCACCTGGGGCACCCGGCGGTCCAAGAAAACGGAGGGAACATTTCATGGAGAGGATGATGGCGGGGATTGCTGGAGTAGTGGCGGTGATGTTGGTGATGGCGGGCGGGAGTTGGGGGCAGGCGGTGCCTGTGACGCCGGGGGCGGAGGGGAAGTTGGCGGCGACGCGGAATGCCTGTTCGGAGAAGGATATTTTTCATTACACGGCGAAACGGGCGACCGGGCCCGTGAAGATCGATGGATTGCTGGATGAGGGGGATTGGCAGAAGGCGGAAAAGTCGCCGCGTTTTGTGGATATGGCGACGGGCGAGCCGGCGTTTTATGGAACGCGGGCGGCTGCGATGTGGGACGACCAGAACCTTTATATTGCGTTCTGGCTTGAGGAGCCGCTGGTGCAGGCGAAGATCACGGAAAAGAATTCGCTGATCTTCAACGAGAGCGACGCGGAAGTGTTCATCGATGGCGGCGATACTTATTATGAATTCGAAACGAATGCGCGCGGGACGACTTATCAGATGTTTTATATCTGGCGGGACGCTTACAAAAAAGGCGGGAAGTTTGATGTGCCGGAGTGGGATCCGGTGAAAAATAATGCGCTGGTGTTTGGCGGGGATTACGATCGGCAGGCGCCGACATTCTGGAAAGGGACGAATCCGCGCGGGCTGCGCTGGACGTATTTCGGGTGGGAATTTCCGGGGATGCAGAGCGCGGTGCATGTGGATGGGACGCTGAACGACAACTCGGACATTGACAAGGGATGGACGGTGGAGCTGGTGTTTCCGTGGAAGGGCGCGAAGTGGCTAGCGGGAGATCGTACGCTGCCGCCGAAGGATGGCGATGTGTGGAAGATTTTTTTTGGGCGGTTCGAATTGCTGCACATTGCTGGGGAAGAAGTGCAACCGCATCCAGGTTGGGCGATGAATAAGCACGGAGTTTACGATACGCATTTGCCGCAGTGCTGGACTGCGGTACATTTTTCGACGAAGGCGGTGGGAGAGGCGAAGTAAGACAAGACGGCCCGCCTCCCCGCTAAGAGCGGGGCCAGCAGAAGGCGGGCCCTACAACGGCAAGAAAAGCGCTACGACGGCACGGAAAGCAGGTTCCTGGTCCGCCTCTGGCGGACTCGGAATGACCACCAGCACGATCTACTCCGTCGGGATCAGGATCTGGGTGATCAGCTGGGCTTCGGGAGTGGTTCTTGGGTCGTTGGCGTAATTTTCGATGCAGAAGTCGTCGCGCAGCTTTATTTTCTGGTCGGCGACCATTTGGAAAACCCGGCGGGAAGCTTCCGGCAAATTGGAGTACGGCCCGGTCAAAACGAAACGGCTGTACTTGCCGCCTTGGAATTTTTCATAGCGCATACCGGCAGGCAAAATCTTGGGTTCCGCGGAGAGCGAAACGCCAGCGCGATATATTTTGGGCGCTACTTTGTACAGGCTGGTGTAACCGGTGATTTGGTTATGTTCAGAAATTGTGGGGGTAAGTTTGTGGAGTTCGTTCCAGGCTTGCATTGCGGTGTCCTGAAAAGGTCCGATCTTTTCGATGAACACGTAGTGGGTTTCGGGCCAGGTAACGGTTTCGGGTTTCTGAGTGAGCTGGAGCGCGGGACCTTCTGCAGTTGACATGACTTTCTCCTCTTGCTTTGAAATGTTCTCCAAAGAGGGCAGAGTACAACGGGCGAAATTAGCCTGCCATATTGCTTGTTACAGGCAAGTGGAAATGTTAGCCGGACCGAGGTTAAAAAATCGTGACGGGAGCTTTATTATTTTGTCGCGGGAATGGATTCGCCGTTCTGTACCGGATAGCCGAGTTTGCGCCAGGCGTCCAGGCCGCCTTGCAGCGGCCGAATCCGTCTGATGCCTTGCTTTCTGAGGAGCAGCGCCACACGGGCGCTGGTAGCTTCGTTTGGTCAAGTACAGTAGAGAATGACTTCGCGGTCGCGCGGCAAGCGATCGTTTTTCACTTCCAGTTCGGCGGCATCCATGCGAAACGCGCCAGGAATGGTTTCCGGGTCGGCTTCAAAATCCATCGAGTGGCGAAGGTCAACGATCACCAGCTCCTGGCCGGAATCAATTTCCTGCTTCAACTCTTCTGGAGTAATGCGAGCGATGCGCAAATCGCGCAGAAATTTTTGCCGCGCGAAAAACTTCCACATGATGTATCCGACGAGCGCGCCGATGATCAGAACCGCCAGCCCGCCGCCCAGCGTTGCGGCGCGCTCCGCGATGTGCTCGATCTGTTCGCTGAATATGTAGCCGGTTCCAAGAATCGAACCGCCCCAAACCATCGAGCCGAGTCCGTCGTACAGTAGAAATTTTCGCGCCCGCATATGAAAAATTCCAGCCAGCGGCGGCGCAACGGTGCTCAAGCCGGGAATGAATTTTGCCAGCAGCAGCGAACGCGCACCCTGCTTGGAGAAAATTCCTTCCGTGCGGCGAACGCAGGAATCGGGCTCGAGTGAAATCTTGCAGAGGAATTGCAGGATGCGGATGCCTTTCCTGCGGCCGAGCATGTACCAAATCGAGTCGGCGGAAAGAGCAGCAATGGTGACGAAGAAAAGCGAGGACCAAAAACTGAGCTGACCGGTGCCAGACAGCGCACCCGCCGCCAACACCACCGGCAGCGACGGAACGGGAAGCCCGAGTTGCTCGGCAAACACCCAGGCCAGCAGCACTACGTATCCGTGCTTGATCAGGAATTCCAGCGTGCTGTGCATCGAGCCTGGCTAGGTCCTTGCGAAGCGAATGTTTACTGCAAACGTCAACTCGAAAAGCTACTTCGAGATGAAGTCAGCAGTATGCCCCCACTTGCCGCTCATGACAAATTCGCGGATGGGCTTGCGAAGGCGGGGCGCGATTTCGCGGTCGCGGTACGGCTGGGGAAGGGAAGTGGGATCGCCGGGATAGCCAATCGCAAAAGCCGCGATCGCTTCCCAGCCCGCGGGAATTTCAAAGACTTCGCGTGCAGTGTCCGGATCGAATCCGGCCATCTGGTGAACCATGATTCCGCGCGAAGTCGCTTCGGTCGAGAGCTGCGACATGGCTGCGCCGGTGTCGTACTGCGCGTTGCGATTGGGCGCATTGTTTTTCGCGAAGGCCAGTTCGGAAATGGCGAAACCGAGAACATAGGCGCGTTTGGCCCAGTTGACGTTGAATTCAACGAGCGGCTGCAGCGCCTTCTTGAAATTTTCGTGGTCGTGGCGGGTAGCGACGATGAATGCCCACGGCTGCTCGTTGCTGCTGGAGGGAGCCCAGCGCGCGGCTTCAAACAGGCTGCGCAGGTCCGCCGGGGCGATCTCTTTTTCGGAGAACGCTCGCGGGCTCCAGCGATCGCGAATCAGTTCGTTGACGGGGAATTCCGTTGCTGCTGGATTTTTCATAAAAAGTGTCTCCAATCGAGAGTTTGCGCGGTGCCTACATTGCGATCGTTCGCGACCCGGCAGGAGCCAGGCCACTCAGGATGACTTGCCACAGAATGCGAAATTACTTCGCGACTTTCTTGATCATTTCGAGATCGATGGTGATGTTCACGTCGTCGCCGACCACCACGCCGCCGCCGTCGATATTGGCATTCCACTTCACGCCGTAGTCCTGCCGATTCACTTTAGTGGTAGCGCTGATGGCTGCGCGGGTGTTGCCCCAAGGGTCTTTCACCGAGGCGCTGGGACCTTCGACATCCAGCACGACTTCCTTGGTCACACCGTGGATGGTGAGATCCCCAGTGACCTTCAGTTTGCCGGCCGAGACTTGTTCCACTTTTTTCGACTTGAAAGTGATAGTGGGATATTTTTCGACCTCGAAAAAATGATCGCTTTTGAGATCCTTGTCGCGATTGGGTTCACTGGTATCGACGGTTTTTGCATCGATTGTGACGTCCACGGTGGATTTGCTGATGTCCTGATCGTCCCAGTTGACGGTTCCGGTGATGCCCTTGAATTCGCCGCGCACGGTGGAAATCATCAGGTGCTTTACGGCAAAGCTCGCCGCGGTGTGCGCCGGATCGATCTGCCAGGTGGTGGTGGCTGCCGCCGCAGGAAATGCCAAAGCCGCCGCAAGGCTTGCGCTAAGAGTAATTCTGGAAAGTAATTGGCCCATGTCGTTCTCCTTTTTTTTTCTAGAATTGTATTACTCGGAACTTTTTAACGGATACGGCTTGCATGCGTGCTACCAGCACTCCGGTGTTTTTGCAATGACCTCTTCGAGAGCATCGGCCAGGGTTTTCAAGCGCGGTGCGCTGATCTCGCGAAATTGGCGTTTGTGCAGCTCCTGAATTGGGTTGTCCAGTTTCTTCAGAATTTGCAGGCCTTGCACGGTGACGCGGGCTTTCACTACGCGGCGGTCGTCGGTCTGGCGTTCGCGGGTAATCAGGCCGCGCTTGTCCATGCGGTCGAGCAGGCGGGTCATATCGGGGTCGTGGGAAATCATACGGTCGCCAATGCCTTTGCAGGCCAGTCCGGCGGGTTCGGCGCCGCGCAAAATGCGCAATACGTTGTACTGGGTGCCGGTGAGGCCGTATTCCTTCACGAGCTTTTCGGCGTCCTGGCTGAGGCGGTCGGCGGCGGTGAGCAGAGCGACGAAGACTGTGGCTTCGAGGGAGGGGAGGTTGCGTTTGTGGCGCTGGCCTGATGGCATCTTGCCACTATAGTCGTGATAACAACTGTTGTCAAGAGGAAATGTTAGGAGCGAAACGGCCTTTGGAAAACCAGACCAGAGAGATTCCTCGCTACGCGGACTCCGCTCGGACTGGCGAAAAACGGTCGCTACGGTTTGACTCGCGGGCGGAGGTGGACTTCGCTTAGGAAGCTTTGCGGGCCTTGGGTGGCGATCATGGCGACGGCGTGGGCTACGTCCTTGGCGGTGAGTACCTTTGTTGGGTCTTTCGGACCACGGCCAGAAAATTCGGTAAAGACGCTGCCGGGACAAACCGTGCTGACGCGGATACCGTGGCCGCGCAGATCTTCGGCCATGCAGCCGCTTAAGCCCTGTACTGCCCATTTTGAAGCGCAGTAGATTCCACCTCCGGCGAAGGTACTTTTTCCGGCCATGGAACTTATGTTGATGATGTCGCCGCATTTGCGCTGGATCATGCCGGGAATTACCGCGCGCGAAACCAGAAACAAACTCTTCAAATTGGTGTTTATCAGAGTGTCCCATTCGAGCTCGGTTTTTTCGTGAACGGGACCGAACAGGCCCATACCTGCGTTGTTGACGAGAATGGAGATTCCGCCGAGTGCGGATTCAGCGTCATGAACGAGCGATTCGACTTCGGGCGATTTGGTGACGTCGGCACGCTGCCAGTGAACGCGAACGCCGGTTGCGCGCAGTTCGTTTGCAGTGGATTCGAGGGTCGGAATATCACGGCCACAGATTGCGATGGAAGCGCCCAGATTGGCGAGGCGCAGAGCGATGGCTTTTCCAATGCCGCGGTTCCCGCCGGTAACCAGAGCGACTTTGTTACGCAATGCGCCGTGCAACGTGGCGGCAAGCGTGCTATTCGAGGTAGCATCAGTTCCCTGAATCTGGTTCATGCGAATTCTTCCTTCCCGAGGCCACGTTTTTTATGCCATGCTCATCATAGTCTGCAGAGCAGCAGGCGGCAAAAGCCGGCGAGGCGGAAGCGGCAGCCGCGAAACATTCCGATGACCGGTCGACTGCAAACGATTTCAAGAAGTAGTAGTTTTGCCGCCGGCGCGCCCGCGGCGCGGCCCGACGATTCGTTCCCGACACGCCAAGTTACTGCTGACAGAACGGCTTGCGATATTGACGGAGCTTTACCTATAATCCCAAGGATTTCAGGTGCGGCTGAATTTCCGCCCGCTCCGCTTTTGCAAAAGATTCCCGGTAACCGACAATCCGGGGTGCACCGGAACAAAATCTCAGAAGCAAGAGGTAATCCGTGAGGAGAATGGGAATGAACCGATTTAAACGAGTAGCGGGGCTCGCCATATCCGCGTCGCTTTGTATGGTGCTGGGAACTCCAAGCAGTGCGCGCGGTCAGGATCCCAGCGGCAAACAGCCATACACCATGCCGGAATACAACGCGGAGCAAGCTTGCGGGAACGACAAGAATCCCGTCACGCAAGTGAAGTGTCTCGATGCATTCGTCCAGCAGTATCCCACCTCCAATCTGTTGATTTACGTTTACCCGATGTACTACGCGGCGTACAGCCAGACCAAGAACTGGGCGAAGGTGATCGAGTACACCGACAAGGTGGTCGGGCTGGGCGACAAGGTCGGCCCGAATGAGAAGTACGCAGCGTTGTATGCGCGTGCGTATGCGTTCAACAACTTGAGCGCAGCGGACCAGGCGACGCAGGCCAAGGGCGAGATGGCCGCGGTGACCGCAGGCCTGAAGCTGATTTCAGAATTGAAGAAGCCGGATGCGCTGGACGACAAAGCTTTCGATGAACAGAAAAAGCAGGCGGCGATTTATTTGAATGGAACCGGCGCGCAAGCGGCGATGGTAACAAAGGATTATCCGGGTGCGATCGGCTTTTACAAGGCGGTGCTGGCGCTGAATCCGGACGAAGCGATCACCAATTACCGGTTGGGCCAGGCGTATATGGCGTCAACGCCACCGCAGACGATGGACGGCTTCTGGTACATCGCGCGCGCGGTGACTTCGAAGAGCGCGACGCAGCAGCAATCGACGCAGCTAAAGACGTATCTGCGCAAGCTGTTCGCCAACTACCAGCAGGCCGCTTGCGACAACTTGGTAGATGCACAGTTGAACGAACTGCTGCAACTGGCGGGAAGCGCCACGCAGCGTCCTGACACTTACAAAGTGCCGAGCGCGACGGATCTGGACGCGGCGCGCAAGGACATGACGATTCTTACGGTCACGAACGATTTGAAGGCTGGGGGAGACAAAGGAAAAGTGACCTGGCTGGCGGCATGCGGACTGGAATTTCCCGACGTGCAAGTCAAGCTGATTGAAGTGGTGCCAGGCGCCACCGATGCCGACCCACTCCTGCTGAAGGTGGCTTTCGTCACCAGCGACGCGGAATTCCAAGCGGCGACTACGCCGAACATGGATGTGAAGGTCGTCGCCCAGCCGGCAGCGGCGAAACTGGAAAAGGACAACCCGGTGCGGTTTACCGGCACGCTGAGCAGCTATGATCCCGAGCCGGCGTTTATGCTGCATTGGGACAAGGCCAAGGTGAACGAGGAAGACCTTCCC
>Ga0307475_10002499_pt1 | contig 11071 bp, 6 predicted proteins | sample atmos_gasesECM1C_FD_203317 | JGI IMG/M metagenome (GOLD analysis project Ga0307475, IMG submission 203317) | Hardwood forest soil microbial communities from Morgan-Monroe State Forest, Indiana, United States - atmos_gasesECM1C_515 | ecosystem: Environmental > Terrestrial > Soil > Temperate...
TGGACAAATGCTTGCCGGCGGCGTCTAATAGAGAGAGCCAGCCGGTCGGGGAGTGCAATCTAGGGTATTCCATGGATATTCCCGGTCTCGCGTGTGCGGTAAACTAAGCCATTCCGGAAGAATTGGTGAGGCTTGCGTTTTGGCAGGAAGTTTCGCGAAACAACCATTTTGCGGGCCTTGAATTCCAATCGCCCTTAGGGGCGTAGGCCCGAGATGTCTCAGGGATGCTTGAGGTTATGCGCGCTCATTTGATGTTTCGCAGTCGACCCAAGGTCCTTTTCTTCAGCGCACTTTCTTTGCTGATTTGCGTTTTCGTCCCCCTCCTTTTCACCCATCTCCGGCGGGCCCAAGCTTCGGTCGACCGAGGAGAATCGATCTATCGCGTTGAGAAAAGGAACTTCTCCCACGCACTCCGCTTGAGTGGAACCACCATGGCTGCCCACTCCTTCGCGGTCCTCGCTCCTCGGCTCGAAGGGGCGCAGGTCGGTTCCATGGTCATTACCAAACTGGCTCCTGCCGGATCGCCCGTGAAGCAAGGCGATCTGCTCGTGGAATTCGATCCGCAAGCCCAGATGAAAGACTATCTGGACAAGAAAGCCACCTACGACAATCTCGTGGGCCAGGTGGCCCAGAAGCAGGCCGACGAAGACACTGCCGGTGCCAAAGACGACACCGCCTTGCAACAGGCCGAAGATGAGCTGAAACATTCGCAACTCGAACTGCAGAAGAATGAAATTGTTTCCCGCATCGATGCGGAGAAGAACCAAGAAGCCGCGGACGAAGCGCAAGCCACTTTGCAGCAGCTCAAAGAGACTTACCAGTTGAAGCGCGCCGCCGCGAGAGCGGGCATCCACATTCTCGAAATTCAGCGAGACCGCGCCCTGGAAGCCATGCGCTATGCACAAAACAACGCTTCCAAAATGGTCGTGCACTCTCCGATGGCGGGCATGGTGGTCTACAACACCATCTGGCTCGGCGGACGGATGGGCACCGTTCAGCAGGGAGACCAGGTCCGCCCGGGCCTGCCGTTTATGGCCGTCGTGGATCCCTCGCAGATGGAAGTGCGCGTGGAACTGAATCAGGTGGACCTGCTGAAAGTCCATCCAGGCCAGCACGCGAGAATGCATTTGGACGCCTACCCCGGCACCGAGCTTGGCGCAACCCTCGAAGACATTTCACCGCTCGGCCACAACGGCCAGTTCAGCGAAACGATTCGGGTATTCGCGGCGCGCTTTTCCGTCCAAGGTAGCGACCCGAAGCTCTTGCCGGACCTTACTGCGGGTTTAGACCTCGATCTCGGATCGGAAGAAGACGCTTTGGTGGTTCCCCGCCAGAGTGTGGAACTCGATTCCGGGAATGCGTTTGTCTGGGTGGAAGAGGGGGGTGCTTTTCAGAAACGCTCCGTGAAAATCGGTCCCTGCAACGATACGGACGTCGTCGTCCTCTCCGGCCTGCAACCGGGCGACATTATCCGCCGGACCGCGCCAGCAGAACCCGAATCGGGGGGGCGGTCATGATTCGCGGAATCCTGGCATGGAAACTTCGCCACAAGGCTCTTGCCGGCGCCGCCATCGCGTTGCTTGGCGGTCTCGGCTTTGGCGCGTTCCGGATGGCGAGCTCGGCCGTCGCCATTCCGACCGCGGAAGTGCAGCGCAAAGATTTCGTGGACACGCTGGAAATCAAGGGTGAAGTCACGGCGCTCCACTCGAAGATTATCACCGCGCCGTACAGCGCGGGCGATTTGCAGATCGTCAGCCTGGTAACCAACTCCGCGAAGGTCAAGAAAGGCGATTTGCTGGTGCAATTTGACGCCACCACGATGAAACAGAAACTTGCGCAGGATCAATCGAGCGTCAAATCCGCGGAGGCGGAAATCAACCAATCTCAAGCCGCGGCGCGCCTGAAAGAAGAGCAGGACGTCACGGACGTTATGAAGGCGAAATATGACGCCGAAAAAGCGCGCATGGATGCAAGCAAGCAGGAAATCCTGTCTGCGATTGATGGCGAGGAGGCCAAGCTAAAAGTTGTGGACGCCCAAGAGACGCTGAAGGCCGCCGAAGCCAAGCTTCAAGCCGACCGTGCATCCGCCGCGGCGGACTTAACCAGCAAAAAGGAAAAACTGAAACAGACGGAGTTTCAGGTGCGACAGGACGAAACCAGCGTGGCATCCCTCAGCTTGCGCGCTCCGCTCGACGGCGTCGTGGCGCTTCAGAACCACTGGCAGCCGCCGGGCGGCCAAACGCCCTTCAAAGCTGGGGACCGCGCCTGGCCTGGGGCGGCCATTGCAGAATTGCCTGATCCCAGCTCCCTGAAAATATCCGCGCGTGTGGAAGAAGCGGAGCGCGGGCAATTGAAAGTAGGGCAGACGACTGACGTGCACGTAGATGCCGTCCCGGACCGCAGCTTGGCAGGCCACCTCGAGGCCATCAGCCCCACGGCCAGCCTGGATTTCACCGCAGGTTGGCCCATTCCGCGCAATTTCTCGGTGGATGTCGCGCTTTCCGACGGCGACTCGCGCCTGACTCCAGGGATGGGTGCAACCGTGCGCGTCGCCGTAGCCAAGATTCCCGACGGCATCGTGATTCCGTCCACAGCGCTGTTTCGCAAAGCCGGCCGATCCGTCGTGTACGTGCAGCGAGGATCGAAATTTGAGGAAACGCTCGTCGAAGTTTCACGGAGGAACTCGGAGGACGTGCTCCTAGCGCGAGGGCTGCAAGCCGGGGAGCGCGTTGCTTTAAGAGACCCGACGTTACCGCATTAGAAAACGGCATGAACGGCAGGGTAACCCAAACCGGCGCACTATTATCGCTCCTGATTCTCGGGGGCTCCAGCGTGGCGTGCCGACAAGCCAGCGCTTTGGCGGGCGAATTGGATATTCCCACGACCACCGTAAAGCAGGCCGATCTGCAATTGAAAATTCTAACTACCGGCGGGCTGCGCAGTAAAGAATCGCGGGTGATTGCCGCTCCGCCCATCGCCGGTGGAACTCTGCAAATCGTCAAATTGGGCCGCTTCGGAGCACAGGTTCACAAAGGGGAGGTCGTGCTCGAATTTGATCCCAGCCAGCAGGAATACAATCTGGCGCAGAACCGCAGCGACCTTTTGCAGGCCGAGCAGGAAATCGCCAAAGCCAAGGCAGACGCCGCCGTGCAAACCGCAGAGGACCAGACCGCGCTGCTGAAGGCGAAGTACGCGGTGCGGCGCGCGGAACTGGAAGTCAGCAAGAACGAGCTGGTGAGCAAAATCGATGCGCAGAAAAACATTCTTGCGCTGGACGAGGCCAAGCGCGCCCTGGCGCAGCTCGAACAGGACATCCACTCCCACAGTGCTTCCAACAAAGCGGCGCTGGCGATCAGCGAGGAAAAACGCCACAAAGCGCGCCTGGCCATGGACCAGGCAGAAGAGAACATCAAGAAAATGAGGATCACTGCGCCCATCGATGGCCTCGTAGTCATTCACGGCAATCGCGATGCGACTGGGGGATGGTTCTTTGACGGCATGACACTTCCCGACTATCACGTGGGCGATCAAGTCAATCCCGGCAGCTCCATCGCGGAAGTGATCGACGTGTCGCATCTCGAGCTCTACGCACAGGTCGGAGAGACCGATCACAGCAACCTCAAGCCCGGTCAGCCGGTGGACATCCAGGTCTACGCCCTGCCAAGCGACCATTTCACGGGCAAGGTAGAAACCGTCGGCGGTGCGACGTCCCATGAATTCTGGGACGACAACACCCAGCACAAATTCGACGTCACCGTTCTCCTCGACAAGCCCGACCCCCGCCTCCGCCCCGGTTTTGCGGCGCAGCTCAGCATCCGCGGCGATCAGCTGTCCAACGCGGTCTCCATCCCCAGCGAAGCCGTCTTTGACCGCGAGGGCAAGAAAATCGTCTACTGCAAGCAGCACGGAAGTTTCGACGCGCAACAAGTCAAGATCCGCGCGCTGAGCGAAGGTCGCGCCGTCCTCGAAGGCATTCGGCCGGGCACGGTGGTGGCGCTAGTCAATCCGGAGGCCCGCGCATCGGAAAAGGCCAAAGCGAGCAACGCGGGACCGGCCCCGGGTCCCAGCGTGAAATAAGGCGGTTTCCTCGAAGATGAACACTCGCTCGCTGGCCGAACCAAGATCCCTGGCGCAATGGCTGCCGGATCTGGCTCTTGGCTTAGAGAACCTCGCCAGCCACAAGCTGCGCTCGCTGCTCACCATGCTCGGTATGATTTTTGGAGTTGCCGCAGTCGTTGCCATGCTGTCGATCGGGGCTGGAGCGCAGCAAAAGGTGATGGCGTTCATCGAACAGCTGGGCGTCCGCAACGTCATCGTCGAGGCCAAGGAAGCTCACAACGACCAGGAGCTGCAGAAAGTAAGGAAAGATTCGCCAGGACTTACGCTGACCGACTATCAAATCATTCGCCAGAACGTCAGCGATATTCAGAGCGGGACGCCGCGCAAACGTTTTGCTCCGAGCAAAATTCTGCCTAAGCCGCAGCAGGACACGCCCGTAGTCTACGGCGTCGAGCCCAGTTACCTGGAAATCGGCCATCTTCGCGTCACCGAGGGCCGCTTTTTCGACGATTCGGACAATGCGGCGGCCGCGCCAGTCTGCGTCCTCGGGGCCGCCGCCAAGGACAGCTTGTTCGGCGCCACCCCCGCCGTTGGCGAATACATCAAGTTGAATGACCAGTGGTGCCACGTCATCGGCATTGTAGCGCCGCAAATGTCTCCGCAAAGCGAGGTCTCCGGAGTGCGCACCGAAGACATGAATAACCTGATCTACGCGCCCCTGAATTCCGTCCGCTATCGCCTTGAAGATTCGCAGAGCTGGCTGAAGGACGAAATCGACGGCATGTATCTGCATCTCGCTTCGGCCGACACCAGCACGACCGACGCCGAGGTGGTGCGCGGCATCCTGAACTCCTCGCACCACAACGCAGGGGACTTCAGCGTTATCGTGCCTGCCGAGCTGCTTGCCGAGCAAAAGCGGACCGAGGAGCTCTTCAACACCGTCATGGTGGCCATCGCCGCCATTTCCCTGCTGGTCGGCGGGATTGGCATCATGAACATCATGCTGGCGGCCATTCTCGAACGCACCCGCGAAATCGGCGTGCGAAGAGCCATGGGCGCGCGGCGTTCGGACATCATTCGCCAGTTTGTGATCGAGGCGGTGCTGATTTCCTTTGCGGGCGGCTTTTTGGGGGTGGTGATGGGCTTTGCCCTGTCCAAAATGATCGCATGGTTTGCCGGATGGTCCACCATCGTGACCGTGAGCTCCATCCTTCTGGCTTTCCTGGTTTCCATCTCGGTGGGCCTGATTTTCGGCACGTATCCGGCCATGAAAGCGGCGCGGCTCGATCCCGTGGAAGCCATTCGTTACGAATAGAAGACTCTTTCAGGGGGTTCTCCATTGCGACGGCTATCTATTTTTGTTCTGGCGCCATTTCTTGCCTTGCTGCACGTTGCTGCTTCGCGCGCGCAATCCAGTTCACCCCTCGGCACGACGCTCGGCTTCAACGCCTGGCCGCACCGCGCGCCGCAACTGCCGGCCGCGGAGGGGCTGCGGGATCACGTTGCGAACGGCAAGCTCGTTCTCTCGGTCGACGACAGCATCCGTCTGGCTCTTGTCAACAATACCGACATTCGCGTCGATCGTTCTCAAATCGATTTTGCGTTGCACAATCTCGAGCGCTCGCATTCACCGTTCGATCCGGTGGCGACTTCGAGCTTTAACGATATCAGGACGAAATCTTTGCCGACCTCGACCCTTCAGGGCGCGCCGCTTGTAAACAACCTGTCGCAGACAACCTTAATGGGCTATCAGCAGCTATTCCCGACCGGTACGACTTTCCAAACCACTTTTATCGCCAACAAGTTCTCGACAAACAACTCCTTCAATATCGTGAACCCATCGCTCGCAACGAGCATACAGTTCACGGTTACCCAGCCTTTGCTGCGCAACTTCGGGCTGTTTCCCAATCGCGCGCCCATCTTTATCGCTCAGAGCAACCTCAAGCAGGCGCGCGCCAATTTCACCGCCGAAGTCAGCAACATCATTCTCCAGGTCGCGCGAGATTATTGGAGCGTGATTCTGGCCCGGGAAAATCTCGACGTGCAGCAAAAGTCGCTCGATGAAGCGCAGAAAAGTTACGAGCATGACAAGAAGGCCCTGAGCCTGGGCGCTCTGCCTCCGCTGGATATTTATCGCTCGGAGTCGCAGGTGGCCTCGCGGCGCGTCGGGGTCATTCAGGCGGAGTACGCGCTAAAACAGAACGCGGACGTCTTCCGGCAGGACATCGCCGCGGATCTCGATCCTGCTATTCGCGCCTTGGATTTGGATTTGACCGACCAGCCCGCGCCCACCGGTGAGCTGCCCAGCATGGACATCGCGACCGCCCTGGCGCGCGCCCTCGCCAATCGCCCGGAGTTCGAAGCTGTCAAGGAACAGCTTGCCAGCGATGAGCTCACCATTCGCCTGCAGCAGAACAATTTGAAACCGGACCTCGAACTTTCAGGGTTCTACTGGGGAAATGGCCTGAACAGCTCAGCGGCGGGCATTGACATTGGATTGACCGGCAGCCTCAGCCAGAGCTTCCACTTTACCTATCCAACCTACGGTGCCTCCCTTTCCCTCACTCTCCCTGTCAGGAGGCACTCCGCCCAAGCCAATCTTGCCGACGCCCTGGTCGGACGCAGCCGCGACCAATATGTGGAGCGCCGAACCAATCAAAGCATCACGCTCGAAGTGACCAACGCCGTTCACGCTCTTGAGCAAGCCAAACTCTCCATGGAAGCGGCAAAAGTGGCCGAGAGCCTTGCGGTTGACACGCTTCACGCCGACGAACGCAAGTACGCGCTGGGTGCCGAGCCGGTGTTTTTCGTTCTGGACGCCCAGACCCAGCTTGCCCAGGCGGAACTGAATCTCATCCAATCCCAAGTCGGTTTCCAGGTGGCCGTGGCCCAACTCGAACACGCCACCGGGGATTTGCTGGACCACCACCATGTGCAGATCGTCGAACCCCATAAGTGACGGCCCCCCGTCGCGGGAGACGGTTGGCCCCGGAATCCGGATCTACAACCACGCCTTTCCGCCACGTCCTTTCTATGCAATCTGGTACCTCCTAGCCCTATGCCTTTTTCGCAACCGGTACCCAGGTACACTTGCTTCTTCAAAATTACGTAATCCATAATCTCTATACTTTGTTTTGTGTCTGGGCGCGGCTTTCTGCGTCGCCGTATGATTGCCTCTCTGTGTGACTGCTCGGGGCAGGCTCGCAAGTCACATTACGAAGGAATTCGGCGCCTTGATTACAGAGCGCGCGGCCGTCCCTCTGGCGGACGGAGAATTGGCCGTCGGTTTGATACATCAAAGTTTTACTTCCCTGGCGCTGCTGATCGCCACGTTTCTTGTGGCGAGTTTCTTTGCGTATATCTACAGCATCAAACGCCAGAACTATCTTCTTCTCTGGACCGCGGCCTGGCTCGTTTTTGGAGTTCATTACATCTCTCCCGCCATTACGCAGTCCGCCGTGTCCAGTCCCCTCGAAGGCGCACTGACTCACTGGCTCTTCGGGCTTTCCGCGTTGCTCTTCTTTCTCGGTGCGCAGATCTATGCGCAGCGGAAGACTTGGAAAATGCGCGCCCTCGTGGCGGCTGTTCTTCTGGGAATTTGGGCTGCGGCCAACGCCGCAAACGTATTCTCTCTTTCTGCCATCATTCCAGCCTCGCTCCTCTACGTGGCCGTGGCCGCCTTTTTTTGGCAGGAAAGCCGGCGCCAGGAAACCCTGGCCGATCGGCTTCTCGGTTTTTCGTTTGGTTCTTGGGGAGTTCTTTGGTTGGCGCTTCATTATTTGAAGGGTACTCCCGAACTTCAGGGGTCCAACTTGAACGTTGTCGCCACGGCTCCGTGCGCGTTTGTCGCCATGCTCATGGTCATGGCGCTGTACGAAGAAGAGAAGCGGCGGATCGAGCGCAATATGCTGGCGCTCTCCAACCTGAACCTCGCCACTTCGAGTTTTGTGGGCGGCGAAATCCAACGAATGCTTTCTCAGGCCTTGGACCGCGTGCTAGGCGTTGTGCGCCTTCCCGCGGGAGCGCTTTTTCTTCACCATGGCGACCCGCAGGGCCCAACCTCCGTCGTAGCGGTTGGATTATCCGATGAGTTTTGTCGCGCGGCGCAGAATGAAAGCTTGGACGATTACCTCGTCAGCCTGGTGGCCCGCCTTGGAGGCCTGCTGGGATTCCGCGACCTGCGCGACGATTCGCTCTCGGCTCTGGAAAAGGAAAAATCCATTCGCCGCTTCCGCGAACTGGCTTTGGCTCAAGGACTGCGCAGCGTCGTGGCCATCAGCCTGCAAGCCAAAGAACAGGCTTTTGGCGTTTTGCTTCTGGGCACTCCGGACAACCGCCGCTTTACCTCCGCCGAGCTGCGGCTTCTGCTCGCACTGGGCCATCAGATTGGCATGGCCGTCGAAAACAGCTACTTGATCCAACAAACCTCGCGCCGCTCCGAAGAGCTTCACGTCCTCAATGAAATCGGCCGCGTTCTCAGCTCCACGCTGCAAAAGGAAGAACTCACCAAGAAAGTTTGGGAAGAACTGCGCCGGCTCTTCGACGTAGAAAACTTCTATATCGCCGAGTTGGACTCTTTCCACGACGCACTTCGTTTTGATCTGGAAATCATCGCCGGAAACCGGGTGCCCCGGCGCACGCGCCCTGCCGGAAATCATCTTACCGAGTATCTCATTCGAACGCGGCAACCCGTGCTGATCCGCGAGAATTACGTCAACGAGGTAAAAAGACTCGGGGTCGAACCCATTCGCACCGGCGGCTGCTTCTGCGGCGTTCCCCTGGTGGCCTACGACCATGCCATCGGCGCCATGGCGGTGTTCTCTGACCACGAGCGGGCCTTCGATGAAGGTCACCTCGAGCTGCTCCGCGTGCTTGCCAGCGAAGCCAGCATCGCTATCGAAAACGCGCGTCTCTTCCACGAAGAGCGCACCAAGGCGCGGCACTTGTCCCTGCTCAATACCATTTCGCGTAACGCTATAGCCACGCTGAATCCCGACGAGATGCTCGCCAAAATCACCGAGCAGTTGGAGGCCGGCCTTACTTACGACCACATCGGCATCGGCTCGCTCGATTACGCCACGCGCGAAATCGTCATCCAGGCGGAAGCAGGCACGCGCCGCGGCACGCTCAGCCAGCGCATCCCACTCGGCACCGGCCTGGTTGGCTACGTTGCGCGCAACGGCCACATGGCCGTTTTCCGCGCTGGCTCTTCGGCCGACGGCGCCTTGAAGCCGCTCTTGCCGGATTCCATAGCAGCCATCGCCCTCCCGGTTTTCTACGCCGAGCAGCTTCACGGCATTCTGTACATCGAGTCCGCCACGCCAGTGGACTTCTCCGAGGAGGAAGTCCTGCTGCTCCGCACGCTTGCCGACCTCATCGCCGGCGCACTGCATAACGCGCTTTCGTTTCAAAAAGCGCAGGAGCAGGCCATCACCGACGGCCTCACTGGTGTCAAGACGCATCGCTTCTTCATGGAAGCGCTCTCGTCGGAATGGAAGCGTTCCACACGCGCGGGCCGTTCCTTCGCGCTGGTGCTCATGGATTTGGACCGCTTCAAATTCGTCAACGACTTTTACGGCCACCTCGAAGGCGACCTCGTTCTCCAGCGCGTCGGTCAGATTCTGGAAACCAACTGCCGCCGCTCCGACGTCGTAGCCCGCTATGGCGGCGACGAATTTGTCATTCTGATGCCGGAAACCACCATGGAGCACGCCCGCCAGCTCGCCAGCAAGTTGCGCGGCTGGGTTTCAGCCGATCCGCTGCTGCGCGAGAAAAACATAAGCGCGAGCTTCGGCATCGCCTGTTACCCCTTGCACGGCTCCTCGCCGCAAGAGCTCATCCAAGTCGCCGACGCTTCGATGTACCTTTCGAAGCATCAGGGCGGCAACGCCGTCTCCACTGCCGATCACTTTGATCCGAACGAAGCCAAAAAGTGGAAGCGTGACGTCCTCGAAGCTTACTTGGGCGTCACTCTCAAGCGCCTGTTCTCCACGGGTCCCGAGGCGTTCGAGGAGATTTACCAGCGGCTACGGCAGTTCACGGAATCGCTCAGCGCCACCGAGTCCGACGACGGCAAATCCCTCGCATCGCGAGAGGGCCCGCATGCGCTTCCGCAAGCCGTGCTGGACACGGTCACTTCGTTGGCCTACGCGATTGACGCCAAGGATCACTACACGCAAGGCCATTCCCAGAAGGTAGCCGCCTATGCCGCTCTCATCGCCGAGTCTCTCGGGATGAGCGAGGCCGAAGTGGAAGAAATTCGCCTCGGCGCGGTGCTCCACGACATCGGCAAAGTCGGAATCCCGGAAAATATTCTCAACAAAAACGGCCCGCTCAATCCCGAAGAGTGGGAGACCATGAAGTCTCACGTCAGTTTTGGCGCGAAGATTTTGGACCCGCTCACGCCGCTCGCTCGCATTCGCGAAATGGTCCTGCATCACCACGAGTTTTACGACGGCTCGGGTTATCCGAGCGCGCTCGCTGGCGACCACATTCCTCTCGGTGCGCGCATCATCGCCATTGCCGACGCCTACGACACGATCACCAGCGACCGCACTTACAAAAAAGCGCGCAGCGCTCCCGACGCCCTCGCTGAACTGGAGCGCTGTGGCAACGCCCAATTCGACCGATCCATCGTCGAAGTCTTCGCGCGCACCATGCGCACTTTGCCCAACCCCATCATCGAGGTCGCCGCCACTTCCGCCTCCCCGCGCACCACCTGACCGCCACGAGTTGGTTCGAGCTCACTTTAGATCAAGGTCCACATCCTTGATCGGCAAATCCCAGTGCGCGTCGAGAATCTCGAAGCGACGCTGCTCTTCCTTCTTGTACGTTTCTTGGTCCGGATAGAGCTGTTTGATGATGCCGGAGCTGTCGAAATTGTCGTTGGCGATGGCCGCATTTTTGAAAACGATCGTCACGCGATAATCCCAGCGGCTGTCTTCGGTCATGTGATACCGAGGTGTCACGATGGTCACTTTCACCATGCGTCCGAGTTCGACCTCTTTCTTCA
>Ga0307475_10002500_pt1 | contig 11068 bp, 9 predicted proteins | sample atmos_gasesECM1C_FD_203317 | JGI IMG/M metagenome (GOLD analysis project Ga0307475, IMG submission 203317) | Hardwood forest soil microbial communities from Morgan-Monroe State Forest, Indiana, United States - atmos_gasesECM1C_515 | ecosystem: Environmental > Terrestrial > Soil > Temperate...
GACTGATGTTCTCGTGGTTTGTGCCGCCGGACGAGGGTTTTGCGCGCGCTCTTGGTTGGCGGTTTTTTCACCAGCGTTTCGAAGGGCATTGGGCCGGGCTTGTCGATGGAATCCTGGGAGCGGCTTTTGGAAGTTTTCTCCTGTGGGGACTGGCGGCGGGTTACAAATTGGTGCGCAAGCGTGAAGGCATGGGCATGGGCGACGTGAAGATGATGGCCATGGTTGGCACTTTTGTGGGTTTGCGCGGGACGTTTTGGACAATCTTGCTGGGGAGCCTGCTGGGCAGCATAATCGGACTGACCGTTGTAGTAACGCTGTACTTGGCTGGCTGGCAACGGCGATTGGCGGAACGCGGAAGCCAAAGAGGGCTTGGAACCGTGAACGCGCTGCGGTGGACCATTGCAAGCCAATACCAGCTGCCGCTCGGGACGTTTTTGGGAATTGGCGCGCTGGCAATGGTTTACCTGGGGCCCATGATCACCTCGACATGGGCCGCGATGGGAGGAATCTTTGCATGAGGTTTGCGCGTAAATCTGCACGACAAGGGCTTCGAAGCTAGCTGCTAAGGACGAAACGAATGTGGGGAACGCTCCAAGGCGGAAACGGCACACAGCACCTGTGGGAAATCACGGCGGGCCTTGGCAGTGGGGTGCTGGCAGTCGCCTGGCTGTTCGTGTACATGCTGCGAAAGTTGCTTCAGAGCACCAAAGAGAAGCACGAGGAGCAGATTACGGCGAGCGCGCCACGCACGGAGAATCCATCGGCGTTCATGGCGGCATCCATGCATGGGGTGATCCAGCAACTGCGCGAGCAGGAAAAAGAGCTGGAGCGGTTGCATAAAATCGAAAGGGAGCGCGCCGAGCAGACCGAGCGGCTGAGCGAGGAAGTCACGCGCAATATGCCTGCGGGGCTGCTGGTGGTGAACGCAACGGGGATTATTTCGAGTTCGAATCCGGCGGCGGAGCAGGTGCTGGGAATTCGCGGGCTAGGATTCCGGCGCTACAGCGAGGCGCTCGGGCAGGATTCAGCACTCACGCAGCTCGTGGCGGAGTGCCTCGAGACGGGAAGAATCTTCCGAAGAGAAGAAGTCGAGCATGTTCCTCCTGCCGGGGACACACGGCGCCTCGGCGTGACGATCTCCCCCATTCGGCGCAGTGAAGGAAAAATTAGCGGCGTCATCTGTCTGCTGACGGATTTGACGGAGTTGGCGGCGCTCGAGCAGCGCATGCAGCTCAAGGAAAACCTGGCGGCGCTCGGCGAGCTGTCGGCGGGAATCGCCCACGAATTCAAAAACGCGCTGGCCACCATATCCGGATATGCGCAATTGATTCCGGAGTCTTCACCGCGCGAGGCCGCAGATTACGCGAAGAAAATCGTGGAGCAAACCCGGAACATTACTCACATGGTGGCGGAGTTTCTGAAATATGCGCGGCCGCTGGAGATTCCAGAAGAGCGCGTGGAGTTGGAAGAGGTGGTCGAGCGCGCGGTAGCGGAAGTAGCACAGACCGTCCCTCAGGTGACGATCGAGTGCAAAGGAAATTTCGGCGAAGTGGCGGGAGACGAAGGGCTGCTGCGGCAGGCGCTGTTGAATCTTGTGAGGAACGCAGCGGAGGCGTGCGCCGAGACGGAGGCCGGCGGGCGCGTGACCGTCTGCGGAGAAGTGATCGAGGGCGAGGGAGCGGGATGGCAGCGCGTCGTCGTCGCCGACAATGGCCCCGGCGTTGCGCAAGCGGCGATGCCCAAATTGTTTCGGCCGTTTTTTACCACCAAGAGAAACGGAACGGGATTGGGACTGGCGGTGGTGCAGAAAATCATTGTACAGCACGGAGGACAGGTAGAAGTTAGGAACTGTCCGAAGGGCGGGGCAGAGTTTATGGTTACGCTACCGCTGTCGCGAACCGTAGCAGAGGCAGTAGAATCAAAACAGGGTCACATCTAACCATGCAGAGAGGACAGGGGCCTTCGGAACAGCTCCGGAAGGGCGGGACAAGATGCGGAAAAACAATCGGTTGAAAATGGCGGCGGTGCTCGCGGCGCTGTGCTTGGCACCGCTAGGAAGTTACGCGCGGCAACAGAGCTCCTCACAGCAGGACTCCGCGCAGCAAACGGGCGATCCCGTGGCAGACGCCGCAAGGAAAGCGCGGGAACAGAAAGAGAAGAAGAATGCGCAGAAGCCGAAGAAGGTCTATACCGACGATGATGTGAGGCCGGCGGAGCCCGAGAAACCTTCCGTACAAAACGCCACCGCGTCGGCGCCCGCGATCGCTGGGGCTGAGGGCGCGACGCCAGCAACGGCGACGGGCGCTGTGAAGGCCGAAGACGCGACGAAAAGGGAAAATGCCGAGGAAAAAGAAGACCCCAACGGCGAGAAAGCGTGGCGCAAACGCTTCCGTGACCAGCACCAAAAGATCGCTGATGTCGAGAAGGAAATTGCCATTCTTCAGCGCGAATTGCAAAAGGCCCAGTTGCAGTACTACACCGATCCGCAAAAGGCTATGAACGAGCAGAACAGCCGCGCGGAAATCAACGACAAGACCGGCAAGCTCGGGGCCAAGAAGAAGGAATTGGAGCAGCTCAAGCAGCAGTTAGATGACATGGAGACGGACCTGAGGAGGTCCAGCGGCGACCCCGGGTGGGCGCAGTAAGAGGAGCTCTTTGCTCTAGGTCTTAAGTTCTTAGTTTTCCACAGCGCCCGAGTGTGCCGGCCCGGCCCAATCAGTTTCTTTTCGTATCGGAGACAGTTTCCCTGGTCCGGAGTGTTGCGGTGCTTTCGTTCTCCGCACATGTGTATTCCGTTGTTTCCTGAGCTCATCGCGATTCGTGATAGAAACGAGAGAGATGGAACCTCTCCTGGTCGTTGAGGACAAGAGCGAACTGCGCGCCATGATGCGAAAAGCACTGGAGCGCGCGGGATACGCCGTGGACGAAGCGGCGGACGGCGCAGCCGCGATTCAAAAGGTGCGCGCGCGCCGGTATTTGCTGGTGATCACGGACCTGAAGATGCCGGGAGCGTCGGGGCTGGATGTTCTACGGGAAACGAAGCAGGCCGACGCTACGATTCCCGTCTTGTTGCTCACCGCTTACGGCTCGGTGGAAGAAGCCGTGGCCGCGATGAAAGACGGCGCGTTTGATTTTCTGCAGAAGCCCGTGGATCTGGACCATTTGAAGCTGTTGGTGAAGCGGGCGGCGGAACAGCAGGAGCTGCAACGCGAGAATTTGCTGCTGCGTGCGGAGTATGCGGCGCGCTACGGCTTTCCGCGGATCGTCGGAGAACATCCATCTATCCGCGAGGTCAGCCAGCAGATCCAGAAAATCGCGGCGACGGACTCGACCTGTCTGCTGTTGGGCGAAAGTGGCACGGGAAAAGAATTGTTTGCGCTGGCGATTCATCATCTTTCGTCGCGGCGGGAACAGCCGTTCGTGGCGTTGAATTGTGCGGCTATTCCGGAAGGGTTGGTGGAAAACGAGTTGTTCGGGCATGAAAAGGGCGCATTCACAGGAGCGGCCACGCGCAAAGTCGGAAAGATGGATCTGGCGCACCGGGGAACGCTATTCCTCGACGAAATTGGCGAGTTGCCGCTGGCGATTCAGGCGAAACTGCTGCGTGTGCTAGAAGAAAAACGCTTCGAACGCGTGGGCGGCACGCAATCGATCGACGTGGATGCTCGTATCATCGTGGCCACGAACCGCGATTTGCAAAAGGAAGCGCAGGAGAAACTGTTTCGCGACGATTTGTACTTCCGGATTTCCACCGTGCCCATTACGATTCCGCCCCTACGAAAACGCGGCAACGACGTGCTGTTGTTGGCAAATCATTTCCTGGAGAAATTCAGCCGCGAATTCACCAAGCCCGGCCTGGAACTTTCCGAGGAGGCCCGGGAGCGATTGCTGCATTATCGCTGGCCGGGAAACGTGCGCGAGTTGCAAAACACGATGGAGCGAGCGGTGATTCTTGCTGACGGGCTGAGCATCCGCGCGGACGCTCTGCAAATGCCAGCAACGAAGCCTGACGCCGCGAAGTTGCCGGCCGGAATGCTACCCGAAAAATTCAACTGGGACGGAACACTCGAGCAAGTCACCAGCCGCGCGACAGCGGAGGTGGAGAGGGCATTGCTCGAAAACACGATGCGCGAATGCACGTGGAACAAGACACGAGCCGCCGAGAAACTGGGCATCACGCCCAAAACGCTGCTGGCCAAGTTGCGCGCCGCCGGCTTGCAAGAATAATCCGGTTTTCAATTTTCAGTTTTTCGCGTCGCAGTGTGCAGCGCCACTGTACGCATAGTCCATTCACGAAAGTCGACCGACTGATAACCGACACGGCGCATCGCCGCGGCAAGTTCGGGCGGGCGGAAAAAGCGCGCCACGGACAACGGTAGATAGGTGTAGGCCGACTGATGACCGGAGATCAGCCAGCCGATTCGCGGCAGGACTCGAGTGAAATACCAACGATACAAATCCCCTGGAAAACCTTGCGGTGGTTCGGTGAATTCGAGGATCGCAGTTGTGCCGCCCGGCTTCAGCACGCGGTAGATCTCGCAGAGACCCGCTTCGTAATTAGCAAGGTTGCGGAAGCCGAAAGCGCTAGTCACCAAATCAAAGGAAGCATCCGCGAAGGGCAGGCGGAGAGCGTCGGCTTCGAAAAATGGAATCGGGGCGCGGGGCGTCGGAGCAGAGCGCGTTGGGGCGGGCTGGCTTTTCAGCCGGGCGCGGACAAGCATGGTATGTGCAAAATCAGCGCCAAGGATACGGGCTTCGCCAGCGTTTCTGAGAGCAAGAGCGAGATCGCCAGTTCCGCAACACAGATCCAGAACCAAGGCATCGGGTCGGTTAAGGATCGGTCGCAGGCACTTCGCAGCTCGAGCGCGCCACAGCCGATCCAACTCGAAAGACAAAAGATGGTTCAGCAAATCGTAGCGCGGCGCGATTTGCGTGAACATGTCGCGTACTTTTTTTGAAGCGTCCGCCTCGCCGACGGCGCCCTCAGGACGAGTGCCCTTTACCGGCGCGCTGGCTCCGCTCATTTCGAGACACCAAGATGGCTGCTGGCGGCGGTGATCAAGCGAGGCGTGAAGCGCAGAACGCGCTCAACCGCTTGCTGCGGGACGGAATCGTAGGTGCGCGCCTGGCCAATCCGCGGCGAGAGAACGAAACGCAGCACTCCGCTGCGCGATTTTTTGTCTGACCGCATGGCATTCAGCAAAGTGGCAGGAGAAAGGCTCGGCCAGGGCGGCAGGGGTTCGAGGCGGCGAACCAAGGAGATCACGCGTGAGACCTCGAGTGCAGGAGTTACCTTCAGTTCGTGGCCAAGGAAGGCGGCAGCCATCATGCCCCAGGCGACGGCTTCGCCGTGCCGGTAGTGCCGATAATGCGTAGCGCTTTCCAGAGCATGGGCAAACGTGTGGCCGAAATTAAGGATTTCGCGCACGCCGGATTCACGCTCGTCGCGGCTGACCACGCGGGCTTTGATCTGCACGTTACGAGGAATCAAGGAACCGAGCGCTTCGCGGTCACGCCGCAAGATCTTGTCCAGGTCTTTTTCGAGGCCAGCGAACATCGGCGCGTCGGCGATGACCGCGTGCTTGACGACCTCCGCAAGCCCGCCGCGGAATTCGCGGTCGGAAAGGGTGCGCAGAAGGTCGGGGTCGGTGATCACCAATCGCGGCGGGTAGAATGCTCCAACCAGATTCTTTCCTTCGGGGAGATTCACGCCGGTTTTTCCGCCGACAGAGCTGTCCACTTGCGCCACCACGGTCGTGGGTACGTGAACCAAGGCCACGCCACGCAAATAAGAAGCTGCGGCAAATCCAGCTACATCGCCAACGACTCCGCCGCCGACTGCGATGATCAGCGACCTGCGATCCGCTCCCGCTCGGCAAAGGGAACGCGCAATGTGCTCGACGGTGCCAAGGTGTTTTGCGGACTCCGCATCATTGAAAAGATGCAAGGCATTTCGACGCGAGAGCCGCAGGCCACGCTTAACAGTGTTGCCGGCGGCGCGCCAAACCTTTGGCGACGACACAATGTGCATGCTCGAAAAGCTTCCGAGTTCCGCGATTTCGCGCGCCGCATGGCCGATTGCTCCCACTCCGGCAACAACGGAGTAGAGACCGGCCGAAGATTGCACTCGAATGCGTGTGATGCCCATTCGCGAGACGTTTTCCAATGTAACACACGCGCTCGAAGCCCCCTACACGGGGACCCGGGGCCACCTTCTTATCGGCGTATTTTCTTCGTGCTACCATATTTGGTTTGAGCGATTTGAGTGCCGATTTTCACTCCCATGACGAACTCCCCCAAAATCCATCACGTTGATTACGCTGTCGTGGGCAGCGGAATCGCCGGTCTGCGCGCCGCCATTGAATTGAGCGCGGCGGGAAACGTCCTGGTTCTGGCGAAATCGAATTTGAGCGATTCGGCCACCGCGTGGGCGCAAGGCGGAATTGCCGTAGCGCTTTCCGACGAAGACGAGATCGGGCTGCACGAACAGGACACCATCCAAGCCGGCGACGGGTTGTGCCGGCCCGAAGCAGTGGCGTTGCTGGTGGAAGAGGGGCCGAAGTGCATTTCGCAGCTCATTGAGTGGGGCACAGAATTCGATCGCGCCGGAACCAAGCTAGCGTTCACGCGTGAAGCCGCACACAGCCGCGCGCGGATTCTGCACGCTCATGGAGACTCAACGGGACGCGAAATCAGCCGGGCGCTGCTCGCGCGCGCGCATGCGATCCCGCACCTGCACCTGCGCGCGCACGCGTTCACGACGGAATTGATCACGGAACGCGGCCGAGTGACCGGGCTGCGCTTTATCGACGAAACCGACGGCACACTGCACGAACTGCATGCAAACGCGGTGTTGCTGGCGACCGGCGGCTTGGGCCAGATCTATCGTGAGACGACAAATCCCGAAGTCGCCACCGGCGATGGCATGGCCATCGCGTATGACGCAGGTGCGGCTCTGTCTGACATGGAGTTTATGCAATTCCATCCCACGGCGCTGGCGATCCAAGGCGCGCCGCGCTTTCTTCTTTCCGAAGCACTGCGCGGAGAAGGCGGCGTGCTGCGCAACATCGGCCTGGAGCGATTTATGAAGAAATACCACGAGGCGCAGGAATTGGCTCCTCGCGATGTGGTGGCGCGCGCCATTGTCAGCGAGATCCAGCGCACGCAAAGCACGCACGTCTATCTGGACATGACGAAGAAGAGCCAGGAATTCCTGAAGAAGCGCTTTCCCCGAATTTACGAAACCTGTCTGAGCTACGGGTTGGATCTGGCGAGCGACCTGGCTCCGGTTTGTCCTGCAGCGCATTACATGATGGGCGGGGTGAAGACCGATTTGAAGGGGCACACCTCGCTTCCGGGCCTCTATGCCGCGGGCGAAACGGCGACGACGGGCGTCCACGGTGCCAACCGGTTGGCCAGTAATTCGCTGCTTGAAGGGCTGGTGTTTGGCGCGATCGCGGGGCAAGCCATGATGAAAGATGCGCCAGCGGGAAAACGCAAGGGGCAGGCGTTGCCGGGTGGCCCCGCGCCGCTGCCTGGCAGTTTTTCCGCCGGACAGAAAGAAGCAGCGAAGAACGGAGCAGCCGCAAAGAATGGAGCAACGGCGAAAAACGGCGTGGCCAAGGTTCCCGCAGTGGTGTGCGCAGTGCTAACGAAAATCCGTGAGGTGATGTGGCACGACGCGGGCATCATGCGAAGCGGCAAAGAGTTGGCAGGAGCCATCAAGCACTTGGAGACGATAGAACTTCCCAAATGCGAGAAGTCGGGCCGCGCAGGGCATGAACTGCGAAATCTGCATACCCTGGCGCTGGTGATGACGCGCGCGGCGGTGGCTCGCGAGGAAAGCCGCGGCAGCCACTACCGCTCGGATTTTCCGTTCCGTAACGACGAGGATTTCGCGAAACACTCGACTCTGCAAAAAGGCAGGGACGTGCGCTTCGAGGCCTAGGCGCAGCCGACGCCCCCCCTTTCTTCAGGCGACAGCTACTGCGATTGCAACTGCTTCAAGCTTTCCAGGAAAACATGTCCAACAACGGTGAGCGTTCTGGGGCTGATTTTGCCCAGATCGTCCTGCGCGGTATGCCAGTAACCATTCGTCGTAAAGTCCCCGATCACATCCACGGCGGGAACCCCGCGCTTCAGGAACGAATCATGATCGTCCTCGGCGGAAAACGCTTCATCCACAAAAAGCGACGAGTAACCGAGCCTGTGAGCGGTATCCCAAAACAGATTGACCAAAGCAGGCGTGGAACTGGATTCCCGCGGAAACCGGGCGGTGCGTCCGCCGACGATGTCCGCCAGCAAAAACGCTTTGATCTTCTTGATGTCACCGGACATGGACAGCTTCGCGGCCAGCTCGCGGCTGCCATAACGGCTGTCGGTATCACTCCACTGCCGCATGGCTTCTTCCCCGTCGAAGAACGCAATCCACACCGCGTATTTTCCGCGCTGCGGGCACAGGAGACGCGCGAGCTCCAGCATCAAGGCGGTGGACGAACCTCCGTCATCGGCACCAACAAAATTCTCTTTCAAAGCAGTGTCGTAGTGCGTGCCGAGAAGAATTATGCCGGGCTTTTCTCCGGGAATCTTGACGAGGATGTTCTTCATCGGCAACCGGCCGATGGGCGTGTCTGCGCTGAAACTGTCGGTTTCGACTGGGCACCCGTAGCTTTTCAGTTCCGATTGCAGAAAATCCTGCAGCCGCGCGAGCGCCGGAGTCCCCGAAGGCCGTGGGCCAAACTCAACCTGCTTGGCGACCAGTGCATAGGCGCGCTTGCCATCAAAGCCATCGGTTTTTTCGGGCGGAGGCGCATCATCGGACGCTTGCGGCGGAGCTGTAGCCGCCTTGCTCATAAACGGCGGTTGGCTCGCGGTGCGAGAATCCGTGCCGCCGGCCTGGCAGCCCGCAACGCACGCCGCAAGGGAACTCAAGAGTAGAACGCTCCAGGAAGCCCGCAAACAACTCACGGAAAGAGAAACCATTAGCGCGCCTCCGCGGGAGCAGCGATGCGGCGTTCTCTCCGCCGCGTGACGACCGCGGAGACCGCGATGCCTAGGATATAAAGCCCGATCATGGGGGCCATAAAGACCAACATCGTGGTGGCGTCTGGGGTAGGTGTGATGATCGCAGCAACGACCGTGATGACCAGAATGGCATAGCGAAAATTCTTCCAGAGAAACTTTGGCGTGACGATTCCGAAAAGCGACAAAAAGAAAATCAAAACGGGAAGCTCGAACATCAGCCCCATGCCCAGAAGGATCAGCAGAATTAATCCGAAATACTCGTTCACGTCCGTCATGGGTGTGACGTCACGCCCGAGCCCGAACAGCGGCCCGGGACTGACGAGAAAGTGCAGGATATGGGGTAGCATGACGAAGTAGCCGAAGGCGATTCCCGCCAGGAAAAGAAAAATTGTGGAACACATGAAGCCGGTGACGGCGCCCCGTTCATGTTTGTAAAGTGCCGGTGCAACAAACAGCCAGATTTGATAAAGCACTACGGGGGAAGCCAGAACGATTCCCAGATATACACCCACGGTGATAACGAGATTCAGCGCGCCAGCCGGATGAGTGTAAATCAGCTTTGCATCCAGCCCGGCGTCGGCGAGCGCTCTCAGCATCGGCTTGTTGATCCAGCCCACGAAGTACTTTGAGAGGTACACGCCAATGAGCGTCCCGATGCCTATGGCGTACAGCGAGTAAATGATGCGCTTGCGCAACTCGCTGAGGTGCTCGAAAAACGTCATGGTGCCGCCGGGTTCCTGCGAGCGGCTGGAATTTTGCGTGTTGGGAGCGGAGTCAGCCACAGGTTTACGCCGGATGCGGGGCATCCTGAGAGGATTCTGGCAAATCCGCGGCCGCAGCGTCCGAATTGTTTTCTACGGCGCCTTCTGAGCCGCGGGCCACGGACTCGGCGACAGGCGCGATGATGGGAGCTTCGCCAGCCTGGGGTTCCGCGGAGGTCTCGGCCGTGGGCGTTTCCGTGCTCGCCGGGGCAGGGAGGGTCTCAGGCTGCGCCGGTTGGGCGGTAGCGGTGGCTGCGGCAGCTTCGGCAGCCTTCTTGCGCTCGGCGAGTAAGGCCTGGCGCTCCAGGTCACGCATCTCTTCTTCAAATGCCGTTTTGAAATCCAGGGAGGCTTTGCGGAATTCCGCCATGAGCTTCCCGAGCCCGCGTGCCAGTTCGGGAAGCTTTTGTGGCCCAAAAACTACCAGGACCACGACAAAGATCACAATCATGTGAGGAATGCTCAACATGGCGCCTGACGGCCGTCTAATACCCCATTTGCATCATAGAAAGGGTATTCAGCTGCTGTCAAACCGGAGTTTAGGGTGTGCTATAATTTAGGATGGGTTTTCGTGAGGTCAGCATGAAATCAGAGCGTCGCGGGGTTGTCATCGCCATCGGGGTACTGCTGTTATCTGCTGTACTGGGAGGCATTTACGGTCCCAATGTGCGGGCAACGGCGGCCTCAGCCGACGACTACCAGACCGCCGTGCGGAACTTCACGCGCGTTCTGGATGTAGTCCAGAGTAATTATGCCGACCAGGTAGACGTGGACAAAGCCGTCTACCAGGGAGCCATCCCAGGAATGCTGCGTATGCTCGATCCGCATTCCAGTTTCTTCGACGCCAAACAATTTGCCCTTCTGCGGGAAGACCAGCGCGGAAAGTACTACGGCGTAGGAATGATCGTCGCGCCCCAGCAGAATCACACCGTGGTGATGGCGCCCTACCCGGGAGCTCCGGCTTACAACGCAGGAATCCGGCCGGGGGACGTAATTCTCAAAGTCGATGACAAGTCGACCGACCAGCTTTCCACCACCGAGGTAGCCGATCTGCTGAAGGGGCCAAAGGGCACGGTGGTCAAGATTACCGTCTCACGCGAAGGCTATCCGGAGCCGCTGGTGTTTACCGTGACGCGCGATGAGATTCCGCGGCATTCGGTGGATATCGCGTTTTTGCTGAAGCCGGGCGTTGGCTACATCCGGCTATCGGGATTTAACGAAACGACCGACCGCGAAATTGCCGACGCGCTGAGGAAACTGGACGCTTCTTCCCTCGACGGGCT
>Ga0307475_10002503_pt1 | contig 11063 bp, 8 predicted proteins | sample atmos_gasesECM1C_FD_203317 | JGI IMG/M metagenome (GOLD analysis project Ga0307475, IMG submission 203317) | Hardwood forest soil microbial communities from Morgan-Monroe State Forest, Indiana, United States - atmos_gasesECM1C_515 | ecosystem: Environmental > Terrestrial > Soil > Temperate...
CCAGCAGATCCGGCCCCAGGTGCGCGACCACGTCGCCGTCGTGGTCGCGATCGAGGATGTCGAGCACCCCGAGGTCGACACCGACTGCGCGAATATCACCGGCTTCCAATATGATTCGCGCCCGATGATCCACCCGCACCGGACGACTGCCGACCCGCCAGCTGCCGTCCATCTTCAGATGCGAGTGAATGCTGGCCGGCCCGACTCTGATGAACAGGTGCTTACCCCGACTGAGCACCTCGTCCACCACTTTCCCGGTGAGGTCGACGGTGGCAAACCGTGGCACCCGGATATCGCAGCGTGTCAGTGTGCGACCGGCCAGGTGCTGCCGCAGCATTGCCGCCGTGTTCCAGACGGTGTCACCCTCGGGCATCGCTCATCGCAGCCGCAACCCGCGCGGGGTACGGACGAAGCCGGCTTCGGACAACGCGTCTGCGACCGGACTCGGCCCGCTATGGGGCCGCAGCGACGGCACCCCGTCGACGCGCTCGACCAGGATCGACGCGACGCGCCGGGCAGCGACCAGGTCGGCCAGCGCCATGGCCGCCGCGTGGTGGGCCGCGGGATCGTCGGTGAACGTCAGCAGCGACCGCCCGCCGCGCTCCAGGAACCAGGCGAGTTCGCCGTCCACCAGCACCACCAGCGCCCCGGCTTTGCGACCCGGCCTGGCCCCGGGGCCTGGGCCCTCGCCGCTCGAGGCGGGCCAGGGCAGCGCCGCGCCGTAGGGATTGGCCGGGTCGGCGGCGGCAAGCACGACCGCGCGGTACTCCGGCCGATCCGGGTCGTTGAAAGAGCCTGGGCCGTCGAGGTAACTGCGCAGCCGGTCGACGGTCGATGCGACGGCGAACTGGGCGCCGCCCAGCGACTCGACGAAATAGCCTCGCTGGCACCGGCCGGCTTCCTCGAATGTGCTCAGCACTTTGTAAAGCATGGCGAACCCGCCCGGCACACCCTCGGCCGCCACCGCGCCCCTGGTCAACACCCCGTGGCGGTTCAACAGCAGCTCGGCGTGGTAGTGGGCCCGCAGCGTCGAATCCGGTTCGGGAGCCGGCAGGGCCGACCATCGCCCGGCCACTGTGGGGTCGGTGCTGCGGTGCTGGGGATGCGCGACGCTGTATCGGCTCAGTCGCGGCGGGCGGCGTGCCCGGTGTGCCGGCGCGGAACGCTTGCGGGTACCGGTGCCGCCGAGCAGTGCGCGCACCGGAGCGAATGTATCGCCGGTGACCCAGCCGGCCCAGATCAGTTCCCAGAGCGCATCTTTGAGCGCCGACTCTGTGAGTCCGTCCTGTGCGAGTTGGCGGAAGAAGTACGCGCCGCCGCCGGCCAGCGTTTCCAGGATCGCCCGGTGGGTGTCGGTGAAGTCGATCTCGGCAGGCGCCGTCAGCGTCAAGGACGCGGAATCGGCGGCGTGCAGAGCGATCCAGCCGTCACTCCCCGAGATCGACCCGGCGCCTGACCAGGTGACCTCCCCGGTCGCGAGCAGCTCGTCGAGCATCGCCGGGGAGTAGTCGCGGACCCGTGGGCCCAGCACAAGCGGTTCGATCGCCGAGGCCGGTATCCGAACACCGGCCAGCTGATCGATGGCGGACACGAGTCCGTCGAGGCCCGAATGGCCCGCAGGGCCAGAGGCGGCCACCCGATGCCAGGCCGGCAGGAAACGCGCGTAGGCGGCGGTGCTGACCGGCTCGACCTGGGCGCGCAACGCGGCCAGCGAACGCCGCCGCAGAATGCGCAACACGTCGGTGTCGCACCACTGCTCGCCGCCGGACCCACCCGATACCTCGCCGGCGGCGACGAAGTCGCCGCGCACCAGCCGACCGTCGTCGGCCAGCCGGCCGAGCACATCAGCCGTCACCCGCAGTCCCAGGCCGAAGCGGGCTGCGGCCTCAGCGGTGGTGAACGGGGTGTGGGTGCGCGCGTACCGGCCCACCAGCTCTCCCAGCGGGTCGGCCACCTCCTCGGTGAAGGTGGCCGGGACGCCGACCGGAACCGCGGCCCCGACCCCGTCGCGCAGCCGGCCAATGTCTTCGACGGCCACCCACCAGCTGCGCCCGGCGAACGACACCGTGAGGGCGCGCCTGGCGGCGCCCAAGCCCTCCAACCAGCCGCCGACGTCGGAGACGCTGGCCCGGGCGGCGATCTCGTCTTCGGTGAGCGGTCCCAGCAGTCGCAACAGATCCGCGACCGCCTCGGCATCGCGGGCCACCCGGTCATCCGACAGGTGCTGCAGCTGGCGGCCGGTCGCGGCGATGACCTCGGGATCGAGCAACTCGCGCAGCTCTACGCGGCCAAGCAGCTCGGCAAGCAGCGTGCTGTCCAGCGATAGCGCCGCGGCGCGGCGCTCGGCAAGCGGGCTGTCGCCCTCGTACATGAACGCGCCCACGTAACCGAACAGCAGCGACGCCGCGAACGGTGAGGGCTTGGCGGTTTCGGCTTCCAGGACCCGGACCCGGCGCTGGGCGATGCGCGTCATCAGCTCGACTACCGCGGGGACGTCGTAGACGTCTTGCAGGCATTCGCGTACGGTCTCCAGCACGATCGGGAAGTCGGGGTATTTGCGGGCCACTTCCAGCAACTGGGCGGCGCGCTGACGCTGGTGCCACAGCGGCGACCGGCGGCCGGGGTGTCGGCGGGGCAGCAGCAGAGCCCGGGCCGCGCATTCCCGGAACCGCGAGGCGAACAGCGCCGAGCCGCCCACTTCGGCGGTGACGATCGGGTCGATCTCGTCGGCGTCGAACACGAACAGTTCGGCGGCTGGTGGCGCGTCTTCCAGGGTGTCCGGCAACCGCACCACGATGCCGTCGTCGGAGGCGGTCGGCTTCTCGTCGATGCCGTAGCGTTCGCGCAGCCGCCGGCCCACCGCCAGCGCCAGTGGCCCGTGCACCCGCAGCCCGTACGGCGAGTGCAGGATCACCCGCCAGTCGCCCAGCTCGTCGTGGAACCGCTCGACCAGCAGGGTGGTGTCGGTGGGTACCACCGCGGTGGCGGTGCGCTGGTCGTCCAGCAACACCCACAGGTTGTCGGTCGCGTAGTCGTCGAAGCCCAAAGCGGCACAACGCTTGCCGAATGCTTCGCGGTCCAGGCCGGCCAGCTCGCCGGTGAACGCGCCGAGTGCGGCGCCGAGCTCGGCTGGGCGGCCGACGTCATCGCCGCGCCAGAATGGCAACCGGGCGGGCTGGCCCGGCGCGGGGATCACCAGCACCCGGTCGTGAGTGATCTCGGTGATCCGCCAGCTGGTGGCGCCCAGCGAGATTACATCGCCGGGACGGGACTCGTAAACCATTTCCTCGTCGAGTTCGCCTACCCGCGAAGGCTTTTCAGATTCGGAAGCCAGGTAGACGGTGAACAGCCCGCGATCGGGAATGGCGCCGCCGGAGGTGACGGCCAGCCGCTGCGCACCCGGCCGCGCGGCCAGGGTGCCGGTGTCGCGGTCGTAGACCAATCGCGGTCGCAGTTCGGCGAACTCGGTGGACGGGTACTTGCCGGACAGCAGGTCCAGGGTGGCCTCGTAGACGCTGCGCGGCAGCGTCGCGAACGGGGCGCTGCGGCGCACCGTGTCGAACCACCGGTCCGCGTCCAGCGGCTCCAGCGCAGCCGCCGCTACGGTGTGCTGCGCCAGGATGTCGAGCGGGTTGGCGGGCACCCGCATCGTCTCGATCTGGCCGGCGAGCATCCGCTGCACGCTCACCGCGCAACCGATCAGGTCGGTGCGGTGCTTCGGGAATAGCACCCCCCGCGAGATCTCGCCGACCTGATGGCCGGCCCGCCCGATCCGTTGCAGGCCGCTGGCCACCGACGGCGGCGCTTCCACCTGGATCACCAGGTCGACCGCGCCCATATCGATACCTAGTTCCAGGCTCGAGGTCGCCACCACGGCCTTGAGTTGCCCGCGCTTGAGGTCTTCTTCGACGAGGGCGCGCTGCTCCTTGCTGACCGAGCCGTGGTGGGCGCGGGCCAGCACCGGGGGCGCGCCGTAGGCCTGCCCGCTGCCCATGATCTGTGCCGGCGCTCCGCCGGCAACCTGCGGGTTGGCCTCCGGCGTTAGCGAGAAACCGCACCGGTCGGCGTGAATTTCGTTGAGCCGTGAAGTAAGCCGTTCTGCCAACCGCCGCGAATTGGCGAACACGATGGTCGAACCATGCGATTCGATCAGATCGACCAGCCGCGCCTCCACATCGGGCCAGATGGTGTTGTTCGTCAGGTTGGCCATATCGGGCACCGGCACCTGCACGGTCAGCTCGACGGTCTTGGCCGACGGGGGAGCGACGATGGTCGTGGGAGATTGTCCGGACAGGAACCGCGCGAGCTCCTCAGGGGGACGCACGGTCGCCGACAGCCCGATGCGCTGCGCTGGCCGGCTTTGAGACAGGCTCTGCCGCAGGTCGTCCAGCCGTTCCAGCGAAAGGGCCAGGTGTGCGCCGCGTTTGCCGCCGGCGATGGCGTGAATCTCGTCGACGATCACGGTCTGCACGCCGGCCAGGGTTTCGCGGGCGGCCGAGGTCAGCATCAGAAACAGTGACTCCGGGGTGGTGATCAGCACGTCGGGCGGCTGGGCGATGAGTTGGCGACGGCGCGCGGGCGGGGTGTCACCCGAGCGGACCCCGACGCTGATGTCGGGTGGGGGCAGACCACGGCGCTCGGCGATCCGGGTGAGCCCCGCCAGCGGAGTGCGCAGGTTGCGCTCGACGTCGACCGCCAGCGCCTTGAGCGGGGACACATACAGCACCCTGGTGCCTGCCCGCCGCTCGGGTGTGCCCGCAAGACTATCGATAGCCCACAGGAATGCCGCCAGCGTCTTACCGGAGCCGGTCGGCGCGATGACGAGGGTGTTCTTGCCGTCGGCGATGGCGGCCCACGCGTCCGCCTGCGCCGTGGTGGGTGCGGCGAAGGTGCTGGCGAACCATTCGCGGGTGATCGCGCTGAACCGGCCTGACGGGTCAAGCGGGTCAGACGGTGCGGAGCTCACCCAGCTATGGTGCCAACACGGACCGACAAATGACTATTGCCGCATATCTCGCGTGGTGAGCATCACCGCTTCGGTCATTTCGGCGGGAATTTCCGGCACTCGGGCGATCGTGTCCAGCAGCGTGTGCGCGCAGGAGTCGGCAAGCCGATTGGCGTCGGTCGTGGGGTCGATGATCCGCTGTCGGCATATTTCGAAGGTGAAGGCCAGCCAGCCTTGCAGGATCACCCGTAGGTCGCGCTCGACATCGGGTTCCAGCTTCGCGCCCGGGATCGCACTCACGAACTCGCCGATACGGGACATGATGTGTTCCAGCTGGCGGTTCTTGGCTTCCTCGTCGAGGCCGAGCAGAACCGGGTCGGACCGGCCGAGACCGACATACGCCGCCCACGCAGACTCCGGATTCTGTTGTTGGTACGCCATATAGGCCAGCACGCCGAACCGGATCTCATCGAAAAACGTCATGTCAGGGTGAGGCAGGTCGTTGGTGGACTCGTAGAGCCGGTCGGCCTCGTCCTTGACAACTGCGGCGAAGAACGCCCGCTTATCAGGGAAGTAGTGATACATCAGTGCCCGCGACACCCCAGCCCGCTCGGCGATCTCGTCAATGCGGACCTCGTCGTACGGCCGCTTCCCGAATACTTCCGCCCCCAGAGCGAGCAGCTCAGCGCGCCGATCCTCGGGGGATAGCCGCCTCCTGGCTGTCACCATATGTCAGATAGTACCCAGGGTAATTAAGCGCCAAACCGCGCTCAGCCGAACTCCACGCCCTGGGCCAGCGGTAACTCGCTCGAGTAGTTGACGGTGTTGGTGGCCCGCCGCATGTAGGCCTTCCACGCGTCCGAACCAGACTCCCGCCCGCCGCCGGTTTGCTTTTCGCCGCCGAACGCGCCGCCGATCTCGGCGCCCGAGGTGCCGATATTGACGTTGGCGATACCGCAGTCCGATCCGTCCAGAAAGCGCTCGGCCTCACGCAGGTCGGTGGTGAAGATCGCCGACGAAAGTCCTTGTGGCACAGCATTGTTGAGTGCTATTGCCTCGTCGAGGTCGTCGTAGGTCAGCACATAGAGGATCGGTGCGAACGTTTCGGTCGCCACGATGGCGGTTTGCGACGGCATCCGAACCACGGCGGGCGCCACGTAGTAGGCGCTCGGCAGGCCGTAATCATGGCGGTCCCCGCCGATGACCTCGCCGCCGTCGACGAGTGCCTGTTCCAGCGCGCCCACCATGTCGCGGTAGGCGGTCTCGTGGATGAGCGGGCCGACGAGCGTGCCCGGGGCAGAAGGGTCGCCGATCGGCAGCTGCCGGTAGGCGGAGGCGACGCGCGTTACCACCTCGTGGGCCACCGAGCGGTGCACGATCAGCCGGCGCAGGCTGGTGCAGCGCTGACCGGCGGTGCCTGCGGCGGCGAACACAATGCCGCGCACCGCCAGGTCCAGGTCGGCCGACGGCGTCACGATGGCCGCGTTGTTGCCGCCCAATTCCAGCAGCACCCGCCCGAAGCGCCGAGCGACGCGGGGACCCACCTGCTGACCCATCCGCACCGAACCGGTTGCGGACAACAACGCGATCCGGGGATCGTCGACCAGCAGCTCCCCCAAATCGCGGCCACCCAGGATCAGCCCGCTCACCGCGGGCGGCGCCCCGACGTCGGCGGCGGCCCGGCCGATCAGCGCCTGGCAGGCCAGGCCCGTCAACGGCGTCAGCTCCGAGGGCTTCCACACCACGGTGTCCCCGCACACCAGTGCTATCGCGCTGTTCCATGCCCAGACCGCGGCCGGGAAGTTGAACGCGGTGATCACGCCCACCACGCCGAGCGGATGCCAGGTTTCGAGCAGCCGATGCCCGGCGCGCTCCGATGCGATGGTTCGGCCGTAGAGCTGGCGTGACAGGCCGACGGCGAACTGGCAGATGTCGATCATTTCCTGCACTTCGCCCAGCGCCTCGGAGGCGATCTTGCCTACCTCGAGGGTCACCAGCGTGGCGAGGTCGTTCTTGTGTGCGGACAGCAGCTCGCCGAGCCGGGCCACCAGCGCGCCGCGCACCGGGGCCGGTGTGGTTCGCCAAGCCGAAAATGCCTCGGCGGCGTCGGCGATCGTGCGATCGGCCTGCGCGGATGTGGTTTGCCCGACGGTGAACAGCACTTCGCCGGTGATCGGTGTGCTGGCGGGCAAGCCGTGCCCACCCGGCTCGTCGAGACTGACTTTCACCCCGATGGCCGCCAGGGCATCACGTGCCTGGGCGCGCAACTCGTCGGCACGGGTCATGCTCATCGGGGTGCCTCCTTGGAGAGCGCTTCGTACAGCGCGTACGGGTCGTGAATGCCGGGGCCGATGGCCGGCTGGCTCACCTCGACCAGGGTGGCGTATGCGGGCACCGCGCCGGCGTACATTGCCGACAGCCCGGCGGCGAATTGCGCACGCAGCTGCCGGGTGACCAGCTTTTCCGGGTGGCTCATGGCGCGCCGTCGCTGCGATAGTCTCCGGCCATGGGTGACACGCTCGACGATATCGACCGGATCCTGATCCGCGAGCTGGTCGCCAACGGACGCGCGACGCTGTCGGAATTGGCGGCGAGTGCCCGCCTGTCGGTCTCGGCGGTCCAGTCGCGGGTGCGCCGGCTGGAGTCACGGGGCGTGGTGGCGGGGTATTCAGCGCGGGTCGACCCGGAGGCGGTCGGGCACTTGCTGTCGGCGTTCGTGGCCATCACTCCTCTCGATCCTTCTCAACCCGATGATGCTCCCGCCCGCCTGGAACACATCCAGGAGATCGAGTCGTGTCACTCGGTGGCCGGGGAAGAAAGCTACATCCTGCTGGTGCGCGTCGAATCCCCACGTGCGCTCGAGAATCTGCTGCAACGGATCCGGACAACCGCGAACGTCAAGACTCGAAGTACCATCATATTGAATACTTTTTACAGTGAGAGGCAGCACATACCATAATATTTACGGTGTAAGCGTCAGGATTTCGTAAAGATCCTACTATGATGGGCGGCATGACCGCCGCCCTGACACCCTTTGCGCTCACCGATCGGCTCACCGAACCCGACCAGGTCCATGAGGTGCTGGCACGCAGCATTCTGGTCGACGGTTTTGACTTCGTGCTCGATCCGGCCCGCTCCGCCGGCGCCTATCTGGTCGACGCCCGAGACGGCCGCCGCTACCTCGACATGTTCACGTTCTTTGCCTCGTCACCGCTGGGCATGAACCATCCGGCGCTGGCCGACGACGAGGAGTTCCGCGCCGAGCTCACCGAGGCCGCGCTGAACAAGCCCAGCAATTCCGACGTGTACTCGGTGGCGATGGCCCGCTTCGTCGAGACCTTCGTCCGCGTCCTCGGCGACCCGGAACTGCCGCATCTGTTCTTCGTCGACGGTGGCGCACTGGCGGTGGAGAACGCGCTCAAGGTCGCGTTCGACTGGAAGAGCCGCCACAACGAGGCCCGCGGCATCGACCCGGCGCTCGGTACTCGGGTGCTGCACTTGCGCGGGGCATTCCACGGCCGCAGCGGCTACACGCTGTCGCTGACCAACACCAAGGCCGTCACCGTGGCCCGCTTCCCGAAATTCGACTGGCCGCGCATCGACGCGCCGTTTATCCGGCCGGGCCTGGATGAGCGGGCCATTCAAGAGCTGGAAGCCGAGTCGCTGCGCCAGGCCCGCGCGGCATTCGAGGCGCACCCGCACGACGTCGCATGCTTCATCGCCGAACCGATCCAGGGCGAAGGCGGCGACCGGCACTTCCGGCCGGAGTTCTTCGCGGCGATGCGCGAGCTGTGCGACGAATACAACGCGCTGCTGATCTTCGACGAGGTGCAGACCGGCTGCGGATCGACCGGAACCCCTTGGGCCTACCAGCAATTGGGCGTGCAACCGGATGTGGTGGCGTTCGGTAAGAAGACCCAGGTGTGCGGAGTGATGGCGGGTCGCCGCGTCGACGAAATCGCCGACAACGTGTTCGCGGTCGCCTCACGCATCAACTCGACCTGGGGCGGCAACCTCACCGACATGGTGCGCTCCCGTCGGATCCTGGAGGTCATCGAGTGCGACGAGCTGTTCGAGCGTGCCGCCGAGCGTGGCCGCTACCTGCACGCCCGGCTCGACGAGCTCGCCGAAGACTTCCCGACGGTCGTTCTCCACCCCCGCGGCCGCGGGCTGATGTGTGCGTTCGACCTGCCCACCACCGCCGATCGCGACGAGTTGATCCGGCAGCTGTGGCGGCGTGGCGTGATTTTGCTGCCCGCCGGTACAGACGGCGTGCGGTTCCGTCCCGCACTGACCGTTTCGCGCGACGACATCGACGCGGCGGTAGCCGGCGTGCGCCGCGCGTTGACGGCTATCAATTAACTTGCAAGCGTTTTACCTTGGTTTATGCGGGGTATGCGGACCAGGCGGCTCCCGAATGTAATCAACGCGGTAACTAAAGCGATTTAGCTAGCGATGGACCAAGAGCAGCCGAACGCGGGATATGAGGTTGAAGGATGCCGAAAGTACGTCAGCGGCCAGGTGGTGATCGCCTGGGGCAGGAGGACGACGAGGTCCGCGCCGCCATCCGGTTCGCAGTCGTGGCCGCAGTTGTCGGCGTCGGCTTCGTCATCCTGGCCGCGGCGTGGGTCAGTACCTGCGGCGGACTGAGCGTCGATACGGTGGCCTGTGGCCCGCCGGAGCGGACGCTGCTGGCGTTCGGGGGACCGCTGATCTTGTTGGCAGCGGGACTATGGGCGTTCCTGCGCACCTACCGCGTGTGGCGCGACGAAGGCACGTGGTGGGGATGGCACGGCGCCGGCTGGTTTTTGTTGACGCTGATGATAGTCACGCTGTCCATGGGTGTTCCCCCGATCGCCGGCCCGGCACTGGGCGGTTGAGTGGTCGACCGCGGCCGCGCAATGACCAATTATTGAGGCCAAAATTATCGGGTCGGTACCTCTCCACAACGTGTTGGTGTGGACGGTGTGCTGCGCCGGCACCCTGCGGGTAGCAATATTGGGGTCCGATCACTGCACAACGCGTTCGCCGGCTTTTACCGTTACGACCTGCACGCGGGCATTTTGCTGAGTCAACGCGGTTCTTCACAGCCACACTCCCGAGACATACGCTTATTGCCATGAGGCAAATCCTGTTGCGCGCCGTTGTGCTTCTGGGATCGTGGGCGATCGGACTACTGGTGGCGGCGTGGGTTGTTCCCCGAGTTTCGTTGTCGATGTCGGGGTTTATCGTCGCCGTACTGGTGTTCTCGGTGGCGCAGGCGGTCCTGTCGTTCGTGTGTTTGAAGTTGCCCCACGGTTATGCGTCGCTGCTCCTTGGCGGCACCGGCCTGGCAATGACGCTCGTCGCGTTAGGTCTTGCCTCGGAATTGACTCACGGGCTGACCATTCGCGGCGGTGCATCCTGGCTGGCCACAACGCTTGTGGTGTGGCTCGTGACAACGGTTGGGGCAATTTCACTGCCCGACCTGTTCGCCCGCGAGGACGCTCGCTCGGCCTGACCAACTCGAGGCGATACACGTCAGAGCCGTGTTTTCGCATCGTGCAATTCGGCTGTGGCCTCTGAAGTTCCTCTAAAGCGTCCGCGCGCAAGTTTCTCCAACGAGAGCGCATCCCTTTCGGGCCGCGGATTTTCGGCGAGGTGTACGCACCGTCGATGGTGGAATCTTCATGCGCGAGTATAGGTTCGGGCGCTTTGCTGGTCGTGATGACGATCATCGCACCGACGGTTCGGGTGTAGCGCAGCCAACAGGTATTCGCGCGGGCCGCTTGCCCGCGCAAATTCGGCATTTCGCTGGGTCCGCCGAGTGGGTAGCATTTTTGTTGTCTCGTCCGACGAGGGAGGGAGACGTGATGGGAGACACGCATCACGATCCGACGGATTACTCCCGGACCACCCAACCCCACGCTGGCATCGTCATGAAGGACAACTTTTTCTGGCCTGGGTTAATCCTGCTGGTTGTGGCGGTGTTCGGGATGATCAGCACGGCGGCAGCTGCCAGCTATCGACATTACGAGTGGCTCAGCACGACGGTATTGATCGCCGTGCTCGGATCGGTCGCCGGAGCGCTATGGTTCGTCGTGGAGCATCGCCGTGTGGCCCGCATCGAGGAGCAGTG
>Ga0307475_10002504_pt1 | contig 11061 bp, 14 predicted proteins | sample atmos_gasesECM1C_FD_203317 | JGI IMG/M metagenome (GOLD analysis project Ga0307475, IMG submission 203317) | Hardwood forest soil microbial communities from Morgan-Monroe State Forest, Indiana, United States - atmos_gasesECM1C_515 | ecosystem: Environmental > Terrestrial > Soil > Temperate...
CATTCTGCTCTCTGCTTTGGACGACCCGGACCGAGAAGTCCAATTCGCGGCTATGCAGTCTCTCGGCAACCTCACCAATCAGCATTGGTGGCGTCCTAGCACTCTCGACCCCGACTCTCACTGGAATATCTGCATTGAGCACTGGCGCGAGTTCGAGGCGCAGCGCCAGACAGGCACGCAATAGTGCAGAGTGCCGCTCTAACTCCTCATTAACGCGCTAATCGTCCATGTGGGTACTGGAACGAACTAACCAGGGCAGAAGGAACGTATAATTCCCCAACATGTCCAAAGGTCTTGAGTGAACCATGGCTCATCATCGAGTTTGTGTTCTTTTGCTCTTAATCCCATTCGTCCCGACGCTCTCACGCGCTCAGGCTAATGATGGTGTCGACAAAAAGTCCTCTTCCGCGACTTCGGTCCCGGTGACGCTCTTGATGGATTGGGCGCGAGGAGACGCTCACTACGGGCCGGACTTCATTCAACTACGGTCACCGTGCCAGCCACAGACTGAATCGTGCGTGTGCGTTGCGGATTTCAAGGTGGCCAGTTCGAGTGCGAACTCCGCTGAATTTGCAAACTACGTTACCTCGTTTGAGCACGGCAAAGTCCCTGTCACCTACGAGGTCAGGTACAGTGATGAGGGCCTTTTCTTGGGGGCTCGATTGCTGCGTGTGGGCAGTTGGACGCGTGACAAGTTTCATCCCAACGACCGATTGCTGGCTGCAAAGATAACGTTTGGTCCGGCCAGCCCTGGGCAAGTCCAGCGATCGACAGCCCTGGGGAATGTTTTCCTCCGAACAAGCGTTAAACCAAACATGCCTTTGCTAGTGCCTGGTTAACGCGGATACCGGAGAAGTGGAAATCGCGCCATGACCACCATGCACGGTTAGGGACTAATCGGGCGTTAGCGGCGAAAGGGACACACGGACATCTTTTCACAGGCGAGCCATTTTTTAAGAAGTGACAACATGGAGATAACCAAGACCCGAGGAATCCACTGAAGGAGAATGCTGATGGCTCTTCTCGATTCTATTGTGAGCGCGTGCTTTCGAGATGAAAGCGCTGGCCGAGTGGTCGTTTTCTCCGGGGACCGCCGCCATCGAGGCTATGTTGTAAGGTCTGAGTCTGAGGAACTAAAAATCAGGTCTTTCCTGAAAATGTTTTATTGCGCTCATTTTTCAATCCTCTTGCTAGGCTATTTGCTGGGCTTTGAGTGGTCCAGGCAGATCTACCGTGCATTGGGGAGGCCAGAGGAGCACATGTTTAGAGCCATGTGCATTTCTTTGGGGGTATATCTTCTTGTTGCGGGGGGCCCCTATTTCCTGCTTTGGAGGTCCTACAAGAAGGCCTTGGTGAGTTTCGTTTCGCCCGAAGATGAAGTTTTGGTATCGGGGAGGCGTGCCGGGCGGCCACGCATTTCTATTTTAATTGCTGCTGGGCTGATCGTCTTGGGTTTGGCTGCGTTATTGGCATTTGCTGTTAGCCGTAAGCCATGATGTCACGTTGCGCGAATAATATCCTCCAGATCGGAAAACAATCGCTCCGCGAGCGAGTGTGACCACGTACGCCTTCTAGTAGGGCTAAGTCCTGATAAACGCGGGGGGGCGACGCAACACTAGGTCCGAAATCCCTTGCAGGGGCCAATAGCTAAGATTCGTTCGCGAGCGTTGACTCAAACGGAACACCATCCTGGCTGGGGTCTGATTGGTTACAGTCGGACAAAGCGCTTCTCCCATGGGGAAGTGCTGTCGGATCAACTGACTAGATGGTGTTGCATCGACCGGTTGAGCTGGCACGGTCTGGTGACTTACCGGGCGTCAGCGGCGTTTTCAACGTATCGGTGATACAACATAACCTGAAGCGCCCCCCTGGAGGCTATAAAAAAGATGGAACGAATTGGAGAAACGTTCGGCGTGAACGAACAGCGATGGAAGGAGCAGGCCAGCGCAGCACTGTCAACCGAACATCTGTTCACTGAGAGGCACGCACAAATCTAACAAGGAGAATATCCAATGAAACGCAGCGTCATGCTAACCATCGCTTCTGTGCTCTCGATCCTCTTGCTCATGCTTCACGTGACGGACGACATCGTCCGCGGGATGGACAAGGCACGGCCCGCAAACCTCATTGCCATAGCCATCCTGGTCGTCTGGCTATACGGCACGCTGGTGCTCACCGAACGGCGACCGGGGTACATCATCACCCTCATCGGAGGGATCATTGCGGCGGGCATGCCCGTCATCCACTTGAGGGGGACGGGAATCGTCAACGTCGTGAAGTCCAGCGGAGGCTTCTTCTTCCTTTGGACGCTCTTCGCGCTTGGTGTGCTCGGGATATTTTCCATCATCCTCTCGGTGCGCGGACTGTGGAACCCGCAATGGGGCCAGTCCCGGTAGCCGAAGAACCCGAACCATGGACGCGACACGCCCGCGAAGTTCGCCAACGCCAGCGCGCGATTGCGGGAGCATGATGGACATCGAAAATGAAGGTCAGTTGTGGATTGATACCGACAAACGCGCTTCTCGTGAGCTATTCATGGATGTCGGCAACTCGGAAACAAACGTAAAACTCCTAAGTCAACTGGTCAAGTCCTGGTAAACGCGGAAACCGGACAAGTCAGAATAGTCCCAAAGCCACTTCTCCGGTAATGCGACTAATCAGGAGAGTCTCGTTCTAACTTCTCAAGAGCGAGGAGGGCTGAGGCGCGCATAGTCAAACTGTTGTCACCTAGTGCCTCCTTCAACGCAGGGATAGCTGATTTATCGCCAATTTCTCCCAACGACCAAGGAACGGCCTCCTTGACGTCTTCGTCCTTCAGCAAGGCAACCAGGATGGGAACTGCCCGCAGATCCTTCAGGTTCCCAAAAAGGTGCGCGGCGTAGTAACGGTCCGCACGAATTTGTCGCGCGGGACTCGGATGTCCCGCGCTGTCGATCTCGAACACGGTCCGTTTGGACGAACGGTCCTCCAGAATAGCCTGGATAACCTGAAACCCCCGATCATCGCCGAGTCTTGCGAAAACGAACGCCGCGTTGCCTCTGCGACGCATGTCCTCACATCGGAGCCATGGTTCAAGCCGTGGAAGCACACCCTTGTCATGAAGCGCGACAATCTTCTTGGCGACCTCAAATTGTTCCCAGAACACCGTCGTGCTCCCGAACTGCTCAAGGAGGCCGCTAGCAGACTCGCTTGGATGCGCGGCGGTTTGACCGGAAAATGTGGATAGAAGGCACATGCTCGCCAGGGAGGCCCTGCAGATGAATCCAAATGCGCACGCCATAATCAGAAATCCACTCGCAATTCCCAGAGTGAATTCTATGATGCCTTCAGCTCAGCGCAAAGCTGCTTTCTTCTTTTCAAGTGCCTTATGAACACGCTTACCGGAAACTGACCCAATACCGAAAAACATAGGGGGTGGGGGGGGCCCTCATTATCTAGGTCGCGGCTGAAATTCCGTTCAGGCAGATAGCTTCGCCAGGGTCTCCGCTAGCACCAGCGCTCCCCGGGCGACGTCTTCCGGAGCGGCGTACTCATCGGGGCGATGGCTGTAACCATTGCGGCAGGGAATGAAGAGCATTCCGGTCGGTGCGATGCGCGATATAAACAGCGAATCGTGGTAGGCGCGGCTGACCATTTCGAGAAACGGAAACCTATGCTGGCGACAGGAATCGGCGAGCGCCGCGCGCACTGCGGGATCGCAATCCGCGGGCGCATCGGCATTGAGCAGTTCAGATTGAATCGAGACGCCGCGCTTCGCCGCAGTGTTCTGCGACGCGCGCTCGATGACTTGCATCACGCCATCGCGCCGCGCCAAATCCGTGTCGCGGATGTCGAGCGTCATGCGCACGCGGCTGGGGATGCTGTTCACCGCGCCGGGGAAAACTTCGCAGACGCCCACTGTGGCAACGGTGTCGGGCGCCCCGCTCGAGCGCGCCGCGCTTTCGACGGCCAGAATCAGCTCGGCGGCTGCGCAAAGCGCGTCTCTCCGGTCTGGCATGAGGACCCCGCCGGCATGGCCGCCGGCGCCCTCGACCGAAATGCGCAGGCTGGCAGGCGCGGCGATACTCGATACAATTCCAAGCGGCGTCCGTGCGCGTTCCAGGAGCGGGCCCTGCTCGATGTGCAACTCAGCGAACGCTTTGTAATAACCGGTCGGCAGTTTCACATCCCGAAGATTTCCACTGAGTCCCGCTTTTCTGCGAACTTCGTCTACGGATTCGCCGTCTCGATCCTCCAACTTTGCGGCAGCATCAGCGGAAAGAGTTCCGGAAAGCAATCGGCTCCCCAGGCAGCCGATGCCGAAGCGCGTTGGTTCTTCCGTCGCGAATACGAGAAGCTCAATCGAGTTCTTGGGCCGAAATCCGCTTTGCTGCAGCGCGCGGATGGCTTCGAGTCCGCCAAGGACTCCCACGACACCGTCGTATTTGCCGGCGTTGGGAATCGCATCGATGTGCGAACCCGTGCCGACGGCGGGAGCCGCGGGATCAGCTCCGCTCCAGCGCGCGAAGATATTTCCAATGGCATCCTGTCTTACGTGGAGGCCGGCTTCTTCGCAGCGGGAGATCACCCATGCGCGAGCTTTCAGGTCCGTCGGAGTGAAAACGATTCGAGTGACTGCAGGCGGTTCAGCGTCCGAAAAGGCGGCGAGAGTTTCCAGTTCCTGGAGGAGGCGCTCCTGATTAATTTCCAACTTCATTTTTTCGCGTCGACGAGCGGATGTCGGTTCCAGTTCTTGTAAATCAAATATTTTGCCGGCACTTTGCCGATGGCGCCGAACCATTGCGGGCACCACGGCCCCATCCAGATAAAGTCGCCGGCCGCGACGGGATACCAGGAATCGCCGAGCCGGTAAATGCCGCTTCCTTCGAGCATCATCAATCCATGTTCCATCACATGCATTTCCACCATGCGAAGCGAGGCGCCGGGCTGGTAGACCATAGTGTTGACCGCAAAATCAAACCTCGCGTCATCGGGAAGCAAACATTTGACCTGCAGATCGGAATCGCCATCCAGGGCGTGCGATGAAACGTTATCTTCGCTGGAGACAATTGGTCGTGGCGACTCGGATTTCTCAACGCCGAGGTAGTGCTTCTCAATAACGGCAACCCGGCTTTTTTTCTTGGCGCTGACTCCGTGCGCAAACCCCTCGGGTAAATACGCGTAGCCGCGTGCTCCGAGCTCGTGCCGCTTTCCCTGAGCCTCCAGCGTCACCGCTCCCTCCATCACGTAAACAAAACGCTGCGCCGGGGTATGCCCCAATTCGCCCTTCGCTTCCAATTCCGCGGTGTATTCGGTGAACGCCGCGCCAAGCGCCGGGCCGATGTGAACGATCGCTGCGGTGTTCTTCATCCCGGGCAGGGCCGTGCGCACGAATGTGTCGGGAGTAAGCAACAGGTGATTGCGCTGATGGGAGCTGCGCGTTTGACCGAGATTATGCACGGCACGTCCTTCCCAGAAATTCCTGCGAGGCTGCAAGCTGCGTCAGCAAATGATGTCCGCACTCCAGCGCTTTCGCGACGTCGTCGACATGCACCGATTCCGAGGGATCGTGGCTGATGCCCCCGGGCGTTCGCAAGAAAATCATCGCCGCGGGAATGTTTTCCGCGAGGATCATAGCATCATGTCCCGCGCCGCTCGCCATCCGGTGGACATCGCAACCGGCTTTTTGAATGGCACGCTCGATCTGCTGCGTCAGAAAAGGATCCATGGCCACGGCATTTTGCGCGAGGAGCATCCGCCACTTCACGGCCATACCGCGCCGCGCGGCGATCGACTCCGCTTGCCGTATCAACTCATCCAGCGCTTCGGTTCGCGCTCGATCCGAAGCGTGGCGAATATCGAGCGTCGCGCGCGCTTCTCCGGGAATCACGTTCGTCGCGCCGGGCTTGGCTTCCACGAATCCCACCGTCGCCACCATTCCCGGAGTGCGCCGCGCCAGGTTTTCCACCCCGACAATCCACTCCGCAGCCGCGGCAAGCGCGTCGTGCCGCAGGTTCATGGGCGTCGTGCCCGCGTGGTTCGCCTGCCCGGAGAACGTGAATTCCAGGCGGTTTTGGCCAACGATAGCTTCCACGACTCCCAGTGGCCGCCCTAAAGTCTCCAGCACGGGTCCCTGCTCGATGTGAAATTCGATGTATCCCAAAACGTCATCGCCCAGCATCGCTTTGGAAATCTCATCAGGGTTCAACCCAAAATCCTGAATCGCCTTCCGTACGGAAATTCCGCGCTGATCCTTGCGGCCAAGAAGTTCCTCATCCACCCGGCCAACTAGCGCGCGGCTTCCGATGAACGGAACTCCAAACCGAACTCCCTCTTCCTCCGAAAAGCCAACGACTTCAATTCCAAAAGGCAGCTTCTGCTCTTGCAGCGATTGCACCAAGCCGACGGCGATTACCACTCCCAATATCCCATCGAACGCTCCCGCGTTCGGCACCGTGTCCAGATGCGAACCCATCAGGATCCGCAGCGCGCCGCGCGATGCTCCCGGATAAACTCCCCGCAAATTGCCAACCGCATCCACCGACACCGTCATGCCGAGCGCTCTCATCCACGACGAAACTTCCCGATGGCAATCCAGCATCGGTGGTGAAAGAAATGTCCTCCGAGTGCCGCCTGCGTCTTCGGAGAACGACGCCAGCTTCCGGCACCGCGCGATCACCTCTGCCGCGAGATTTGCAAATTCACTGGTCGTCTGCACTGGGTTGTTCACCGTGCGCCCCGCTGGACTCAAAAATCTCGGATAAGCTTTGCTGCCACCCAGCCCACCACAACGAGCGCCAACAGAACCTCCCAGCCGTACCGATTTCCGTAGCTCGCGACCGGAAAATGATTGCTCAGCATCAAAAACACGACCGGCACGGCCAGGAACGTATTGTGCTTCGACCGCAATTTCGCTTGCGCGCCCAGCGATGCATCAAATTTCTCGCCCGCTGCCGCCGCCGCAAGCATCCTGCGCTGCGCGGGAAGAATGCGCATCCACACGTTCAAAGTCATGATGGTGCCGAAAATCGCTCCCACGTGAATATACGCAGCGCGGCCGCTGAACACGTGCAGCAATCCCCAGGCCGCCGCCGCCGTCATCACCAGGCCAAATCCCGCGAACGCGGCCTGCGACTTTCCCAACGGTGACCGCACAGCCAGATCGTAAATGAGCCAACCCGCCGCCAGGGCGACCAATCCAATCGCAATCCCTGCCTGCTTGGGAATGTCCGCAACGTCCGGATCGATGAGCCCATCCCCCAGGTAATACAAAAGAACGAGCAAAACTACGCCGCTCAGCCACGTCATCAACGCTTCCCAACGAAACCAGCGGACCTGGTCCGGCGCCACGCCTAGCGATTTTTGTTTTTCGACGGTGTAAAAACCGCCACTGTGCACCATCCAAACTGCCGAAGCTGTTCCGCTCGCTGCCGCTTTCTTCTCGATCTTTCCAAACTGGCCGTCGAGCCACGTGAAGTAATATGTCTGCCCGACCCATAGGATCCCCGCGAAAACGTGAAACCACCGCACGCTGAGGTTCAGCCATTCTCGGATCGAAGAACTCATCTCAGCTGCCCCGGTACGTAGTGTATCCGTTCGCGCTCAACAGCAGCGGAATGTGGTAATGCGACTCGCTGCTCCGAACGCGAAACGTTATCTCAACCGTCGGGTACAGCCCCTCCTGTTTGCTTGCCGCGAAGTAGCTCGCAGTGTCAAAAGTCAATCGATACACGCCTTCCGCGAGCGTCGCGCGGTCCGTCACCAATTGGGCGCATCGTCCATCCTGGTCTGTCTGCGCGGCGCTGATGGTCGACCATTGACCCGAAGAATCCTGCTGATCCAGCCGCACAGGCACACCCGCAGCGGGTTTGCCCCGGGCTGTATCCAGAACATGCGTGGAAATGCGATTCATCCCGCGATCCATTTTTTCAATCGAAGATGCATAATTTTTCGTTGCTCCTCGGCGGCCTGCCGCAGCTCCGTTGCCTCATCATTCTGCAACCGGCTCTTCAGAATCTCCAGGATTTCGCTGGCCGATTTTCCGGTCGCGCACACGATGAAAATCCGCCCGAACTTTTGTTCGTACTCGCGATTGCCCCGCTTCAACTCCATCCTTACAGAGTCATCGGCCGCAGCCGCTTCCTGTTGTTCTTGCGCCGCCCAAGCGGAAGATTGTGGCGTCGCCATTTTTTCCCCCCGTGTCTCGCCAATTCGCGGATGACTCCGAAACGCTTCAAGCCAGTCCGCCTCCTGCAGGTCTTGCCACGCCGCGTCCGCGGCCGCCAGCAGCGACGCTTCATCGTGTATCGGCCTTTTCGAGACCATGCTCGCGGCCCAAGTTCTCGATCCGCAGCAGGCAAGGATCTCCTGCTCCGCTTCTTCCCGGCGTAACTCGTTCCACCGAGCAAGCACCTCGCTCACGCGTCCATCCCCGCAGTGGCCAGCTTCGCCAGAAATTCCGCAACCAGATTGCCTGCAACTGCCGCGCGATAGCGCGCAGTCGAACGAATGTCGTCGATGGGCCGAATCTCGCTGACCGCGTTCTTTCTGGCCGTCTCAATCAACGATGAGTCGATCTTTTTCCCAGTGAGCACTCGCTCCGTTTCATTCAACCGAAGCGGAACGGGCGCAACACTTCCCAACGCGAGACGCACATCCCGAATCGTACCGTTCGTGATTTGTCCCAAAGCGGCGAGGCAAACCTTGGAAATGGCTTGTGCGTTTCGCGCCCCAACCTTGCGCGCATGCGAAAAATATCCTGCAAATCGCCGCGGCAGCGAAATATCTCGAATCAATTCGTCAGCTGCCAAAGCTGTCTTCTTGTAGCCGGTGTGAAAGTCTCGATACGGCAGGCGCCGCTCGCCCCGCACGGATATCAGCGTCAACTCGGCGTCGTACACCAGCAGCGGGGGCAGGGAATCAGCAGCGGGAGATGCGTTCGCGATGTTGCCCCCGAGAGTCCCCCGATTCTGATTTGCAATTCCGCCAGTCCAGGCAGCAGCCGTGGCCAGCAGAGGAAATTCCCTCGAAACGATTTCCTGCTCACGCAGCGCGGTATACGTGCACGCGGCGCCGATGCGGATTCTATCCGGAAACACCTCGATTTGCCGAAGGTCGGGAATATTCCAAATGTCGATCAAATTTCGGTTAGGCAGCTTTCCGGCAGCGTACAAAACCATCACGTCGGTTCCGCCGGCAATGGGCAGCCATCGAGCCGGCTCGCCGGCCAGCAGGGAAAGCACAGCCCGCAGAGTGCCCGGCGAAACGAGACTGTATTCGGCTGGATCGGCTCTCATTGTGCAACTCTTCGCCGCGCTGCCCACGCCACGGCATCGAAAATCTGCATGTAACCCGTGCAGCGGCAAAGATTGCCTGCAAGTCCCTCTCGTATGTCCGCCAGAGTAGGCTCCCGTTTTTTCTCGAGCAGATGCACTGCCGCAAGAATCATTCCCGGCGTGCAGATGCCGCACTGCGCACCGCCGCATTCGAGGAACGCCTCCCGCACGGGATTCATGGAGGCATAGGTTGAAAGTCCTTCGATGGTAACAATGCTTGCGCCTTTTGCTTGCCCCACTGGAACGAGGCAACTATTCACCAGCATCCCGTCCAACAGAACGGAACACGAACCGCATTCTCCTTCGCCGCACCCTTCTTTCGTGCCCGTCAATTCCAGCTCGTTCCGCAGCACGTCCAACAATCTTTCCATGGGATACGCGAGCACTTTCTTCGTCTCGCCGTTGACGGTAAGCAATACTTCGCTCTTTTCACCAGCTCTCGGTGAAGGATTCATGCGATCCCTCGCGTCGAAGAAGGAGCCGCTTGCTCAAGAGGCTCGGGCCGCAGGCCCTCAAATAGATCTTCGGGCAGCAACGGAACCGAATGGAAACGAACACCGATCGCATCCTCCACGGCGTTTACAATCGCCGGCGCAGGGCCGTCCATGGGCAGTTCTCCGATGCCCTTGGCGCCGTGCGCGCCGTGGACATTGCCGAGCTCCTCAAAAAATACGCGGATTAACGGCAGGTCCACCGAAGTCGGCATGATGTAATTGGTCATCTGGTTGTTGATCATGCGACCGTTCTGCCAGACTACTTTTTCATAGAGCGCAAAGCCAATCGCCTGAGCCACGCCGCCCGTGATCTGGCCTTTGGCCAGAACGGGGTGAAGAACTTTGCCGACTTCCTGCAGCGCTACGAAGTCGTCCACGGTCACGGCATACGTTGTCAGATCCACGGTAACTTCCGCAACGTAGACGGCCCACGCAAAGGCCGCGTAGGCCTCGCCGCGATATTTTTCGTCGTCCCAGTGGACATCGCTGGGCGCTTCGTAGCGCGCATAAGACTTCAGCTCGCCGCGCGCCTTGAGATACTCCCGGCACGCGGCTCGAAAATCTTCCGGGGTGTAGTCATCGTCCAGAAGGTCGGTCTTCGTGAGTGTTTGCTTGATTCCCTGAGCCGCGGACTGAACCAGTTTTCCGACGATCATCGCGGTGCGCGAAGCCACAGTCGGGCCGCTGTTCGGCACCACGGTTGTGTCCGGTTGCGCGATCGCTACGCTTTCGTAGGGAAGCCCCAGCGCTTCGGCCGCAATCTGGCAAAGCACGGTATTGGTTCCCTGGCCAAATTCCGCGCTGGACACCAAGACGCGAACACTGCCGTCGGCGCCGGCTTCCACACCGACGAGAGAATTCAAATAGCGTTCGCCTGAGCCCGTGAATCCCGCGCCGTGCAAAAACGCCGCGATCCCGATTCCTTTTTTGCGCATTCCTGCTTTATTTTCTTCGGCGAAACGCTTTTTCTTTCCGGCGTAGTCAGAGAGTTCCAGCGCGCGGTCGAGCAAATGATTCAAGTCGATTTCTTCGCGGATGACCTGTTGCGTGGTGGTTGTCTGACCGGGCTTGAGGAAATTTCGCCGTCGAACCTCGACCGGAGAGATGCCAACGGCCTGGGCGATACGGTCCATGTGCCGCTCCATGGCAAAGAGACTCTGCGGGGCCCCGAATCCGCGAAAGGCTCCATGCGGCGGCGTATTCGTCGCCAAGGCCTTGGTTCGAATGCGCACACTCGGCCAATAATAGGGACC
>Ga0307475_10002505_pt1 | contig 11061 bp, 5 predicted proteins | sample atmos_gasesECM1C_FD_203317 | JGI IMG/M metagenome (GOLD analysis project Ga0307475, IMG submission 203317) | Hardwood forest soil microbial communities from Morgan-Monroe State Forest, Indiana, United States - atmos_gasesECM1C_515 | ecosystem: Environmental > Terrestrial > Soil > Temperate...
ACGGTGGTCAACACGTCGGTAGTTACGCCGGAGCTGTTCACTCTTTTCGAGGAGCAACCGGTATTGGGGCGGGTGTTTGCCGCTGAGGATGGCAAGCCCGGGGCGCCGCCGGTGGTGATCCTGAGCGAGACAATGTGGCGGCGCGTTTTTGGGGCGGACGCAAACGTAATCGGAAGCTCGATTGACTTGGACAAACGGTCGTTTACGGTGGTGGGAATCATGCCCGCGGCATTTCGCTTTCCGCAACTCACGGAGAGCGAGCAACTGTGGATGCCACTTGTGCAGGACCCGGTTTTCAGCAGCTGGATGCCACGAAGGGGCGGGCATTGGCTACGCGTCGTGGCGAGGTTGAAGGCAGGAGTGTCCCCGGAGCAGGTGCAGGCGGAGCTGGACACCATCGGGGCGAGACTGGCAAAGGAATTTCCGGCGGAGAATGACGGCTGGGCAGTGCGCATGTCACCGCTGCGCGAGCTATTCGTCGGGAAGGTGAAGAGCGCGCTGCTCGTTTTGCTAGGAGCGGTGGGCTTGGTGCTATTTATCGCTTGCGCGAATATCGCCAATTTGCTGCTGACGCGCGCGACTTCACGAGCCCGGGAGATGGCGGTGAGGTCGACACTGGGGGCGGGGCGGGCGCGGATTGTGCGTCAGTTGCTGAGCGAAACGGCGGTGCTGGGGCTGCTTGGCGGAGCGATGGGGATAGCGCTGGCGTATTGGGGAGTGCAAGCGCTGAGCACGCTGCTGCCGGAAAGCGTGCCGCGGGTGAACTCCATTCGCGTGGACAACTTGGTGCTAGGTTTTGCCCTGCTGCTCTCTCTTGCAGCAAGCTGCGCGTTCGGCTTGGCGCCGGCGCTGTTTGCGGCCGATTGCAATTTGCTGGCGAGCCTGCGCGAAGGCGGGGGACGTTCCGGAGAAAGCCGGAACCGGCGGCGCGCGCGAAGTTTTCTGGCGGCGGGAGAGATTGCGCTAGCAATGGTGCTGCTGGTGACGGCTGGTCTGCTACTGCGTAGCTTTGCCAAATTGACAGCGGTCAGCCCTGGGTTTGACCCGCGGCACATTGTGATGGCGGATATCTCGCTGCCGCAATTTCAGTACGCGAAGCCGCAACAGTGGGCGGCATTTTCGGACGAATTGCTGACGCGGGTGCAAGCGCTGCCGGGAATGCGGGATTCGGCGGTAGTGGTCCCTCGGCCGATCGCGGACGGCTTCATCAACCTGGGATTTGATATCGAAGGGAGTCCGGCCGCGTCGGCGAGCGCGTCGCGGACGGCGAACTACGTCGCGGTGAGCCCGGACTATTTTAGAGTGATGGGAATTTCGCTGAAGGCGGGCCGGCTGTTTGACCGCCATGATGCTTCGTCGGCGCCGCGCGTTGCAGTGATCAGCCAAATGATGGCGTGGACGTATTTTCCGAATCAAAATCCGCTGGGCAAGCGGCTGACCTTCGGGTTTCCCCTGGATAGCTGGGCGCCGCGTGAGATTGTGGGAATCGTGGGGGACGTGCGGGATGTTGCGCTGGGCCAGGAGCCTGGAGCGGTGATGTATGTGCCTTACGCGCAGGCGCCGTTCTGGGGCGCGAATATGGTAGTGAAGAGCACGCTGAGCGTGGCGAGCGTATCGGCAGCAATCCGGCAGGAAGTGCGAAAAATGGACAAGGATCTGCCGGTGACAGACGTGGCGATGATGCCGGACGTGATCGAGGCTTCCGTTGCGCAGCCGAGATTCCGCACATTGCTGCTGGGATTATTTGCGGCGATGGCGTTGTGTTTGGCCACGATTGGGATTTTCGGTGTGATTTCTTATTCGGTATCCTGCCGAACCAACGAGATCGGGATTCGTGTGGCACTGGGGGCGCAGAGCGGAGACGTGCTGAAGCAAGTGCTGATGGAGGGTGGCCGGCTGGCCGCGATCGGATTATCGCTGGGTGTGGCGGGCTCGCTGGTGGCTGCGCGGTTGATTGGCACGCTGCTGTTTGGTGTGAAACCGACCGATGCGCCAACGTTCGCTGTGGTGGTGTTGATCCTTGCTGGCGTCACCTTTGCGGCTAGCTATATTCCTGCGCGACGCGCTACGCGGGTCGATCCAATCGTGGCGTTGCGATATGAATGAGCGTGCCAAGCCGGGTCATTGAGAACAATTTCCCCTTAACGGTTGCGCTAGATACTGCGCGTCAGGACGGGCACTGTCCCGTGCCCCTACCTTCTTCAGGGCAGTGGTCAGGGCTTGGCTATTGGGAATTTGGGCCTGGGCGGAATGCCTTGGTAATTTTTCAGGGCTTCGTTGGCCAAGTCGATGGCTTTTTCTAGTTGCGGGTCGTGCCCGCTGACCACCAGGTCGGGGCGTTGCGGGACTTCGTAGTCGGGATCGACGCCGTGATTTTCGACAATCCATTCGCCGCCGTTGTCAGTGGAGTAGAATGCGAATTCCGGCGCGGTCACGCCGCCCCCATCGCGCAGGGGAATCGCGCGAGAGATACCGACCAGACCGCCCCAGGTGCGCGTGCCGACGATGGGTCCGATTTTTTCGCGGCGGAAAAACCACGGGAAAGCGTCGCCACCGGAGCCGGCGAGTTCGTTGGCGATCATTACTTTGGGTCCGTAGATGGCGACGGGCGGCCACCCGACAGGATTGCCTTCACGAGGAGACAGGATGGCGAGGAGCTGCCGCCTCAGTTTTTCCGTGTAGAAGTCGGGAATCTGACCGCCGGAGTTGTTGCGCTCGTCGACGATGATGCCGTCTTTATCGAGTTGGGCGGAAAATTGTTTGTCGAAGGCGATGATGCCGGGAATGGAGGTGTCCGGCACGTGCATGTAGGCGACGCGACCGTGCGTGGCTTCGGCGACTTTGCGTCGATTGGCATCGATCCAATCGAGGTAGCGCGGGCCGTTCTCACTGGCGATCGTTTTTACGGCGATCTCCCATGCGCCATCGGGAGAAGGCTTGGAATTGATCTTTAGGCTGACGATTTTGCCGGCGAGATTCTGGAAATAGGCATAGGCGTCGAGGTTGGAGCGGACTTCGCGGCCATCGACGGCGATGAGGTAATCGCCAGCTTTTACTTTCAGGCCCGGCTCGGTGAGCGGGGAGCGAGTGGCTTCGGCCCAGTTTTCACCGGGATAAATTTTCTCGATGCGATAGTAGTTGCCGTCGGGCAGGAAGTCGGCAGCGAGCAAGCCCACGCCAACTTTGGGAGCTTGCGGCTGGTCGCCGCCGCCGACGTAAGTGTGCGAGGTGCTGAGCTCGGAGATCATTTCGCCGATGAGGTAATTCAAATCGCTGCGATGGGCGACCCAGGGGAGCAGGGCCTCGTAACGGTCGCCGATCTGTTTCCAGTTGTGCCCGGTCATGGCGGGATCCCAATAGAAGTCGCGCTCGATGCGCCGGGCTTCGTGGAAGATTTGTTTCCACTCTTCCCGCGGATCGATCTCGACTTGCAAGGCGCTTAGATCAAGCTTCCCTTCGCCAACTTTTTTGCCGGGAGCGGCCTCGATTACGCCGTAAACCTGGCCGGCTTTGTAGATTAGCTTTTTGCCTTCTTTGTCGAGGTCGTAAGCGTCGATGGCTTCGAGGAGCACTTTGTCCTCGCGCTTGGTCACATCGTAGACGTGCAGGACGTTGCGAGGCTGCTGTTGGTTATCGGTGCCGAATTGGCGGGCTTCTTGCGGAGTAGTGAGGTAGAAAAATTTATCTTTCCGACCGGCAAGGCCGCTGAGAATTGCGGCAGGGAGCGGAACGGGAGCGACGCGGTTGCTGATGCCGTCGAGATCGACTTGAATGGGCTTGACGGGTTCTTCTTTTTTTTCTTCTTTCTTTTCGTCCTTTTTTTCATCTTTCTTCTGAGCGTCGGAAGCTTTCTTGTCGTCCTTTTTGTCAGCGTCGTCTTTCTTCTTTTCGTCAGCGGATTTTTCTTCATCGCTTTGCGGCTTGAAGGGAGATTCATCGGTGGACTTTAGCGTTACCGCGAAAATGCCGTCGGTGGAGTAGTAGTTGTAGCGCTGATCCAGCTGGCCGATGCTGGGGTAAAAGAAGCGAGTGGAAATGAAATAGAGATACTTGCCGTTTTGGTCGAAGACCGGATTGTTGTCGTTGTAAAAGCCGCTGGAGACTTGCGTAGTTTTTTTGGTTTCGAGCGAATAGAGGAAGACGTCGTTAGCGCCGCGACGATGGGGCTTGGAGTAGGTGAGCCAACGGCTGTCGGGCGACCAAGTGGCGTCGGCGATAGTCCCGAAATCGCCCTTGTCGACGAGAACTGCCTTCTTGTCATCGAGAGCGACATACCAGAGGCGATTGGTTTTGTCCCAATAAAGGAGCTTCTTGCTGTCCGGAGACCATGACGGTCCGTAACGGTAAACGCCGCCGTCGGTAGTGATGCGGATTGCTTCGCCGCCCATCTGTGGGCGGGTGTACAGCTCGTACTCGCCGGTCTTGTCGGAAAGGAAGGCGATCGATTTTCCGTCGGGGGACCAGGCGGGATTCAGCTCATGGACGCTGGAGGTGTCGGAGCTGATGTCGCGGATGCTGCCGTGTTCCGCGGGCACGGTGAAAATATTGCCGCGAGCTTCGATGATGGCGCGGGCCGCGGAAGGCGAGAGCGCAAAGCTGCCGATATTTTGCGCGACGTTTTTGAATTCGGGACGGGCTTCCAAATCTTCGGCGTGCACCTGGATCGGAACGTTACGGGCTACTCCGCTTTGCAGGTTGAATTCGTAAAGCAGGCCTCCGTTTTCGTAAACGATGGCGTCGGGGCCGAGGCTGGGCCACTTGATGTCGTATTCCTTGTAGTCGGTGAGTTTTTTGTTTTGCTTGGAGGCGAGGTCGTAGCTGTACAGGTTCATCACGCCGTCGCGATCGCTGATGAAGTAGATGGTATTGCCATGCCACATGGGAAACATGTCCATGCCGGAGGATTTGGGCAACTCTTCGTACGTGTTTTTCTTAAGATCGTAAATGGCGATGGGCAAGCTCCACCCGCCGCGATAACGCTTCCAGGTGCGATTTTCCTGGGAAGTTTCGATGTAGGCGATTTTGGAACCGTCAGGAGAGAAGCTGGTGAGATCGCCGCGCGGGACGGGCAAGGCTTTGGGCAGGCCGCCTTGCGTGGAGACCAGATAGAGGCGGGTGGTGCGAGCGGGAGGCGCGACGTCGCGATCGGAGCGGAACAAAACGTTCTTGCCGTCGGGAGACCAGCCGAGAACGATGTCGGCGGAGGGATGAAAGGTGAGACGCTGGGGTTCGCCGCCTTCGGTGGGAATAATATAGACGTCGGGATTGCCGTCGTAGGAGGCGGTGTAGGCGATCCATTTTCCGTCGGGAGAAAATTTGGGGTAGAGCTTATCGCCGGGGCTGGCGGTGAGGCGGAGCGCGGCGCCGCCTTCGCGGGAAGCGGTCCAGAGATCGCCCGCGTAGGAGAAGACAACTTTGTCCTTGGAGATGTCCGCGTAGCGGAGGAGATGCGTGGGTCCGGAAGGAGGCGGATTGGCGGGGACGGCTGGAGGAGCCGCTTGCAGGCGGGCAGCGGAATAGATGCAAAGCAAGAGGACCGGCCAAATCGCTGATGCCACGAACAAACGAAAGTGCTGCTTTTTCATTCCACCATCTCCAATATTTTTCAATCGTAGGTTGCGACGCTAAGCAGGAAAATCGACCCAACCGCGCCGCGGGCTGCCACCATGTTTATAGACGAGAAATCGCGACAAATGTTTACACGGATTGCCCGGACATGGAGTGCGCCGAAATACTAATCTTTGCGAGTCGAGGTATGATCGCCTTGCTTGACGATTTTCGCTAGCAAATTTTGTGTGTGGGCGGACTGTGTTGCTCGGCAGGCAACGCATGGAACAGGGACTTTTGCTTGCGGCGGTCTCGGGATATGCTTCGGTGTACAACATGAATAGATATTTACAGCGCGGATCCGAGGAGTGTGGCTGCCCTGCCCGGGGAACGCTCCGATGAGCTTTCGAAGCAAACTGTTTCTGGTCTTCCTGGTGACCGTGCTGGCCTCGGTGTCGGTGGTCGCATATAGCGTAACGCACTACACACACGCGGCTTTCGAAGAGATCGATAGGGAGCGCACCGAAGCTTTGGTGGCGCAATTCAACAAGGAATTCGAACAGCGCGCCAAAGATGTTGCGCTGCAAGTGGAGAATGTGGCCAATGGTGAAATCACGCTGAGAGTGGCCATGGACCTGGCGCGGCCCAACGCCGATCAGTCGCTGTATGTACATGACGCCATCGGCGTGTCGCAAGACCACGGGATGGATTTCGTGGAGTTTGTGAACTGGGATGGCACGATCATTTCCTCCGCGCAGTATCCGGGGCGAGTTGGGTACAAGAATGATTGGGTTACCGCGAGAAAAGATTGGCGCGGGACGCCGGCGTTCTTGAAAAAGGAAGAATTGCCGGATGGAGTCGCTCTGTCTGTGACCGCGGTGCGCACGGTCTCTGGCGGAAACGACAAGAGCCTGTACATTATTGGGGGATGGCGGCTGGATCAGAATTTTCTGACGACGCTGATTCTTCCGTCCGGGATGCGCGCTCTGCTTTACCGCAACCTGGAGCCGACGTTCGTATCGGCGGATCTTACGGACGTTAACGGAACTACCGATGAGCCGGAACGATTGCGGCCACTGATCGAGCAACTGCAGCGAAAGCCTCAGACGATCGTGCAGACGATCAACTGGAAAGCGGATGCCGCTTCCGCGGAAACTTTCCATGCCATGCCACTGCTGGGGCGAAACAATGAAATGCTTGCGGTGTTGCTGGTGGGCAGCTCGCGCAAGGAACTCGTGTTGCTGACGCAGCGTATTGTGACGATAGCGGGAGTGGTCGCGGCGGCGGCAATTCTGGTGGGATTGCTGGTGAGCTTGTGGGTCGCGTCGCGCATTACGCGGCCAGTGGAAGAGTTGGCGGCGGGCGCGCGGGAAGTGGCTACCGGGCGCTGGGACACGCGGATTAATGTGCGCGGGACGGATGAAATCGGGCAATTGGGAACGGCGTTCAATGATATGACGCGCACGTTGGCGGTGCAGAAGGAAAAGCTGGTGCAGACGGAGCGCGTGGCGGCGTGGCGTGAATTGGCGAGGCGGCTGGCGCATGAGCTGCGCAACCCGCTGTTTCCGATGCAAATTACCGTGGAAAACATGCAGCGGTCCAAGCAACTGGAGGCCAAACAGTTCCTGGAAGTGTTTAATGAATCGACCGCTACGCTGAAGACGGAGCTGGCCAATTTGAACACCATCGTAGGGCGCTTCAGCGATTTTTCGAAGATGCCGACGCCGCAATTTGCGAAAGTGAATGTAAACGAGGTTTTGCGCACGGCGGTGCGGTTGTTTGAAGCGCAATTCAACGCGGTGGGAAAGCCCACGATTACGACGGAATTATTCTTGACCGAGCCGCTGCCTGAGATCGATGCTGACGCAGATTTGCTGCATAAGGCCTTTCAGAATTTAGTGTTGAACGCGCTGGACGCCATGCCCGCGGGCGGGACGCTGACGCTGCGCACTTTCGAGCGCGAACGCAATATTCGGATTGAAGTGAAAGATACCGGCAAAGGACTGACGCCGGAAGAATGCTCGCGGCTGTTTACGCCCTACTACACGACAAAGCAGCAAGGCACTGGCCTCGGGCTGGCCATTGTGCAATCGGTGGTGAGCGACCATCACGGTACGATCAGCGTGACTAGTGACGAGGGGCGCGGGACATCGTTCAAGATTGAGTTGCCGCAGCGGCAGTCCGGGCAGCGAGCGGCTCCGCCGGAAAGCACGCCCGCTGACGCGAAGAATTCGCCAAAAACTTTGGCGGCCGCAAGCGACTGATGAAGCGCAAAGGATCGATGCTTGCCGCGCAAAGCCCACCTGTTACTCGTTGACGACGACCCCAATACCCTGGCTTCCCTTTCTCGCGCATTTCGTTTGGCTGGCCATGAAGCGACGGTGTGCGACAACGCGGGCCGCGCGCTGGAATTGCTACGCACGGAGAACTTCGATTTGATTCTTTCCGACGTGGTAATGCCTGGCAAGAGCGGCCTGGAGCTTCTGGAGGATTTGAAGAAGGCGGGTGTCAAGACACCCATCGTGCTGATCTCCGGGCAAGCGAACATTGAGATGGCAGTGCGGGCTACGAAGCTAGGCGCGCTGGACTTTCTGGAGAAGCCGCTTTCCACTGACAAATTACTGGTCACCGTGGAAAATGCGCTGCGATTGTCGCGGCTGGAAGACGAGAATCGCGAACTGCGCCAGCGGCTCGGTAAACACGAACTGATTGGATCGGGAGCGGCCATGGGACGGCTGACGGCGCAAATTGAGCGGGTGGCGGCCAGTGAAACACGGGTGTGCATTCTGGGCGAGACAGGGACGGGGAAAGAATTGGTGGCGCGTGCGGTCCACGAAAAATCGAGTCGGCGCGAGAATGCGTTTGTAACTCTGAACTGTGCAGCGGTCCCCGCGGAATTGATCGAGTCGGAGCTGTTTGGACACGAGAAAGGCGCGTTCACCGGAGCGGCTGCGAAACATTCCGGAAAATTCGAGCAGGCCGACGGCGGGACGCTGTTTTTGGATGAGATCGGCGACATGCCGCTGACCATGCAGGCGAAATTGTTGCGTGTGTTAGAGGAAGGCGAAGTGGAGCGGGTGGGGGGAGACAAGCCCATTCGCGTGAACGTGCGGGTGCTGGTGGCTACGCACCGAAATCTGGAAGAATTGGTGAAGCAGAATGCGTTTCGCCGCGACCTGTTTCATCGCGTATACGTTTTTCCGTTGGCGTTGCCGCCCCTGCGCGAGCGGCCGGAAGATTTTCCGGCGCTGGTGGGGCATTTCTCGCGGCAGGTGGCTGCGCAGAACGGGTGGAAAGAGAAGTTATTCGCGGACGATGCGATCGCGGAATTGCGGCGTTACGGCTGGCCGGGAAATGTGCGCGAATTGCGCAACGTGGTCGAGCGGCTTGTGCTGTTGGCAGGGGAAGGGCCAGTGGGCGCCGGAGACGTACGAATGATTTTGCCTGGCGCTAGCGGCAGCTCGGCCACAGCAGGTGGAGATACGTCTGCGGGATCTTCCGGAACCCTCGCCGAGAGGACCGAAGCCTTTGAGAAGGAAGTGCTGCTGGGGGAGATTCGGCGGCACAATTTTCATATGACGAATGTGGCGCGGGCGCTGGGGCTGGAGCGCAGCCACCTTTATAAGAAATGCCAGCAGTTGGGAATTGATCTGCAATCCTTGCGTCGCCCGGAATAGTCGCGCCAATCCGCTTTACTTCACCTCTGCCGATAGCCTGTGAAAGCGGCCGCAAGACCGCCGCATTCCAGGGAGCTTCGTAAGTATAAGAAAACAGGGCATATTTAGGTCTTGACACGATATTGCTAATTGCGATATAAGAATTGCAAATAGCAATAGGTGCCTCACATGACTCTCGGCAACAAACTCCGTTCCCTCCGCTCAGTGGAAGGCTCCCTGCGCGGATTGGGCCGGGCCATGACGCAATTTGAGCTGGCCCAGGCCATGAAGCGCGAACTGGGCCGCGGACTGAGCCAGGCATACCTGTCACAGATTGAGAGCGGCGCGCGCCCGCACTTGACGCACACGACGCGAGAGTTGCTGGCGCGGTTTTTCAAGGTCTATCCGGGATTTCTGGTGGACGACCCGGAAGGGTATACATCGGGATTGCAGTCTGATCTGCGAGCCGAGGATGCCAAGATCGATTCGTGGCTTTTTGGAGGCGTCGAGCAGTTTTCGGCCGATCCCGCGCTGAGCGAAGCGCTGTTGGCGATCGCGGAAGTGGAAGATTCGCGACGCGCACTGTTGCTGCTGGGAGAAATTCTTCATACGCCAGGCTTGGCGGAACGGTTGCACGAAGTGCTGCGGCCAGAGGCTGACGCCGAGAAAAGTGGGCAGCAAGGTCGAGGGCACCCGCCGCCGTCCGCGAATTAGTGTAAGTGGTCTGCGTCCCGAATCCAGCTCGCGCACGGGGTGCGCTCGAGGTGCCGTATGACCTGGTCTGATTTTTACCTCTTCTGCTTCATTGTCGGATTCGCGCTGAGCCTGGTGTCGTTTTTTGCCGGCGCGGTCCACATCCATCTTCCTTTCAAAATGCACGTGCCATTTCACGTGGGACACCACGGCGGTGCCGGCGGAGGTTTGCGCGGCGGGTTACGTGGCAGCGTGCATGTCTCCTGGTTCAACGCCTCCACAGCTATGGCGTTCCTGGCGTGGTTTGGTGGAACCGGATATTTGCTGACGCGGCATTCGCACCTGGTAGCCGCCGTTTCGCTCTCCATCGCGATCCTGGCTGGCCTGTTTGCCGGGTGGGTCGTTTTCAGGTTCATGTTGAAGTTAGTGCAAGTAGACGACGCGCCGATGACCAGTGAAGAACGGCGGGTGGAAGGCGCGCTAGGCACCGTAAGCATGCGGATCCGTGAAAGCGGGACGGGTGAAATCATTTTTTCTCTTGGCGGGGCGCGACACTGCGCAGGTGCCCGCAGTGACGACGGGAGGGCCATCGAAAAGGGCACCGAAATCGTCATCGAACGATACGAGAAGGGAATCGCTTACGTGAAGAGCTGGGAGGAGTTCTCGAAGTAGCAGATTTGTCGGTCTGGGAGTAGTACGCCAACAGTCGCACGATGAAAAGGGAGGTCCTTATGTTTGGGTTGCCGACGGAAGTGGTAGTTATAACAGGGTTACTTGTTCTCGGGCTTTTTATGATCATGATCGTGATTGCCCGAATGTACCGGAAGGTGGGTCCTAACGAGGCGTTAATCCGATACGGTATGGGAGGCATGCAGGTCTATTGCGGAAGAGGCGCCATCATTCTTCCGATGGTGCAGACGTGTAAGGATTTGTCGCTGGAACTGATGTCGTTCGACGTCGCTCCGCAACAGAACCTTTACACCAACCAGGGCGTGGCGGTCACCGTGGAAGCGGTGGCGCAAATCAAAGTGAAATCGGACAAGGAATCAATTCTCACCGCCGCCGAGCAGTTTCTTACCAAGCGCCCGGAGCAGCGTGAAGCGCTCATCCGGCTGGTGATGGAAGGCCATCTGCGCGGAATCATGGGTCAGCTCACTGTCGAGCA
>Ga0307475_10002506_pt1 | contig 11058 bp, 6 predicted proteins | sample atmos_gasesECM1C_FD_203317 | JGI IMG/M metagenome (GOLD analysis project Ga0307475, IMG submission 203317) | Hardwood forest soil microbial communities from Morgan-Monroe State Forest, Indiana, United States - atmos_gasesECM1C_515 | ecosystem: Environmental > Terrestrial > Soil > Temperate...
ATGTCATTCAGCGGGTTAAGGCTGAAGGAGACGTAGTTCGGGATCCAGAAGATTCCATAACCGCCTCGTATCACCATCTTTTGCGTCAGGCTGTAGGCAAAACCGAGTCGTGGAGAAAAATTAGTCTTGGGCAGAGGGATATTGTTTCGCGAGGCCGGACCCACCAGAAAAACATCCCCTTTTACGCGTGCAGATCCTGGCGGAAGAAATTGCGTAAGGAAGTTCGTTGCGTTCGGGTCGAAGTAGGTCAGACGATTGTATCGCTCCGACCATGGCCCCTGGAGTTCGTAACGCAGTCCGAGGTTCAAGGTAAGTCGATCGGCTGCGTGCCAGGTATCTTCAAAATAGAACCCGCGGTAAATTTGCTGCCCGGCAGTAAAGGCCGGAACCACCGCCTGAGCAAAAAAATGGTTTTCGAAATTATTGAAGTTGTCGGCGTATCCAAGCAGAAAATCCGCGAACGAAAACCCCGTGCCCGACACGCCCGGCAGGCTGGTGAAGCACGCCTGGCCCGGAGCGCAGAAATTGAACGCCCCGCTCGCAATGTTGGTTTGGGTGTAGTTGTCGCGGCCGACCTCGAATTGCAGGCCCAGCCGATATTGGTGATGGCCTCGCAGCATGGTGACGTTGGGAGAAAGGTTGTACTGCGTGTTGTGATCCTGAATAAAGCTTTGGCCCTGCGTGCACAAAATATTGTCGGTAATGTTGGCCACACACGGCGTCGGCGGCGTACGCATGGCAGGGGGAATCACCGCATTGTAGCTTCCGGGCCAGCCGATCGATGTCAGGTCAAATCCCGAGTTTTGCGGAGTCCGTGAGTAGTTGAAACGGCTGAGACTTGCATTGAGATAAAAGATTGTCGTTGGCGTCAGTGCATAGTCATATCCGGCAGCGACTGCGCTGGTTGAGTACCACTCCGCACAGCGGTCCGCGCATACACCAGTTCCCAACGGATCGATCGGGAGGTCGAATACATTCCAATAGCTGAAGCGAACAAACAGCCTCTGCTTGCTCGCGATGCTTTGGTCCAGGCGCGCAACCACCTGGTTGTGGTTGCCTCCCGTATGTGCAGCCGTGGTGAAACTAGTGGTGAGTGAGCTACCGGTCGTGGGAGCGGGCCACAGGTTCAAAAGCATTGATGAAGTCGGATTTATGCGATTTCGCGGAATCACGTTGTTGAAGAATGGCGTGGGCGTTGCAATGCTCCCAGGGCAGGCACCGTGGGCATTCACGCTGCCGGCACAGGGATCGTAGATCTGGTTGATGACCACAGGATTGCCAAACGCATCCGTGCCGCGATCATTGCACGTGCCGTTTGTGAAGCCCGACACGCATAGGTCCGAAAAATCTCCAGCTTCCGCTTTGGCGCCCGGGACCGTGGCCGTGTACGGCTGTCCCCTCCGCAAGCGGAATCCTTCCCAACTGAGAAACCAGAAAGTCTTGTTTCGGTGATAGTAAGGCGGGAACAGGGGTCCTCCCGCCTGCGCCCCAAATTGGTTTTGAACCCAGGATGGGCGCGGCTTTCCGGCGGCGCTGAGGAAAAAGTCGTTGGCGTTAAAAATCCTGTTCCGGAAATATTCGTGCGCCTCGCCATGAAAGAGATTCGTTCCGCCCTTCGTGCTCAGATTCACAACGCCGCCGGAGAATTTGCCCCATTCGGGCCCCAGGTTGCTTGTCTGGATTTTGAACTCCTGAATCGAGTCCTGCGTGGGTATCAGAACGGGCAAGTTGATGTAGCCGATGTTGAGCGGCTGGCCGTCAAGGTACTCCGCGCTCTGATTGCCGAAGGAACCATTCACCTGGTAGTTTCCCCAGCCGAATGGATTCACACCCACTGGTGTGCCCGTCGAACTCCCTTGTGGAACCACCGAAGGAGCCAATTCAATCAAGTTAAAAACGTTGCGGCCATTCAGAGGCAGTTCATTAGCCTTTCTCTGTTCCACCACTGTGCCCACGGTCGACGACTCAGTATCCAGCAACAGCCTGCCTCCCTGCACCGTGACGCTTTCTGAGGATGAACCTAACACCATTTCAAAGTTCACCTCGAGAGCATCCTGCACGTGCAGAATCACGTTTGCAGTAATAACCGCCTTGAACCCCAGTTTTTCGACTTCGATCCGGTACGTCCCCGGAGGCAGGTTCGTGACGTAATAGCTTCCCGTCTCATTCGTGATGCCTTCGTGGTGCACACGTGTGCTCGTATTAATGACGGTGACTCTCGCATCCGCAATGACTGCCTTACTCGAATCGGTAACCCTTCCGGTGAGGGACGCGTTCGTGGATTGGGCCCGAAGGCCAACCACCGCTAAGCAAACGATGATGGCTGTGCAAACGACTCTATCCATGATGATCGCAACGATCCAGGCACATCGCCCTCGTGGCTTCCGGTCCCGAGAACGGCTTCCCACTCAAACCAAGCAAATCGCCCGCCAGTATACTCGCAAGTAAATCGATCTTCTTCACGAGATGTATTGGGCGGCAGCGGCGGTATATGCTAGAACGTCTCAGCCGCGCCAGGGAATCCTGACTTGCTAAAGACAGCTACCATCGTGGTATTAGCGTCCGTTCTTGCGATGCCGGTCCTGGAGGTAAAACACCCAGCCGGGTTGGAGTTTACATTGCAGAATTCGCCCACCGCTCAGAAATACCTCATTGAGACCATGCCCGGCGGCGTTGCCCTTCTGGACTACAACAACGATGGCCTGCTCGATATTTTCCTCGTGAATGGTGGCCGAATCACCAGCCCCATGCAGACTCCAGAGGGTTTCGATCGCAGCAATTCGGTCTATTGGAACCGTCTTTACCGTCAAAACAAGGACGGAACCTTCACCGATGTCACCCAAGAAGCGGGATTGGCTGCGGCGGGCGATGGCAACTATGGAATGGGGGTTGCAGTCGGTGACTACGACAACGACGGGTATCCTGACATCTATGTGACGAACTATGGGAAGAATACTTTGTATCACAACAACGGGAACGGCACCTTCACCGATGTGACGGCGAAAGCCGGCGTAGCCGCGGGAGGCTGGTCTGCTTCAGCAGGCTTTTTCGATTATGACAATGACGGGAAGCTGGATTTATTTGTTACACGTTACATGGAATGGGACACGAAGCACAGCAAGACCTGTGGCGGGGAGTGGCACACTTACTGCCCGCCGGAGGAGTTTCCGGCCACGACTAGCATTCTCTATCACAATCGTGGAGATGGTACTTTCGAGGATGTTAGCCAGCGTTCCGGCATTGCCGCCAAGAAAGGACGCGCACTGGGAGTGGCTTTCGCGGACTACGATGAGGACGGATTCACGGACGTCTTCGTCGCCAACGACGGCATGCAGCAATTTCTTTTTCATAATAATGGCAACGGCACATTTACCGAACGAGCATTGGAAGCGGGAGCAGGCCTTTCAGAAGACGGCAGACGCCTATCAGGCATGGGTGTCGTCTTTCAGGATTACGACAACGACGGACGTCCCGACATCATCGTGACCGAATTGCCCAGAGAGATCTACGGGGTCTACCACAACGACGGCAAGGGTCTGTTCAGCTACCGAAGTCTGGAAACTGGCCTCGGTATGTTGTCCAGCGGGAGTTCAGGGTGGGGCGTTGGCTTGGAGGATTTCGACAACGACGGATGGAAAGACCTCTTTGTCGCCCAAGGACACGTCCTCGACAACGTAGAGCAGATTGATCCTTCACTGCGCTACCGTGAACTGCCTCTGTTGGCCATGAATCATCAAGGACGCTTCGAACGAACAGAACCAGGCGTGGGGTCCCCTGTGGCCGCGCGTGGAGCGGCATTCGGCGACTTGAATAACGATGGCTGGCAAGACGCGGTAATGACCGTCCTCGGGGGACCGCCGCAGCTCTTCCTCAATCCCGGCGGGAAACAGCATTGGCTGGTGGTGAGGCTTCGTGGCACACGCAGCAACCGTGATGGCCTGGGCTCGCGCGTGCGAGTGAATGGACAAACGCGATTTGCCACGACTGCGGGGAGTTATCTCTCAGCCAGCGACAAACGCCTGCACTTCGGGCTTGGAGCGGTCGATACAGCCAAGATCGAGATCGCCTGGCCTTCCGGCGCTCACCAGGTTATGAATGACGTTCACGCCGACCAGTTCCTGGAAGTGGTTGAACCGGAGAAACCGTGACACGCGCGCTGTTATTCCTTTTTCTTGCATGGCAAACTCTGTCTCCGGAAGCGCTGCAACACATGCAAGCCGGCGCAGAGGCCGAAAAGAACGGGCATTTCGACGCCGCTATCGCGGAATTCCGTAAATTGACTGAGCTCGAACCGACGTTCGCCACTGGCTTTGTGAGCCTTGGCCAGGCGTATCTTGAGAATCATGATTACGGCGGTGCGATTGCGCCGCTGAAACAGGCTTTGAAACTTAGCCCCGATCTGCGCCCCGCCCATCAATTACTGGGCTATGCGTTGCTGGCCCGCGGCTATGCTGCCGAGGCAATTCCCCACCTGGAAAAAGTCGAGGATCGTGCCGCGTTGGGGATCGCTCAACAGGAAGCCGGTCAGTTGCCGGATGCAGTCACCAATCTGCAGGCGGCCCTGGCAAAACATCCGGACGATCCCGACCTGCTCTACTACCTCGGCCGCGCGAGCGGACTGCTGTCCAAACAATCCATCGATACGCTGGTTGCTGCTTATCCGGATTCTGGACGAGCACACCAGGCGATGGCCGAGAATTATTACGTTCTGAGGCAGATGCCACAGGCCGAGAAGGAGTTCCAGGCGGCGATCCACTTACGCCCGGACCTCCCCAAGATTCATCTGGAGCTCGGCCTCGTCTACGCGGGTGCTTCACAATGGCCCAAGGCAGAAGATGCTTTTCGCGCCGAAGCGAAGTTACAGCCGGGAAACGCTGAGGCTGCGTACCGATTGGGCAACGCACTGCTTCAGCAAGGCAAAGTGCGGGAGGCGCGCACCGAGCTCATTCGGGCAGACAAGCTGCAGCCGGAAATGCCCGAAACGCTTTACTCCCTGGGAAAGGCGGCCTCCCTTGAAGGCGATGCCGCGCCCGCGGAGAAAGCCTGGAAAAAAGTCATAGAACTCGAGAAGCAAACCTCGCTGGCGGCGCAGGCGCATTTCGCACTGGCCGGTCTCTATCGCAAGCAGGGAAAGTCGGAGGACGCGGAACGCGAAATGGCTGAATTCCAGAAGCTGCAAAACACCGCCACTCCGTCCGAAGGACCACAGCAGTAGGGTTGTGTCCAAGTTCCTGGTCAGTGCCACAATCGCGGAGACGATCTTTCCGTTTTGTGATTTGCGATGACGCAACACGCATTCGCAAACGAAGTCCCCGCCGGGCGATTACTTTGCGAATACCCCAACCGCGTTGCAGGTGCCATCGAGACGCGAAACGACAACCGATGCAGTCACGGATTTCCTGGCCCCGCATCGATACCTGTGTTCCAGGAGAAAGCAGTGAAAACTGTTCCCGCCGTCGATTACCAGGATGCAAAGCGAATTGTTGCCGCGATTGTGGAGAAGACTCTGCACCTTCAGAAGGCAGCGGTCATCGCAGTCGCCGACGCTCACGGCGAGCTGATCACTTCGCGCGAATGGACGGGGCTCCTCTCTCCTCCATTCGCGTCGCCGCCAACAAAGCCTGGACGGCGGCACGTGAGCGCAAGTCTACGAAGGATATTGGCGACAAAATGCGTCATCCCGAGAAAGGCTTCGATACAGCTTTTTACGGAGATAGCCGATTTGTAGGTTGGGCCGGTGGCATTCCTATCTGGAAGAATGGCGACGTAATCGGCGCTATCGGCGTAAGCGGACTTTCTTCGACCGAAGACATCGCCTTGGCCACGGTGGGACTGGAACTCATCGGAGCCGTCCACGATTCTTAATCTGCTAGCACGAGGTTCATCATGCGGAACGGTCTGTTTCGATTTGCCGGGAGGCGGGCTCTCTGTGCCCTGTTGTTCGTGATCTGTACACTGACCAGTAAGAGTCTTGAAGCAGCGAGTCGCTTGCTCGACTCGGGCTGGGAGTTCCGCGCGGTCGGCAATGTCGATCGCGCCGATGTCAAGGAGTGGTATCCGGCCCAGGTTCCGGGCGTGGTGCAGACCGACCTCCTGCGCAACCAGCTCATCCCCGACCCTTTCTATCAGGATAATGAATCCCGCCTGCAGTGGATCGGGCTTGCTGACTGGGAATACCGCACCAAGTTAGTGCTCGACGCGCCGACCGTCGCTCACGAACACGTTGACCTGGTCTTCGAAGGCCTCGACACATTTGCCGACGTCTATGTGAACGAGCTGGCTGTGCTGCACGCCGACAACATGTTTCGCCGCTGGCGGATTCCTGCGAAAACCCTCCTCAAACAGGGCGATAACACCCTGCGCGTCGTGTTTCATTCGGCCGTTGGGAAGATGCTCCCTTACGTCAAGTCATTGCCCTATGTCCTGCCCGCCATCTCTACCATGAATGGCGGCAACGAAGAAGGAATTCCCACCGCCCCCTACACCCGCAAAGCGCCTTACCAATACGGATGGGACTGGGGACCAAGGTTTGTTACCGAGGGAATCTGGCAGCCGGTTCGCCTCGAATTGTGGGATGCGCTGCGGGTCGAGAATTTTCACATCCACCAACTGAAGATCGACGCCGAACAAGCCAGGGTCATCGCTGAACTCGAACTCGAAGTCACCCGGCCCACGACGGCCACCCTGGCATACGCGCATGACGATTTGTCGGGCCCACAAAACAACGACGGCACGCAAACCGTGCGACTTGATGCGGGCATGAATCATGTGGCCTTTCCGGTAATAATTGCCAAGCCCAAGCTCTGGTACCCGGTCGGCGACGGACCGCAAAGTCGCTACCGATTCTCCGCCACAGTGCGCCTGGGGCGCGTGGTTGCAGCGCGTTCGGAGGTGAAAACTGGACTGCGCTCCATCGAATTGCACCGAGTACCGGATCAATGGGGCAAGAGCTTCGCATTTGTCGTGAACGGCATCCCTGTCTTTGCCAAGGGGGCCGATGTCATTCCCTTCGACAGTTTCCCCAACCGCGTCACCGCAGAGGTGCATCGCAAGATTCTCCAGGCCGCGCGCGACGCCCACATGAACATGGTGCGTGATTGGGGAGGCGGCTACTACGAGTCCGACGACTTCTACGACATTTGTGATGAACTAGGAATCCTGGTCTGGCAGGAATTCAGTTTCGGCGGCGACATGGTCCCAGGAGATACCGCCTTTCAGGAAAATGTGCGTCGGGAAGCGATCGAACAGATCAAACGTCTGCGGGATCACCCCAGCATCACAATCTGGTGTGGAAATAATGAAGTGGAGACCGGCTGGTATCACTGGGCCGACCGGCAAGCCTTCAAGGAGTCGGTAGCACCCGCGATCCGCGAGCGGGTATGGCAGGACTACGTGATTCTTTTTGCCGACATCCTGAAGGGCACCGTGGCGCAGTTTGCGGACCCTACGCCGTATGCCCCCAGTTCCCCGAGCGCGAACTTCGAGGAGCCTCCCGATCAGCCCGACAATGGAGACATGCACTACTGGGCGGTCTGGCATGCCCTCGCGCCCGCCCACGATTACCTGAAGCAGTTCCCGAGGTTTATGACCGAGTATGGATTTCAATCTTTCCCCGAGATGCGAACGATTCGCTCGTTCGCTAAGCCCGAAGATCTGGATATCCGCTCGGTAGTCATGCAGGCACATCAGAAGAACAAGGGCGGAAACGAACGCATCCTGAGTTACATGCTGCGCGAGTACCGCGAGCCCAAGGATTTCGAAGCGTTCGTGTATTTGAGCCAGGTACAGCAGGCGGAAATCATCAAGCTGGGCGCGGAGCACCTGCGCCGCCAACGGCCACACACAATGGGCTCGCTGTACTGGCAGTTGAATGACTGCTGGCCGGTCGCTTCATGGGCAAGCATCGATTACTTTGGACGCTGGAAAGCCTTGCAGTTCTATGCGCGCCGCTTCTATGACGATGTCCTGATCTCGCCCTACTTGCACGACGCCCAGCTCGACGTGTATGTCGTTTCCGACAAACAGCAGCCCCTTTCCGCCAGGATTCACGTGCGCCTGCTCGACTTCACCGGCAAGGTGTTGCTCGATCAGGCGCACGACATCCAAGTGCCCGCGCTCTCCAGCGCCTCGTATCTCAACCTTGCAGAAAATGCGCTCACGGCGAAGGCCGATCTGCACCGCTCCTTCGTGGTTGCTGACCTGGAAGTCGATAGCAAGCGCGTGTCGCGGAATTTGGTTTTCTTCGACGCCACCCACAACCTGGACCTTCCAGTTGCGCCGGGGATTGAGAGCGACCTTAACACTGTGGAGGGAGGTTACAGCATCACCCTGCGGACCCCGGCCTTGGCGAGAAACGTCTATGTTTCGTTTGGGGACCTGGAGGTCCAGATGTCGGACAATTACTTTGATTTGCTTCCAGGCGAGCCCGCGACGCTCACGCTCAAAACTTCCAGCACCTTGGAGCAATTGCAAAGCACGCTGAAAATTACCTCACTGACGGAAGCCTTTCAACCACCTGCTCGCTGAGACGTGCGCAAGACCGAGAACGTTCAGGCCGACGACGGGGCCTTCCTCGGTGCGGTGTCCGCAGGTACGGTCGGGAACCCTGCTGCCTTCAGGTCGTTCCTAAGCTGAATCATTGATTTGTATTGAATTCCATGGATCCCCATGGCTCGCGCTGCCGCAAGATTGACTTCCCGGTCATCGAGGAACAAGCAATCCGAAGGAGCAACTTTCAAACCCCGTAAACAATGTTCATAGATCGCGGGATCCGGCTTGATCAACCTGACCTCGGCGGAGAACGTCTTCCAGTTAAACAGGCCCAGCCACTTGAAGTTCTGCCGCGCGTGCTGAACCATGTCGATGTGCATGTTGGAGAGAATCGCGGTTTTGATTCCCGCCGCCGACAGTTCTTCAAGCCATGCGATCATGACCGGATTCGTACGGCTCCACATCGCTACGTCCCTTTCGGCCAGCTCGCGAAGTTTGCCGCCATCCAAGGATTTGCCGGCATCTTCCGCGAATTTGCTCCAGTAGACTTCCGGGGAAATGTCGCCGCGGTCGTACTGGTCGCGGTTGCGGCTCCAAAGAACCCGAAACATATCCGTGCTGATTCCGAAGACTCGGGCGCTGGCATCAACCTGTTCCGGTGTTGGTGGGAGGCACAATACGTTCCCATAGTCGAAGATGACTGCCTTCAGGCCTACTAGATTTTCTTGGTTATCGAATGACATTCCGGTTGGCTATCCTGTTGCCGCTCTCGAAAGTACGACTTCAGCGCTAGGTGCGACCATGCATGCCGGTTGCCGAAGCGCGCTAACCCCATTCGGTAGCCTAACTCCGCTCAGCTTGCTCGCGCAATTCGGATGCTGGTCGAAATCCGATACTACGCGTCGACGTCGCCGCGTTGTCGGCCAACTGCATCTCGAGGTTGTTCCCTACCTAGCGGCCAAGGGCACCAGAATATGTGTGGGGGGATATTCCCTAGCGCGCCCTGGTGAATCCAGCCTGCCTTGGTATCGAGATCGCCGGCGGGAGCGTCCTGCGATTCCACCACAGTCCCATGCTAGGTATGTTAGGGCTTGCGATCCAGGTGACGCATCCGGGTCCCGGTGGATGCCACTTCGTTTGCGCTACGATAATCCAGAGTGTGCGAAGTCAAGGTGTGCGGGCCAACCATACGCACGTCTGCGACGGCCTCCATATTGGACTGCAGCCAGGTTCCGTCGACGTCCTCAAATGTGAGCTTGACACGAACTTTCTTGAGCCACCAGGAGGGACTTTTGGCCACTTCACCTTCAATCTGGCGCACCAGGAACAAATGCTTATCTACCCATGCTTGCCCCGAGATCAGGTTCTTCTCTTTCCGCTTCGGCTTGAGTCCCAGGAGATAACAGGGCTGGCCATCCAGAACCGCTTCACCGAAGTAGGTGAATTCGTAATTCTCTCGCGTCAACGCACTTCGCGCCTGATTGCCGTTGGAGCCAGATTCGACCTCGTTGTCCAGTACCCGACGTACAACCTGCTCCCCTCGGCTGCTGCCCGACGATATCTGTATCCTGTAATTTTTGCTGGCGGGTGGGCTGAAATCTACTTCCGCAACAACCGTGGAATTAGCGCTCGAATCATTGGCACCAAAAAGCCGGTACTCGCGAATCACTTGATAAGATGCTTTTGGACGGATTCGAGCTTGCGTTCTCTCCAAGGCTTCGACAATCGAATTGAGAGATGTTGTTCCCTGGCCACTGGCTTCTTGGGCGACTCCCAAGCGACAGAGCATCGCGATCGACACTACAGCTAGCAACGACCCTGTGGTAACCCGCACGTCACCCTCGCAAGCTGTAGATCTCACAGCACGTTCTGGGCCAAAGGAAAATGTGGGCAATCCGTGGATTTACGGGGCCTCGGACTTGGGCAGGTGTGCACTTTTACGCGGTACGTCCGGAGATTTCGCCTACGGGGAACAGGGTACAGATATCCGCCCCTTGCATTGCAAGTCGGAATCACCATCTACCCGAAATGCGCACCCAGTAAAGGCGCCGCAAACTGCCTCAGTTGGCGCGAAATCTTACTCACCCGTCCGGGTTTGGAATCATTTTCAGCGGCTTCGACCAACCGAGCGCGAATCCCCGGGTCAATCTCCTCTGTCTCGTCCACCAAAAGCGGAGCTGCTGTGCGAAGTGCCTCCGGCAGTTGTTGGTTGAGTTCGGAAAGCTCCGGATCCACGAGACCAGCTGTGTGTGCCGGGGAGCTGGTGTTCGATAGCAAAGTAGTCACGGAGCGCAGTGCCTCGAGTTCCCGCCGGATCTGATGGAGGGCGCCTTCTTTCTCCTTCAGCACTTCATACACATCTCGCATAGTGCCTCCTGTAGGGAACCCATTGACACCCTTCAGAATGACTAGCGTTCCCAGGATTCGGCTCGACAACCGTGGAGACCGGACAGTGATAACTTCAATCAAGCTATTGCTCGTAGAGAACAAGGGCAAGTCTGAGTAGTACATGGGGCTATGGGAGAGCACGACTCGGTTGCGCACGATGCGGAAAACCGTCGCCTTCGG
>Ga0307475_10002507_pt1 | contig 11057 bp, 8 predicted proteins | sample atmos_gasesECM1C_FD_203317 | JGI IMG/M metagenome (GOLD analysis project Ga0307475, IMG submission 203317) | Hardwood forest soil microbial communities from Morgan-Monroe State Forest, Indiana, United States - atmos_gasesECM1C_515 | ecosystem: Environmental > Terrestrial > Soil > Temperate...
ATTTCAACAGCGCGGACTTCAGCATCGCGGATACACGGATTGGGTCAAGCGCGAGCTTTCTGCGTTTTTATTATCAAAATTCGACCTACTACCCGATCAAGCGCAGATTCAACTTCGCGCGCTCGATTCGCATCGGGATATTGAAGCCGTATGGCGACACGGTTTCGCTGACCTTTCCCGCGCAAACGACGGCGCCCTTGCCAACGGTGATACCGCTGCCGGAGAGATTCTTTGCGGGCGGCGGAACGTCGCTGCGCGGATTTGCATTGAACCAGGCCGGCCCGCGCGATTCGGTTACCGGGTTCCCGGTCGGCGGGCAGGCGCTGCTGATTCTCAATCAAGAGTTTCGATTTCCGATGCGGCTGCCTTTCGTCGGCACGGCGCTGAGCGGGGCGCTGTTTTACGACGGCGGAAACGTGTATAGCCGGGTGAGCCGGGTGACTCTCCGGCCGTACCCGCCGAAGCCGATTTTCAATCCGGCAAACCCGAAACAGTGTGAATTCAATTGCACGAACGAACTGAATTACTTCGCGCATACGGTGGGGCTGGGATTACGGTACGCCACGCCTGTGGGGCCGATTCGCATCGACCTGGGCTACCAGCTAAACCGGCCGCAGTTTGTCACGCCGATTTGCCTAAGTGGAGTTGTGACAGTGACATGCCAACAAGGACAGTTTGGATTCCAAGCAACGCGGCTGCCAGGCTTCCAGATTTTCTTTAATCTGGGATCAACGTTCTAATGCCCCGCCATTGCACGTCCGTTCTGGCTGGAGCGCTGCTGGCGCTGGCGGCGACGTGCTTGCGAAGCCAGGAGCTGCTGGATCAAATCGCGGCTCGCGTGGAGGGCGACGTCATCTTGCTGAGCGAGGTGCGCATCCTGAGCAGGTACCAGATGCTGGTGGATGGAAAAGCGGAGAGCGACGCTGCGATTCTGGACAGGTTGATCGACCAGTGGATCGTAAGGAGCGAAGCAGATACCGCGCGGTTCCCGCGCCCCACGAACCTGGAGGTAGCCCACGGGGTCGAGCATTTGGAAGTATCGTTCGCATCGCCGGAAGAATACCAGGCGCGAAAAAAGCAGTCGGGATTGGCCGACAAAGAGATCCAACGAATGGTCGCGGAGCAGCTATATCTGAGCAATTATCTGGATTCCCGGTTTCGTCCAGCGGTGCAGGTGGACGCGAAACAGGTGGAGGATTTTTATCAGCAGGCCGTGGTGCCGCGGGCAAAGGCGCGCAACCAGACTCCGCCGCCGCTGGATGCTTCGCGCGAATACATACAAGAGGCGCTGGTGCAGCGAGGGATCAATGAGCAGGCGGAGGTCTGGCTGAAGGAAAGCCGGGCACGTTTGCACGTGGAGAAGTTCCTGAACGAAAACGGAAAATGACGAGCGAGACGCGGTGGCGAAAATGGAGATGGCTGCGGCACGTTGCGTGGGTGCTGGCGGCAAAAGTCTTCCTCATCCTTCTGATCCTGACGGGCGTGGCGATTTTCTTCGGCAGCGGCGCGGGCAATCCCCTGATTGAGCGCTACGTTGTGCACAACTTGGAAAAAGCAACAGGCGGCAAGGTTGCGTTGAAATCCATTTCCATTCGCTGGCTTTCGCTCGAAATCACACTGAAAGGCCTGGTGATTCACGGCCGGGAGCCTGCAGGAACCGAGCCTCTCTTTGTCGCCGACGAAGTCCAGGCAGGTTTGCGGATAGACTCTTTTTGGGGGCATAAGCTTTCGTTGAACGATTTGCTGGTGCAGAGGCCGCAGGTTCACATCCGCGTCGAGAAAGACGGTTCGAGTAATGTTCCCGTCCCGCAAAGGGCGGGCAGCAGAAAACCGGCGCGAGAAACATTGTTCGATCTGCGGATTCGGCGATTGCAACTGCAGAATGGCTGGATCCTGTACAACGACGTGCGAACGCCGCTAGCGTTGGAAGGCGACAACCTGCGCGTGGCGTTGGACGCGAGCCGCTCGGTAAGCGAACCGATGTACCTAGGCTCAATCGAATGGCAATCGATCCAGTTCACCGCAAAACACTTCCTTCCCTGGCCGGTGAGCGTGTCCGCCAAGTTCACGTTGCGGAGGAATGGCTTTACGCTGGAGCAGGGAATTTTGAGCGCCGGGAGATCGCACGTCGATGCCCAAGCCGAGATGCAAGACTATTTGCAGCCGAAATGGAGCTATCGATACCGCGGATGGGTCAACCTGCTGGACCTGCGAGAGAATTTGCGCTCGCCGGAAACACCGACGGGCCTCGCTGACGTCCATGGCGAAGGAACATTCGCAGATGGGCAACTGCACGGGAGCGGCAGCTATTCGGGTCATGACATCACGCTGACGTATCCAATCTTCAATGCTTCGGGATTGTCCAGCCGAGGCAGCTTTCAGATGGACAACGAAGGCCTTGTGGTGCCGGATTTCCTGGCGCTGGCATTTGGGGGCACGGTGAAAGGCCGCGTGACGATGCGCTTTGACGGTCTGAAATTCCGCGCAGATACGCACGTACAGGACGCGCATCTGGCCGGGGTGCTGCCAGCCATCGAGCATCCGGGATTTCCGGTGAACGAATTGCACTGGGACACGCTGATATCCGCGGACACCACGGAGACCTGGAGCGGACCATTTCAACATTTTGAGATTACCGGGACGATGCAGTGGGTATCTCCGGACAGCGTCGCAGCTGGACACATCCCGGTGGATGGCGATTGGGAGATTCGTTACCGGTATGACCCGGAAACGCTGATGGTCAACAGCGGCGAGTTCGAGACGCCTTCCAGCCGCGGAACGATCAGCGGATTACTTGCGCCGCGGAGCACGGTGATGGACGTGCGCTTTGAAACGGGCGCACTGGAAAGCTATCGCGACTTCATCAACGCAATTCGGGACACTCCGCCCAGTTCACCGGATGCGATCAAAGTCATCACGGGAAGCGCGCGTTGGGAAGGGAAAATCAGCGGACCCTCGGGCGGCCCAACATTTGCTGGGCATGTCCGGGGCGAGGGCGTGCGCTATGACGGTCTAGCCTTTGACTCCGTGGAGGGCGAACTCTCGTATTCGCCGGACGAACTGACGTTTTCGCGTGCGCACGTGCGGCGGGGGCCGATGGACGCGGCGATGGACCTAGGGATGGAGCTGCAGGAATGGAGCTTCTTGGCAGACAGCACGTGGTCTGCGGACGTCAACCTGGAAGCGACACCGGTGGATACTCTGGAGCGATTGTTGAACTACGCATACCCGGTGCGCGGGGATCTGTCTGGGCAATTCCACGGGCGCGGGACACGGCAAGCACCGAGCGTAACCGGCCTATTTGATCTTGCAAACGGAGAAGCGTACGGCGTCACGTTTAACCGGCTGCGCGGCCAGCTTAACCTGTCACCCGATGAAGCTCGCATAGCAAACGCGGAGCTGCGGTTGTTTCCGCCCGAAAGAGAACCGGGGCACGGGGCGGGAATCGTTACCGGGTCGGCGGGGTACAGCTTCGCGGACGGTAGCGCTTCCGTTGATCTGGTTGGCGCTTCTCTGCCACTGGCAAATTTTCAGAAATTGCAGTCGACGCGATTTCCGCTGGACGGCCAAGTTTCCTTCCGGCTGAAAGCGGGCGGTTCACCGCTGGCGGCAAAGGGTGACGGGACATTTCGGGTGGTGGATTTGCGTGTGGGGCAGTCGGTGATTGGCAGCTTCGACGGCGCGCTGACCTCCGATGGGCGAACAGCGCGACTGGAGCTGGGGTCGGCCATGAGCACGGGAGAAATCTCCGGCGGATATACGCTGACGCTCGCCGATCCGTACAACATCGAGGGCAAGATTGCCGTCAAGAACATGGCGCTGGACGCCCTGATGTTAGGCGCGCTGCACTTGCAGGCGTTCAACGGGCACGGCACGGCGGACGGCGAAATCGGATTGAGCGGCGCGCTGAAGCGGCCAGAGAGCATCGTTTTGGATGCGCAATTCTCGCGGCTAACGTTCAACTATGTGAACGTGCAACTTGAAAATGTGGGCCCGGTGCACTTTCGTTCTTCGCGCGACAGTTTGCAGATCGAGCCGGTGGAGTTTCGCGGGCCAGACACGGATATTCGTGTCGATGGAAACGTGGGCTTCGCCGAACGGGCCAACGTCAGGCTGCGCCTTAACGGGGCACTGGATCTGCGGCTGCTTGCGGGAATGTCGCCGGGACTGACGATCGGCGGACCGGCAGAGATCAATGCGACATTCGAGGGCACGCTGCAGCGACCGCGCATTAACGGACGGATTCACATCGCCAATGCTAATGCGCGAGTGGCTGATTTTCCCACGGGGCTAAGCAACATTAAGGGCGATTTCGTGTTTGACGATACGCGGCTCTCGTTCAACGACATGACCGCGGAAGCGGGCGGAGGCACGCTGCACGTTTCCGGCAGCGCGACGTACACCGAGCGGCCGCTTCGTTACGACATCACGGCGCGGAGCGACAGCACGCGTATCCGCTATCCGGTAGGTATGAGCTGGTTGACCGGAGGCTCGCTGCGCCTGACAGGCACGACGGAAGCAGGCCTGCTCTCCGGCCACGTGACGATACAGCGGGTAACACTCACACAAGGACTGGAGGTTGCTGGCATGCTGGTTTCCACGAAGGAAGGAATCAGCGGCCCCTCCACCAACTCGCCGTTTTTGCGCAACCTGCAGTTCGACATCGAGGCAGTCTCCGCCCCCGACGCGCGAATGGAGTGGCCCGGAGCGCAACTGGACGCGGAAGCGAATATCCGCGTACGGGGCACGTGGGAGCATCCCATTTTGCTAGGCCACATCCACGTCCTCTCGGGAGACTTGCTGTTCCACGGCAACCGCTATCGCGTGGCGAGAGGTGACATCAATTTTGCCAATCCCTTCCGGCTCGACCCGGTGGTGAACGTGGAGGCGAGCACGACAATTCAGCAGTATGAGATCACCCTGAACTTCAACGGTCCGGCAAGCAAGCTGACCCTGGCGTACCGTTCGGACCCGCCGCTGCCAGCCAACGATATCGTGACTCTGCTGGCCCTCGGTCAGACCAGCCAGGAATCCACGCTGCGCAGCGCCAGTGGAGCGCAGAGCGGAACATCCGGGGCTTCGGCGCTGCTTTCGGAAGCGGTGTCAAGCCAGGTCGGAGGGCGGCTGGAGAAACTGTTTGGGATCACGAATTTTCGAGTCGATCCGGGCCTAACCTCGGTGGGCTCGACGGGAGCTACGCAAAATGCGGCGGCGCGTGTGACGGTGCAGCAACAGGTGACGCGAAATTTGACGGTGACTTATGTGTCGAACGTTGGTTCCACGCAGCAGCAGGTGATTCAGGTGGAATACAACGTAAGCCGCAATGTGTCGATCGTTGCGTTGCGCGATTATAACGGGACGTTCGGTATCGACTTAAAGATCAAGAAGCGTTTTCCGTGAAGGCCGGCCTTAGTTCTGATTTGGCTCGCCGCCAGGGTGTTTGTCTTCTTCGTTGGCGCCAGTAAATTCCGGGAAGTCCGTCTTTAACTCTTCCATGGTCTCCTGCGCGGCCTTCTGGCCCAGGACGAAACCTGCCGCCTGCGATTCACGCGTTACTTCCGGCAGAGCCTTCAACATCCGCTGTCCAAGCGGCGAATGGTAATAGTCCAGCAAGCCTTGCAGGTCATCGGCGGTTAGATATTTGTCGTAGATGGGAATCACTCGCTCTGTGAGCGAGTTGGAGTCAAAGTGTTTTTGGAAGCGGGCGACGAACGCATCGACAAATTGCTTGGCGCGCGGATTGTTGGGTTGGGAGTCTTGCACAGTGCTGCGGAACTGCTCCATGCCGGCTTCGATAAGCTGCTGTCCGAGGTTTTTCGCGCCAGTGACCTCCATCAACTCGCGAATGCGGGCTTCCTTTTGGGGATCGATTGCGCTCGCCGCTTGCGGACTGCTCCTGGTGGGAGATGGGGATGAGGGCTTCGCGGCCGCGGGCCTCTCCTGAGCATTCACCTGGAGCGATGGCGAGTGCGCCAGGACCAGCAGCGCTCCGGAAAGAAGCGCACACCCGACGAGCAAAGATCGCATTTGCGGCCTCCTGTATGCCTCGCGGAAACAAAGGGACTGACTTAATGGCCAACAATTACGCAGCCCTTTATGAGATGCGGCGTGATGTTCCGCGGGAATGAGACGCGATGGAGGGCGTTAGGGTTGTGTCGGTCGTGTCTGCGTCTGCTGTTGGGCTTGTTCTACTTGTCCCGGGCGAGGTTTGGCTAAGCGCGCGTGGGCGGCCACGCCCGGATACTGCTTGCGAAGGTCTTGCAGCACGTCCTTGGCGATTCGCATACTGAAGACGCGGTTGGCGGCTTGCATTTCCGTGTTGATCTTGGGCATCTCCGCGGCGAATTTTTGGCCGAGGGGCGAGCCGTAAAATTGCAGGAGACCTTTGATTTCGTCTTGCGTGAAGTGTTGATCGTAAATGGCAACGAGCTGGGAGGTAGCGTCGTCCGGGTTAAATTTGGCCTTGTAGCCTTCGATGAAAGCGTTCACGAATTGCTGGCCGCGGTCGCTGGCGGGGACGGAGGCGAGGAGGTTTTCGCGCACCTGGTCGGCGCCGTGAGCGGCGAAATCCTGCAAAGCGTCGCGCGCGCCGACTAACTCCATGAGCGAGCGAATGTCGGCTTCTTTTGCGGGATCAGTGGGATGTCCGGCTTGGCCTGCAGCGCCTTGCGGCGCGGGTTGCGCCGAATTTTGCGATGCGCCTTGAATGGCGAGAAAGAACATCGCCACATAGATGATGACCAATGCCAGGACCGCCTTCATGCCTGCCTCCGCTGCGAAATCTTTGCGTTTCGCCACCTTGCGATTGTAAAGGAGAGAGGACGCGCGGGGGAACGTGTCGAAGTACAGGTTTGTAGGGGGCATACTGTCTGTACTTTGCTGTACTTTGGTGCAGGCTGGAGAAACGGGGGGAGTTTGGTCCTGTCAGCGCGTCGCGTTGGCGGTTGGTGAGCGGTCTGCTACGATGCCGCGCCATGGCACATACCGAGGCTCCCGCCGACATGAAGATTGCTGACGCTTCTGCCATTTTGGAGCGCGAAGCGGGCCTGCATCGCAACTTAACGCCGCGTCAACTGTCTATGATCGCTGTTGGCGGCGCGATCGGCACGGGCCTTTTTCTCGGCAGCGCGCTCTCCGTAAAGCTGGCGGGTCCGGGCGTGATTCTGAGTTACACCGCCGCCGCGGGGATCGCGCTGGCACTCATGTGGGCGCTGGGTGAAATGGCCATTGTGCACCCGGTGGCCGGCTCGTTTGGCGTTTACGCCGAGATGTACGTGCATCCGTGGGCCGGATTTGCCATGCGCTATTCGTATTGGCTCGGGCAAGTGATCGCCATTGGCAGCGAAATGGTGGCGGCGTCGATTTATTGCAAGCACTGGTTTCCGGGAGTGCCCTCGTGGATTTGGATCGCGGGATTTTCGGCGGCGCTGATTTGGGTGAACGCCAGCAGCGTTGCGAATTTCGGGACATTTGAATACTGGTTCGCGATGCTGAAGGTCGTGACCATTGTTATGTTTTTAATTTTGGGAGCTGCGTTGCTGCTCGGCATCGGCTTTCCGCGAATCGGTGGAACGAACTACGTGACTCATGGCGGATTTCTTCCCAACGGCTGGACTGGCGTCGGACTCGGCATAGCGATGGCCGTGTTCAGTTATCTGGGGATGGAGATTGTCGCGGTCACTTCCGGCGAGGCGAAAGATCCGGCAACAGCGTTGCCGCGGGCGATGCGCTGGACATTTGCGCGGCTGGGCATCTTCTACATTGGCGGGCTTGCCGTGGTCGTTGGCGTGGCGCCTTGGACGCAAGTGGGGCTCGGCGAAAGCCCGTTTGTTCGAGTGTTCGAATCCGCGAGGATTCCCGCGGCCGCCGAGGTGATGAACTTCGTGGTGCTGACGGCGGCGCTGTCGAGCGTGAACTGCAATCTCTATCTCACGTCGCGGATGCTGTTCTCGCTGGCGCGTGGCGGCTACGCCCCGGTGGGGCTGGGACGGTTGAGCAAGCGCGGGACCCCGGTGACCGCGCTGCTGGCTTCCAGCATCGGCATGGTGGCGGCCCTGTTTCTGGAACGGCGTTACAGCGGGACAGCGTACGTCTACATGCTTGGGGCGGCGTTTTTCGGGGGGATATTTGTGTGGCTGATGATTTTCGTCACACACCTGATGTTTCGAAGGCGTATCGCCCGCTCTGGGCTGCCGGTGAGGCGCTTCGGGCCGCGCGGTCCGTGGAGCTCGCTGTTCGGTGTCGCGGCTCTCGGAGCAGTGCTGGTTTCCACGTGGTGGGTACCGGGGCTTCGAATCACGCTGACGGCGGGGCTGCCCTGGCTGCTTTTTATCACGCTATGTTACCTTGGGTGGAGGAAGACCCATTCCCGCAACGCAAAGGCTGGAGTTGTTATCGATGGATGAACTGCTGAAATGGCGTGGCGAGTTCCCGATTCTGGATCGCTCCACCTATCTCATCAGCAATTCACTGGGCGCGATGCCGCGCGGCGTTTACGGCTCGTTGCGGGCCTACGCGGATTCGTGGGCGGAGCGCGGCGTGCGCGCTTGGGAAGAGGGCTGGTGGGAGATGGCTGTCGCGGTCGGCGACAAAATCGCGCCGCTGATTGGGGCGAAGGCCGGCGAAATTTCGTTGCACCAAAATGTGACCTTGATTCAGGCGGTCATCGCGTCGTGTTTTGATTTTCGCGGTGCGCGGAACAAGATCGTGATGACGGACCTCGAATTTCCATCCATTCAATATTTCTATCACGAGCAGCGGCGCCTGGGCGCGCGTGTGGAGTTGGTGGCAAGCTCTGATCCGGTGCGCTTCGACCTGGACAAGTTCCTTGCGGCTATCGATGAGACTACGTTGCTCGTGCCGATCTCGCAGGTTCTCTTCCGCAGTGCCTACATCGTCGACGCACAGGCGATTATCGAGCGCGCGCATCGCGTCGGCGCTCACGTAGTCCTCGATGTCTTCCAAGCTGCCGGCACAATTCCGATCGATGTCCGGGCATTGCGTGCCGATTTCGCTGTCGGCGGCGTGCTGAAATGGCTGTGCGGGGGGCCAGGCGTCGGCTATCTGTATGTCCGTGAAGATTTGCGCGCCAAACTGCGTCCCGCGCTCACCGGCTGGATCGCGCATCGCCGCCCGTTCGACTTCGAGACCGGGGCGATCGATGCGCGCGAAGATTCGTTCCGCTATCTCAACGGCACACCACACATTCCGGCGCTTTATGCGTGCCAAGCCGGGCTGGACATCCTCAATGCGGTGGGCATCGAGGCGATACGCGCTAAATCGGTGCACATGACCGCGCGCTTGCTGGAGGGCGCCAAGGCGCGCGGTTGGCGGGTCAATACTCCGGAGAATCCGACGGAACGCGCCGGCACTGTGTCCGTCGACTGCCCTCACGCTTACGAAGTGTGCCGCGAATTGCTGGCGCGGGAAATCTTGGTGGACTTCCGGCCGAAAGCGGGGGTGCGCTTCTCGCCCCATTTCTACAATCGACTCGAGGAATGCGATTTCGCAATCGAGCAAGTAGACGAGATTCTCCGCACGCACGCATGGGACAAGCATGCCGCCGCTTCCGCTCCGGCCTGATTTCATGAATGCAGGCGGCATTTTCGGGAATAGTACGCACAACGATTTTGCGCAAGCGCGCCAGGAAATGGTGGAAACGCAAATCCGCCGGCGTCACATAACGGACAGCCGCGTTTTAGAGTGCCTCGAACGCGTGCCTCGCCACGAATTCGTTCCCGCGGAATTTCGCGACCGCGCTTACGAGGACGCCCCGCTCCCCATCGGAGAAGGTCAAACGATTTCGCAGCCTTACATCGTGGCTGCCATGACCGCGGCGCTGCGCCTTCAAGGGAACGAAAGGGTGCTGGAAATCGGAACAGGGTTTGGCTATCAGGCCGCCGTGCTGGCCTGCCTGGCGCGCGAGGTCTTCACCGTGGAGTTCCGCGCGGCGCTGGCAACTGAAGCTGCTGAACGCCTCGCACGCCTCGGCTACAACAATGCTCATGTGCACTGCGGCGACGGCACGCTTGGCTTGCCGGAGTTCGCCCCGTACGACGCCATTCTTGTAGCTGCGGCGGCGCCCTCCGTGCCAGCACCGCTTCTCGCGCAGCTTGCCGAAGGGGGAAGAATGGTGGTGCCTGTAGGCGATGTCGAAAATCAGGACTTGCAGCTGATCGAGCACAGTCATGACACTTTTCGTACCATCATGCTCGAGCCCTGCCGCTTCGTTCCGCTGCTCGGCGCGTACGGCTGGAAGGAAACGCCGTCGCGATGAGTTCCGTTCCGCCTGAGCTCTCCATCGTGATTCCATCCTTCAATGAAGAGGCGCGCCTGCCGGTGACGCTCGCGGACATATCCGCGTACATCCGCGCCAGCAAGCGAGTGACGGAGGTCATCGTTGTCGACGACGGCTCGACCGACCGAACCGCGGATGTGGCCAACTCCTTCCGCGGGGAAATCCAGCGCCTGCGCGTGATCGCCAACAAGACAAATCGCGGAAAGGGCTACAGCGTCCGGCATGGGATGCTGGAGGCGCGCGGGCGCATCGTGCTGTTTACCGACGCGGATTTGTCCGCACCGATCGCTGAAGCGGATAAGCTTATTGCGGCCCTCGGGGATCATGATGTGGCAATTGGCTCGCGCGCGCTGAACCGCAGCCTGATTTCCGTGCATCAGTCGGTGTTCCGGGAGTATGCCGGCATCATTTTCAATCTTATTGTGAGAACCATTCTCCGCTTGCCTTTTGTCGATACGCAGTGCGGCTTCAAGGCGTTTCACCGCGATCGCTGCCGCGTAATCTTCCAGCAGCAGCGCATCGAACGCTTCGGTTTTGATCCGGAGCTCTTGTACCTGGCCCGGCATCATGGCCTGAGCGCGGTGGAAATTCCGGTACGCTGGGCGCATTCGCCGGCGACGAAAGTGAGCATGTTTCGCGACAGTATCCAAATGTTTCTGGACGTTTTCATCATTCGCTGGAATGCCCTGACAGGGCGTTACCCGCGTTCGCAGTCTTCGATGGCCAGCGCGGCGTGAGGGCAGGCGTGCCTGGACTTTGC
>Ga0307475_10002510_pt1 | contig 11054 bp, 9 predicted proteins | sample atmos_gasesECM1C_FD_203317 | JGI IMG/M metagenome (GOLD analysis project Ga0307475, IMG submission 203317) | Hardwood forest soil microbial communities from Morgan-Monroe State Forest, Indiana, United States - atmos_gasesECM1C_515 | ecosystem: Environmental > Terrestrial > Soil > Temperate...
CACCGCGACGGCGGCCCAGCTCAGCGACAATCCCAACGAGGCCCGCGAAGCACTCAACGCCGCCTGGGCCGGGCTGCAGGCGACCCACCTGGATGCGCAGGTTCTCAGCTCGAAGTACGCCGAGGACACCGGCACGGTCGACTACCGGTTCACCTGGCATCTGCCCAAGAACCGGAGCTGGACTTATGACGGCCAGCTGAAGATGGCTCGCGACGAGGGGCGCTGGGAGGTGCGGTGGGCCGCCAACGGGTTGCATCCCAAGCTGGGGGAGCACCAGACGTTCGCGTTGCGCGCCGATCAGCCGCGGCGCGCCTCGGTGAACGAACTCGGGGGCAGCGACGTGCTGGCGCCGGGCTACCTGTATCACTACACGCTCGACGCCACCCAGGCCGGGCCCGGCCTGATCGGGACGGCGCACGCGGTGGTCGATGTGCTACGGCCCCTCAACGACACGCTGACCGACCCGCAGTTGCTGGCTGAGCAGGCCAGCTCGGCGACCGAGCCGGTCGACCTGGTGACGCTGCAGCCCGGCGACAACGACAAGATCTTCCCGCTGATCGGCAGGCTGCCCGGCATCGTGATCACGCCCCTGGCCGACATGCTGCCTACCGACCCGCATTTCGCACCGGCCGTCATCAGCCAAGTCAAGAAGGCCGTCATCGACCAGCTCAACGGCCAGGCGGGCTGGCGGGTGGTCAGCGTCAACCAAAACGGTGTCGACGTCGCCGTGCTGCATGAGGTCGAAGGTTCGCCGGCGCCGTCGGTCTCGATCACCCTGGACCGGGCGGTGCAGAACGCCGCTCAGCACGCGGTGGACACGCGGGGCGGCAAAGCGATGATCGTCGTGATCAAGCCGTCGACCGGCGAGATCCTCGCGATCGCGCAGAACGGCGGGGCCGACGCTGACGGCCTGATCGCCACCAACGGCCTGTTCCCGCCCGGGTCGACCTTCAAGATGATCACGGCCGGCGCGGCCATCGACCGCGATATGGCCACACCCAACACGATGCTGGGCTGCCCGGGCCGCATCGACATCGGGCACCGCACCATCCCCAACTACGGCGGTTTCGATCTCGGCGTGGTGCCGATGTCACGTGCCTTCGCCAGCTCGTGCAATACCACGTTCGCCGAGTTGAGCAGCAGGATGCCGCCCCGCGGTCTGACGCAAGCGGCCACCCGCTACGGGATCGGGCTCGACTATCAGGTGGACGGCATCACCACGGTCACCGGGTCGGTGCCGCCGACGGTGGACCTGTCCGAGCGCACCGAAGACGGCTTTGGCCAGGGCAAGGTGCTGGCCAGTCCGTTCGGCATGGCCCTGGTGGCAGCCACTGTGGCGGCCGGTAAAACCCCGGTCCCGCAGCTGATCGCCGGGCGGCCGACGACCGTCGACGGCGACAACACGCCGATCAGCCCGAAGATGGTCGACGCGCTGCGGCCCATGATGCGGCTGGTGGTGACCAACGGGACCGCCAAGGAGATCGCGGGCTGCTGCGGCGAGATCTACGGGAAGACCGGTGAAGCCGAGTTCCCGGGCGGATCGCATTCCTGGTTCGCTGGATACCGCGGCGACCTGGCGTTCGCGGCGCTGATCGTCGGGGGTGGCAGCTCGGAATACGCGGTCCGGATGACCAAAGTGATGTTCGAGTCGCTGCCCCGGGACTACTTGGCCTAAACGGTATAGGGGCCCGGCTCTGCTGCACCGCCGCGGTTGGCCGTCCGGCGGTAAGTTGCCAGGTAGGCGAAGCCGGCTGCCGGAGAGCCGGGAGTGTCAGGAAAGGCCATGACTGAGACCGGTGGAGACATGGTGGCGTGGCGGGTCTCCGACGCCGACCGCAACGGCACAATGCGGCGACTGCACAATGCCGTCGCGCTCGGGCTGATCGACATCGGCGAGTTCGAACAGCGCTCGTCGCTGGTGTCGGCCGCGCGTACCCGAAGTGAGCTGGACGAGCTGGTCGGCGACCTGCCCGGGCCCGGCGCCTTCGTCACCTCGGCGGCTGACCGGGTGGAACTGCGGGGCTGGGCCGGCTCCTTGAAGCGTCACGGCGAATGGACCGTGCCCACCCGCCTGGCGCTGGTCCGGCGACTGGGATCGATCGAACTGGACCTCACCAAAGCCCGGTTTGCCGGACCGGTGGTGGTGATCGAACTCGACACGAAGTTCGGCTCGGTCGAAGTCCGGTTACCCGACGGTGCCAGCGCCTCGATCGATGACGTCGAGGTCTACGTGGGCAGCGCCAGCGACCGCCGCAAAGACCCGCCCGGAGATGGAACGCCGCATGTCGTGCTGATCGGCCGGGTGGTGTGCGGCTCGGTGATCATCCGCGGACCGCGCCGCTCGCTTCTGCGTCGCCGCCCGGTCTGATCTGCCCGGCTACCCGCAGCACCGCAACGCGGCGCGCATCCTCGAGCGTGCGTTGACGGCGCCGAGCGTGCATGGACGGAGGGGAAACTACTGAATTGCCGCCCTGCGTGCCCGCTCGACGCCGCCGATGCACACGTGATGCCCGGCCGCTTGAAAGAAAGGCGTGATTAAGCTAGCGGCATGCCTGGTCGCACCGCCCTTTCACCCGGAGTGTTGTCCCCGACGCTGCCGGTGCCCAGCCGCATCCCGCGCCCGGAATACGTCGGCAAGCCGACGGCCCGGGAGGGCACCGAGCCGTGGGTGCAGACACCGGAGGTGATCGAAAAGATGCGCGTCGCCGGCCGGATTGCGGCCGGCGCGCTTGCCGAGGCGGGCAAAGCGGTCGCGCCGGGGGTGACGACCGACGAACTGGACAGCATCGCGCACGAATACATGGTCGACAACGGCGCATACCCATCGACTCTGGGCTACAAGGGATTCCCGAAGTCGTGCTGCACGTCTCTCAACGAGGTCATCTGCCACGGAATCCCCGACTCGACTGTGATCGCCGACGGCGACATCGTCAACATCGATGTCACCGCCTACATCGATGGCGTGCACGGCGACACCAACGCGACCTTTCTGGCCGGCGACGTCTCCGAGGAGCACCGGCTGCTCGTTGAACGCACCCGCGAGGCGACGATGCGGGCGATCAACGCCGTCAAACCGGGTCGTGCGCTGTCCGTCATCGGCCGCGTGATCGAGGCGTATGCAAATCGGTTCGGGTACAACGTGGTTCGTGACTTCACCGGTCACGGTATCGGGACCACGTTTCACAACGGCCTGGTCGTGCTGCACTACGACCAGCCCGCCGTCGCGACGGTCATGCAGCCGGGGATGACATTCACCATCGAACCGATGATCAACCTCGGCGGCCTGGACTACGAGATCTGGGACGACGGCTGGACGGTGGTCACCAAGGACCGAAAGTGGACCGCGCAGTTCGAGCACACACTGCTGGTCACCGACACCGGCGTCGAGATCCTCACGTTGCCGTGAGGTTCCCGGCAAGCCCGTGAGCGGGGCTCTGCTGGTCGCGGGCACCAGCTCCGACGCCGGGAAATCCGTCATGGTTGCGGGTCTGTGCAGACTGCTGGCACGCAGGGGAATCCGGGTCGCGCCGTTCAAGGCGCAGAACATGTCCAACAACTCGGTGGTCACCGTCGAAGGCGGCGAGATCGGCCGGGCACAGGCGATCCAGGCACGGGCGGCGGGGCTGGAGCCCAGCGTGCGGTTCAACCCGATCCTGCTCAAACCCGGCAGCGACCGCGCGTCGCAGCTGGTTGTCCGGGGCCAGGTCGCCGACTCGGTCACCGCGGCCGCCTATGTGGAGCATCGCGACCGGCTCGCCGGCATTGTCATCGACGAGCTGTCGTGCTTGCGCGATGAATTCGATGCGGTCATCTGTGAGGGAGCCGGTTCGCCGGCCGAAATAAACTTGCGTGCAACGGATTTAGCAAACATGGGATTGGCCAGGGCCGCCAACCTGCCGGTGATCTTGGTCGGTGACATCGATCGCGGCGGGTTGCTGGCTCATCTGTTCGGGACGGTCGCCGTGCTCGAGCCCGACGACCAAGCGCTGATCGCGGGCTTCATCGTCAACAAATTCCGTGGCGATCCCGGGCTGCTGGAACCGGGGCTGCGGCAGCTGCGCGCGATGACCGGCCGCCCGACGTACGGGGTGTTGCCCTACACCGATGAACTCTGGCTGGACGCCGAGGACTCGCTGTCGGTGGTCGCTCACCGCGTCGTCGGCACACCGGCGCCACCGCGCGGCAGCGACTGGCTGAGGGTGGCCGCGGTCCGGCTGCCCCGGATTTCCAACTCCACCGACGTCGAGGCGCTGGCATGCGAGCCGGGCGTGCTGGTGCGCTGGATCACCGACCCCGCCGACCTGGCCGACACCGACCTGATCGTGCTCCCGGGCAGCAAGGCCACCGTCGCCGACCTGACCTGGTTGAGGGATCGCGGCCTGGCCGCCGCGATCGCCCGGCACGCCGGGTCTGGTAAGCCTGTGCTGGGTATCTGCGGGGGCTTGCAGATGCTCTGCGGGCGCATCAAGGACACGGTGGAATCCGGGGCCGGGGAAGTCGCCGGGCTCGGGCTATTGGATGCCGACATCACCTTTGACCAAGCCAAGACCCTGCGCCGCTGGCAGCAGCCGCTCACCGGATATGAGATCCATCATGGGCGGCTGTCCCGGTGCACCGAGGCGGGTTGGTTCGATGTCAATTCCGAACCACAAGGGATCGTGCGTGACGCGGTCTTCGGCACGCACTGGCACGGCCTGCTCGACAACGACGACTTCCGTCGCGCGTGGCTCACCGGTGTCGCCGACGCGGCCGGCCGCAGCGGATTCGTGGTCGCCGACGACACCAACGTCGCGGCGCGACGCGATGCCCAACTGGATCTGATCGCCGGGCTGCTCGCCTCCCACCTCGATGTCGGCGCGGTCCTCGGCTTGCTCGATGGCCCACCGCCGCGGCGACCGCACGTCGCAAGTGAGTTGCGGCCGTAGGCTATTCGGCTCGCTGACCAGGCAGAAGTGACGCGATGGATGCGCCGATGGGGCCGCCGGTGGGCGCAGAGATGTTGAGTACGCCTCGCGCTTACCGGTCGATTCGCTGTAGCGTGCGTGAGTGACCTCGATGATGACCACGCTCGACGGTTTTCCCGTTCCGGTCGGCGTAGCCGGTCCGGAACGGGGCGTCGTCGTCGTCATACTGGGCGACGCACAGCGTGCACCCGCCGCCTATGACGCCGTCTGCGAGCGCCTGCATACCGCTTCGCTTCGGACCGTTGTCATCGGCCTCGATCCGCGGCTGACGCCCAAATCGGTCGTCGGCATCCTCGACGCGCTGGGGATCGGGTGGGCCGTGGTGGTCGGCGACCGCGCCGGTGCCGAACTTGCCTGGGAGCTCGCGGCAACCCGGCTGGGCCGATTCGTCGGTCTGGTGGTCATCGACCGCGGACATCCGCGGGTGGCCGACCTCAACGGCGTGGTTCGCGACGAAGACTGCCCGCCGGTGGAGATCGGCACCACCGTGCTGGTCAGCTCCCCGGCCGGGCGGACCGTGGCCCGCAACAGCCAGCGGTTCGTCTATGCCGAGTACCGCACGGTGGATCTTCTCGGGCGGCGCAACGCGCAGGAGTCGACCGCGCAGTTGGCCGCCGAGATCGTGTTGCGCGCCAGCACCTGGTAGCGCCTGGTTGACTAGCGGTCATGGGCCTGAAGGAAAGCCACGAAAGCGCTGTGACCGGTCCGGGTTCTCCGATGTTGTCCTTGGCCGCGCTGGACCAACTGGTCGGGATCGGCGAGGTGGACACCGTCATCGTGGCCTTCACCGACATGCAGGGCCGTCTCGCCGGCAAGCGGGTATCGGCCCGGCTCTTCGTCGACGAAGTGGCTGCCCACGGCGCCGAGTGCTGCAGCTACCTGCTTGCCGTCGACGTCGAAATGAACACCGTGTCCGGCTATGCGATGTCGAGCTGGGACACCGGCTACGGCGACATGGTGATGATGCCGGACGTGACCACCCTGCGGCTGGTTCCCTGGCTGCCCAACACGGCGCTGGTGATCGCCGACCTGGGCTGGGCCGACGGCAGCGCGGTCGCCGCCTCGCCCCGCGCCATCCTGCGCCGCCAGCTGGACCGGCTGGGCGAGCGCGGACTGGCCGCCGACGTGGCCACCGAGCTGGAGTTCATCGTGTTCGACCAGTCGTATCGCCAGGCGTGGGCCGGCGGCTACCGCGGGCTGACCCCGGCCAGCGATTACAACATCGATTACGCGATATTGGCGTCGTCGCGGATGGAGCCGCTGCTGCGCGACATCCGGTTGGGAATGCAGGGGGCGGGCCTGCGGTTCGAGGCCGTCAAAGGCGAATGCAACAAGGGTCAGCAGGAGATCGGGTTCCGCTACGACGAGGCTCTGGTGACCTGCGACAACCACGCCATCTACAAAAACGGCGCCAAGGAAATCGCCGACCAGCACGGCAAGAGCCTGACGTTCATGGCCAAATACGATGAGCGCGAGGGCAATAGCTGCCACATCCACCTTTCGCTGCGGGGCGAGGACGGCTCCGCGGCGTTCGCCGACGACTCCCACCCGAACGGCATGTCGTCGACGTTTCGCAGTTTCGTCGCCGGCCAGTTGGCCACGTTGCGCGAACTCACCTTGTTCTTCGCGCCAAACATAAACTCCTACAAGCGATTCGCCGATGGCAGCTTCGCGCCCACGGCGCTGTCTTGGGGACTGGACAACCGCACCTGCGCGTTGCGGGTCGTCGGCCACGGGCGCAACATCCGGGTCGAATGCCGGATTGCGGGCGGCGACGTCAACCAGTACCTCGCGGTGGCGGCGCTGATCGTGGGTGGGCTGTACGGTATCGAGCGGGGCCTGGAGCTAGGCGAGCCGTGTGCGGGCAATGCCTATGAGAACCCGAGCTTGCAGCGGCTGCCCGCCACGCTGTCCGAGGCGGCCGCGTTGTTTGAGACGTCGGCGCTCGCGCGCGACGCGTTCGGCGACGATGTTGTCGCGCATTACCGCAACAACGCTCGCGTCGAGGTGGCGGCGTTCAACGCGGCGGTCACCGATTGGGAGAGGATGCGTGGTTTTGAACGCCTCTAGGCCGGGGCCGGTCGTCGGTTTAACCAGTTATCTGGAGCGGGTGCAGAGCGACGGCTGGGACGTCCAGGCGGGTTATCTGTCCGCCAATTACTTCGAAGGCGTCATCGCTGCCGGTGGCATCGCGATGCTGCTGCCCCCGCAGCCGAGCGACGCCGGCGTTGCCGACCGGGTGCTCGACCGCCTGGATGGCCTGGTGATCACCGGGGGTTATGACCTCGACCCGGCCGCTTACGGCCAGCAACCACATCCGGCCACCGACCAGCCTCGCACTGCCCGCGATGCCTTGGAATTCGCGCTGTTGCGCGGCGCCCTCGAGCGGGGACTGCCGGTTCTCGGTATTTGCCGCGGCATCCAGATGCTCAATGTCGCGTTCGGCGGGACGCTGCATCAGCACCTGCCAGACGTCCTCGGCCACAGCGGGCATCGCGCGGGTGGTGGGGTGTTCACCCCCTTGCCGGTGCGCACAGTGGCCGGAACCCGGCTGGCCGCACTGCTCGGCGAATCGGCCGAGACGCGGTGCTACCACCACCAGGCCATCGACAAAGTCGGTGACGGTCTCGTGGTCAGCGCATGGGACGCCGACGGCGTGGTCGAGGCGCTGGAGCTGCCCGGGGAGAGCTTCGTGCTCGCGGTGCAGTGGCATCCCGAGCAGTACCTGGACGATTTGCGGTTATTCACCGCGATCGTGGACGCGGCGCGGTCGTATGCGGGCAGCCGATGAGCTGAGATGAGCACGGTACAACTGATCAATCCCGCCACCGAGGAAGTGCTGCGCTCGGTCGAGGACGCCGATGCCGCCGCGGTCGACGACGCGGTTGGCCGGGCGCGGGTCGCCCAGCGGCGCTGGGCGCGGTTGTCGCCGGCGGAGCGGGCGGTCGGACTGCGGGCGTTCGCCGCCGTCGTTGACGCGCATGTCGACGAGCTGGCCGCGCTCGAGGTCGCCAATTCGGGCCACCCCATCGCGTCGGCCGAGGCCGAAGCCGGCCACGTCCGCGACGTGTTGACGTTCTATGCCGCCAGCCCGGAACGCCTGTCCGGCAAGCAGATTCCCGTCGCGGGCGGGCTCGACGTCACCTTCAACGAACCGCTGGGTGTGGTCGGGGTGATCACGCCGTGGAACTTCCCGATGATGATCGCGTCGTGGGGCATCGCGCCGGCGCTGGCCGCAGGGAACGCGGTGCTGGTCAAACCGGCCGAGTGGACGCCCCTGACCACGATCCGGCTCGGTGAGCTGGCGGTCGAAGCCGGGCTGGACGAAGACCTGCTGCAGATACTGCCGGGAAAGGGCGCGGTGGTCGGGGAGCGGTTGGTCACTCATCCCGACATTCGAAAGATCGTGTTCACGGGGTCCACCGACGTCGGCAAAAAGGTGATGGCGAAAGCGTCGGATCACGTCAAGCGGGTGACGCTGGAACTCGGCGGCAAGAGCGCAAACATCATCTTCTCCGATTGCGACCTGGAGCGCGCCGCGGCGACGGCGCCGGCCGGAGTGTTCGACAACGCCGGGCAGGATTGCTGTGCCCGCAGCCGGATCCTGGTGCAGCGCAGTGTTTACGACCGGTTCATGGAGCTGCTCGAGCCCGCGGTGGTCCGCGTCGTCGTCGGGGACCCCACATCCCGCGACACCGAGATGGGCCCGCTGGTATCGGCGGCGCACCGCGACAAAGTGGCCTCCTACGTACCCGACGGCGCTCCCGTCGCGTTCCGTGGCAGCTCGCCGTCCGGGCGTGGATTTTGGTTTCCGCCAACGGTTCTGACGCCGGCGCGCACCGACCGAACGGTCACCGACGAGATCTTCGGCCCGGTCGTCACCGTGCTGACGTTCGACGACGAGCACGACGCCATCACGCTGGCCAACGACACCACATACGGCCTGTCGGGATCGATCTGGACCGACGACCTGTCCCGCGCGCTGCGGGTGTCGCGGGCGGTCGAGTCCGGCAACCTGTCGGTGAACTCGCACTCGTCGGTGCGCTACAACACGCCGTTCGGTGGATTCAAGCAGTCCGGCCTGGGCCGTGAGCTCGGCCCGGACGCGCCGCTGCATTTCACCGAAACCAAGAACGTGTTCATCGCGATCAAGGAGGAGGGCTAGTGGTCGATCTCAGCCGACGGCTGGCGGGCAGGGTGGCGGTGGTCACCGGTGGTGCCGGCGGGATCGGCCTGGCCGCGGCCCGCCGGATGCACGCCGAGGGTGCGACGATCGTCGTCGGCGACATCGACGGCGACGCCGGTGTCGCGGTGGCCGATGATGTTGCGGGTTTATTTGTGGCAGTTGATGTTTCCGACGAGGGCGCGGTCAACACGCTGTTCGACACGGCCGCTGAAACCTATGGCTCGGTCGACATCGCATTCAACAACGCCGGCATTTCACCACCCGAGGATGACCTGATCGAAAACACCGAGCTGCCGGCGTGGCAACGAGTCCAAGACATCAACCTCAAATCGGTGTATCTGTGCTGCCGGGCGGCGTTGCGACACATGGTGCCCGCGGGGAAGGGATCGATCATCAACACCGCGTCGTTCGTCGCGGTGCTGGGCTCGGCGACGTCGCAGATCTCCTACACGGCGTCCAAGGGCGGGGTGCTGGCCATGTCGCGGGAGTTGGGGGTGCAGTTCGCCCGGCAGGGCATTCGGGTCAATGCGCTGTGCCCGGGACCCGTCAACACCCCGCTGCTGCAGGAGCTTTTCGCCAAGGACCCCGAGCGAGCGGCGCGCCGGCTGGTGCACGTGCCGATCGGTCGCTTCGCCGAGCCCGACGAAATCGCTTCTGCGGTAGCGTTTTTGGCCAGTGACGATGCATCCTTCATCACCGCGTCGACATTCTTGGTCGACGGCGGCATCAGCTCGGCCTACGTCACCCCTGTCTAACCGCGGTACTCGCTAACTGCATGAGGGCCACATCGGTGGCTCACTTGCTTTGACCAAACGGATCGGCTCGCAGACCCAGCCCGTCCGCACCGGCTCCATGATGTCGGGGTGCGGAGCCGTGGCCGTTGCCCAGGCGCGCGGCACCGACAACGTCCCGATCGCCACGCCGCGACCGAAGCCCCCCGTCGACGCCGTGCCACCGGCACGGCGGCCCGGTATCAGGGCGCGCAGCGCCGCCGCGTTGCTCAGCACCGCCTCCTTGTTGAGCGAATTGAGGTGGCTGATCGCGCAGTCCGTCGGCGCGGACAGGGAGCTCAGTTTGGACAGAAATGATGTCACCGATGACAGGGACGCATCGAACGTTGCCGGCGGCGACGTGTAAAGCGCCCGTAGCGCGTCGGGGATGGTTGACATCACCTGGTTGCCGGCCGATATGACCTCCGGAGCCGCCGTCAAGGCCCAGCTCGATGCCGGGGTGACGCCGCGGCGAGCCGGCCCTGCCGGGCGGGTGCCCGACGGCGGCGAGCTGAACCGTGTCAGCGTCGAGGCGTCGGCCGAGGCGCGGGCATAGGCGTACATAGCGTCGGCGTCCCGGGCCCACATCCGTTCGTAGTCGGCTTCGGTGTCCGCGATCGCCGGGCTGGTCTGGCCCAGGCAGTTGGTCCACGCGAGCGACATCCGGCGCGCCCGGTTGGCGTCGACCACCGACGGGGGCACCATCGCCGCGAACGCCGATTCGTAAGCGCTCGCAGCGGCCTTGGCCTGGGTGGCCGCCTGCTGAGCCCGCGCGGCAGTGGCGTTAAGCCACCCCAAGTACGATGCCGCGGCTTGGGTTATCGCCGTCGCCGCTGGGCCCTGCCATCCGCACGCCAGCTTCGCGGTCACCGCGCCGTAGCCCGCCGCCATGTCGTCGAGCCGGGCGCCCAGCCTGTCCCAGACCGTGGCGGCCTCGATCATCGATCCCGCGCCGGGACCCGAATACATGCGCCCGGAGTTGGTTTCTGGCGGTAGTGTCCCGAAATTCATTACTACCTCTGCCTGGCTACGGCGGTATCAATTGCCTTTGAAAACATGGACTCTTCCCTCAAGACATAGACGCAGGGGTTACGGACCTGCTGACGGAACGCGTCGCACAGCTCCGCTGGCGCT
>Ga0307475_10002511_pt1 | contig 11054 bp, 12 predicted proteins | sample atmos_gasesECM1C_FD_203317 | JGI IMG/M metagenome (GOLD analysis project Ga0307475, IMG submission 203317) | Hardwood forest soil microbial communities from Morgan-Monroe State Forest, Indiana, United States - atmos_gasesECM1C_515 | ecosystem: Environmental > Terrestrial > Soil > Temperate...
GTTTGGCCGCAGGTGTTGTGTCAGTCGATACAACATCGTCTGGAAATGCAGCAGGAACTCTAAAAGCCACTGTTTATGGCGCACTAGAAGCGGCTCCTCCAAGTGGAGTGGCCTCCCAGTTTCTTAGTTTTGATGACAACACAACCCATACCCCAAGTTTTAACGCCAACAATAACGGAACAACTTCTTTCACAGGTTCATGGAGTTGTACTAATGTCACCCCAGTTACAGTAAGTGCCTCTGTCACAACGGACCAAAACTTATTGGCTTGTACAATTCCAGCCGGGACTCTAAATAGAGTTGGACGTTCTTTGCGAATTTGGACGGCGGGTGTCTATTCTACACCAGCCGCATCAGCAGCAACGATAAATTTAAAGGCTAAACTTTGTACCGTATCTGGTTGCGGAAGCGGAGTCGTTTTAATTCCGCTTAATATTACATCAGGCGCGAACCCAGGGTCAGTTGCCAGTAATGCTCTAAATTTGTCGGGGATTTTGACAACCCAAACAGGTGGAGCCTCTTCAGCGTATGAAGCTCACGCGAATCTGACGATTGACTTAGGGGCGCTAACAACATCAGCCGACTCTATTTTTGCGGATACAAATATTGGGACTGTAGGCAATATAGATTCTACTGTTCAATTATTTTTACAAATTACGGGGGCGTTTTCTGCCGCTAGTTCAAGTAATTCAATTACGCTGCGACAGCTAATTGGGGAGACCATTGGATAATGTTTTCGGGAACCGTTAATCAAACCGCACCCGATATGCCGCAGTTTATGGCAACTACGCTTAACGCTGCGAACTTTCCCGACTTGTTTAGCTCTCCTGTAATAAAAACTGTAAAGGCATCGGGAGGAGATTTTACATCTCTTAGTGCGGCTCTTAGTAATGCAAATATAAGTTCCTATGCTCTCAATTGTGGGGCGATTATAATTGTAGATTCGGGCTATACTTCCGATGCATTAGGGAATAACCAAAATCTAAATTACAATTATTCATGTCCTGCGGGAAAACATATTTGGGTAAGACCCTCTAATTACGCCTCTCTTCCACCACAAAATACTAGGGTTGGTGTGGCGGATAAAACAAATATGTTTACGGTCTCTAAGTTTGCTAACAGTAATATTTTTGACGCGGGAATTATCGTAGCAGATGGTGCTACAGGTTTAATAATTAGTGGTATGTATTTTCCGGTTTCCGGGACTCTTGTTTACTCTGCGATGGAAGCAGGGTCGTGTTCTAACTCATCAAACTATTGTAGTCGTATTTTAATCGACCGTTCTTATTTTGATACGGCGACAAGCGACTATAGCACGCATTTCATTAATCCAATTTTCGCGTGTTGTACCACAATGGCGGTAGTAGACTCTGTAATCGACCATGTAAACGCTATTCACGGTGGTTCAGCAACAGAATCACACGGTTTTGTTGCCATCAACGTACCGGGTCCTACTAAGTTTGTGAACAATTATGTCGGAGGTGCACCAAGCGAAAGTGCTTTTTGGGGGGGCGCGGGAGAAGCAGGTGTCGGTGTAACACAGACAGATGTAGAGTGTAGGCGTAATACCTTTGTTAAAGACGTTACACAGATGATTGATAAGGTATCACAGATACGAATGATTTCAGGAGGTACAGGTTATAGTAATTCTTTTACTGTCACCGCAACGGGATGTTCTGGTTCAGGGTTCTCTGGAACTGCGACTGCTAGTGGCGGTGCTGTTCAAGGCATTACAATAAACACTCCGGGTTCGGGATACACCTGTCAACCAACGTTTGATTTCTCGGCGGGTGGCGGCTCAGGAGCTTCTGGACTACCTATTATGACAGGCCCGATGATTATTAAAAACCTTTTAGAATGCAAGTCTTGCACACGGGCTTTGTTTGACGGAAATACCGCACAGTTTTCGCAACCTGACCCGCTTTCTGGTTCGGAGCAGAATGGGCCGGGGTTTGACATAACAGTTAGTGGTAGTAACGGAGCCTATTGGACTGATTTACGTGACATAACCTTTACGAATAACGATTGGCAACACATCAATTTAACGTTAGCCATAACCGCGTATGATGTAAATGGCGTTCCTAGTATGACTTTTCCCGTAACAAAGCGTGTCGTTAGTCGGAATAATTTATGGAGGGATGTTAACAACTATCAGTGGGGATGGGCTGCCGCTTACGGTACACAATTAAATAGTGGTAATAACTATCTTTGGCAGCCTAGTCACGTTTTCAACACGAATAATCATATAGCAGACTCCAACGGAAATGAGCAAACTGTTACAGCAGGAGGCGGCGGTAGTTCTGGAGCAACGCAGCCCGTTTGGAATAAAACTTTAAATGGAACGACAACTGACGGAGCATTAACTTGGACAAATAATGGAGCCGCGCCGGGTGTAGCAGACCAAACTATTTTGCCCGGTGCGTATAACATAACCATAGACCATGATGCAGTTTATGGCGCTCCCAACAATCATGCATCATTTATGTTTGTGGCGGGACAGCCGGGTTGTACGGAAGCGTCGTTTAACAATTTTACTTTCACAAACACTATCTCCGTGACAGATGTTAACCACTTAGATGGTAATTGTAATACTGGAGGCCACACAAGTAACCTCTTCGACGGAACGTTTCCTAGCACGCAAGGAACGGCAGGAGGGGCGTTTCCTAATCTAACGGTAGGTGGAAATATTTTATTTAACCATGAGACATCTGGAGGAAACGTTTGTTCGCATTGGGCAACATATAATCCCGGCATCTGTCCTCCGGGTCTGGCATCGGCTCCTACTACAATTAACTCTACATTAGGAATGGCAGATTACGCAGCTTGCGCTGCTGGAAATTCAAATATATCTCTTAGCGGGGCAGGTAGCGGAGATTTATCTAAGTGCGTTATAACAGGACAGTATGCTGGAACAGGACCAAATATTGCGGCAATCCAAGCGGCTCAAATCGAACCCAACGATAGTTTGAAGTGGGGTCCGAGACGAGCTATTCTATAACAATAGAGAGGAAATATGAATATACCCGCTTTTACTTTATATGGACTAATTGGATGTCCTCATTGTGGAGAAGCAGAAACATTTCTAAAAACTAGAAACATTCCATTTAGTGTTGTAGTCGCAAATGAGGACCCAATTGCGAACGCAGGAGTAACACAAATTGTTGGAGAGGGAGTTTATCCGGCCCTTGTTTATAAGGTAACTAAAGAAGTACTACGTGGATTTGTGAGAGAGGACTATGAAAGAGTTATTAGTCATTTTGGTTCTATCCTTAGCGCAAGCTCACCTAACGTATTTAGTAATGGACAGCAGCCTATCCCTCAAGTTACAAGCGAAAGTCAAGCTCCCCCTGTTCATTAAAGAACTACTTAGTTGTCCAGTTTGTTTTGGGTTTTGGGCGGCTTTACTACTTTCGCTGGGAAATATTGTAACTGCTTTAGCAGTGGGCTTCTTAGGTGGACTTTTCTACGAAGTAAAAAAGAAATTTCTACCTTGTAAAGAATGTACAAACAAGATTAATCTTAAAGATTGGAAAATAACGTAATGGCTACGATGGGTGGAATCTTTACCCCAGACTACGATGGAAGTCAAGCAACTGGGTTTGTAGGAACTATCGCAACTACAGCTAATACCGGGGCTATAGTTCTTGGAAAGTATCGTCTCTTTAAGATTACCTTTGACGTTCAACCAAGTGGAACGACTGGTCGAAGCGTTACCCTTCGTTTTACTACTGGAAATAGTGTATTAGGGCATACAGCAATTACTCCCACTTCAACCTCACCTTTTCTTCATAGTTATCAAGAAAATATATTTGAATTAGACGGCTCCATTGATTCTATTAACTTTGCTAATTTAGCCGCAGACAATGGTGCTATTACCATTGCGTATTCTATTATTCCTCTAACACGAAATTAATAAATGGCCAATACCTTGCAAGGTGATATGAACGGTGGTATGGTTCAAGGGGGAGCACAAGCTCTCCCTCCTGGACAAAGTGCAACTACTACTGCTCAACAAACACAAACTGGTCTAACTACAGACCGCAACGTATTAGTTACGTGGACACTAGATACTCTTCAGAGAATGCGGAATTTCCGCCGTCCATTCGACCAACGTAGGGCTTATTTTTATCGTCAATATATTGGCCAACGCGACCGTCGAATGTATCCAGATAACCTTACACCACGGTCTAATACATTCGTTCCATACCCCCATCAAATAGTTGACGCCATCGTCTCTCGTGTACATGATGCCTTCTTTGGTATAGACCCTCCAATAGAGGCTAGACCTAAAGGTGGAACACCAGAAGCTGCTTGGCAAATGCAGGCCGTTATGCTTACCTGTCTTAAAAAGGCAGGCTGGATTAAGCACATTGAGCTAGGTACGCGAGATTGTGGTATATATGGACATTTTGGTATAAAGTGTGATTGGGACTGGAATACCGATACAGTAAGTGGCCCAGAGCCAGTCTACCAAATGCAGCCCCGCGTTGACGAGCAGGGCCAACCAATTATGAATCCTGACGGTTCACCGTCAATGCTTCCAGTCCTAAATCCTATGACTGGAACGCCGATTCAGATTGGAACTCAATTAGTATCCAAACAGGTTCCTAGAAATTGTCCCAAATTTACTGTTATTGATATATACGACCTTCTTATCGACCCTGATGGGGAACAAGTTGCTCATGTGTTTGAAACCTCATGGGGTGAGATAAAGCGACAGGTCGCTAATAATCCTAAATTGTATTTCCCAGAAGGTATTGCCGAACTTGCTAGTCGCATGGCTCAATACCGCGAACTCGACCAAGACGGTATCATCATTCGTATGGCGGAGTTATGGGACAATACAAAGAAAACAGTTACTCAAGTAACATTCGGTGAGGATGCTGATGCAATTGGATGGAAAGACCGGAGATATCAATACCGAAACGCTAGTTATAGTGCATACAAAAGACGGGTTTACAACGGCCCTCCCGTCCTCCTTTACACTGGACCAAACCCTTTCGCTCATCAAAGAATACCAATTTTACATTTGGGGTACATCCCAATTAAAGGGGATGCTTATGGAATTGGAGCCATTGAATTTGTAAGCGACCTCTGTGAAGGCGTTAACGTTTTCACAAATATGATTACCGACAATTGGAACATGGGCATCAATCGTCGGTTCGCATACGACGTTACCGTAGACATTGACCATGACCAACTCGACATGGGTAACGTCCCTGGCGGGAAAGTCGGAGTTGTTGGAGACCCTAACAAAGCAATCATGCCCTTCGGTTCTTTTACTCCTAACCAGGGCGATTACATGATTATCGACCTTTATAAGGATATGATTCAGATGGGGTCGGGAATCAGCGATTTCTACAGTATGGGCGTTGGTAGCTCTGGTGGAAACCGGACTTCTAGTGGAATCTCCCAAGTTATCAATGAATCCGGTTATATATTTAAGCTATTCATCCGCAGGTTTGAACTAGAAATTCTGCAACCAATCGCGGAGATGGTTGCATCAATGATTCAACAATTTGGTACAGACGAAATGGAGTATTCCATTACGGCTGCTCAACCTTCAATCCCTAAATATGGACGAGTCAAACTTGAAGATTTGCTCGGAAATTATGAATTTGATTTCGTTGCTGCGAACTACGCGACAGGAAAAGTCGTTAAGCAAAGAAACCTTATGGCTTTTTACAACCTTGCTATGCAAAGTCCGTATGCCAACCAAGGTGAGTTTCTTCGAGAAATTGCAAGAGCAATGGAAATCCCATTCGCCAATCGTCTCTTAAAGACAGACCAACAGGTTCAACAAGAAGCTCAACAGCAGCAAGAAGGTCAGTTCCAAAACGCGCTTATTGAACATCTACTCAAATTTGAAACCAAGGCTGCCGTTGAACAAATCAAGAAACCAGAATTCATGCCTGCTGGTTCAGTGCCTGCTCCAACAGAACAAGTTAAACATGGCGCAGCAATACAAGGTATTGTTGAAGAATACCTTGCAGATACCGCAGACCAACTATTTGGTTTCCAACCAGGAACAGAACCTATTCGTCCGCCTGGACGTGAAGGCCGACCACGAAAGTCACAATTTGAGGGCCAAGTCCCAGGTGGGACTCAACAAGATTCAGAGCGCGGTTTCGCACAATCAATGGGAGCTAACTCCCTTGGTACGGGTGGTACTTAATGCTTCTTAAAAGATGGAGTACTGTACGATTATCATTTTTAGAATCTCTTCGACCACTATTAGAATTATTTAAAGATAGTAAAAACGGTTGGAAATGGTATTGTCGAACTTATAGCGCTCAAGCTCAATTATGTATTAGGTATAACAAGGAATAAACATGGCTGGTATTTGGAATAGCACAATGACTACGAGTTCAAGTTCAGAAATGTACGCGAACTCATTTATGAAATCCCAAGAAGTAGCTAGTGAAGGTACGTCTGGCTCAGAGCCAGTAATCACTCAACAGGACCAAATTGCAACCGTAAGCTATCGTCCCGGTGACGTTGCTAAACCTAATCAAACTGCTGGTGAAGTGTCTATCTCTGCCCCTCTATTCACTCCCGAACATACAATGTACTTCCACGATTGGGTAGCGAATGGTTGGGAAGCCGACGGTTGTAGCAAGAGCGGACCAAAGGGTGACTACGACTATGAACATGAACCCTCAATCTCTAACCCAAACATTAACGTCAATAGGTAAAGGAAAATAAAATGGCTAGTTGGCAAGAATTTGACCAAGCAGTTAGTGCAGCGCGAGCGAGCGATTTGGTTTCTAAAAAGTGGCCGGATGCTGCTGCCGGAGCATATGGCGGAGCAAATGCAGGGCCTACCGAAGATTACGGAGGTCTCAATGAAGCCGAGTCTGCTATCTCTCGTCCACGTAAGTACGACCCAATAGTTTCTCCTGACCCGGCTGGAAGCGGCGAAAACTATCTAGGCTCAGGTCCCCGCAGCGACATGTCCCAGCACGCCCACTTTGGGCAGCACTCTTCAAGCAATTTCGACTCTGCTGCCTCCAATACATGCGGCGGGGATGCTCAAATTGCAAAAGCGTGGCCTGACGCACAAGGTGGCTCGCTAGGCTCAGTCGCCGACGAATACAAGGACTAACATGAACTTATTGGAGAGGATAAAGCAGCTTTTTCAACCGAGGGTAATTTACAAAATAGTAGAAGTCAAAGTCCCAAGACCCATTTATCGGTGGGACCAAAATACAAAAGACGCAATCGCCACTTTATCGAGCCATCCAGGATTCGTCGCGCTCGTTGATAGGCTAAATCTTACTAAAGCGCAAATTGAATCAACGCTTAAGAGTACGATGCATAAGGACCTGCGCCAAGTAGATTTCCTTCAATCTGGCTCATTTTGGGCTGGATGGCTGCAAGAACAAATTGAGAAAGCCACCTATAAAGGGTCCCAAACTAAGTATTTGGACCCAATGGAAGAAGAATTGAAAGCATTCCAAGAACTCGACGCGAGAATAGAACGAGTTGGAATGGACCCAGTTTCACAGACCACAAGTCTGTAATGTTGTTAAATTCAGAACCCACAAGGTGAAGAATGCCAGAACCCACGCTCGACCAAGTAGCCCCCGGTGGAATTGTTGATTTAAGCAAATCCCCTGCGGGTCTAGACGACGCTACGTTTGACTCCTTATTCCCTGCGGAGCCAGCGCAGAAAGTAGTCGCCCCTGTACAACAGGTGCAACAGCAAGTTCAGGGAACGCAGCCTCAGCAAACTCAGACCACACAGACCGCCACACAAGCGACGGTGACTGAACCCTTTATCAAAGGTGAGAAATCTGTTTATAAAACGCAGGATGCTGCAATCGAAGGCATCAATCAAAAGGATGCCCTAATAGAGCAATTGCGTCAGCGATACGCTCTCACGACCGGAATAGACCCCATTACAGGTCAACCTGTCGGACAGGCTCAACAGCAACTAGTCGATGACTACACTCAGAATCCAAACAAATATCTAGATGACCTTTATGCTGCCGCAAAGCAAGGTGGCCCACAAGCCTATCTTCAAGTACAGCAGAAGTTAATCATGGATACTCTCAAGCCGTATGCTCCAACATTAAACACGTTGGCAGAGGTACAGGCTGTAGATAGTTTGGCTAAAGAGCTACCAGAAGCGGCTAAGTTTGTTGGTACGCCAGTCTACCAGAGAACCCTTGAGGCCAATGCCGACCTTGCATCTGCTATCGCTACAGCTAAATCGGATAATAGATTTCACTCTCGCCTGCCGGGTCTTTATAAGCTCGCTTATTTAGCAGGCCAAGGGATGCAACTGCCTGAATTACTGAAGGCTAATACCTCTCAGACTCAAACTCAGACCCAACAGGTTAGAACTACAGCACAGCAAACCACGCTTGCTCCGTCTACTGAAGCAGCCAAAAATCCATCATTTAAGAACATTGATGGAATTCGAGCTACTATCAAGGACCTAGAAGCGAGAGGGGCTAGACTAGATTTCTAACTGGGTCAAAATAGGACTTTAAATGCTTAACAGACTTCTCTCCCTCGTCGGGATTGTACTTGGCTTCGGTGATGATATCGTTACTGTAATCACCGGAAGTACGGGAACTCCTGGCCCTGCTGGTTCGCTTGCTAGCGACCAACAGACTTACTTTAGCGCAAAGCTGCTAGAAGTGGCGGTCTTGATGACCGTTCTCGACCAGTTTGGCGACAAAGACCCCATTCCCTCGAATTCAAGCAAGAGCATTCAGTTTAACCGCTTGGAGAAACTCAGTACTACGACTTCTCCTGTGCAGTTAGTTGAAGGTGTCATGCCGGATGCGACTGGTTTGGCTATGTCTCAGTTCACCGCAGTTGCGGAACAGTACGGCCTTGTGCTGCGCTTGTCTGACCTTGCGGAACTAACTTCCAAGCACGATGTTGTTGGTCGCGCTCTATATGTCCTAGGTTTGCACGCTGCTGAAACCTATGACATCCTAATCTTCAACGTTCTATCTGCCGCTACTTCTACCTATTTCCCCAACGGCAAGACCGCCACTACCATCACCGCCGCTGATAAACTCGGCTACGTTGATGCAACTGCAATCCATGCGAACTTGATGGATTCTGGTGCTCGTCCCTACGACGATGGTAACTATGTTTTCGTTGTGGCTCCACAGGTTCACGCTGTTCTCCAACAGGACCCTGACTGGAAGGCGTCTCACCAGTTGGCAAAGCCGGATAACATCTGGCGTGGAGAATTCGGGCAGCTAGCTGGATTCCGCTTCGTTAAGTCGAACGCTCCTGGATTTGCTCCTGTAACTTCTGCCACTTCTGGCCGTGCGAATAAGGCTTATTTCTCATTCGCTATTGGCCGCAACGCCTATCAGATTTCTGACCTTCAGAACCTCCGTGTGTACGCGGCTGCTCCTGGTGGACAGACTGATACTTTGCAACAGTCCCGTAAGCTTGGTTATAAGTTCGCTTTCAAGGCGATTATCACTAACCAATCGTGGATTTTTGGGGTTCAGTCTGCTGGACAAAACTCCGTCACGAACTAATAACAATTAACTGGATAGGGAGCCGTACTTAACCCGGCTCCCATTCCACAAATCCCACAAAGGATTAAAGGTTACTAATATGGCCGACAACGGCAAAGTAGAAGCACCAGTTAAGCCAGTACTAAATGAAACTCAACAGCGTATAGTTGACGCAAAAGATAAGTCTAATTGGGAATGGGTTGTTGTTCCAGAGCACGACCTATTTGGCAAGCCCCATAAAGGGGTAACCCATAACTTTGAACAGTATGGCCCAGGCCGTCACTTCCTTGACCCCGTTACCGCTGAACAAGTAAGAACTAATATCGCCAATGGCCTAGCAGGTGAAATGAGAGTCATGCAGTCTCAGACGCCTCCTGGCTATCTGGAAATTATGAAGAAGATGGGACGTACTCCGGCTAATAATCCTAATTTCTAAATGCCTTCCGATTTCAACATCGCAATCCAAGTAGTCTTAGCCAACGAGGGCGGCTATAGCTTCAACCCCGCCGACCCAGGTGGTGAGACTAACTTCGGTATATCAAAGCACGCTTATCCCGATTATGATATAAAAAACTTAACGAAAGACGAAGCCGCTGAGATATACCGCCATGACTACTGGCTATATGGCGACCTAAACTCCCAAGACATCGCCACCAAAATGCTCGATATGTCAGTAAACATGGGCATTCATAGAGCAGTAATATTAGTTCAAACAAGCCTAAACGACATTGGTGAACATTGCGTAGTTGATGGAATTTGGGGGCTAGCTACAGAATCCACCATTAATGGGTCAGATGCAAATGTCCTCTTACCAGAAATTAGAGCAAGTCAAAGCCACTACTACACGCAACTCGTTGCCCAAAAGCCAGAGTTGTATCCCTTCCTTAAAGGATGGCTGCGGAGAGTCCAGTCATGCTAACATTAACCAAACATCACGTAATTCTATATGTGGTTGCGATTATTCTAGCTCTAGTTGGGGTATACCTTATAGAAGCAAGGATAGCCGACCACGCTCAATCCCAAGCAGATGCTGCTAAAGCTCAAGCTCTAGTAATTGCAGACCAGAATCAAAAATTCCAACAGCAAGTTGCTCAGCAGGTTCAACAGTTAGTTCTACAGAATTCTCAACTTCAATTGGCGAATCAAGCTCTTAATACGCTACTTGCTAAGCAGCAACAAAAGGACTCGACTCTTCCTCCTAATCAATTAGCAGAACGAATGGTTACATTGGCTCCTGGTGGTTCAATTACAGTTACTGCAAATGGATATCTTGTTGACCAACCAGAAGCTGTTGCTCTTGCTCAAACTCTCGAAGCGGTTCCTGCTCTTAAAGAAGAGAACTCTAACCTTACAACTATAATTGCTAATAACTTGAAGAACCTTGACCTTGAGAAGCAGAGTCATATAAGTGATGTCAACAGCCTTAATACAATTATCGCTGCTGACAAAGTAGAATTAAAGGCAGTTAAAGCCCAATGCCGTAAGTCTAAACTAAAGTGGTTTGGTATTGGAGTAGTAGTGGGATTTATAGGCAGACATTTTGTAGGATTTTAATGTTCC
>Ga0307475_10002512_pt1 | contig 11048 bp, 6 predicted proteins | sample atmos_gasesECM1C_FD_203317 | JGI IMG/M metagenome (GOLD analysis project Ga0307475, IMG submission 203317) | Hardwood forest soil microbial communities from Morgan-Monroe State Forest, Indiana, United States - atmos_gasesECM1C_515 | ecosystem: Environmental > Terrestrial > Soil > Temperate...
CGATTGGGACGGTACCGCTCTAGGAAGTCGCCTCGTACCACGTGCGTGACGATCGAAAGCAGCTCATAGCTCGGCGGCAGATACGAGTTGAGCTCCTGCCTGCGGGCAGACGGAGGCACGAACGCGGAAATATCCGGCGGCAGCTCGGTGACGTTTTGACGCCCGTGTGCGAGCGCTTGCACGCCGACGTCCCACTCCGGGTCCGCGCGCGAGATCTTGTATCCGGCCTCGGCGACTGCACCAAGCTCGGTCCCCAGGTGGTGCAAGCGGCGGGTGTGGTCTTCCCGCGCGTGCAGGTCGAGCTGCACGTAGCCGAAGCGCTCGTCGTCCCGCAGGCCAAACTCGGCGCTGTACTGCGTGGCCGCGACACGCAGAAGGCTGGTGTCGTCGATGGGATCGTTTACTGCGACGCGCAGACTGCTTCCCCATCCCGCTCGGATTAGCCGCTGATCAAAAACAGTCGCCCGGGGCAGCGGCGTGTCCTTCTGAAAGTTCGCACCCGCTCCAATTTCCGACACTCCGCGTGGCGTCGTGAAACGCGCCACAGCGAAGGCATCGCCTTCCTGGACGCCATCCTGTAGAAGGAGCGAGCCGTCGCGTGTCGTCATTTGGCGTCCGAGCGCCGAGTAAATCAGGCGAACCGAGCCAACATCGTGCGCGGCGCCAACGTCAGGCCCGAAGACGTCCAAGGAGCCAATGGAGCCGTACGAGCCACCGGCCTGCGCATTCGGCGCGTGTCGCTGCCGAATTTCGGTGAGACTTCGGCGCCACGTGTCCCGTGCTTCAGTGGGGTTGCGGTCGAGCCCATCAATGATCGCGGCCGCAGCGGCTTCGTCCTTCTCGAGCGCGATGAGAGCCTCGATGCGATCATTCGGGTCGAGCCCCGCGGCATTGTCGAGCAGTTCCTTCATGGCGGTGTAGTCGTCGTCGGCCACGGCCAGCTGGAGGCGAAGCGCTCGCCACTTGGGCTGGTTCGCATGCTGTCCACGATCGCGCAGCAGGACATTGCGCGCGCAGTCGACTCGGTCGTCCGACAAGCACCAGTCGATGAGAAACGACGCGCTTTCCGCGTCCTTGCCGTCGCGTGCGCCCAGCATGGCGTCGAGCCAGCGTTCACTCACCTGCGCGCCCAGTAAGTTCCTGGTCGAGAGCAGGATCTGTTCGGTCAGCGACCTCTCCTCCGACGAAGGTTTGGCCTTGCGCAGCGCCCGGAGAGCCTCATTTCGAAGCCTGCCCACGGCGAGGCGCCGCATGCGCTCGGCGCGGGATCCGTCCCCCGTTCGCCGGAGTGCGTCCGCGAACTCGAGCAGCGTGAGATAGTCCGTGGGGTTGCGCGTTAGCTCGCCAACATAGAACTTGAGGGCCTCGGGCATGCGCCCAAGCTTGTCGAGAGCGACCGCGTACGCCGCCCAGGAGACGCCCTCATTGTCGACGCTGGTTCGCCATTGCTCAACGTACTGGGCAAGCGCGTCGGGATCCTCCCGATCGATGGCGTCCCAGAGGAGTGCGTTCTTGGCCGTAGTCGAGCCAGGGTTAAGGGCCACCGCAGCCCGAAACGACTCGCGCGCGCGCTGCGAGTCACCGAGGTGACTGTAGGCTTCGCCGCGAAGGGTCCAGTACCGCTCGCTCCGAGCAAAGAGCGCCGCGTTGCCGTCCCCCAGAGAGAGTGTGCGCTGCACGATGTTCCAATCGCCCTTGTCGCTCTGCAATTGCGCGGCATAAAGCAGCGACGACGGGTCTGCATTCGTGCGGAAATCATCCACACCGACCGCGATGGCTTCGTCAATCGCACCGGCCTCGTGAGCAAGCACCATGAGCCGCTCCGCCACCCCTCGGGGGTGCGCGTGAAGCGACCAGAGCTTGCGATAAGCGACCAGAGCTTCCGATGTATCTTCCATTTGCCAGGCAAGTGCACCGAGATCCTCCCAGAACTCGCGAACGTCATCCGACGCAGTCGGGCGTGCGGCCTTGAGAAGGCGAAAGGCGGCGTCTTGCATGCCGGTGCGAGACAGTACACGGGCGTAGGCGTCCACTTGCGTCGTGTTCATGCCGTAGATACCAATCCGGGCCTCGACTCGTCGCCATACACGGCTCGCTTGCTTCGCCCGGCCGGCGCGAGTCAGTAAACTTGCCAACTGCACAAGGGTGTCATCTTCGCCGGGGAAGCGACGCAAGCGCTCCTCCAATAGACGCGCCGCTCGATCCGGTTCGCCGATGGTCTCGAGCGCTTCCACCATTTCGTCCAGCTCCCCTTTCGTGGCTCCTGGTGACATTGCACGCGCCGACAGAAGGTTTGCAACGATCCGCTCGTCGTTGAGCATGCGCGCGAGTCGCAGGGCATTGTCGAACGCCGAGCTCGTCGAAAGCACGCCGCCTGGTTTGCGCGCGCCTGCGTGGTCCTCCGGGCGCACGTCGTCGGTTGGTTTTTCTGCGCGAGCGACCGCCGCAAGCAGAATGGAGAAAGCAATTGTGCACAGGACGAGCGAGCGCATGATCCTACGGAATCGCAAAGGGGACGGAGCCGCCAACGCCTCGACCGACCAACCAAAGCCAATCGCTCAGCGCCAAGGCGGGGCTACCGGCCCACTCGGCGACGCGCGCTTCCACCTCGCGCCAGCGCACGTCGGTCGGATGTTGCGCGACAAGGCGCGTCACAAGCGGGAGCGCCGCGCGAGGGTCGGCGGCGGCAAGCTCAAGGCGTACCTGCTTCCTGATGAGCTCTTCGTTGTCCGGGCTGAGCCGAATCAGCCGCCTTCCGAACTCTCGGGCAACGGTCACGCGATTGGCGTAGGCGGCCAGCGTGGCTGCGCGGTCCAGGATCACGGCGTCGTCGCCGTACTTCTTTACAAACGAGGCTGCGAGATCCGCTGCTTCCGCGACACGGGCATCTGCCTCGAGCGCATCCAGAGCCGACACGGCAAAGTCGCGCGCGCTTTGCGGGTCCGGCGCGAGTTCTTCAGCCTCCCGGAAACACTCTACCGCTCGTGCAATGTCGCCCGAAGCGCGCATCCAACGTCCCGCGGCGGCAAACAAGCGGGCCCGCTCGTCGCGCGGAGCGACACGCGCAGCATCGACGAGAAGCTCCGCACCGAGACGCGGATTCGGCAGCTCGAGAGCGATCGTCGCGAGCTCGCGTAGACGCGCCGCCGTTTGCGGAAATGCGCGGACAGTCAGGAGTTGCCGGCCGACCGCGTCGAACGCCTCGCGTCTCGCTGGTGTCCCCTCGGGAATCGATCGAGCGCGCGCCAGTAGGACGTCCAAGCGCAAACTCTCTGCTGGCCCAGAGCCGCGGGCACGATCCCCGTCGGCCCCAGCGGCAAGGAGTGCCGCATCGTATTGGCCGAGCGCCAAAAAGCGCCGCGCAAGCGCTAGACGCGTGTGCTCGTCGCGAGGGGTGGCGCGCGACAACACTCCAAGGTACGCAAGAGAATACGCATCGGCGCTCAAACCATCCGTGTCGTGCTGGTACTCGCGCGCGGTGGGCAGCACGGCTGCCAGCAGAGCGCCCAGGGCAAAGGCGACACCGACGAGCATTGGGCCACCTGCGAGCCGAACCTCCTCATCGGCAATCAAGGGTCGCCTCTCCGGTGTCTCGCGCTTCGAGTTGGAAACTGACAGTATTTCCCGCCGATGTGCCCCCTCGGATGCCGCGTGGCGTGGTGAGCGAACAGCGCCGCGCGTCAGCGATCCGGAAAACGAGAGGCTCGTTGCCGACGAGTCGAATCCTCGTCGTCGACCGAGACGTTTCCCAACGCAGGACGCGCCCGTTCGCATTGTCGAGGTACGGGGCAGCCGGCGGACCTTTGGACGGATACACGAGAACCGCACTGTCACGCGCGAGGTGCAGGTAGCGACCCTGCGGCCCATCGCGAGCTCCGGCGACACCCGTCGAGCGATTCAGGTCCGGCCATCCCCACGCACTGTCGACGCGCAGGGTGCGAAGTTCTCCGAGGTTGCCAATCTCCCAACCGTCGTCGTCCACGTGCCTGGCCAGCGTGACCTGCTGAAACGCCCGCACCTTGGCGGCGTACTCGCTGAGGTAGAGTCGTGTCGTCTCCTGCTCGAGAGCCCAGTCATAAACGCGCTTCAGAGCCGAAAGCGACGCCGTCTTCACGCCGGAATAGAAATGATAGTAGATGGTAATGATACTCAACCTCCGAGGCCGCTCGTTGAGCTCGAAGGTCTCGATCGCGTGCTCGTAGCCGTAGTAGGGACCGTGCCAGTCATTCGTGTATACATTCTCGTTCTCCACAGGAGCGAAGACCTGGTAAACGCCCTCGCCCTTGGGGATGCCCAATGCGGATCCACGCGTGAGGGACGGGAAATCCAGCGTGCGCGTCGACCCTCCGCCATTGACGTTCTGCACCCCCAACTGCTGTACAAAGGAGACGACCTCATTGCTCGGCGAGCAGTCCCCCGACCACAAGAGAACCTTCACCGTTTTCCCCGTCGGCGCCAATCGCGAATTCATGTAATCGATCGACCCCCGCAGATCCCGGTCGACGCTGAAGGTGTAGTTCGGAACCGGAAGCGTGGCAGGCGGGTTGGCCGTGCGCCCGGCTTCAGCCGCGGCCCAGTCGAACGGATGGCTGAACGTGTGACTGGCCAGCTCGACGTAAGGCAACTTGAAGATCTCGCGCGCTATCGCCTCGAGGCGGGGTGAATCGGAAGGATAAAGGCCCGCCGGGCCGACCTCACCCTCGACGACCGAGATCGTGTGCGGGATCGGATACCGCTTGAGGATGTCGTCGAGAATCACCTGCCCGGCGAATGGGCTCCCAGGGCGTTCGGCACGGCTGACGAAGGCATCCCCGTCGATGTGAACCGTTAGGATCCGTCGCCCTGATTCGGTGGTGACATCCGGAGCAGGGATCGACGGCAGCGCGAGCGCATCACGGATGAACTGGAATGGATTGATGATCCAGCGCCGCTCTTGCTCCAGATCGTCCGCCACGACGTAGGGGGTGAAGGCCGCGCCGCCCCAGGGCCCGATAACGAGCGCGTCCCAAGACGCCCCGTCGGCATCCTTGAGGCGTAGAAGCGATCGGACCTGGGCGCTGTTGGTCTGCACGGGCGGTAGCTCGCGGGAGTTCGCGCGCACGGGCGCCTCGAAGCCAAGATACGGCGACGTCGACGCGATCGTAACCGGCGTCTTGGTCTTGGACCGCGCCGCCGTGAGGCCTAGCCGCGCCAAGAACGCGCCATCGGCCTCGAAGCCTAGACCCTCGAGAAACGCGATGCGCACGCCGCCGTCGATCTGTCGCAGGATCCACCGCCGATACACTCCAATGTCGTCGACGCCGTCGGGAACCAGCGTCACGATTCCAGCATAGCGACTGGCAACGTCGTCACTTGGGAGCGGGCCCCGCACGTCGACGTAGTCGACGACGTAGCCCATCCATTCGAGAATAGGCGCCACCAGGACGCACGCGTCTTGTTGCCCGAGGTACCCCTCTTCGGGATGATCCTTGTACAAAAGGAGTACGCGTCGCGGGACGATTTCAACTCGTCCTACTCCGATGCTGTCGAGCGCCGGCGTAGTCACGTAAGGATCGAAACCGGCTTGCCAGATGCGAAGGGCTGTTTTCCGACGGAGCTCGTGGTCGTTTGCAGCCACGTAGTCGATTATCGTGACCGGGATATTCCAACGACTTCGCACTTCTCCGAGAGCGCGGAGAAGCTGCGTCGTCTCGGCAGGAGCAACCTCCCGATACGCCAGACCGTCCGAGTCCGCAGTGTGGAACAGCGACTCGGCGACGAGGGCACTCGGGCCCGTGGCAAGGAGAGGAAGCACGGCGAAGCCGCGATTCATGATTATCTTCATCTCCGGGTGCCGCTCGGAGATCGCGGCGATGATGGCGGCAATCCCCCGGGCGTGCAGGAGTCGTTGCGCCGGATCGCTGGTCACGCGCTCGTAGCTATCGAGTGCATCGAGAAACACGGCGCGAAATCCGCGCGTGTAAAGCGGCTCGACGACGCGCTCGAGTAGGAAACTCTTCCATTGCTCATTGCGAGTATCCACGATCTCGGTTGCCCAGGCCGGATTGGCCGCCAGAACGAGCGACCTCGGCACGTCCTTGCGCCATGGCCGCGTCGGATTGATCTCCCCTACACTGACGTAGGCCACCAACTGCGCGCGACTGCCGGTCGGCAACGTCGCAAGGTTGTCGGGTTCGACCACGACTCGATCGAAGTGAGCGAGTAGCTCGCTCGGCAAATGCGGACCGTAATAGAATGCGGTGGCCACGTGCTGGGTCTCGGCAGCAAGACCCTCGAACGAGCCGGCGACTATGGCAAGAGCTACTACCAACCCGAACAATGCGCTCCGCCCCAAGGGAAAGTGACTCCTTGTCGCAGTCACCGGAAACGAACAGGCCTCGTAGCGCATGGTCAGTGGTCGCTCTCGGTCTGGCGTGTCAGTGTGGTCAACCGCGCGCAACCCCGGCCGTTCGGGTCCCGATGCCGCTCGCTGCCCCGATCGCCGAGCAATCGTCGACCGAGGCGAACGGCGAGGTGCACTCGGCGCCGGTGCGCGGCCGAGGCCCCGGATTCCCGGCGGCGGGGCCCTGGGTATCGTTCTATGGGACGGCCCGGCAGATGGGAGATCTCTCTCGAGTAGCGCGCACCTTTCGCATCATTAATATCGACGCAGACCCAGCCAACGACCACCGCGGCAACTTCACGGATTCTCAAATCGAGATCCTCAAGAGCGGCGGGAGGAACCGTGTGATTAGTTACCTCAACCTCGGCTCGTGCGAACGCTTCAGGACGTACTGGATGGCGGCGCCCCCGGGCCTCGTCCCGTGCGCAGCGAACCGAGCCGCCTGGCTCGGGGCATACGAGGAGTATCCCGACGAAACGTGGATGGATCCAGGGAACGAATCGTATCAAAGGCTCATTCTCGAGCACGTTGCGCCGCGCATCGCGGCGCGCGGTGTCGACGGATTCTATCTGGACAATCTCGAGGTTGCTGAGCATTCGGACCCGAGCTCGCCCGCGCGGTGCTCGCCGCGATGCCAACAGGGGGCCCTCGACCTCGTGCGCAAGCTCCGAGAGCGCTTCGCAAATAAGCTCCTCGTTCTTCAAAATGCGACCAGCGACGTGACCCGTTTGGGCACTACGGGCGGCTTGCCGTTTCCCAACTTGCTCGATGGTGTGGTACACGAAGAGGTCTACAGTCCCTCTTTCGACGCAGCTGCCGAGCGAGAGATGGTCCTGTGGCAAGCCTTGGGGATCCGTTCCGTCAATGGGTCGCCGTTCTTCGTCGGTGTCGAGGATTATGTGGGCAGCTGCGCAAATAGCGCCGGGGCCAAAGCGGCCTATGCAAGGAGCTGGGAACACGGCTTCTCCCCGTACGCAAGCGACGCGAGCCGCTCACAGAAAGTCGTTTGCTACTGGTCATTCTGACGCTTTGGACCTCGCGCGCCGTCAGGGACACTGATCCGTGCAGGCGGCGTAGGCTATGCAGTCCGGGTTCACCTGACACGCGGTCTGCACAGGGGTCTCGCACTTGCCTCCCGGGTCCGTCGCCTGCGTCGTGCAGAGGTCGCACGGATCTCCCGGCTGCGACGAGCCCGCATCGTCATTCGAACTGCAGTCCGTGGTCGCGCATTGCGCTTGGCATACCGCGCTCGTGCCATTGGGGGGCCCGCAAATGCAATCGTCGATCGCGGTTTGGTTGACTGCTGAACCGGCGGGGTGATGGGCCTCGCAGCAGGTCCAGCATGCCTCGGAGGCGAGCGCGGCGCACGAGACATCCTGAGCCGCCACAGGCGAGGCGTCCTGCGCAGCGCCTGCGTCCGAAGGCGCGGGCAATTGCCCCGAACCAGATGCGTTGCCTCCGACCGAGCCTGAAGCATTCGTTCCTGCACCCCCCGGACTGGCGCTCGACCCCGATTCGGCCGAACCCGTCGCCGAATGCGTTGCTCCGCTCGCGGAGCCGCCGCCACCCGTCGAGCTGCCGAAATTGGGATTGTTGTGCGACGCAGGCTTGCTAGGCGATGAGCACGCGGCAAAAGACGCACAACACGCAATACCGACGCTTAGCCGACTCACGAAGAGGCGCATCGCTGGCTCCTTGGGGATGATCATCAAAAGGGAGACTGGCGAACGATGTCTGTGGCCACTTGGGCATTCGCGCCCGTTGCGGCCCCGCGGAGACGCGCTCTCGTCGCTGGTGTGGCCAGAGGAGCCGTTTGCACAGCCGCGAGCGCGTGCGCGCGGGCAATGACCGCGACGGGAGGCGCCTCCGGGCGTAGGTCGGGAGGCGGCCGCGGGGTGGGAACGGCGAGCGTCGCCATCGGCGCAGGCGGGCGCAGTGGCTGGCGCCCGTCCGAATTGCCGCGCAGGAAAAGGACCAGCCCCGCGCCCACTAGAGTGGCGGCTGTCACGCTCAAGAAAAGAACAGTGCTGCCGGCGGGAGAACGTCCCGGGAGCGAAGGTACTTGCAACGACATCGAGTCCATGGTTCGGAAAAAACATGAGCGGGTTGCATGCCAAGATCATCGCTCCGATATCGATGAACATTTCCTACGCAACTGGTCACTGGCGCCGCATTCTGCCGTTTCACTCGGCGAACCTGACCACGCGAGGGACCAGGCGTGGCCACTCGTCGTACCTACGGCAACGTCCTCGGTACAGCCCTTGCTTCTCACATTCGCCAATGGGCGAGAGTTCGCTAAATACATCGCTTGCAGCCGTCCGCACCCGGGCAAGAGGACTGCTCCTGTTCCTTGGGGTCAGTGCCTCGGTTTTGCTAGGCGGTGGGCTCGTCGTGGTTCTTCGCGAGGGCAACGTGCAAGCGCGAATCGCCCCAGCAGCGCCACTGGATGAGGAGCCCGAGCTTGCGATCCCGAACCCGGTCGCCGCACTGAACCCGGCAGCCGAGGCCCCTGCGGGCCGCACACGTGGCAAGCCAACGGTTCCAGCGATCGTCGGAGACTCGCCAACTGCGCCATCCCGCGCGTTATCCTCCGTTGCGCAAAAGCGCCCGGCGGTAGCGACCGCCCCTGAACGCGCCCCTGCGCCCGACATCGTCCGCACTTCCCCCTTTTGAGGGGGCGACTACCCCGTGCGGGTGCTTGCCACTCGCGAGGACCGACCGCAGTCCACCCGGACATTGCGAAGTTCCCCAGGACGCCAGACGGCCAGCGCCCCACGACTCCGCCTCGAATGCGAGGGCCGCGCCGATTGCAGCGCGCCGGCCAGAGTCAGCTCCAAGTGAGCGCAGATCGCTCGATCATCGCGCCTGCGGGATCTTTCTCGCGTGCCATGCCGTCGAGCAGCGCGTCGGCGGGCGTGCGACCCGACTCGACGAGCCTTCGCAATCGAGCCAAATGCACGCGTTCGTCCTTACCGCTCGCCGAGTCGGCGCGGCCGCGCCTCTGCAGGCCGCCTTCCGCGATGGCCAACAGCCGCTGGGCCACCTCCGCCAGCGGGCGGCCGCGGAACAGCGTTCGCAGCCCGTCCTTCCACACTCGCGATCGGAGCTCGGCCACTTCGTCGTGCGCCCATCCGTCCGCGAGCGCTCCGGCTTCGGTCAATGCGCGCTCGTCGTAGAGAATGCCCGTCCAGAGAGCAGGAAGCGCGCAGGCCATGTCGGTCGCCTGCATGTCCGCGCCGCGAAGCTCAATCGTCTTCTTGAGACGCACCTCGGGAAAGAGCGTATTAAGGTGCAGCTTCCAATCCTCCAGCGTCGGCGAATGACCGTCGAAGCCATCTTTCCAGAAGCTGCGGAAAGTTTGCCCCGTATTCGCGATGGCATGTCCATCGCGTTTGAACAGAAACATCGGGATGTCGAGAGCCCACTCCACGTAGTCGTCGAAGCGCGCCCCAACCTTCCACAGCGCCGGCAAGAGCCCGGTCCGATCCGGGTCCACATCGAGCCAAACGCGGCCGCGATAGGTCACTCCGCCGTGAGGCTTGCCCTCCTTCCACGGACTGTTGGCAAACATCGCCGTCGTCACCGGAGCAAATGCGAGTGCTACGTGCATCTTGCGCATGGCGTCCGCCTCGCTCGAGTAGTCGAGGTTCACTTGCACGGTGCACGTGCGAAGCATCATGTCGAGCGCGTGACCGCCCTTCGTCGGCAGGTACTCGCGCATGATGCCGTAGCGCTGCTTTGGGACCCACGTGAAGTCGCTCCGCGCTGCGAGCGGATGAAACCCTACACCTAGCCAGCGAATGCCCATCGCCCGAGAGAGCGGCCCAAGCTCGCGCATATGGCCACGAAGCTCGGAACAAACACCGTGGATCGTCTCGCTTTGCGCCCCGGACAACTCCAACTGGCCGCCCGGCTCGAGCGTGATGGAGGCGCCATTGCGCTCCAGCGCGACAACGGGGCCCCCCTCGTGCTCGCGCTCGGGCTCCCAGCCGTGCTTGACGGCAAGCTCCTCGAGCACGCGAACGACGCTTCGATCGCCTACGTACGGCAGCGGCTTGCGCACGTCCTCGAGGAGGCCAAATTTTTCCATTTCTGGACCGATCCGCCAGTCTTCGTGCGGCTTGCACGCCTCTACGAACGGGACGAGGAGATCGTCGCGTCGTCGGATCGGCTCGAGGTCGCGGGGCTCGGTCGTCGTCACGGCGGCGGCTCGCGTGGGCGTGTGTTTCACGTTGGATGCCGTGGTGCGCAGCGCGGTTGTCAGGGGAATACCCTAGCCGGCGTCGCGCGAGAAACGATATTTTCTCAGACCCCCACCGGCACGCGCTTTGCGTTCCTCGCGTTCGAGGCGGAGGCCGCAGTCCGTTTGCCGTCGAAGAGACGCACGCGGCGCACCAGCAAATCGAGCAGAAAGAGCACGATAGCGGACCCAACAAACCGAGGCCACAGATCCTCGTGATATCGGATTGCCTCTCCCGCCGGATCGAACAGACTGGCCGGGCTCGGATCGAGCGATCCGCCCGCCGCGGCAGCGGCATGCGCAAGTGTTGCCACGTCAGGGGCCAGCGCGAGGTATTCCCGCGGGTAGGCATTGGTGACGTGACCGAAGCTCTCGGCCACTGTGACCATTTTCGACCGACCGTCGTCGATAGGCCTCTCGAGCCCC
>Ga0307475_10002513_pt1 | contig 11047 bp, 8 predicted proteins | sample atmos_gasesECM1C_FD_203317 | JGI IMG/M metagenome (GOLD analysis project Ga0307475, IMG submission 203317) | Hardwood forest soil microbial communities from Morgan-Monroe State Forest, Indiana, United States - atmos_gasesECM1C_515 | ecosystem: Environmental > Terrestrial > Soil > Temperate...
GTCCACTATGAAGAAAGACGGCCAAGTTGTGATGACGATCACATCGGTGGTCGCCAAGGACGGAAAAACGCGGACTTCGACATTCAAGGGCAAGGACGCAAAGGGGCAGGACGTAAATAACATCGTCGTTTACAACAAGCAATAGAGTGACTTCCTAAATTATTGGCGATGTGATCGGGGGCTTCTCGCTGGCTCGTGGGCGAGCCTGTCTCGATCTTTGCCCGCCAGCGTGAAGTGCTGCCTGAAAGATCGTCCCAGTCGCTGCGGAACCACAGACAGTGTCTATATGCGGGAAAGTCCAATTCTACTGGTTTGCGCCACCTATGCGGAAGACTTTGCTGCTTCACCGCTCAGAGGTTTCTTGCTGCCTGACCAGGATTTGCATGCTCACGGGCGCACGGTAGAGTCCGGCGCTTGAGACGAAGCAGCTTTCTGTTTCGGTGCCTCGCACACATATTTTTTGATTGTTATTTGCGCAATCAAAAAGATAGTTTTTTGATCTCGCTTTTCCGGGTTGTCTTTGATGTATTGGAGAACCAAGTCGAGCGTGGTTCTGAGTGTTGCACTCTCGGGAACACAAATGCGCTGACCTGTGTCGGACCAGTTGAGGGCGAGCGTGCCAGCCACGCCAGCAACATAGGCGAGGCAAACGTCAGGCGGACGATCGTTATCATATTGGCAAACCGCCAGAAAGTCCTCGCCCCTGTTTAATATGTCCGAGGTTTTCTGAGCATTCGCTGCGCTTGGAATCGTCAGGGCCAAAACAGCGATGGTTAGAATTTTTAAGTAACGTGCCTTCATACTTGTGCCTCCGAGAATATATCGACGGGCGCGACCTTTGGAATGAGTTTGGGGCACACTTCTGCGGGGCTCAATGGAACGGGAGTGCGAGTGAATGAAACGGAAGTACTAGCTTGATCCAGTCCTCAACGCATCAGGTTTCTTCCTCCGCGAGGCAGCGATCGTTGAGTAGGTCGAGGTGACAGATGTCCCGAGGCAGATCGCTCCTACGCGCACTTATCAAAGAATCCCCCCAGCCGACGGTGCACGTTCAATTGCCTTCGAGGAGCACCAGGTGCAGGCTTTTCACTTGTGAAGAATTGCTGCCGGACGGACGGATGTAGCTGCGGGCGTGGAAGAAGCCGAACCATTCAGGGACAAGCATACGGGGCAGCCAAGTAAGAGCGCGCGGCGGCGTGGTATTTGGCGGAAGAGCGACTTCAAAACGCTTCCCACCTGCTTGCACTCAGCGCAGCGAAGGTGTCCCGCCGCGGCGGGCGAATTCTGGGGCCCCGGAGTCTAACGTGTGCACTCCGGCAGGTCGGCACAGTGAGTGTCAAGTGGAGGCGACAGACCTTTTTCGGTCCTCAACATCCTTGCAGCTCCCGAAGCCGGGAATGCGCGACCATTTTCATGGCTCGGAATCTGGTCTGTAGTATCCTCGAACGCCACTCAAGAAATTGAGCGGGCGGCAACAGGCGCTGCGATGCTCCCGTGCGGACACAGTCGATGAACCGATATTTGAGAAGAGTCCTGCTCGGAGTTTTTGCCGGCAGCGTGGCCAGCGCTGCGCTCATTTACACCGTCCCTTCCCCTCTGGCGGGAGCGCTGGTGGCGATTTTTGTGGGCGCGGCCTATTCGGCAAGCATTTCTCACACACGCGGCGCGTATGTGGACAACATGATGACCGCCGCGGCATTGGGCGTGCCGCTCTGGGCTTTAGTCAGCGTCGTTGCGATGCCGCTGCTTGCCAGCAGGGCTCCGGATTGGAGTGCGGAGCAGATGCGGACTCACTTCCCGGCACTTGTTGGGTGGGTTGTTTATGGGGCGCTCCTTGGTTTGCTGACGCAAGCACTCAAGGATCTCGCTGACAGGATCTTCGGGCCTGAACGGCCACGCGCGACTAATCTGCCGCAAGAAGTGAAGCGCATTGTTATCCTCGGCGGAGGATTTGCCGGCATGAAGACCGCCGAAAGCTTGGAGCACCAGTTCTTGCATGACCGCTCCGTAAACATCACTCTCGTCAGCGAAACGAACGCCCTCCTGTTTACACCGATGCTGGCGGAAGTCGCAGGCAGCAGCTTGGAGCCGAGCCATATCAGCACTCCGCTGCGTTCCAGTCTCCCGCGCACCAACTTTGTTCGCGCAACGGTTGAAAACATCGACCTTGAAAAGCGGATCGTGAAATTGGCAGCCGATGCTTCCCGCAATGAAGGCGGGCCGCGCGAAATTCCTTACGATCAACTCGTCCTCGCGTTGGGCGCGGTCTCGAATTATCTGGGCATGGCGAACGTCGAGAAATATGCGCTCGACTTCAAGAGCCTCCTCGATGCCATTCGAGTCCGCAATCGCGTGATCGAAATGTTCGAGCGCGCGGACAGCGAGTCGCACCCCGAGATGCGGCGCCGGCTGCTGACATTTGTGATCGCCGGTGGAGGCTTCGCCGGCGTGGAGCTGGCTGGAGCGCTGAACGACTTCGGCCGCGGCATTCTGGCCGACTATCCGAACCTCCGGCCCGAGGACTTGAACGTCATTCTGGTGCACTCCAGAGATCACATTCTTCCCGAGCTGAGTGAATCCCTGGGGCGGTACGCGCAGGAAAAAATGGCCGCCCGAGGCGTCGTCTTCCGCCTCAACGCCCGTCTGACCGACTTCCGACCCGGTGTCGTCAAGCTGAATGACGGCGAAATCCCGGCTGAAACACTGGTCTGGACAGCCGGCACTGCTCCGAATCCGCTGCTGCGCACGCTCCCAGTTGAACGGGACAAGCGTGGCGCCGTGATCGTCGAGAGCACTCTGGCGATCAAGGATCATCCGGGCGTCTGGGCCCTCGGTGATTGCGCGGCCGTGGTGGATGGTGTGACCGCCAAGCCCTGCCCGCCGACAGCGCAATTTGCGCTTCGCGAAGCCCCGGTTCTCGCGAAAAATATTCGCGCTTCTTTTGAAGGGCGGCCATTGCGGCCTTTCCATTTCGATTCTCTTGGCGCCCTGTGCGTCGTCGGGCACCAGACTGCATGCGCCGAATTGTCGGTTCCCTTCGCCAGGACGAAGTCCATGCGCTTCTCCGGCTTGCTGGCATGGGCCATGTGGCGAGGAATCTATCTCTCAAAGCTGCCCGGGCTGGAACGTAAGATTCGCGTCCTGATGGATTGGACGGTCGAGCTTTTCTTTCCGCGCGACATCGTTCAGACCATCGATCTGAAATAGGATCCGCGCGATGAACCAAGGTTCGAAGTCAATCGCACCCGAGCCCTTCATAGCGACGGCGACATCCGCCACATGGATGGACTCCCTGCTGGGGCTTCTCACGGGCTTAGCAGGCGGATTACTCTGCAAGGCCGCTCTCGGCTCGTGGACTCCGCACAATCTGGTCCTTGCATCCTTGTTCGGGCTGATCTTCGGATTGTTTTTCTCAAAAAGAGCTACGAGCCCCGGGGCTGGTCTGATCTGGGGACTTGGGTGTGCATTTTTCCTATGGATCGCGCTTCCTGCAGGTCTGCAACATTTGCTTTCCGGTCATGGCCACTCCGAGAGCATGTTCGGAGACGCGCAGGAACATTTTCCGGATTTGGTGGCCTACCTCGTGTGTCTTGGAATGCCGGTGGGGCTTGTTTTAGGCATCCGCGGCGCACTCCGCGAGAAAGCAAAACAGCCAGCGTTCAGTTGGGGACGGGCCATCATTGTCGGAGGCTTTTCAGGTCTGCTCGGCGGAATTATATTCGGGCGTTGGATGTCCGCAGGAGATTTCTTCCCCCTTCTTGCCGGCTTGGGCGTGATTCATTCACACAACGCGACGGTTACCTTGCATTTCGGCATCGCCATTTTGATCGGCGCAACGTTCGGAGTGCTCTTCCAGCGGGACGTTCGCGGATACGGCTCGTCGATGGGCTGGGGCCTGGGCTACGGTATTTTCTGGTGGTTCTTTGGCCCGCTCACGATGTTGCCGTTGGTCACGAGCGCAGGTCTCGATTGGTCTGCGGACCAGGGCACCGCACTGTTCGGCTCCCTGGTCGGCCACATACTTTACGGGCTGATCGTCGGTGTGGCCTACGCCACAGTGGATCGGCTCTGGGTGCGATTGTTTATCCAATCGGATCCACTGAACCGTGAACCCGAAGGCCCCGGGCTGCGTCTCTTTCGGTCTCTGCGCTGGGGGGCGTTCGCGGGCTTGGTGGGAGGACTCGTGGCGAGCCCAATCCTGTTTGCCACCGGTGTTCTTTCCACAGTGGTAGGGCTCGACACGCACCTTTCCGGCTTTAACGGCTTCTTGGTGAACATGCTGGTGAGCGCGCTGATCGGAATGTCCTACGGCCTGCTGTTTCGACACGAAGCTTCGAGTTTGGGGCTCGGGGTCATGTGGGGATGGCTCTTCGGACTCATCTGGTGGTACATCGGGCCGATGACGCTTCTGCCGCTTCTTCTAACCGGCGAGTGCGACTGGAGAGCCAGCGCCGCTTCGGCGCTGCTGCCGTCTCTGACTGGGCATTTGCTTTTTGGCGCGACCACGGCTCTCATCTTTCTCCTGCTCGAACGTGGCTACACACGATCTCTCTTTTTGGATCCTCGCGCCGCCGCTCGTGAACTCCGCCGGATTCGCCCTGTGGGAACGCCCGCGCCCGCCTTGTGGCTCTTTGCGCTTGGCCTCGGAGTTTTACTGCCTATTCTTTTGGGTTGATGCCCGCGGCGACGGGGGTATCGGAGTGTCGTCGAGGGTATTCTTCCTAGAAAAATCCTTCGACGCGGGGGACAACTATCGGGGAATCTATAAAGACTTCAAGAACTCGATGATGGCTCCTTGATCTCCCTTTTTCAGTTTTTCAAATTGCTGGGTTACGTGGCTTGCCTCGCCGCGGTGCCGCAGGATGGCGTCGCGAAGCGTCAGGGATGCACCATCATGCATTAATCGCGGGCGCAAGCGAACTCCCCACAAAGGGGCGGTGCGTATTTTGTTCCGAGTGCTCTCGAAATCCTGTTTCGAAAGATATCCCGACATCATTTGAAAGACTTTGTTCCCGTAGTGCTCGCGGGTGGCCTGCAAGATTCCGTCGCCTGTGCCGACGTCATGCATCAAGAAATCCCCATAGGGATGAAATGAGATTGAGCCGAGCGCGGCTGGAATCGTAAAGGTTCCGCCGTTGATCTTTGTTCCAGCGGGAGCAGTGATCAATGTCTCGACGTGGCAAGACGCACAACCGATTTTTCCGAACAGGCCTGCTCCCTCCTTTGCAGGCGCGCTGCTTGCGAGCTGGGCATCACGCGCAGGCGCCTTGGCGGCTCGCACAAACCGGGCGAAGCGGTCTATGTCGGAGAGCCCGTCTGGTCCTGGCTTGTCATTCGGCTCCGAAACTGTATTGCAAAGCTGGGTTACCTCATCGGGTTGAAGGCGGCTCGTGATGCCCATCTCATTGAGGTAAGCGTCGGCGGCAAACGATAGCAGGCTGGCGTGCTGGTCTTTCCAACCGAACCTGCCAACGTTCATCTGTCCCGGCGCTTCGACGATAGGAACCTGGAGGATCTGTCCGCAGATTTTCCGATGGGAAGATTTGCATTGTTGAGCCGCGAGGTCGATGAGGGTTTGATCGGCGAGCGCCTCGACGAAGCCGTCGCCCAACAGATTCAGAGAAAGGCGAAACGTCCGGATTGTCTCTTTCTGCGGAACTCGCTCCTGGATCTCCGTAGTAGGAAAAGCAGCGTTAGGACAAATCGCCCGATCATTCACTAGAGACCGGCCACTGATCACTTCGGCTCCGTGAGCGATGGGGATGTCCGGATTGCGGAAATGTCCGTCTGGCCCCTGATGGCCGACGCGCAATTCGGTGACTTGAGAAGCAGCGCCCGAAACCGGACTCTGGTGGCATTCGCGGCAGGACTGCGCGTTATAGAGCGGGCCGAGGCCGTCGCTGAGCTGCTCGACTTCCTCGAATTTGGTTTGATCGGCCTGATGAGTCGCATCGTCGGCGACGCCGTTGCTTTTGTTGTCAAAACCGGTGGGTGCTTCCGTTGAGCTAGGGACAGAAGTAGTAAAGATAAGCCCCAGAACGGCCAAAGGGATCAAGAGTCGCATGGTCTATTCCTCCTTCTCCAGGATGGCCTCGCGACAGGAGTTCTTGCAGCGAGGAGCAGTCTCCGTTGAGTCAAGAATGGCGCAGATTATTTTCACCGTGCGACGCGTGAGCGTCTGCGGGAACTGAGGGATGGGTTCTCAGTGGTGAATACTAACTCTGCGGTTGCTAGTCGAAGATGAAAAATCCAAATGCGATGCCTAAAGCGTGACGTCCTTTGGAAGAGACGGTGATTTCGGAGCCGGAGAGGGACTCCCATCGCGAACCGAGAAGTCCATTGCCACGGGCGGGGAACGGGTGTAGGCTTTTTGTTTATGAAGAAGTGCTGCCAGATGTGCGGATGCTGCTGCGGCTGTTGCTGCTGCATGTGTAATTGCGCATCCTCTGGCAGGGGGAAGCTGGGAAGCTAGAACGGAATCCAGCCCAGGAGTTGAGGAACCCACCGCCAGAGAGAAGTTGGCCGGTGGGTTTTTTGTTTTGGGGGCTTCTGAGGGGAATGAAAATACGACTACAGGAGAGGTGAAATGGCTGATTACAAGCATCCCGAAGTGCTGGTTACGACGCAGTGGGTGGCGGAACATCAGAACGATCCGAAAGTGCGGCTGATCGAAGTGGATGTGGACACCACGGCCTACGATCAGGGACACATTGCCGGGGCGGTTGGCTGGAACTGGCAAACAGAGCTGCAGGACAATATCCGGCGCGACTTGATTGACAAGGCCACGCTCGAAAAGCTGCTCGGGCAGGCCGGCGTTTCGACCGACACGACCGTGATCGTCTACGGCGACAACAACAACTGGTTCGCGGCCTACGCGCTGTGGCAACTGAAATATTACGGACACAAGGACGTCCGCCTGATGAATGGCGGGCGCAAGAAGTGGCTGGAAGAGAAGCGGCCGCTGACGACGGATGCGACGAAGGTGGCTGTCGCGACGTACCGCGCGGCGGGGCCGGATGAGTCCATTCGCGCGCGGAAGGAAGATATTTCCGCGTTCCTCGACAAGAAAAAGGCGGCGCAATTGGTGGACGTCAGGTCGGTGGATGAATTCACCGGGAAAATCATCGCGCCACCCGGGATGACGGAAACCGCTCAGCGCGCGGGGCACATTCCGGGCGCGGCGAATATTCCGTGGGCGCAGGCGGCGAATGAGGACGGCACGTTCAAATCGTTGGAAGCGCTGCAGCAGCTCTATGGGACGAAGGGTATCAACGGCGCGAGCGAAGTGATCGCCTATTGCCGCATCGGCGAACGCAGCTCGCACACGTGGTTCGTGCTGAAGTATCTGCTCGGCTACAACAACGTGAAGAATTACGACGGGTCGTGGACCGAGTGGGGGAATTTGGTGGGCGCGCCGATCGAGAAGGAGGCGGCGGCTGCGGCGAGGTAGGGCCGAGGGCTATGGGAACCCCAGATGGACACAGGTAAGCACTGATAACCACCGATCAAGAAGAAGGCAAAACCACACTATGGAAGCGCGTTGGGGGCGACGCCGTTGTGGCGGGCTTGGTCTTGGAGCGCACTGATTTGGGTGAGGGTGTCTTCACGCTTTTTCTTGAGGTCCGCCAATTCGGTGGCCCAGTCGTTTGCCTTTACACCGGTTGGTCGCGTTGAACTTTTTGCGTCGCCGGTGGGCTTGCCATCGAGAGCGGCTTGAAGCTCGGCAATCTGTTTGTCGAGCGGGGGAATCCTGGCTTGTAGTTTGGCGATCTGGTCTTGATACCACCTTGGGTCGTAGTTCTTCGACGTGGCGCGAGGCTTTGCTCCCGGCGTGGCGGAATTGACGTTGGAGTTCCCGACAGTCGAAACGCCCGCATGCGGGTTGAGTGAGTTCATTTCATCGTTGGTCCACACTTTTTTCGGCATGGGCTGCGGCGCGGGAGGATTTGTAGCTGAGTTCTGCGCGGTGGTCTGCACCGGCGCAGGCGCTTGGCTTGACTGAGCCGATTGAGCAACTTGGGTTTGCGCGTGCGCGGTGGCGGCGCCGGCGGCTGCGAAAAAGAAAGCAGGGACAATGAGAAGGACCCGTCGGTTCATGCCGCCTCCTTCAAGGGTGTGCGCTACAAGATTAAACCCGTTGTCCCCTTGAAAATTACGGATCCCCCGGAAGGGGTTTCCCATTAGCCAACTCGTCTTGGGCGACCAGGAGAGCTTGTTTGGGCGGGCCGAGGCGGCGATAGTGAGCGGCCTCGATGAACTGGTGCTGTTCAAATGTGAAGAGAAATTTTCGCGCGGTGTAGTCGTATTGGTAGCGCGCGGGCATCCAGACGCCCGGCGCAGCTTCGGTCTGCTCGAAGAAAAACACGCCGCCGTGATAGAGCTTGCCGAGAATGCCGCCGCCGAAGGAAACATCACGCACGACGTGAGCCTCACCGCGCAGGATCTGCAGGGCGTTGTGATCGATCCAGATTTTGGACGTGAAGTGAGTGAGGGCCTCCTGCAAAGTAGTATGCGGGCGAAATGCCGGATTGGGGTCGAGTTGGAGCAGGTCGCAATCGTGGCCGTACAAATTTTCCCGTCCCAGCCACTTGAGGGTGTAGGCCTCGCGCGTGGCTTCAACCAGTTCCATGCGGTCGCGTTTCTTTTTTTCCGCTTTTGCGTAGGCCGCTTTGATTTTCGAGTCTTTGGGATTCAACGCCAGTTGCAGCAGGTCCCGCCAGGCCAGCATTTGCTTGCGGTACTCCGCGGGGTCCGTGGGCTTGCCGTTGTCGTGCAGCAGAATTTTCAGGGTTCCCGGACCGGTGGGGACAACCCGATAGGTCTTGTCTTCGAGGATGCGATGGTTGCTGCCGCCCGTGCGGTCCACGTGGCGCTCGATCCGTTCGAATTCCTCAAGCGCGACGTCGTTGGCATGCTGATTGGCAATCACTTTGGCGGCGCGGGCGCGAAGTTCGGAATCCGAGGGAGGCTGCTCGGTCGACTGCGATGTGCCGCGCGGACTGACCGGGAGGGCGGGCGAAAAATCCCGCGCCGAGGCGACCGCCAGACCCGCCAGAGCCAGCGTGGCAACAAGTGTCGAGATGGCCGTACGTGCGCGCATCGCAGAGTGTCCCCGGCTGGGACTCTGGGGAACCATGAGTAGTTACGGGACTATTGTAACTGTCTTTTTGCCCGGAGGGGAGCCGGCCAGGCAGGTGGGCTGAACCACCGTCAACCGCACAATTCCGTATAATTAGATTGAACAGTTCGGGCCCTTCACTCGTCTATATGGATGCAATGAAAAAAGCCGCGCGCATGTGGTCGGAAGCACGAGAGACATCCGTCGCCCTGCGGGAAACATTCCGGATTGCGCTCGATACGCTGCGGGCGCACAAATTGCGCACGTTCCTGACGCTGCTGGGAGTGATCCTGGCGGTGACGACGCTGGTGGCGGTGATGTCGGTGCTCAACGGGCTGAACGTATATGTGGCAGACAAGGTGGCAAATCTGGGCGCGAACGCGTTCGTAATTGACCGCATCGGGATCATCACCAACTTCGATGAATGGGTGAAAGCGCGGAAGCGGCCGCCGCTCGACATGTCGGATTACGAAGCGCTGCGCGACGGGATGAAACTCGCGCAAGCGGTCGCCGGCGAGCAGGACACCACGGCGGACGTGCGCTACGGGAACGACTTGAGCGAGGACGTCATCGTCATCGGCGTGACGCCGGCATATCCGGAAATTCGAGAAATCGAAGTGTCGCAAGGGCGCTTGTTCACGCAGGCCGATGAAGACCACCGCTCCGGCGTGTGCATCATCGGCGCCGATGTGGCCATTAAATTTTTTCCTGGTATTGACCCGCTGGGGAAAGATATTCGCGCCGGGCAAGGGCAGTATCAGATCATCGGGGTGGCCAAAGCGAAAGGGACGGTGTTCGGGGTATCCCAGGACAATTTCGTGATGGTGCCGCTGGGGACGTATCGCAAGGTATGGCTGAAGCCGCTCGATTCCGTAGCCATGTTCATCCAGGCGCAAGGCCCGGAATGGATGCCGGCGGCGATGGATGAAGCGCGCGTGATTTTACGATCGCGCCGGCACGTGCGGTATCAGGACGACGACAATTTTGCAGTCATCGCGCCCACATCCATCACCGGCCTGTGGAACCGGATCACGGGCAACGCATTTGGAATCGCCATCTGGGTGACGTCGGTGTTTCTGGTGGTAGGCGGAATCGTGATCATGAACATCATGCTGGCGAGCGTGACGGAAAGGACGCGCGAAATCGGGCTGCGAAAATCTCTGGGGGCGCGGCGGCGCCACATCGTGATGCAATTTCTGGTGGAGTCGTCGCTGCTCGCCGCGTCCGGCGGAGCTGTGGGAGTAGCGTTGGCGCTGGTGCTGGCACAAATTGTGCGCGCGGTGACGCCGATTCCGATATCAACTCCGATATTTGCGATTTCGATCGCGCTGGTGCTTTCGACAGCCGTTGGGCTTTTCTTCGGCATTTATCCGGCGATGAGAGCGGCGCGCCTCGACCCCATTGAAGCGCTGCGAGCGGAGAATTAAGTGTTCGCGCTACGGCAGGACTACCGCGAAAATCTTCAACTGGCGTTCGATACTATTCGCGCGCACAAGCTGCGCAGTTTCCTGGCCGTGCTGGGCGTCATGATTGGAGTCGCCCTGATTATCCTGGTGGTCGGCCTGGTGCAGGGATTCCGCGAGACGATCCAGGATGAAATCACTGCCGAAGGTCTCGACACCGCCTGGGTGGCGCGCTTCGCGCAGGGGCCGCATGCCGGCCGGCGGCCGAAAGAGGAACGCGAGCGCAAGCCGCTGGTCCGCGAGGACGGCATCGCCGTGATGCAATCCTGTCCGGCGGTGAAGCAGGCGGCAGTTTCCATTTTTGAGTGGACCCAGCCGCACAGCGTGAAGTATCAGAGGTATCAGGTGCAGGGCGGCGAATTTCGCGGCACGTTTCCAGCCTACCTGGAAGTGTATTCGAACGCCAATTTGAAAGCGGGGCGCTTCTTCAGCGATTCGGAAAACGAGCACCGTGAAAATCTGGTGG
>Ga0307475_10002515_pt1 | contig 11045 bp, 6 predicted proteins | sample atmos_gasesECM1C_FD_203317 | JGI IMG/M metagenome (GOLD analysis project Ga0307475, IMG submission 203317) | Hardwood forest soil microbial communities from Morgan-Monroe State Forest, Indiana, United States - atmos_gasesECM1C_515 | ecosystem: Environmental > Terrestrial > Soil > Temperate...
GCAATACAGATCGCTCTTGGGATTCTTCAGTGACACCTCATCCACAGACCGCAAGTCCGCGCGATCGTAGGTCAGCAGAACCTGAATATTCTTGTCCAGGACGGCTTTAGCGACAGCCTCGCCGATTTTGCGAAGATCGCGGCCGGGGTTGCTTCTGTGTGTGGCGCCGGATTTCTGTTGGGCCTGCGCGGCGGTGGCCGGAAGCGACTGGTGAGCCGTAATCATGGTTGCAGCGGCCGCCACGTTGAGGCAAGAAAAAGCTCTAACACAGAGGGCTCGGAGAAATGGCACAGAGATCACAGAGAAACGCGGCCTGCGGAGGAAGATGCTCGGGACCGGTCGGCCGAACGTCATGAATGGCCCTTTCGCAGTCTGGAACGCTGGCGGGCGGCTTCGTAGAAGAGGACCGCGGCAGCCGCGGCGGCGTTGAGCGATTCGACGCCGCTCGACATGGGAATGCGAATGCGCGCATCAGCACTGCGTTCGACCTCTTCAGGCAAGCCCGCGCCTTCGTTGCCGACAAGCAACGCGACCGGTTCGCACCAATCGACTTCCCAGGGCGCGAGCAACGGCTTATCGGCATCGGCGGATTCGTGAACGCAGGACGCGAGCGTGCGCACGTTGGCGACGCGCAGCTGCGCGAGCAAAATCGGCAGCGACATGCCGCCAAGAATTGGGAGATGCAATGCCGCGCCGGCCGAGGCGCGCAGCGCCTTTGGCGAAAACGGGCTAGCCGCGCCGCTTTGGCCGGAAGCGGCGGTGACTGCGCCAGTGGCCCCGAGGGCGGACGCGGTGCGAAGAATGGTGCCGACGTTCCCGGGATCTTGCACTCCGGCAAGCACCACCAGCAACGGCGAGCACACGCCTTCGGCTACGCGCAGAAGATCGTCGAAGCTGGCGGCGCGCGGCTTGACCAGCGCGGCGACTCCTTGCGGATGCTCGGTGTCCGCAACGCCCTCGAAGAGGCGATCGGTGGTGCGCAAAACGGGAATGGCGATTTCCGGCCGATCGATCAGCGGAGCCAGGCGTTCGCGATGGCGCTCGCCCGTTTCGCTGAAGAGCACCGCTGCAATCGGGCAGGTGGAGCGCAGAGCCTCTTCGACCAGGCGAACGCCTTCCACGCCGACGAAGCCAGATTCGGTGGGCAATCCACCGCGGAGCGCGAGGCGAAATTCCTTGAGCCAGCGGTTGTCGCGACTGGTGATCGCGGCCGGAGCAGCGGACGTTCGCGCGGCGCGGGCAGCCTTGCTCGGGGTCGCCATAGCAGAGGCAGCGTAGCAAATTTCCCGGCGAACAGGCTAATTTAGGCGGCAAGAACACCGGCAGGGCTGAAGCCAGCTTGCGAATGCCGGCGCAGCATGTACATTGCTGCAGCGCAAGTGTTTATTGCGTGGCCTTGCGGGGGTGTGGTAGCGTCCTGCGGAGTGGCGGCGCGCTTGGCGCGCATGGAATCGCTCTCCGGCTTCACTTGAGGCCACACATTGCCTGCAGAATTGTTGCGCGTAAATGCGCAATCTCCACAAGGCGAGGTGCTGCGTTATGCGGCGCATTTTCTGACGCGCGGCTGCGTGGTGGCAATTCCTACCGATACGTTTTACGGGCTCGCGGCGGATCCCTTTAATTTAGCGGCGGTTGACGAAATTTACCGGGTGAAAGGGCGGCCGGAGACGCGGGCGCTGCCGATCCTGGTGAATTGCCTGGAGCAGGCGCTGATGTTGCTGCGCGACCGCGAGGAAGAAACCACCGGAGATGCCATCCCGCCGCGGAGATTTACACGGCTGGCGGAAGCGTTCTGGCCCGGCGCCTTGACCCTGGTGATGGATGCGTCGAACCGCGTTCCGCTGAAAGTTACGGCCAACACCGGCAAGGTGGCACTGCGGTGGCCGAAAAGCACGGTGGTGGACCAATTGATTGACGAGTTTGAAGGGCCGATTACCGGGACAAGCGCCAATATCTCGGGGTTCCCCTCGTGCTCGAGCGCGGAGCAGGTGATCAAGCAGTTGGGGAACCGGTTGCCGCTGGTGCTGGACGGCGGCGACTCCGGGGCGTCACTGCCGTCCACGATCGTTGAGCTGCGCGGCGACGACTGGAGGGTCTTGCGTGAAGGGACAATTCCGGTCGCTGAGATCGAGAAGGCGCTGCAGTAGGTACCCCCCTCCCCCCTACTTTTGTAACTGCGGATTCTAAACGGGTTACAGGTGCGCTTCACGTAAGTGTAGATTCTACAGGACTTAGTGAACTGAACTCTGCAAGCAGCTAGGAGCAAAGGACTTTTGCCAGGACAGCCAAGATTGGCTGTCCCACAAAACAAAAATGCCTCCATGCGGAGGCATCGGGACGCACTTTCTTACAGTTGCGAGTATACCACTTCTTACTGCGTTGTCAAGCAGTTTATATGTTGAGCGGAATCAGTGGGTTACAGCCACGACGCAAAGAAATGAGGAAGTAAGCAAAAGGCGCGGAAAAAGATAACGCCGAGGCGCAGAGAACGCCGAGGTTCGCGGCGACAAAGGCGAAGAAAAGGATTTAACGCAGAGGGCACGGAGAGCAGAGCACAGAGGGCACAGAGAAGATAGATAGGTATATGGCTATTGCGGAGGGGCGTAGGAGATTTTACCAAGGATGGCGGGGCGGCGTGCGCCTGTGGCGGAGGGTAGATTGGAGGGTCGGCCGTGGAAGGTTTCGTATGCCAGGATTGCGAAAGCAAAAGCTTCCTTGGCGTCTTCGGGGACGCCTAGATTGGATGAAGGGAGGACGTCCATTGCCGTGCTCGGCTTGTTCGACGCTACCCTTGCGGGCTGGGACGCGCTAAAGCGCGCCCCTACAACTTCGTTGCCGAGGGTTGCGGCTAGTTGGGCGAGGATTAGCGGATTCCTGGCGCCGCCGCCGGAGACGATTAGTTGATCGATTTTCGTCTTGGGCAGGACGAAGCGGTTTAGGGCGTCGACTATCGAGAGCGCGGTGAAGATGGTCGCGGCGCGGATCAGGTCGTTGGGCTTGGCTTTGTGGCGGCGGCGTAGACGCAGGAATTTTTCGAGATAGGCGCGGCCGTAGTATTCGCGGCCGGTGGATTTTGGCGGCGCGAGTTTCAGGTATGGATCGCGCATTAGTTCGTCGAGCAGCGCGGGGATGGCGCGGCCTTGCCGGGCGAGGCGCGCGTCTTTGTCGTAACGCTGGCGGTTGTGCGTGAAATGCGCGACCAAGGCGTCGATGAGCATGTTGGCGGGGCCGGTGTCGAAGGCGAAGACTTGCGATGGCTTTGCGTTCGCGGGGATTACGGTGATGTTGGCTATGCCGCCGAGATTTAGGGAGACACGGCCGAGTTTTTCGTGGCGGTAGAAGAGGTAGTCGGCGTAGGGGACTAGCGGGGCGCCTTGGCCGCCTTGGGCGATGTCGGCGGGGCGGAAGTCGGCGACGGTGGTGATGCCGGTGCGCGCGGCGATTATGGCGGGCTCGCCGATTTGCAGGGTGGAGGCGGTGGGGTGGCCGAGATAAGGGATGGGCCGGCCTTGGTGGAAGATGGTTTGGCCGTGCGAGCCGATTAGGGTGATTTTCTTCGGCGCGATGCGGAAACGGCGGCAGGCCACAAGCGCGGCTTCGGCGAAAGCTTCTCCCAGACGGAAATTGAGGTGGCTGAGGTCGCCTGCGGAAATGGGTTGTTGCTCGGCTGCGCGAAGGATTTCTTTTCTCAGTTGCGGCGGGAAATTGATGGCGGTGTGATTCAGGAGCGCGGAGTTCAGGCGCGGCGGTGCGCCGGAGATGCTCGCCAGGGCGACGTCGATGGCGTCGGCAGAGGTGCCGGACATTAGGCCGAGAACGAGGGAAGATTTGCGAGTCATATGAAAGCTGGAAAGAAGATTTCACCACAGAGGGCACGGAGAACACAGAGAAGAAAAGCGAGCAGAGGGGAAAAGGATAACGCCGAGACGCAGAGTCCGCGGAGATTCGCAGAAAAATGCGATCACGAGATTTGTTTTTTCAGGTCCGCTAGCAAGTTCAAAGCGTCGAGGGGCTTTAGCTGGTCGAGGTCGGCGGCGCGGAGTTTTTCGAGAACGGCGCGGTCTAATGGCGTGAACAGGACTTCTTGGGTGCCGTTGGGGTGGGCGGCGTCGGTTGCGCCGGGGGACAGGGTTTCGCTCAGTTGGTGCTCGCTTTGTTCGTGGCGTTTCAGGACTTCACGGGCGCGCTCGATCACGCTGCGCGGGAGGCCGGCCAAGCGGGCTACTTCTATGCCGTAGCTTTTGTCGGCGCTGCCGGGCTCGACGCGGCGGAGGAAAATGATTTCGTTGGGCGTTTCCTTGACGGAGACGTGAACGTTTTTCACGCCTGGCAGAAGATCGGCCAGCTCGGTTAGTTCGTGATAGTGCGTGGCGAAGAGTGTGCGCGCGCGAGTGTGCTTTTGCAGATGCTCGACGACAGCCCAGGCGATGGAGAGACCGTCGAACGTGGCGGTGCCGCGGCCGACTTCGTCGAGCAGGACGAGGCTGGCGGGCGTGGCGTGATTGAGGATGGCGGCGACTTCGGACATTTCGACGAGAAAGGTGGAGCGGCCGCGCGCGAGATTATCGCTGGCGCCGATGCGCGTGAAGATGCGGTCGATGACAGGCAGCTTGGCCTGGCGCGCGGGAACGAAGCAGCCGATCTGCGCCATCAGCACGATGAGCGCGGCCTGGCGCAAATAGGTGGACTTGCCTCCCATGTTCGGCCCTGTGATGAGCAGAAGCTGCTGGCGCGCCGGCTCGAAGAATAAATCGTTGGGGACAAAGCGCTCGCCGCGCTGGCGCAGAAGCTCTTCGATGACCGGATGGCGGCCGGCGACGATCAGAAGTTCGCCGGTGGACGTGAATTCCGGGCGAATGTAACCGCGGTCGGCGGCCAGTTTCGCGAACGCGGCTAGCACGTCGAGCTGCGCGATCGCCGAAGCGGTCTTGCGCAGGCGCGCCGCTTTTGCGGCGATGCCCGAGCGCAGGTCGATGAAGAGCTGGCGCTCGATTTCGAGGATGCGTTCGTCCGCGGCAAGGATTTTGCGCTCGTATTCCTTCAGCTCCGTGGATGTGAAGCGCTCGGCGTTGACGAGCGTTTGCTTGCGCTCGTAATCCGCAGGCGCGAGGTGCAGGTTGGGCTTGGAGATTTCGATGTAGTAGCCGAAGACGTGATTGAAGCGGATTTTGAGCGAAGCGATGTTGGTGCGCTTGCGCTCGCGCTCTTCCATGGAGGCGATGATTTGCTTGCTGTGCTGGCTGAGATTGCGCAGCTCGTCGAGCTCGGCGTGGAAGCCGCTGCGAATGATGCCGGGATCGGTGGCCAGGGCGGGCGGCTCGTCGGCAATGGCGGCGTCGAGGATCTCGCGCACATCGGTAAGTTCGTCGATCTCTTCGTGCAGGCGGCGCAGGAGTTCGCTGCCGCCGGCGGGCGGAGGCATCACGAAATTTTTGAGTACGGGAAGCTGCGAGAGGGACTTGCGCAGGGCGAGGAGTTCGCGCGGCGAAGCGAGGCCGAGGGTGATGCGGCTGGTCAAGCGCTCGAGATCGAGAATGCCGCGCAACTCTTTGCGAATTTCGCCACGCACCACGGTTTGCTGGAGAAGTTGCGCGACGGCGCTCAACCGCGCTTCGATGGCGTCGCGGTCGAGCAGCGGGCGGAGAATCCAGGAACGCAGCAGCCGCGCGGCCATGCCGGTGACGGTGACATCGAGCGCGGCGAGCAGCGTGGTGGGGCCGCTGCGCGCAGATTCCTCGGTGAAAATGGGATTGATCAGCTCGAGATTGCGGACGGAGACCGGATCGAGCACCAGCGTGTCGTGGTGTTGGTAGTAGCGCACGCGGTCGAGATGGCCGAGGGCTTCGAGCGCGGATGCAGCGTTGCCGTTCTTTCCATCGATCGGATCCGCGCGGTGCGTGGCGTTTTCCCGCAAGTAGTGGACGATGGCTCCCGCGGCGGCGATGGCTTGCGGGTGCGCGTCGAGGCCGAATCCGGTTAGCTCGGCCACCCCGAACTGCTCGCGCAGGACTCGCTCGGCGTAGTCGTATTGAAAGATCCAGTCTTCGAGGCGCGATTCGACGCCGCCCGTGCCATCGAGCAGGGAAGTTTTCGCCGTCTCGAAAAGCTGTTGCGGACGCGGGAGCAGCGTCTCGCGCGGATGGAGGAGCTGCAGTTCGTCGCGCAGGTCTTCGTCGGCGCGCGGCCCGGAAAACTCCGTGGCCTGGAATTCACCGGTGGAAAGATCGACGTAGGCGAGGCCGACCGGCGAGCCGGAGGGATGTTTGGCGACGGCGGCGAGGAAATTATTTTCGCGGGCGTCGAGAACGGCGACGTCAGTGGCCGTGCCGGGGGTAATGACGCGCACCACTTCGCGGCGCACGATTTTCTTGCCGGGGCCGGGCTGCTCCATCTGGTCGCAGATGGCGATTTTGAATCCCGCGCGAATGAGGCGCGCGACGTAGCCATCGGCAGCGTGATAGGGAACGCCGCACATGGGAATGGGCTGGCCCTTTTCGCGATTGCGCGAGGTGAGCGTGATTTGCAGTTCGCGCGAGGCCAGCATGGCGTCTTCGTAGAAAAGTTCGTAGAAATCGCCGAGGCGGAAGAGCAGCAGCGCGTGCGGATAGCGCGATTTGATCGTGTGGTATTGCTGCATCAACGGTGTGGTGGGGTCGGACATAAGAATCGAGTTGTTAGTTGGCGATTCCCAATTGTCTCAGCAGGAAAGCGTAATCCAGCGCGATTTCGCGGAGGTAATCGTAGCGCCCGGAGGCTCCGCCATGACCTGCGCCCATGTTGATTTTCAGGAGCAGCGGATTCGCGTCGGTCTTCAGCGTGCGCAATTTGGCGACGTATTTTGCCGGCTCCCAGTACATGACCTGGCTGTCGTTCAGCGACGTTTTCACCAGCATCGTCGGGTAAGCCTTGCGCTCCAGATTCGTGTACGGGCAGTAGCCCTTCATGTAGAAGTAGTCATGCGCTTTTCGCGGGTCGCCCCACTCCTCGTATTCGCCGACGGTGAGCGGAAGAGAAGCGTCGAGCATGGTGTTGAGCACGTCGACGAAGGGCACGTGGCTGATAACCACGCGAAAAAGATCCGGGCGCACGTTGGCGACCGCGCCCATCAGCAGGCCTCCGGCGCTGCCGCCCTCGATGATGAGGCGATCGGGCGCGGTGTAGCGCAAGGCGATGAGGCGCTCGGCGGCCGCGATGAAATCGGTGAACGTGTTGCGCTTGTTGTGCATGCGGCCGGCGTCGTGCCACGGCTTTCCGAGTTCGCCGCCGCCGCGCACATGCGCGATGGCGTAAATCACGCCGCGATCGAGCAGGCTCAAGCGATTGGAGTTGAAGCCGACCGGGACGGAGATGCCGTAGCTGCCGTATCCGTAGAGTAGCAGAGGCGCACTGCCGTCGCGCGGCGTGTCGCGGCGATACACAACGGAAAGGGGAACGGTCGCGCCATCGGGCGCGTGGGCGAGGAGGCGTTCACTCTCATATTGCGTTGGATCGTACCCGCCGAGGACGGGCTGCTGCTTGCGCAAGATTTGCTTGCCGGTGCGCAACTCATAGTCGAAGACCGAGCGCGGCGTGATGAACGATTCGTATTGAAAACGAAGATGATCCGTGACGAATTCGGGATTAGCGCCGAGCGAGGCGTTGTAGACCGGCTCTGCGAAGGCGATGCGCCGCGAGGAAGCGAGCGGGTCGCCCGCGCGGTCACCGAGCGGCACGATGCGCAAATAGGGCAGGCCGCCTTCGCGTTCGTAGAGGACGAGATGCGACGCAAAGGCTTGCGCCGAGGCGAGCATGACCTCCGGGCGATTGGGGATGAGTTCTTCCCACGAGTCTCGATGTGGACCGTCAACTCGCGCCGTGACCAGGCGAAACGTGCGGCCGCCGGAATTGGTGCGGATGTAGAAAATGCCGCCGGAAGCGTCGCCGGACGAACCGGGGTGATGGTCGGCATAATATTCGTGATTGTCTTCGCGCGCGGCAATCACGCGGAAATCGGCATTGGGTTGCGCGGCGGAAAGGAAGCGCACTTCGCTCGTGGTGTGGCTGGCGATGGTGAGCACCAGAAACGCGCCGCTGCGCGTGCGTTCGATATCGATGCGAAAACGTTCGTCATGCTCCTCGTAGAGCAAAGCATCGGGCTCCGCGGCGCCGAGAACGTGACGATACAGACGGTACGAGCGCTTGGTCGTTTCGTCTTCGACGGTGTAGAAGAGCGAGCGATTGTCGGCAGCCCAAGCGGCGCTGGTGACGCGTTCGATGCGAACCGCCAGCGCCTCGCCGATGCGCAGGTCCTTGACCTGCAGCGTGTACTGGCGGAAGCCGGTGGTGTCGAGCGAATAGGCCAGCAGGGAGTTGTCGTCGCTCACCGCGAAAGCGCCGAGGCTCAGAAAGGAATGGCCCTCGGCGAGCGCGTTCAGGTCGAGAAGGAGTTCTTCATCAAAAAACGCAGTACCGGGTTGGCGAAAGTACAGCGGGTATTGCTTGCCTTCAAATGTCTTAGTGAAATATGCGTAACCGCGGAGTGTATAGGGGACGGTGAGGTCGGTCTGCAGGATGCGGCCCAGCATTTCCTGGTACAGCTCTTCCTGAAAGGGTTCGGTATCGCGAAGGACGGCGTTGGTGTAGTCGTTTTCGGCGTTGAGGTAAGCGATGACCGCGGGGTCGTTTTTATCGCGAAGCCAGGGATAGTCGTCGATGCGGCGGTCGCCGTGGATGACGTGCTCGACAGGGTGGCGCCGCGCGACAGGAGGTTGCGGCGCGCTACTACGTTCCGAATCGTGCGTAAAGCTGGGCGTGGCGGCGTGGGCGTCGGGGTTCATGAGTCGGCTTGTTCGGTGCGCGCGGCGAAGGCCGGGTAGGCCGGGCGAAGTGAATCGTGTTCGTCCGGTATAGTAGCGGAAGTTAGCGACGGCGAAAAGCGCCGCCGGTCAGTCTGAGGACGGAATGGCGAAAGAGCGGGAAATCAAGCTGCGCGTAGAGGATTTGCGGGCGCTGCGGCGGGCTTTGGCGAAGCTTGGCGCGCTCGTGGTGACGCCGCGCGTGCACGAGCTGAATGTAGTGTTTGACACGCCCGAATTCGATTTGGCCAAGCACGAACACTTGCTGCGGATTCGAACGGAGACGCCCGGCGCCTCGCGCGGCAGAACATCCGGAGTTGCGACGCGTGCGCTGGTCACCTTCAAGCGGCCGGCGCCTGCGGCAGGAAGCACCGGCAAGGGCGAGCGCCCACGCCACAAGGTGCGTGAAGAGATCGAACTGGAGGTTACCGACGGCAAGTCCCTTGCGAGGATCTTCGAGGGCTTGGGAATGAACGCCTGGTTTCGCTACGAAAAGCTTCGCACCACGTTCCGGCTGCCTGGCTCGCGGGGATGGGCCAAGGGGCTGCTGATCGACCTGGACGAAACCCCGATCGGCGTTTTTCTGGAGCTGGAAGGACCGGCGGCCGCGATCGATCGGGCGGCGCGGGCCCTGGGATTCCAATCAAGAGACTACATTCTCGCGAACTACATGGTTCTTTACCGGGAGTACTGCCGGAGCCGAGGCGAAGAGCCGCGCAATATGCTTTTCGCGAAGAAAGCGCGGCGCTGACTCCGGAAAAAGCAAAAATTGTTCGCGAAACCTCATTCTTTTCTTGACATGCGTTGCGTCAGGGCTTATCACTGCACACGGAGTAAAAGCTTTGCCGATGTATATCAGTGGGAGTGAAGTGGAGCCAGGGCCGAGCCGATTAAGGAGCAGCGTGGGAACGGTGCAAGGCGCCGCGATGCGCAGGGTGTGGCGTCGAGTAACTGCGGCGCCGCATGCGGTCGGGTGGGCCGGGTTCTCCCCAGGCTAGAGGTAAGTCCATCTGTATCAGGTGCTTACCCCGCGGCCGACCTTTACGGTGCGGGGTTTTTTGTTGGCTGCTCAGGAAGTCACGCGGTCCATTGTGCGGGAAGGAGGCAGCGCTATGCAGATTTATGCTACGGAGTTGATGGGCGCGGAGGCCTACGACGCACAGGGCCATTTCGTCGGACGCGTACGCGAATTCTTCATCGAGCCGGCCGACCAGCCGAACCGCATCTCGCATTTTCTGCTTTCCCGCGGGCGGTTTCAGCCGCTGCTGGCGCGCTACAACCAGGTGGGGGCGGTGGCGCCCGGCACCCTGCGCCTGAACTGCAGCGAGCGGGAGTTGACGTTGTACACCCCCAATGAGGCGTGGCTTGCGGTGCGCAAGGACTTGCTCGACCAGCAGATCATCGACACCCAGGGCCGCAAGGTAGTGCGCGTCAACGACGTGGATCTTACCGAGCAAAAGACCAACGGCAATGTGGAACTGCGCCTCACGCAGGTGGACGTCGGGCTCCCGGGGGCGGTGCGGCGGCTGCTGCAAGGGGTGGTCGGGCCGGGAATGATCCGCAAGCTGCAAAACCCGCTGCCGCAGCGCACCATCCGCTGGGAGTTTGTAAATCTCATCGAGCCGGACCCGCTGCGCCGCGTGAAGCTGCGCATCACCCACGAAAAGCTGGAAGATCTACACCCCGCGGACCTGGCGGAGATGATGGAGGAGCTGTCGGCCGCCGAGCGACAGGGCATCATCGCCTCGCTCGACGAAGAAACTGCTGCGGCGGTGCTGGCGGAGCTGGATGAACGCCTGACCACGCAGATCGTGGAGAAATTGGATCCCGAAAAAGCCGCTGACATCCTTGAAGAGATGGCGCCGGACGCCGCCGCCGATGTGCTGGCCGACCTGTCCAAGGAAACATCCGAGGAATTGCTGGAGGAAATGCCGGGTCAGGAGGCCAGCGAAGTGCGTGGGCTGATGGCCTTCGACGAAAACACCGCGGGCGGCATGATGAACCCTGAGTTTGTGTTTGTCGGGGAAACGGCCACGCGCGAGGAAGTGCTGAAATGGATGCGTTCGCAGGACTTGAATGTGGACCAGCTCGACACCATCGTGTTGCTCGATAGTGACGCGAAATTCTCGGGCACCGTGCCGGTGGCGCGGCTGCTGCTCGCGGACGCTGAGCAACGCATGGCGGAACTGAAGACCGAGCCGCTGCTGGGCG
>Ga0307475_10002516_pt1 | contig 11045 bp, 14 predicted proteins | sample atmos_gasesECM1C_FD_203317 | JGI IMG/M metagenome (GOLD analysis project Ga0307475, IMG submission 203317) | Hardwood forest soil microbial communities from Morgan-Monroe State Forest, Indiana, United States - atmos_gasesECM1C_515 | ecosystem: Environmental > Terrestrial > Soil > Temperate...
GGTTACGGCAAGGCCATCGCGTTAACTTCGAACCGGATTTGCGAACTGAATTTGGCCAATTCTTCCAACGACTGTGGGATGCGCCATCGGCATATCGAGAGACGCCGATACCGGGTGTCGCGTGCGAAGACGAGTGCACGGCTGGTGACGACGATTTCGCCGCCGGTGAAGGCTAAGCACCGGTCTCCCTTGCTAGCCCCCAATGTCGAGCCTTGTGGCCCCAGAAACCGTATTTCTACGGATATCTTCACGGCCCGAAACGTGCTACCGTGGGCCGTTTTCCCATGACGACGTGCAGCTCACTATTCGGACGCCGTGACGGCTAGGCCGGGACTCTCGCCACGCTTGCGACGAGGGCCGCATCCCCCCTCAAATCTGCGGAGGGCGAAGATACGGCTAATCGCAACTGCCGATCCGGTGAGGATCGGCATCCCGAGCGACCAACGGGAGCCGAGGGAACTCTCTCCCAACTCAATGCTGGAATCGAAACCCACCCCATACAACAAGCCGAAGAAAAAGCTAATCGCAACATTCACCAATTCAAAATTCGAGTCATCTCACTGCGAACAGACTCTTTATCGAAATTCTAACCGCAACAAATTACGTGTTTCTGGTATAGATCCCAAGTTTGGATCACCTCCCGAGTGCTGTTCACAACTCGCCAGTCACGGCGTTTCTAATCGACCGGGCCGCCGATTAGAAAACCTTGCAAGCCACTCAAAACAAAGACTTGGGCTCGATTCTAATCGACCGAAATCCACACAGCCCCTAGCTCCGGAACTTAGACGTTTCCGGAAAAGGAAATGGTCTCGAAACGGGGTTCGAACGTCTCGCCTCAAGCCATCGGATTCCAGTCCAGCTTCCAGGGTCAAGCCCCCGGCATCCAGAAAGCGTATAATGACCGCAAGGGTTGAAGGTTCCATGCAAGACCTGAAAATTCTGCAAAAGACGGCCGAACTCCACGAAGCCCGCTGGTGGGAAACTGACGCAGGCGGCAAGGCGCATTGTTACCTTTGTCCGCGGCATTGCCACATCGGGGCGGGCCAGGCAGGGTTTTGCTTCATCCGCGTGAATGAGGGGGGGAAGCTGTACAACCTCGGTTACGCTCATCCAGCCGCGATGCAGATTGATCCCATCGAAAAGAAGCCGCTCAATCATTTTCTGCCCGGGACAAAGATTTTCTCCATGGGCACGGCAGGTTGCAACATGGGCTGCTTCTTCTGCCAGAACTGGGACATCTCGAAATCGCGCGCGGACCAGGTGCGATCTTCTTATGTACCGCCGGAAGACGTCGTGCTGCTCGCGATCCGCAACGGGTGCCCTTCGATCGCATTCACTTACAACGAGCCGACTATCTGGGGCGAGTATGTGATTGATATCTGCGCGGCGGCGAAAGAGTACGGGCTGAACACCGTGATGGTGACCAACGGCTACATCACCTACGAGGCATTCCACGATATTTACGATCATATTGACGCGGCCAATGTGGACTTGAAGGGATTCACTGAGAATTTCTACGGGCGCATTACGCTAACGCATCTGCAGCCGGTGCTCGAAACGCTCCACTGGCTGAAGAACGAAACCAATGTGTGGTTCGAGATAACCAACCTGATCATTCCCACGCTGAATGACGCACCATCCGAATCGCGACAGCTTGCCGAATGGGTCCTGGAACATCTGGGGCCGGATGTCCCGCTGCATTTCACGGCGTTTCATCCGGATTTCAAATTGCGCGACAAGCCGCGCACGCCACCTGAAACCTTGCACGCGGCCCGCAAAATCGCACTCGAGGTCGGGCTTCACTACGTCTATGAGGGGAATATCTACAGCGACGGTGCGCACACGCTCTGCCCGGCGTGCAACACGCCGCTGATTCGCCGCTCCTGGCACGACGTGGAGCAGAACCGGCTGAAAGATGGCTGCTGCCCAAAATGCCACTTGGCGATCCCGGGCCGCTGGACGAATCCCCGCGGCCGCACGCCACAGAAGATTTATGACCGCGCGCGCGAATTAGCTGCCGCGAAATACCCGGAGCTCAACCTCTAGTGGCGCACCAGGACTCTTTTTCTTGGCTAGGTTCCTCTCCATGCTTTCTTCCACCTGATATGTTTTCATCCATCTTCGCGCATTACGAAACAGGAGGCAGCCATGTCAGAAGTTGTGTACACGTCCAAAGTTCAGATTGAACGGAAGGCCGGGCCGCTGCGAGTGGCGCACTTGCCAGGAGAAGCGCAGCCCGTCATTTTCAGCGTGCACGGAGCGATTGCTAAACACTACAAAGTGGATCCGGCCAAGCTGACGGAATCCCACGCCGCGACGATTGATTACGTCATCGCCGCAACCGCCGGTTGAATGATGGGCACATTCGGAGGCGCGCTGGATGCGCGTCAAATTGATGCCGGCAATGGAAGGCTCACGGCGGAAGTGACGGGTGAAGTGGAGCAAGAGGAGGGCGTGCTGGTGATCCGGCGGATTCATGTGGCCATGAAGCTGGTGGCGCCGGAGACAGCTCGGACGACGGTCGAGCGCGTTCACGCAATTTACCCGATGAACTGCCCGCTCTATCGCACGCTGCATAATGCGATTCAACTTACGTCCTCTTACGAACTTGCCGCTCCGGCCGCTGCAGACTGATGCGGCCCCGTTTGAGCGGTTTCAAGGATTTTTCGAGTGGGCGAGCAGTGATCGCGTTTAGGAGCTTCGCCAGAAGTCCGGGTCGTGCCCGGGGAGCGATGGATTTGTGCCGGGCTTGAGGAAATTGACACCGACTCTTGATTTTCCGTGGACTCGTTTGCGGATATGCACCACGCGGCATTCGCGCTCAGCCTGGTTGCGCATGTTGGTGATAAAAAGCGCCTGCCCGCGGACAACGGGGGCGTCGAGAGGGAATGCGCAGCCGTCCTCGTTGATGTCGAGCGTCTCGGTCTCTTCGTGAAAAGGCTGTTTGTCCTCATCGGACCCGTAAATGAGCACGGGTACCGGTTGGGCCCAGCGCTGGCTTTTGCGGCGGTCGGAGCCATCGACTTTTGTGATCCCGGCGGATTTCCTCGAACGTGCCTTATCTTTCTCGGCTTCTTTCAGTGCTTGCCAGATCCGGCTCACTGAGGCTCCTTCCTGCGGACCCCATGGTCTCAGTCACTTACCAGAATAGTTCTTCTCTCAGTCGGGCGCTGAAAAGTGTGCCGATTGGAAGCTAATAGGTAAACGGGCGAGCTAAAGGTTGGAAGTTGGAGGTTGGAATATCGGGGACAGACTAACAACTGCTGCAGGCAGCGGTCATGGCTGGCGGGGAAGCTTCGCGGAAGCGACGGTGAGGGCGCGGATGCAGTCTTCGACCTCACGAGCCTGGGAGGCTTCTGTGGGCTTGAAGTATTCGCCCCAGTCAACGTCGGGAAATCCCATGCGCGTAGCCGTCGCGGGAAGTTCCGAACGCAGAGTCCCGGAACCGCGGGCAAGAGTGCGCAGAAGCGCCTCATACACGACGCGGTGCTCGGGATCCTTCCAGTCGTAGGATGCAAGAGCCTTCAGAAGCCCGCTGCGCTCTGAAGACAAGTGCGGGGAAGCGCATAGCGCGCGAAGGATTTCGCGCTCGAGACCGAGTTGTTCACTCACATTCGGAGGTTGGTCACGCTCGTGTGGCATGCTCGTCTGAGCTAAAAGTAGCGCAGGACATTGTATCCGGCAATCATGACCGGCACTAGCGAACTGAGCCATGGCGATGGGGCCGAGACAAGCTAGGAGTAAGAGGCTGGAATGCTGAACGACAACGGGAGTACAGAACTACTGAATGGATGCCACAAGCTTTGGCGGGTGGCGCGCCAGCGCATGCCTCGAATTAGGCGGCGCTGGAAACCATTGGGCGCACGAAATCGATGCGGTCGATTGTCGCCGCGACGGCATAAAGCGGAGAGGTCTCGCCCGCCAGTTCCGCGACGCGGAGAGCCTTGGCACTGGCGCGAACCAGGACTGAAAACCCACGATCTTTCTCGGTTGGCAAAGAGAAGGTCAGCTCAAGGCCAGAGCCCGCATCGACAGGCACGCTCGAATGGAAGAAAATCCCTGAGCGGGACACATCGCGGAGCTGGCCGATGGAAAATTCGGCAGGGCGCTGCCGGGACATGCAAACCTGCACTGGCAAGAAAATCTCGTAGCGTCTCGCTTTCCGTCGCTCTCCCATTTTTGTCCCCCGTCGCGAGATTGGATGCACGGAGGTGACCAGCCGACAGAGCGTTTCAGACCTACTGCAAAAGAAGGGCTTAGGTCGCCGTACTATATGAAATATGGACCTGAATCGTGCAAAAACTTCCCGGTGCGGGAAATTGATGCCTACTGAGCGCGGTACGGCTGTCCTGGTACTATCCCCGCAATTTACTACGTGTCCCGGACTTCCTCTTCGCCGACCGGCCATTTCCCAATCTGACCTCTTCCTCGATTGCGCGAACCGATTCGGGAGATATATCCACGAACTCGACGCCGACACCCACTTCGGGCAGGCAATAGCGCACTTCGCAGCGTGACTGGATTTCAATGCCCGTAAGGGCCAGTCGGAAATTGACGTTCAAGACAGCGCCTTCGGGGAACTTGCGGCTGGTGTTGATGAACATGCCGCGCGCGCTGACGTCAGGTGGGCGGGTGACAATGGCTTCGCTGAAGCCCTCGTAGCTGACGGAAAGCTCGCAGAGGCTGGAGAATCGCGGAGCGAGCCTCGAGGAGTTCCAGTTTTTCGAGTGGCTGTTGTCATTCTTTCCGGCGCTCATACTTCGTGGGCTCCTTGGCCGACCAGCGAATGGCGCGCGGCCCGCGAAGGCTCCGCGCCGGTTTTCTTTTCGCCACAATAAGGGCAAAAGACGAAGGCCGGAGAGAGCTCGTGATGGCATGCGGTGCAGTGGGAAGCGTTAATTGGTTCGAAAGGAACAACGCGCTGGACTTCTTCCAGTGTGGTCAGTCCCTGGCGGACGCGATCGAGCGCATGCTCCTGCATTAGTTTCATGCCGTTGTTGCGTGCCAGGCTACGGATTTCATCGTTGCGGTCGCCCGAGCGGACCGCTCCGCGAATAGCGTCGTCGAGCACAAGCATTTCATAAATCCCGATGCGGCCTTTGTAACCCGTGAGATCGCACGCATCGCAGCCATTGGGCATATGTTGCGTGTGCGGGGGATTTTGGATTCCGGCCTGCAACAGCCGGGAAGCGTATTCGGGGCTCATAGGGGCTTCCGCATGGCAGGTACAGAGGCGGCGGACCAGTCGCTGAGCGATGATGCCACTTACGGATGTGGCGATTTGAAATCCGGGGACGCCCAGATCCAGCAGGCGCGTCACGGCGGAGACTGCGTCATTCGTGTGAAGAGTTGAGAGGACCAGGTGTCCGGTCTGCGCGGCCTTGATGGCGATCTCGGCGGTCTCGCGGTCGCGAATTTCGCCGACCATTATTACGTTGGGATCCTGGCGCAAAATCGAGCGCAGGCAATTAGCGAACGTCAAACCTGCTTTGGTATTCACCTGCACCTGGTTGAGACCCGGCACCGCGTACTCCACCGGATCCTCGACGGTGATGATGTTCACCGTGGGCTTGCGAATCATCCGCAGGGACGAATAGAGCGTGGTGCTTTTGCCGGAACCGGTTGGCCCGGTGACGAGTAGCATGCCTTGTGGCTGGGCGAGAATGCGCGTCAGCCCTTCGGCGATTTCAGGCGCCAGGCCCAGCGTGCCGTAAGTCTGCAGTGGCGCATCGGCCTCGAGAAGCCGTATGACTACCTTTTCGCCATATTGGGTAGGCAGCGTCGAGATGCGCAAATCAATCTTCTTCCCTGAAATTTTCACCAGGAAGCGGCCGTCTTGCGGCGCGCGCCGCTCGGCGATGTCCATGTCCGCTAGAATCTTGATACGCGATACTACGGAGCTCTGCAATGCTCGAGGGATACGCTGGTGATCGCGCAGCATGCCGTCCACGCGGAAACGGATCACCGTATCGGTGGCCTGCGGTTCGATGTGAATATCGCTGGCTTGCTTTCCGGCGGCGGCTGCAATCGTCGAGGCCACCAATCGAACCGCCGGAGTGCTCTTGTGGAGCAGCTCGGCCTGCATCTCCTGCATCGCTTCAATATTGCGCTGGAGCGAGCTGGAGGAGATGAATTCCATCCCGGGATCTTGGTTTGCAGGCCCAATGGCTTTGGCGATTGCGGCTTCGGCCTCTTCGGCCGCGCCGTACCACTTTTCGACTGCGGCTTCGATATCCGTGCGGAATGAAAAGCGAGGGATAATGTCCATTCCGGACATGAACCGCAACTCGTCAATCGTGTGCAGATTTTGCGGCTCGGCCATCACCATGACCAGCTTGCCCCCTTGGCAAGCCAGCGGAACAGCGCAGCATCGCCGGGCAATCGTATGCGGCAGAAGTTTCAGAACTTCCGGATCGATCTCGATATTTTCACAGTCGATAAAGGGGATGCGGGTGATTTCAGTGAGAGCAGAGGCGAGATCCTCCTTCGAAACGACGCCACGCTCGAGCATCAATTCGCCCAGATGGACGAGTTTTCCTTGCTGATCCTCGATTGCTTTGTTGAGGTCGGCGGGAGAGACCTGGCCGCGCTCGCGGAGCACCTCTCCCAGTCGCTTCTTCTTCATTGCTTGACCATCTCTCCCAAGACAGGTAAGCGGGCCCGCGGAGCTGAGTTAGAGCCACGAACATTGTCCGGCGGCTTGCTACAGGACTGGATCATGCAGCACTGAGGCGCCTTCCGCTTCCGTGAGAATGCCCTTGCTAATCATCAATCGCACCAGCCTGACAAGGGCCGGTGATTCCGCGCGGCGCTGAAAATCTGAGGCTCTCTTTTGGACTTGCACTGGGTCGCAGACCACCACGCGCTCGCCGGTGACTTCCGAGAGCCAGTTCGCCAGTGCCGTATGCCGCGCGTCGTCCAAATCATCGAACGCCACACCCATTCCAAGGCCATTCTGTGAATAGACCACTGTCCCCGCAGTTTCGAAACTTGATTTTCCCTTGTGGAGATGCAACTGGAGTTTTGAACCCACGGGGAATGGATTGGCGGTGTCGACAAAGCAGCCGCCGGGGCCGAGATCAGTGGTGCGTGTAGAGAAGCGCGCGCCGGAGCTGAGTTCGAGGATGTCCGCGCCGGCTGTAAACGTGCGGCGCTCTGTTCCGCGGCGCTCGCCTTCCGCCACACCACTCCTGTAGCCGCTCGACGCGGCGCCAGCGTGCTTCTTATGCCCATGCTCATGCATTGTTTGTTCCTGCCTGCCCACCCGCAATTTTCCCCTCGAATTCCCCGTGCGGTGGGCGATTAGAGCTTCTTTTTCTATTCTCTCAGCCGCCCCCATGGACGTACAGAACGAATCCCGGAGGCATTGCCCAAAGGGAAACCATAATTCACGAAGCGGCGGGAGCTTACTGTTAGACGAGGAATCGGACTGCAATCCCTCGCGTGCCATCTTTGCGATCTTCGAGCCGCACGATTGAACCTAGAAAGCGATGATGCGCCGTGGCTTTCTCTCCGAAAGGAAAGGTCACGATCAACCGCATGCCCACCAGGTAGTGGGGCATGCAAGTTACGAAAAACAGGCCGTCGCGCGTGAAATTCTGCACTTCGCCTATATCTTCAATCTCGATAAAGCGCGCGTCGAATGGCCGCACCTGCAGGGGCAATCGAAGCTTCAGCCGCTCCCTGCGCCGCGCGTCTTTCCGCGATGCCGGCTGCGTGCCGGGATTCGGGTTCTTTGAGACCCTCGCGATATTCGTAGTCTGGACTGCTGTCGCCATTTCCGAGCTCCTCGACATGTCAGTGCGTGCTTGTCTAATGTAGCGGTAGGGAGGTTGGGCGCCTATAGCCCTGCCGTACCAGTGGGCACCTGACCAAAGTTCGTGACGGAGCGCATGCCGCTAATTTCACTGGTTTCTTAGAGATAAGCGCCATGGCGTAACGTTTTCGGTTTTCGGCCGTTTATGTTATTGAGAAGGCGGTTCACGGAGAAGCGGTTGACGGCTGTCAAGACCGAAGAGCGCGAGCGAAAAATGGTCGAGGCGGCGAAGATGGACCCTGCGCGATTCGCCGACCTCTACGAGCACAATTTCGAGCGCGTGTACGCGTTCGTCGCTCGCCGTCTGGGCAGCCGCGACCAAGCCGAGGATCTCACGTCGGAAGTCTTCCAACAGGCGCTCGCGAACCTGAACAAATTCGAATGGCGCGGGGTCCCCTTTGCGGCTTGGCTCTACCGGATTGCCGCGAATGCAATCGCCGACCACTGGCGGCGCGATGCACGCGAGCGAGGCAGCGAGGTGGAGAAAGACCCTACAACGGATGCAGCAAGCGCAGAGGAACTGGAAAATCAGGCCGCACTGTTCCGCATGGTGCGGACTCTCCCCACAGATCAGCGGCGCGTGGTTGAAATGCGCTTCGCGGAAGAGAAAAGCGTTCGCGAAATTGCGCGAGCACTGAGAAGGACAGAAGGAGCGATAAGGCAGTTGCAATTCCGGGGGCTTGAGAGGTTGCGGGCACAAGCGGGCCTGCCCGCCGTAGCTTCAGCGCAAGCGGGGGCGAATTCGGGTGAACGAAATGGATAAGGGTTCCTTGCACGAACAACTGGACCAGGCGCTGGCCGCGATTCTCGCCGGCCGGGATTCTTCGCTGGGCGAAGTGAATCCTGAAATTGCGCCGCTGCTGCGCGTCGCCCGCAATTTGCGCGAGCTGCCGAGGGAAGATTTCAGAATTCGTTTGAAAGTTGAATTGCAAAGGAGAACGTCCATGGCCACACCAGCGGTAAAGCCGGTTCGTGAAGGGTTCCACAGCGTCACGCCGTACCTGATTGTTCCGGGCGCTACGGTTTTGATCGAGTTCATGAAGAATGCGTTCGGAGCGGTGGAACGCTTGCGCGTCCAGCGTCCGGGCTCGGAACAGATCATGCATGCCGAAGTGAAGGTTGACGATTGCATCATCGAGTTGGCGGACGCTTCGCCCGAGTTTCCGGCGCTGCCTGCCTCGATTCACCTGTACGTCCCCGATGTGGACGCGGTGCATTCACATGCGGTTCGCGCCGGCGGTGTCGAGAAGCATCCGCCCACGGACCAGGATTATGGCGAGCGCAGCTCCTTCGTCGAGGACTCGCTCGGAAATCATTGGTACATCGCCACACGCCTTGGCAACGAGCCTGTCCCGGCTGGCCTTCGCGCCGTGACGCCCTATCTGCATGTGCATGGCGCGGTTCGCATGGTGGATTTCTTGAGGGAGGCTTTTGAAGCAGAAGAGGTCGAGCGCGCGGCGTCGCCCGACGGCACGATCCTGCATGCCAAGATTCGCATAGGGGACTCAATAATCGAGATGGGCGAGGCTCACGGCGAATATCAGCCCATGCCATCCACGCTTCACCTCTACGTGAGCAACATGGACACGGTGTATGCGCGCGCGCTTCGCGCAGGGGCTAGTTCGCTGCGGGAACCGCGAGATGAACCGTACGGTGACAGGAATTCGGGCATCCTGGACCCGTCCGGCAATCGCTGGTTCATCGCCACGCATATCAAGGACGTTCACTTCTAGGATTTACAGGAAATCCGGATTCGACGGGAAGGCGATTGATCGTCGGAGTGGATCAACTTTCCTGAGAGAAATTCTTGGAGGCTTCTGCCACAGTGGGATAAATCTCGATTACTTTGTGCACGTGGATCATCCTCAGCACCCCGTCCACCATCCCACTGGCGCCGGCGATGCGCAGTCTGCCGCCGGATTTCAGCAGGCTAGAATGAGACTTCACGATCTGGCCGATGACGGCGCTGTCCATATGGTGGACGCCGGTAAGATCAAAGATGAAGTGCTTTTCGCCGCGACGTATATGCTGCTCGACGTGTTGATCGATTTCTGCGCAGTCGTTCCCCATAGATACGCGGCCGCTGAGTTCCACAACCACCACGCCCGGCTTCAAATTCTTTTCGTTGAGTTGCACGGGGCCTCAGAGTCCTCTCTGTAGTGAAAGCTGCGTGGCTGCACGGCTTAGTTTGAACGAAAACTACTCTCGCATGGCGTGGGCGTCAAGCGAAACTGCCGCTGGCCGCACCGTTCGGCGCTACCCTTCATACGGAAACTGGCGGATCATGCGCATACAATCGGCCAATGCTTTCAGCACGGAATCGCCCCAGCCGGTCGGGAGAATTGCCGCGGTCTTCTGATTCACCTCTTTGTCGGCCTCCGCAAAGAATTTCGAATGCTGGCCGGAGGGAGGGGTGACGAATTCCTTTACGGTGATGCGAAACTCAATCTCGCGCCCTTGCTGGTGCTTCTTCATGGCGTAGTAAGAAACCTGCGCCAGCTCATCCGCACGATCTAGTTGCGCATACTGCCAGTCCGCCATTGCGCGTCTCCTCGAGCCTCGTTTCGCCGCGGCTCTTGAATCCAAGCGCGAGCGGCGGAATCTTAGGTCGCACGCCCTGCCAAGTCAATCGAAGTGGGCCGTCGTTGAGGGTCTTTAGTGAGCGCCTCGCCATGGTGCAGCGCGGGCCACGCGCTTTGCTTTCGTGCTTTGCACGAAGCCGACTTAAACGCATAATTGAGGAGGACGCTCGCGAACGCGTTGCACAGCGTCGCCACGCCCTATGCCGAGACGTCGCCAATCCGCAATGCTCCCGGATCTTCTGGAGAAGGCTTTGCGCTCCGGCTTTCGACGGGCGTATTTTCACGTGCAAGTGGATCCGGAGCGCTACCTCCGCCACGTTCGCCGCGCCTACGGGCTTCCGGTTCAGTCCTGGAGCGATATGCAGGGCATGGACGAGTCAGCGCTGAATCCCATTGCGCAGCGCGTAATCACCTCGGCGAAAAGGACTGCAGCGCTCGAGGGCACCGGCCTTGGCTTTGGTGGTTTGCTCACCATCCTGCCGGATATGGGCATCCTGTCTGCCATCACAATCCGCATGCTGCAGCGGCTCAGCCTGATTTACGGATTTGAATATTCGACCGAAGAGGAAGTCACGTCGCTATGGATGGCAGCGGCGAGTGCAGCGGGGCTTGACCTCGGCCGGGAATTCCTCGAGAAGCAGGCCATC
>Ga0307475_10002517_pt1 | contig 11044 bp, 9 predicted proteins | sample atmos_gasesECM1C_FD_203317 | JGI IMG/M metagenome (GOLD analysis project Ga0307475, IMG submission 203317) | Hardwood forest soil microbial communities from Morgan-Monroe State Forest, Indiana, United States - atmos_gasesECM1C_515 | ecosystem: Environmental > Terrestrial > Soil > Temperate...
TCGCGGGTCGCGAGCCCCGCGGCGTCCCCGGTGATGAAGGCGTTGTCGCGGCGTACCACGTCCACGCGCCCGCGCAGGTAGTAGCTGTAGCCGCTGGGATCGTAGTGGGCGCCCGGCGCGAGGCGCGCCCCCAGCATCGCGGCCAGATGCGCCCAGTGTTGCCGGATGTCGTGCCCGCCGCGCTTCATGCGCTCGGCGATCCCGCCGACGCCCACATTGAGCCAGCCCTGCTCCTTGGGCACGTACCAGGAGTAACCGGGGAGCCCGTGATCGAAGAACCACAGGTGGCAGTCGGAGTCCTGCCAGTCGTACTGGATCTCGTGCTCGAGGGTGACGATCTGCAGCTCGCCGGCTCGCGGGTTGAGATCGCGGAACAGCGTGCGGTACACCGGGCAGCGCGTACCGCCGGCGCCGATCAGCCAGCGGCAGCGAAACGCGTCGTCTATGACAAAGTCGTTGCCGTCGCGCTCGATGCGCCGCACGTTGTGCTGCTCGAGCGGTGCGCCCGAGCGCTCCAGCAGCCAGGCGTCGAATTCGAAGCGACGGATGGAATGTTGCACGCACGGGACCGGAACGTGCAGCCTTCCCCAATGCAGCCGCAACCGCGGGAAAGTCAGCAGGCGGTGCGGATAGGACGCGAGGTCCATATCCAGATCGCGCACCACCTCGGGCGTGATCCAGCCGGCGCACAGCTTCAGGCGCGGGAAGCGCTCGCGATCGAGCACCAGGACATCGGCGCCGGCGCGCCGCAGCTTCCAGGCGGCGGTAGAGCCCGCGGGCCCTCCGCCGACGATGAGGACGTCACATGAGCGCATGGACCGTGCCGGTCAGCGTGTGTACAGATGGGCGCGCGTCCGCGCGATGTCGTTATTCTCGCCGGGCGCAAACAGAACCTGGAACAGTTGCAGGGTGCCGGTCGTGAACGCCGCCACCGAGCCGGCAAGGTACAGCCGCCACATGCGCACGAACCTCTCGTCGAACATTTCGCGCACCCGCTCACTGGCGGCCTCGTACAGGTCGAGCCAGTGACGCAGCGTCTGCGCGTAGTGCAGGCGCAGGTTCTCGACGTCCAGGATGGACAGGTTCCAGGGCTCGAAGATGCGCATCATCTCCCCGAGTGAGGGCGGGTAGGCGCCGGGAAAGATGCGCTTCTCGATCCACGGCTGCAGCGTCGCCGGGTGGTTGCGACCGATCGAGTGGATGAGCCCGCGACCGCGTCCGCCCAGGCAGCGATGCACGATCTGCCCGAGGGCCGGGTAGTTCGCCAGGCCCACGTGCTCGAGCATGCCGACCGAGACGAAGGCGTCGTAACGGCCGGTGATGTTGCGATAGTCGTCCTCCACATACTCCACCAGCCCGGCGAGGCCTTCGCGCACCGCCCGCTCGCGGGCATACACGATCTGCTGGTGCGAGATATTGAAGGCGCGCACCCGCACCCCGTAGTGGCGCGCCATGTGCCGGGCGAGCGTGCCCCAGCCGCAGCCCGCCTCCACCACGCTCTCGCCGGCCTTCAGCCGCAACTTGCGGCAGACGTGATCCATCTTGGCGAACTGCGCCTCGTCGAGTGTCGCGGCGGGCGTCGGGTAGTAGGCGCAGGTGTAGGCCATGGTGCTGCCGAGCCAGAGCGCGTAGAAATCGTTGCCGATGTCGTAATGGTGATGGATGTTGTCGCGCGATGCGGCGAAGGAGTTGAGGTGCCGGCGGCGCAGGGCGCCGCCTGCGCGGCGCAGCAGCGATGCACGCTTGCCGCCGCCCATGCCGCTCGCGTGATAGACGGTCTCGAGCAGGCCCACCAGGTCACCCTCGATGGTGACCCTGCCGTCGCTGTAGGCATCACCGAAGCGCAGCCACGGATCCACCAGGATGGCGGTCAGGGTCGCACGGCTGGCGAAGCTCACCCGTGCCACCGCCGACGCGCTTGCGGGCCCCACCCGCGTGCCGTTGCGCACCGCGAACTCCACCGGCGGATTCCCCAGTAGCGAGCGCAGCTTCGACAGGAGCCAGTGATCAAGAGAGCTGCGATCGAGGGAGCTGCCCTGGCTCAGCGGCTGCTGCGGCGCCTCCGCGGCCAGCGGCGCTGATGGGCGAACGGCCCTGGTGCGCTCCGTCGCGGCGGCCACGCTCTCGTCACAGGCGTTCACGGTTCGGTCCTCCTTCTTGAACCAAGTCTTAATCTAGCACGTGCCGCGCCCCGCGAGCCGTCACCCCGTATCCTGCGGCGCGTCATGCTGGGGCGGTCAATGCGCCGGGCTCAGAACGCCCTCATGGGCGCGGCCGGACCAGTAGCGGACCTCAGCCGCGAAACCGGCGCGCGCTTCAGAAGCGGACAGCCGCCGCGGCTCAGCCCCGATCTGGTAGGAGACGGCCTTGCGCAGCTTGCCGCCCGGCGCCAGCAGGTAGGCGACGGTCGCCTGCGTTCCCTCATCGACGGAAAAAATGACCAGATCCCGGTGATGAGCGACACTGACGTTGAAGGTCCGCACCTTCTGCTCAGCGCGCGTGACGAGCTGTTTGACCGGGACGCTCTTGCCGTCGGCGGCCAACCCCAGAACCAACGAGACGTTGGGCGGCAGAGTGGCCTGGTAGCCGGCACTCAAAGCCTGTTGCGTGAGGGCGGCGATCCATGGCGCCTCGGCGCGCGCCGGCACGACGCCCAGCACGCACACCAGCACCGCCGCGAACGACCTGGGCATGATAGCCGCACTCATTACAAGCCCCTTTGCTCTAAGACTCGCCGCGCCAGTATTCACGCAGCGCGCGGCGGGATTCAACACCCGGCCGTCGTGTAGACTTGCCCGCCTTGGCGCGTGCACCGCGGCCACCTCTTGGGATTCCGGCACCATGATCCGCCCTCCCCGCTCCATCGCCTGGCAAGCCCTCACCCTGACAGTTGCGGGTGCCGGCGCCGCGTCGCCCGCTGCAATGCCGGCCCCGAGCCCGCACGGCGTGGATCCTGCCGGCATCGCGGAGCGTACCGCAGAACGGGTCCGCAACACCTCCGGTGCGCCCGCCCGCTCCGAGGCGCGCAACATCGGCGACTGCTACGCGAGCTTCATGGATGAGGACGGGATCGGGAAGCGAACGCAACAATGAACATCGAGCTGTCGCCCCTCGAGGCGCGCGTCATCGGCTGCCTCATCGAGAAGCAGATCACGACGCCTGACCAATACCCCCTGTCGCTCAACGCCCTGGTGAATGCGTGCAACCAGAAGAGCAATCGCGATCCGGTCATGGAGGTGGACGAGCGCACGGTTCAGGACACCCTGGACCAGCTTGCCAGAAAGCACTTCGTGATCGAGAAGTCCGGCTTCGGGAGTCGGGTTCCGAAATACCAGCACCGCTTCTGCAACACAGAGTACGGGACACTCAAGCTCACCGCGCAAGAGCTCGCGATCGTGTGCGAGCTCCTGGTGCGCGGCCCGCAGACTCCCGGTGAGCTGCGCACTCGTGCCAGCCGCATGGCCTCGTTCTCCGACGCCGCTCAGGTGGAAGCGGCACTCGAGAGCCTGCGGACCCGCGAGGATGGCCCGTTCGTGGTGCGCCTGCCACGCGAACCCGGACGCCGCGATGCGCGCTACGCGCACCTGTTCAGCGGCGCGGTCGCGGTACCGGCCTCAGCTGAGCCGCAGACGGTCGCGCTTTCGAGCGCGGGAGCGGAAACGTCCGCGCGTCTGGATCGCCTCGAGGAACAGGTGCAGCGGCTGCACGAGGAGCTCGAGGACCTCAAGAGGCGGCTGCCGCCGTAGCCGCGCTTGCGGCCGCGGCGCTCTAACGCCCCGGCCGCTGCGGCTGTCCGAAATACACCAGCGTGCGGTAAGGGAACACCACCTGCCCGCGGTGCTGGTGGCGGCCGAACAGCTCCCGCAGGCCCGCCATCATGGGCTGGTGCTGCGGATCGCCAGGCTCGGGCGCGTAGCTGGAGGACATCAGCCGGCCCTTGAGTCCCTCGAGGTCGAAGCTCTGCTGGTTGGGGAAGGTAGCGAGCTCCATCGCGCCGCCGAAGAACCTGCGCATGCTCGCCTCGTCCGCGCGGCTGGCTTTGATCTGCGCGTACTCGGCGGAATGGCGCAGCAACAGCGCCTCGTAGTCGTCGAGGAATGCGGTCGCCTGCGGCGGGCGCTCATTCCACAACAGCGCCGCGAAGCCGGCGCTCCTGAGGAGCCGCAGCGCCTCACGGCGTGCTTGCTCGACGTCGAACCAGTGAAATGCCTGGCCGGCGACCAGCAGGTCGATACTGGCCGGCGGCAGCGTGGTAGCCTCCGCCGTGCCGTTCACGCTGCGAAAGCGCGCCTGGGCGCCCAAGCGGGCCTCGGCAGCGACGCGCATCTCGTCGTTCGGCTCGACTCCGATGACCTGCGCCCCGCTCTCAAGCAGCTGCTCCGTCAGGATCCCGGTGCCGGAGCCGATATCCGCCACCACGGCGGCGGATGACAGTCCGCACCGGGTCTTGAGCAGATCGATGGCGGCGCTCGGATAGCTCGGGCGGTAGCGGACGTAATGCTCCACCCGGCTGGAGAAGCGCTCGGTCGGGCGGCTCACGCGGGGGGTCTTGCGGGAACGCATCGCTGTACTGGCGGTGCGCCGACACAGTGCCAGTCGTGGCGCCGGCGCGCGTCTCTTCGTAAAGGCATGGGGACACGGTAGCGTATTCGAGTGACAATCGCACTTTCGGAGCGACCAATGTCTGAATCCTCCATGCGTATCGAAACCAAGCTGGTACACGCCGGCGAGCCGCTGCCGCGCATCGCCGGGGCGGTGCAGATGCCGATCTTCCAGTCTGCGACCTATGAGTACGCCGGTGAAGGCAGCTACCACGACGTGCGCTACCTGCGTACCAACAACACCCCGAGCCAGCTCGCGCTGCATGCCAAGCTCGCGGCGCTGGAAGGCTCGCAGGCCGCACTGGTCACCGCCAGCGGCATGGCGGCGATCTCCACGACGCTCCTCGCGGTGCTGTCGGCGGGGGACCACCTGCTGGCGCAGAGCTGCCTGTATGGCGGCACCCATGACCTGCTGACCGGGGACTTCGCCAAATTCGGTCTGGCGGTGGATTTCATCGACGCCGACCAGCGCGATGGCTGGCAGGCGCGCTTGCGGCCCAACACGCGGGCCATCTATGTGGAAGCCATGACCAATCCGCTGCTGGAGGTTGCCGACCTCAAAGCGGTGGTGGAATTCGCGCGCGTCCATGGGCTGGTGTCCATCATCGACAATACGTTCGCGACTCCCATCAACTTTCGCCCCATCGAGGCGGGCTTCGATCTTTCGATCCACAGCGCCACCAAGTATCTGAACGGTCATGCGGACATCGTCGCGGGCGCGGTCGCGGGCGGCGCCGAGCTGATCGAGCGTATCCGGCGCAAGGCCAACCACCTGGGCGGCTCGCTGGATCCGCACGCAGCCTTCCTGCTCAGCCGCGGACTGAAGACCCTCGCCCTCAGGGTGCGTTACCAGAACGACAGCGCGCTCAGGATCGCGCGCTTTCTCGAAGGCCACCCGGCGGTCGCGCGCGTCAATTACGCCGGTCTCGAGACGCATCCGCGACATGCGCGCGCCCGAGGCCTGTTCGCCGGCTTCGGCGGCGTGCTGAGCTTCGAGCTCAAAGGCCCCGCCAGCCGCGCCGATGAGTTTGCCCACAAGGTGCGCATTCCCATCGTTGCGCCGAGCCTCGGCGGCGTACAAACACTGTTGACACGGCCGGCGACCACATCGCACGCCGGGCTGTCGCGCGAAGATCGCCTGCGCCTCGGCATCGGCGACGCGCTGCTGCGCCTGTCGGTCGGAATCGAGGCGATCGAGGACCTGCTGGAGGATTTCGAGCAGGCACTGCGTTGAAGTCGGCGCGCGCGTCCGCAAGTATCGGGTGGCGGGTAACCCGGCCGTCTGTCACGGTGAACGTTTCTTGAAATGAGAGCTACAGCCCTATGTCCGCTTCTGAATGCACCACGCCAGGTCCCGCGAGCGTCACTGCTGCCCCCGCCGCTGCCTTGACCGCCCGTGCCGCCGACGCGCTCGGAGTGGCGCCCTGGCGCACGCCGCTGGAATTGACCGTGCTCGGTGCCATCTGGGGCGGCTCGTTCCTGTTCATGCGGGTCGCCGCGGCAGACTTCGGCCCCTTGCCGCTGGTCGAAGCACGCTTGAGTCTGGGAGCGCTCATCCTGCTGCCGCTCCTGTGGGCCGCGCGCGCGCAGTTCAGCGTCGCGCTGTGGCTGCGCATCGCCGGCATCGCCGCCATCAACTCCGTCATTCCGTTTGCGTTGTTCGCCTGGGGGGCCGAGCGGGCGCCGGCGGGCATCGGCGCCATCAGCAATGCCATGACGGTGATGTTCACCGCGCTGATCGCCTTCCTTTTCTACGGTGAGCAAATCGGCCCGCGCCGGCTCATCGGCCTGGTGGCCGGTTTCGTGGGCGTGGCCATTCTCGCGAGCGGCAGGACCGCGGGCGCGAGCGTCTGGCCCGCGGCGTTGGCGGGCACCACCGCGGCGTTCCTGTATGGCATCGGCATCAACCTGGTGCGCCGTTACCTCACCGGTCTGCCCTCCGGCGCGGTGGCGGCCGCGAACCTCGTGAGCGGCAGCGTGCTGCTGGCCCCGCTGGCGATCTATAACTGGCCGCACCACGCGATCCCCGCGGGCTCCTGGGTCAGCGCCGTGCTGCTCGGGGTGCTGTGCACCGGCATCGCATTCGTGTTCTATTACCGTCTCATCGGCCGGGTCGGCGCCGCGCGCGCCTCGACCGTCACCTACCTGATACCGCTGTTCGGCGTGATCTGGGCGTGGCTGATTCTCGGGGAACCGCTCACCCTCACCATGGGGTTGGCCGGCGCGCTGATCCTTGCAGGTGTCGCGCTCAGCCAGCGCGAAGTCAGACGCGACGCCAAGCGTTGAGGCGCGGAAACCTGCTGCGCTTCCCGAATCTGCTGAACGCGCGCGATCTGGGCGGCTATCCGACCGTGGACGGGGCGCATACGCGCTGGCGCTCGCTGGTGCGCGCCGATGATCTGGCGCAGTTGACCGCGGAGGGCGTGCGGGCGCTCGCGGATTACGGCATCGAGACTGTCCTGGACCTGCGCTGGCCGGAGGAAGCGGCCCTGCACCCGAGCCCGGTGCCGGCGGCGCTGCCGCAGGTGCGTTACCAGCGCATCTCGCTCCTGACGCACACCGAGGATGAATGGCGGCTGCGCAGCCGCGACGTCGTCAAGGAGCTGTGGAAGTGCGAGGTGCTCGAGCACGTGCGCGTCGAGCTGCGCCACGTGCTCAGCGCCATCGCGGCCGCACCGGCCGGTCCGCTGCTGTTTCACTGCGTCGCCGGCAAGGACCGCACCGGGCTGATCGCAGCGCTGCTGCTGGCTCTCGCGGATGCCGAACCGCAGGCGATCGCGCGCGACTACGCCATGAGCTCGGCGAATCTTCGCGACGGCTATCTCAGGCGCTACGCCGAGGCTGACCCGCAGCGCATTCTGGAGGCGCTGCGCTGCCCCGAGGAGGGGGCATACAACATGCTGCAGTTTCTCGCCGCGGCCGGCGGAGTGCGGGCCTACCTGGCGCACATCGGCCTGCAGGAGGATGAGATCGAGCGCCTGCGTGAGCGGCTGCGCTGAGGCCGCCGCCGCGCGCCAGGAGGCCCCTAGCGCTGCAGGCGCTGAGCGATCAGTCCCGACCAGGGCGGCAGCGTCCACGCGTTCGCGCCGCCCACCGCCTCGAGCACACGCCAGCTCCCGGGCGGCGCGGGGTCGAGCGTGTGCGGCCGGCGGCCGAAGTTAAAGGCGCACAGCAGTTCCTCGGCGGCGTGGGCACGCTGGAAAATCAGAATCTCAGCTTCTGCTTCGATGATCCGCATGGTGCCGTCGCGCAACGCCGGCAGGCGGTTTCTGAGGGCGATGAGGCGGCGGGCCAGGGCCAACTGAGAATTCGGCTCGGCTTCCTGCCGGTCCACGGCCAGTGGCAGGTGCGATTCCGCCACCGGCAGCCAGGGACGCCCGCTCGAGAATCCGGCGTTCGGTGCGTGCGCGGCCCAGGGCATGGGAGTGCGTGCGCCGTCGCGCCCCAGGATCCCTGGCCAGTTGGTGATCGCCTCTGGATCCTTCAGGTCGGCAAACCCGAGAACGGCTTGCGGCAGGCCGAGCTCCTCTCCCTGGTAGAGGAAGATATTCCCGCGCAGGCTGACGAGCAGCAACATCGCCGCCTGCGCACAGGCCCTGCGGTCGGCGGGCTCGGCCCAGCGCGACACCGCCCGCGGCGCGTCGTGATTGGAGAAGGCCCAGCTCGGCCAGGCGCTGCAGCCATCCGCCGGCCAGGCCTCGATGGCGGTGCGCACCAGTTGCGGCGAGAGCGTGTCCGCATACAGGAAGTTGAAGCCGTAGGCGGTGTGAAAGCGGTTTGCGCCCGCGGTAAATGATTTCATCGCGGATTCGCCGTCCTCTCCGCCGACCTCCGCGACCGTGAAGCGCTCGCTAAAGCTATCGGTAAGTGAGCGCACCCGCTCGATGAATCGCACGATATCGGGGTGGGACTTGTTGTTGCGCGGCTGCTGGAAGTCCACCGGGCGGGTGCGGATCCTGCCGTTTGCAGCTGACGGCGGGTTATCCGTCAGCTCAGGATCGTGCATCGCGTAGTCGATAGCGTCCACCCGGAAACCGTCAACGCCGCGCTCGAGCCAGAAACGCGCGCACTCGAGCAATGCGTCCTGCACGGCGGGGTTATGCACGTTCAGGTCGGGCTGTTCGGTCAGGAAATTATGAAGATAGTACTGCCCGCGGCGCGCGTCCCAGGCCCAGGCGGGACCCCCGAACACCGACTGCCAGTTCGAGGGAGGCGAGCCGTCCGCTTTGGGATCCGCCCATACATACCACTCGGCCTTCAGATTGGTGCGATCCGCGCGGCTCTGCCTGAACCACGGATGCTGTTCGGACGTGTGCGAGTAGACCTGATCGATGATGACCCGCAGACCCAGGGTATGCGCCCTCTCCAGCAGGTGATCGAAATCCTGCAGGGTTCCGAAGCTCGGATCGACGCTGCAGTAGTCGGCGACGTCGTAGCCGAAGTCGCGCATCGGCGAGCTGAAGAACGGGCACAGCCAGATCGCATCCACGCCCAGCGAGGCAACATACGCCAGACGGGCGGTGATGCCGGGCAGATCGCCGATCCCATCCCCGTTCGAGTCGGCGAAGCTGCGCGGGTAGATCTGATAGATGCTCGCCCCGCGCCACCATTCCCGCCTGGCGCTCACGGCCCCACCCCCGCTGCGCACACGATGTAGTCCAACGGCGGGACCTCGACGTGGTAGCTCCCCGGCGCGCTGGCGCCCGGTTCGCACGAGCCCACGAGGGAGAAGAAACTGCCGGAGCTCGCGTCGATGGTCACTTGCGCGTTCACGGCAGTGGTCGAGGTGTTGAACGCGATCAGCAGCTCGCGGCCGCTGTGCGGATCGAGGCGTGATACGGCAAACAGCCCCGGCGCGCTCGCATCGGCACGCACCAGCTGCGCTCCGTCTCGCAGTGCAGCGTGGCTGTGGCGCAGGCTCGCGAGCCGTGCGATCGCGCGATACAGCGGGTGCTCGCGGTTGAAGCTGGCGTGCGCCGTGGTGGCATCGGTGCCCAGCAGCGGCTCGCTGTTGTAGGACGCGACCCGGCTCGCGAACATGTCCTGGCGGGCATCCTGGTCGCCACCGCGACCTGCGAATCCCTGCTCATCACCGTAGTACACCACCGGCACACCGCGCAGCGTGAGCAGCATGGCGTGCGCCAGCAGCACCCGCCGCAGTACCTCGTCGGCGGCGATTTCTGGGCGCGCGGCGCGCACGAAATAGGCGAACCGTCCTTGATCGTGATTGCTGATGAAGGTGGGCAGTTGCCGCGCCGCGGCCGCACCTCCCTCATAGAGCGCGTCCTCCTCGAACAGCCGCGTCAGTACCTCGGTGCCCTGCGAGCCGGCGACGGTGGCGCGCAGCGCTGCGGCAAACGCGAAATCCAGCACCGCCGGCAGCTTGTCGACCCGCGTGTGCAGGGCGAGCGGCGCGGCATCCGCGGCCGCAGTGTAGGCTTCCCCGAAGATGTGGAAATTTGCAATGCCCCGGGCCCGGGCGCGCGCCAGCATGGCCGGCACGAAGGCCTGCCAGAACTCCGGGTTGACGTGCTTGGCCGTGTCGATGCGCAGCCCGTCGATGCCGTACTCGTCAATCCACGCGCCGTAGATATCGATGAATCCCCGTACCACGCGCGGGTTCTCGGTCATGAGATCGTCGAGTCCGAAAAAATCCCCGAACGTCGAGCTCTCACCGCTGAAGGTCGAGTTGCCGCGGTTGTGGTAGTAGATAGGGTCATTCAGCCAGTCCGGAACCTTGACGTGCTCTTCACCCCGCGGCACGTAGGGCGTGTAGGCGTAGTCAGGACGCGTGAGATGCACGAAGTTCTCGGCCGTCTGGTGCTGAGCGTCATCCCCCAGGAAGCCGCTGTTGATCGGCTCACCCTGCAGCCCGCCGCGCCTCTGGTAGGGGTAATCCGCGTGTGAGCGATACGGGCAGGACCGGCTCGGGCATTCGCGATAGGCGATTACGTCTGCGGTGTGATTGACGACGATGTCCAGATAGAGCTTCATGCCGCGCCCGTGCACGGCCTCGACCAGCGCGTGAAAATCCTGGTTGGTGCCGAAGTGCGGATCGACGCGGGTGAAGTCCGTGATCCAGTAGCCGTGATAGCCGGCCGATGCCGCGCCTGCAGCGCCCTGCACGGGTTTGTTCCTGAACACCGGCGCCACCCAGACCGCCGTTGCACCGAGCCCCTGGATGTAGTCGAGTCGCGAGATCAGGCCCTTCAGATCCCCGCCGTGATAGAACGCCTTGTCGCTCGGATCGAAACCTGTAGTCAGACGTCCGCCGGACAGCCCGCCGCGATCGTTGGAAGCGTCACCGTTCTCGAACCGATCGGGCAGCAGGAAGTAAATGATCTCGTCCTGCGGTGCTCGAGCGCGAAAGTCCGCGGCCAGCGCGCAGTTGAGCAGCGACAGCGCACCCAGCACCGCCCACGCCAGGCAGTAGCGCGCGGTCG
>Ga0307475_10002518_pt1 | contig 11044 bp, 5 predicted proteins | sample atmos_gasesECM1C_FD_203317 | JGI IMG/M metagenome (GOLD analysis project Ga0307475, IMG submission 203317) | Hardwood forest soil microbial communities from Morgan-Monroe State Forest, Indiana, United States - atmos_gasesECM1C_515 | ecosystem: Environmental > Terrestrial > Soil > Temperate...
GATATCAAACGTCCGAGTATCCGGCGCATGTCCAGCGCCCGACCTATAACACGAGCGAGGAGGCCGAAGATCAGCCAAGACGGTCGCCCCAGGGAGCAACGCTGAGTCGCACCGGACGACCGTGCTCCCCCGCTTTCGGCTCTGCCACCAAGCATATGGATGTCTCGGTCGGCGTCAGAGGAAGTTGCGCGGCCGGATGGGCCCCACGCCGCCTCCAATTCAGCTCTTAGCCTGCCCCCCGCGCGTCACTCCACCCTCTCGCCGCGCCCCAGCTCCCGGGGCGCCACCTTCAACTCGAACCCGTCGGAGAACCTCACCTTGCGCTCGCCGGCGCCCGGATTGAACGCCGCGTAGGTTCGCAGGTTGCCCTTCTTGAACACCGCGTAGGTGGGAATGTCCGCGGTGACGGTGGTGTCGACCCGGCCGAAGGCCCGCAGGTTCTCGATCCAGTAGTAGGTCCATGCGATGGTGTTCCCGAACTCCGGCAGGAAGTGGCGATCCTCCTGGAACTGCTCGGCCGCTTTCCGGGCGTCCGTCAAGGCGAGGAACATCAAGGCGTAATCGCGCCACGCATAGACGAACCCGTCACTGCGCTTCATCATCACGTCGTAGTTCTCTTTGACGTATTCGGGATGGCGGCCGAGATACAGCGAACCGCCCTGGATCGGCAGCATGTTGATGCCGTGAATCATGACCGGCTGACTGTCGAACCAGGTGTTGTAGCGACCGCCGGCGCCCCAGAGGATTCCCACCGCTGGATTGTCAAAACCCTTGGGGAAGACCTGCTTGTCGATGTCGAACCAGTACTGCTCGATGGCCTCGACCTGGTTGGTGAAAAGAAAGATGCCCAGGTCCCGGACGGCGTTGTTGCCGGTCACCGCCCCCCAGAGGATCAGGCTGGTCGAGAAGTTGATCTCCTCCGACGACGACTCTTGGTTGTTCCCCTCCTCGTACTGGCCCGGTCCATTGGCCCAGGAATGTCCGGCGTACACGTCCATGTACCGCAAGAACGGGAACCGCGGATCCTGGCGATCCCAGTTGGCGGCATCCTTGACCAGCAGGTTGACGAACGGCGCCCAGTCCTTCGCCCATTGCGGCCGATAGCGTCCCACCACCGCGGCCGCCATGACGTAATAGCCATAGTGAAAGTGGTGGTCGTTCATGGCCGCGCCCGACTCGTAGCTCTGCGGCATGCCGACCAGCGTGCGCCAAGTCTTGTCGTAGTAGAACATTCCTGGCAAACGACCGTCGAACCAGTTCTGGAGCTCGTTCTGCATGGCCTGCAGCAGCTGGTCGCGAACGTCTTTTTCGCCCATGGCGTCGGCGATCTGCGCCACGGCGGCCAATCTCCCGAAGGACTTTCCCACCCAGTAGGAGTCGCGATCGGGCTTGGGACTGAGGCCGACCGGGAAATGATCATCCTCGTTGTATATCTTCCCGACGTACGTCTTGAGGTCGCCGTGGTCATACTTGCCGCTGTCGGGCAGCATCGGCAACACGCCCTCAAATCGCATCTTCGTCGTGAACCGCTCGCCGGCGAAGACCTTCATCTGGCCGCGCGGCGAGACATAGCTGTAGGCGAGTATCGGCTCCTGCGCGCGCAGCCACTGATGGCGATACAGGGCGAACAGCGGCACCGACGCCAATCCCTTCTGCGTCTCTTTGAGCTGAGCGTGAACCGTGAAGGTGGTGGTCAGCGTCGCCGCGGCCTCGTCGTAGGTCCAGTCGGCGCGGGTGTCGTCGATGAACGCATACGCATGACGCCGATAAAATTCCAGAGTCGCCATCTTTCGATCGGGCAACGCCGCGACCGAGAAATAGTCTTTCCCTCCCAGGTCAGAGTGAAAGACGGCGCCGGCCCGCGTCCACTTGGACTTGCTGGGGGCGAAGAGCGCGTAATGACGGCTGCCGCCTACGGTAATCCCCATCGCCGCGCCGCTTTCGCCCCAGACCTCCACCGCCCCGGCCTTCCCCGGCGCGATGGTGACGGCCGCGCCGGCCGACCCGACCTTGGTGAAATAGACGAACGGCATGCCGTGTCCGAACGTGGCCCACAGGCGACCGTCGGCGGCGGTCCACTCTGCGGTCACCGCCCAGTCGGAGTACGCGGCCACCCGCGTGTCGGGTGACTTCAGGCCCTCCAGCCCGACGATGAAGTCCTGATCGAACGGATACATATAGTCGCGGCCCTTGATCACCGCCTCGTTGGGGTAGTTGATGGCCAGCCCCTCGGCGTACGCCCGCACCGCCAGCGGATGCGGGAACATGTTGTACGAGTAAGGATTCTTCGGATCGCGCTGCCAGATCAGCGACGACCACCAGTCGTTGGTCTGCGGCACACCGGCAAAGTCCGCCGTGACCTTGGGCTTGACTGGCTTGCCGTCAGCGTCGACCACCACCGGCTCGCTGGCCGGGTGCTCGGTGACGAAGTAACCCTTGCCGGCGGCCTCGGACGACGTCGGTGGTTTTTCCGGCAGCGGTCGGGGTCCGATGTGCGCCGGCCCGCAGCTTGCCACCAACACGGCGGCGACCAGCGTCCCCGCAAGCGCCCGACACCAGGAGCTGAGCGCCTCATGATTCTTCAACATTTTCGCCACTATAGGCCACACCATCCGACCCCTGTCCAGACCGAAGTTCCTCAGAATTTCCGGGAGCTTCGACGACTTCCGCGGCGCGCGCGTCAGCGATACGGAAGGCGGACGACGAAGTTCGTTCCGTTCTCCGCGTCCGACGTGACGTCGATGGTGCCGCCGTGGGCGGTGACGATCTGGCGCGTGATGAAGAGACCGAGCCCGAGTCCTTTCCTGCGCGAGCCCCTGCCGTCGCCCCGACGGTAGGGATCGAAGAGGACCGGGATCAGCTCCGGCGCGATCGGCGGCCCGAAGCTGTGCACATCCAGCACCGCCTCCGCCTCGCGTCCGGCCAGGCGCACCTCGATGGGTCGCGACCGATCGCCGTACTGAAGAGCGTTGTCGACCAGGTTCGAGACGACCTGCGCCAGGCGCCCGGCGTCCCACTCGCCGCGCAGCTCCGGCGCCAGGCCGCTGCGGATCTCGCGCGCGGGATGGATCACGCGAAACTCGTCAATCACGCTGCCGACCAGGTCGGACAGGACGATTGCCTTGCGGTCGAGCGCGATGCCGCCCGCCAGGCGGCTGCGGGTCAGGTCAAGCAATTGACCAACCATGTTGGCCATCCGCGCCGTGCTCGAGAGAATGCGATCGGCCGCCCTGCCCTGGCTCTTGGCGTCGCGCTTCAACAGGTCGGCGTTCATCTGGATCGCGCTCAGCGGGTTCCGGAGATCGTGACCCAGGATCGCCACGAACTGCTCCGCGAAGCGCACCGCCTCTTCCAGGCGCTCGACCAGGTGACCGCGCTCCTCCGCGAGGCCGCGGTATCGCTCCTCGCTCTGTCTGACGGCGGTCGCGCTCTCTTTCAGCGCCTGGGTGCTGTTCGAGCTGGCGATCCGCGCGGTGACGCGCGCAAACAGCTCGCGCGACGTGAAGGGCTTGACCAGATAGTCGTCGGCGCCGGCCCGCAGCCCTTCCTCGGTGGCCTCCTGGCCCGCGCGCGCGGAGAGGAGAATGACCGGAATCTCCTTGAGCGTATCGTCGCCGCGCACGGCCCGGAGCAGGCCGAACCCGTCGAGCTCCGGCATCATCACATCGGAGAGCACGAGGTGCGGCCGCCAGCGTCGCATCGCTTCCAGCGCCGCGCGACCATCTCCGACGGCCTCGACGTCCCAGCGCTCGCGCAGCAGCCGCGTGAGATAGTCGCGCATGTCCGCGTTGTCGTCGGCGAGGAGGATCCGCTCGCGCGCGTACGCGGGATCCTGCCGCGCGCCGCCGGCGGATGACGCCGCGACCGCCTGCGCTTCGGTTCCGGGCAGCCAGCGCAGCGCCTCGGCGACGTAAGGCGCCGCGCCCCGAACCGCCCGCGTCGGCGAGGACTCGGCCACGACGCGGTCCTTCGGCAGGTGATCAACGCCCCCGGGGATGCGCACCTCGAACATCGTTCCCCGGTCTTCCTCGCTGTCGACGCGAATCTTCCCCCCGTGCAGCTTCACGAGATCGGAGACCAGCGCCAGGCCGATCCCGCTCCCCTCGTGGGTGCGGGCGCGGGCGCCGCGCACCCGGTGAAAGCGCTCGAACAGATGCGGAACCTCGGCGGCCGGCACGCCGGTCCCGGTGTCCCGCACGACCAGCACGAGGTCCCCGTCCTCCGCCCGCAGCGATATCGAGATCTCCCCCGTGAACGTGAACTTCAGCGCGTTCGACAGCAGGTTGAGGACGATCTTTTCCCACATGTCCCGGTCCACGTAGGCCGCCGGGGTGGGGGCCATCTCGACGAGAAAGCGCAGGCCCGCATGCTCGATCGCCGACCGGAAGACACTGGCCAGCTCGCCCGTGAACGCCGTGAGATCCGTCCGTTCGTACGCCGCCTGGGCCCGTCCGGCCTCGATGCGCGAAAAGTCGAGCAGCGTGTTGACCAGCTTCGACAGCCGCAGGACGTTGCGGTGGGCCGTGCGCAGGTTCTCCCCATCGAGACCGCCGCCCGCGGCGGCCAGTGCGTCCTCCATCGGGCCCAGGATCAACGACAGGGGCGTGCGGAACTCGTGACTGACGTTGGAAAAGAACGCGGTCTTGGCCCGGTCGATCTCCGCCAAGGCTTCCGCCCGGCGGCGCTCTTGCTCGTAGGCGACGGCGTTGTTGACCGCCTGGGAGATCCCGGCCGCCAGCAGCGTGTGGAACCGTTCATAGGAGGGGCTATTCGACAGCAAAGGGCTGAGCCCCGCCACGATGACCCCGGCGCGCTCGATCGGCAGGACGACGACCTCGGAAGCGCCGGCGATCGGCGCCTCCAGCCGCGCGATCGCTCTGCCGCCCTTCTCCAGCGGCCAGGGGGTCCGATCACCGGGGCGAATCAAGCGGGGTGACAGCTCCGTTCCCGGCTCGATGTTGGCCGCGCCGGCGAGCTCCAGCGTGGATGACGCCTCGTCGCGGAGGTACAGCAAGGCGAACGGCACGTCCTCGCGCGCCTGGGCGATCTTCGCCGCGGCCTCGGCGCACACGTCGCGCGCCGACGACGCCTTGCTGGTCGTCCCGGCCAGCGCATTGAGGAGGCGCAGCCGGCGCTCCTCCAGCACGCGTTCGGTGGTCTCGACGACGGCGCAGAACACGCCGCCGACGCCGCCCGACTCGACGCGGATGGGGCTGTACGTGAACGTGAAGTACGACTCTTCGGGGTTCTCTCCGCGCCGGATGGCGAGCATCAGGTCCTCGGACCAGGTGGCCTCGCCCGTACGCATCACGCCGCGCAACATGGGCTCGATGACGTCGCGGATCTCCGACCAGACCACGAGACCCGGCTGCCCGATGGAGCGCGGATGCTTCTTGCCGAGCAGAGGGGCGTACGCTTGGTTGTAGAGCAGCGCGAGCTCCGGGCCCCAGAAAAGCACGATCGGGAACCGCGAGCTGAGGCAGATGCTCAGCGACGTACGCAAGCTCTGGGGCCACGATTCGATCGGCCCCAGCGGCGTCGACGCCCAGTCCACCTCCCGCATCCGCACGCCCAGGCTTCCGCCGCCCGCGAAGACGTCATCGAGCCTCATCGCCGCACGAACACCCCGCGGACGGGCCATCGACATGGCGTCGCTGGGGAACAATAGGTCGCTACGCGAGGAGGACACGGGCGCCACAGGAACTGATAGGGCCTATTCTGGTGGCTGCAATACCCCCGCTCGCCCGGGAGCCCCGATTTTTCAGGCCTGGCAGTCGACGCGCCCGTCACCACCTGCCCGACTCTGCTATCGGTACTCTTCCTGCAGCCGGCTCAGCGCGGCGCTGCCGGGGCAGAGCTTCCCGTACGGGACGCCGGTCAGGGCGGCCTCGGGGGTGTTATTGATCGCGTGCATGTCGGGGCGATCCTCGTCCAGGTAAAGGAGGCCCGTGGGGACCTCGCCCTGGCCCTGGTGCTCTTGAAGGTAGGCGGTGACCTTGCGGGCGTCGCGCGGGTCATAGTCGGCGGCGACCTTGGTGAAGCGGACCACGCTGCCGTCGTGAAGGGTGACGCTGGTGGTGGTGCCCTCATCGTACTCGGCGGTGATCTCCTGGGCGACCGGCACGAAATCCGACTGCACCACCTGCATCAGGTGCTTGCGCGTATAGAGGTAGCTCTTCGTCGACCCCTCGTGATCGTTGAAGGTCACGCACGGCGAGATGACGTCGATGAGGGCGAAGCCGCGATGGGCGATCCCCGCCTTCAGCAGGGGCACCAGCTGCGCCTTGTCGCCCGAGAAGCTGCGCGCGATGAAGGTGGCGCCCAGCGACAGGCCCAGCATCACCGGATCGATCGGGCTGTACTGGTTGGCGTCGCCGCGCTTGCTCTTCGAGCCGACGTCGGCGGAGGCGGAGAACTGCCCCTTGGTCAGGCCGTAGACGCCGTTGTTCTCGATCACGTACAGCATGTTCAGGTTGCGGCGGATGGCGTGCGCCAGCTGGCCAAGGCCGATCGACAGCGAGTCGCCGTCGCCCGACACGCCGATGTACGTCAGCTCCTTGTTGGCGGCGTTGGCGCCGCTGGCGATCGACGGCATGCGCCCGTGCGCCGAGTTGAAGCCGTGCGCGCCGCCCACGAAGTAAGTCGGCGTCTTCGACGAGCAGCCGATGCCGCTGAGCTTGGCGATCATGTGCGGCGGCGTCGACAGCTCGTAGAAGGCGCGCACGATGGCGGCGGTGATCGAGTCGTGGCCGCAGCCGGCGCACAGCGTGGACATCGAGCCCTCGTAGTCGCGCACGGTCAGGCCGATGGCGTTCGGGCGCAGGTGCGGGTGCAGGACGGCCGGTTTCTTGATGGATGGCATTGGCTAGCCCTCCCCTTGCGGAAGCTGGCTGGTGATCCCGTCGACGACGTGCCGGCTCGAGAGCGGGAAACCACCGTACGCCAGCACGGAGCGCAGCTTTTCTTTGCTCACGCGCGTCTCCATGGTCAGCAGCGTCCGCAGCTGGGCGTCGCGGTTCTGCTCGACGACGAAGATGCGGTCGTGCGCGGCCAGGAACGATTCCACCCGCTCGTCGAACGGAAAGCCGCGCACGCGCATGTAGTCGGCGATGATCCCGCGCTCGCCCAGGGCGTCGACGGCCTCGCGCACGGCGGCGTCGCAGCCGCCGAGTGAAATGATCCCGAAGGTGGCGTCGGCCTGGTTGCGGATCACCGGCGCCGGCACGGCCGGCGCGGCGGCGCGGTGCTTGCGCGCCAGGCGATCCACCACCTCCTGGTATTCATCGGGGATCTCGGTGTACCCGCCCAGCTTGTTGTGGCCGCTGCCGCGCGTGAAGAAGGCGCCCTTGGCGTGCACGCCGGGCAGCGTGCGGGCGGCGACGTGGTCGGCGTTCTCGGGCGAGTAGCGGAAGAACTTCGGCATCGCCTCCAGCTCGGCCGCCGTCAGCACGCGGCCGCGGTTGGGACGATAGGCGTCGTCCCACTTGAGGCGCGGGATGACCCAGTCGTTCATGCCGATGTCCAGATCCGACAGTATCAGCACCGGCGTCTGGAAGCGCTCCGCCAGCTCGAACGCCTCGACCGCGAAGTAGAAGCACTCCTCGGGCGACGACGGGAACAGCAGGATGTGCTTGGTGTCGCCGTGCGACGCGTAGGCGCACGACAGGATGTCGGCCTGCTGCGTGCGCGTCGGCATGCCGGTCGACGGGCCCGTGCGCTGGACGTCGACGACCACCGCCGGGATCTCCGCGTAGTACGCCAGGCCAATCAGCTCGCTCATCAGCGAGATGCCGGGCCCCGCCGTCGAGGTGAAGGCGCGGGCGCCGTTCCAGCCGGCGCCGATCACCATGCCGATGGCGGCAAGCTCGTCCTCCGCCTGCAGGATGCAGTAATTGTTCGTGCCGGTCTCCGGGTCCTTGCGGAACTCCTCGCAGAAGCCCTTGAAGGCGTCCATGACCGACGTGGCCGGCGTGATGGGATACCAGGCAGCGACCGTCGCCCCGGCGTACAGGCAGCCGAGCGCGGTCGCCGTGTTGCCGTCGATCAGGATGCGATCGTCGGTGGCGTGCATCTTCTCCAGGTGAAACGGCAGCGGGCAGTCGAGCTCGTTCTTGGCGTAGTCGTACCCGGCGCGCAGCGCGCGGTGGTTCGACTCCAGCAGCGGCTTCTTCCTGGCGTACTTCTCCTCGAGCATGTGGTCGAGGATCTCCATGTCGACGTCCAGCAGCGCCACCAGCGCGCCCAGGTAGGCGATGTTCTTCATCAGGATGCGCTCGCGCGCGCTCTTGAAGATGCTGTTGCACATCTCGGCCAGCGGCACGCCCAGGAACGTGATGTCGGCCCGGGCCAGCGAGGCGTCCAGCGGCCAGCTCGAATCGTAGAGCAGGTAGCCGCCGGGCCGCACCTCGCGCACGTCGCGCGCGTAGGTCTCGGCGTTCATGGCGACGATCAGGTCGTACTCCAGCGCGCGCGCGGTGTGGCCGGTCTTGTTGACCCGCACCTCGTACCAGGTGGGCAGCCCCTGGATGTTCGAGGGGAACAGGTTCTTGCCCGACACGGGGATCCCCATGCGGAAGATCGCCTGCATCAGAAGGCCGTTGGCGCTGGCCGACCCGGTTCCGTTGACGTTCGCCAGCTTGAGGGCGAAGTCGTTGACCCTAACGATTCTTTCTTGGTGCACCGTTTTGTCCCGCTTGAGGAAGAATCAGTTCGAACTTCTGCATGTCCCAGGCCGCCGTCGGGCACCGCTCGGCGCACAGGCCGCAGTGCACGCAGACGTCCTCGTCCTTGACCATCACCCGCCCGGTCTGGGGCAGCGGCCCCGAGAGAAAAATGTCCTGCGCCTTGTTCTCCGCCGGCACGGTCAGGCGCTTGCGCAGCTCCGGCTCTGGATCGCCGTTCGGCGTGATGGTCAGGCAGTGCAGCGGGCAGATGTCGACGCAGGCGTCGCACTCGATGCACAGCTTGTCGGTGAAAACCGTCTCGACGTCGCAGTTCAGGCAGCGCTGGACCTCTTTGGCCGTCTGCTCGATGTCGAAGCCCAGCTCGACCTCGATGTTCAGCTGGGTGAAGCGCTCGCGCAGGTCGACGTGCTTCATCTTGGCGCGCTTCGCCGGGTTGTAATCGTTGTGATAGCTCCACTCGTTGAACGCCATCTTCTGCGTGACGAGGTTCATCCCCTGCGGCGGCCGCTCCGTGACCGGCGTGCCCTGGCAGTGGTTGTGGATGGAGATGGCCGCCTCGTGGGCGTGGGCGACGGCCCAGATGATGTTCTTGGGCCCGAAGGCGGCGTCGCCGCCGAAGAACACGCCCGGCAGCGTCGACTGCATCGTCGCCGGATCGACGACCGGCACGTCCCACTTGTCGAAGGAGATGCCGATGTCGCGCTCGATCCAGGGGAAGGCGTTCTCCTGCCCGATGGCCAGGATGACGTCGTCGGCGGGCAGGAAGATCGTCTCCAAGACCTTGGCTTTTTGCCCGGCTTTGTTCCCTTGGCCGTCGTCGACGTACTCGACGCGGTCGAACTCCATCCCGCGCAGCTTGCCGCCCTCGACCACGAAGCGCTTCGGGACGTGGTTGACGACGATCTCGATCAGCTCTTCCTCGGCGTCCTCCAGCTCCCAGGGCGATGCCTTGAAGAACTGGCGCGGCCGGCGGGCCATGACCTTGATCGTCTTGCCGCCCAGGCGCCGGGACGTCCGGCAGCAGTCCATGGCCGTGTTGCCGACCCCGATGATGAGGACCTTCTCGCCGATCGCCTCGATGTGGCCGAAGGCGACGCTCTCCAGCCAGTCGATGCCAATGTGGATGTTGGCGGCGCCCTCCTTGCGGCCGGGCAGCTCCAGCTCCTTGCCGCGCGGGGCGCCGGTGCCGACGAACACAGCGTCGAAGTTATCCTTCAGCAGCGCCTTCAAGCTGCCGACCGGCGAGCTGTAACGAACGTCGACGCCCATGTCGACGATCATGGCGATCTCCTCGTCCAGGACGCTGCGCGGCAGGCGGAAGACCGGGACGTTCGACCGCATGAGGCCCCCGGCCTCGGCCGACTTCTCGAAGACCACCACCTCGTACCCGAGCGGCATCAGATCGTTCGCCACGGCCAGCGACGCCGGGCCAGCGCCGATGCAGGCGACGCGCTTGCCGTTCTTCTGCGCCGGCGCCTTGGGCAGGCGCTCGCCGACGTCGCCGCGCAGGTCGGAGGCGACCCGCTTCAACCGGCAAATGGCCACCGGCTTGCCGTCCACGCGCTCGCGGCGGCAGGCCGGCTCGCACGGGCGGTCGCAGGTGCGGCCCAGGATGCCCGGAAAGACGTTCGACTCGCGGTTGAGCATGTACGCGTCGGCGTAACGGCCCTGCGCGATCAGCCGGATGTATCCCGGAACGTTGGTGTGAGCCGGACAGGCCCACTGGCAATCGACGACCTTGTGGAAGTAGTTCGGGTTCCGGACGTCCGTGGCTTTCACCGGATCAGCTCTCCGTGTTCTTGGCTACGCAACGCGAGCAGTAAGGAAGCGGACTCTAGACCGAACGCGTTCCCACCGCTACCCACACCTGCGAGGGGGGAAAACCCGCGCAGCCCCGGTTCGTCGAATTACGAGCTTTCCTTTAGCAGGTTTCGGCGCCGTTTGTCGCGAAACAATGCGTTTTCTTCTGCCCCCCGGCGACCCCCAGGGGGCGATCGGCGCGCTGGGTCGGCGATCAGCGGCCGCCGTCGATCAGCCGGGGGTCGGTCGCGCACGCGGAGATGTGCCAGATCTCCTCGGCGTACTGGCGGATCGTGTTGTCGCTGGAAAAACGGCTGGCGCCGGCGATGTTTAGCACCGCGCGCCGCGACCAGTCGCGGGGCTGGCGGTACGCGCTGCCGGCCGCCGCCTCGCAGGCGGCGTAGCTGTCGAAGTCGGCGCAGATCATGTAGGCGTCGTGACCGCGCAGGCTGCTGATGATCGGCCTGTACCGATCGCGTTCGCCCAGGCTGAAGAACCCCGAAGCGATCAGGTCCAGCGCCTCGGCCAGCGCCGGCGACCGATCGATGAACGCGCCCGGG
>Ga0307475_10002520_pt1 | contig 11041 bp, 11 predicted proteins | sample atmos_gasesECM1C_FD_203317 | JGI IMG/M metagenome (GOLD analysis project Ga0307475, IMG submission 203317) | Hardwood forest soil microbial communities from Morgan-Monroe State Forest, Indiana, United States - atmos_gasesECM1C_515 | ecosystem: Environmental > Terrestrial > Soil > Temperate...
CCGACCTTCCGCGCGTGACGCGTACTTTCGATGCTCACTTGGTCTGGATGCACGACGCGCCGCTCGACTGCACGAAGAGCTACTTGCTCAAGCACACGACGCAGACCGTCCGCGCCGATGTGGATCGCGTTCATTGGCGCAAAGACATGGATACCCTCGCCGAAGTCGCCGCGCCGACGCTCGCGCTGAACGACATCGGACGGGTAACGCTTACGGCCCATCGGCCGCTCTTTCTCGACGCGTACGAGACGAATCGCGAAACAGGGTCTTTTATCTTGATTGACTTGCTGTCCAACAACACCGTTGGCGCCGGTATGGTCCTGCCGCACGAGGCGGGTTACGACGCGACCGCGACCGCGACGTCTTCCGCCGCGGGCGAGTCGAAGAGCCCCCTCTCTCAGGTGAGCGCGACGGAACGTCGGGCGCGCTTCGGCGTATCGGGGGCAATCGTCGTTTTGGCAGGCGAGTCCGAAGGGGCGGCGCGGGGCCTCGCGTATGCACTCGAGCGACGGCTTTTTGACAGCGGCGCGTGCGCCGTCGTCTTGGACGAGCCGAGTATGGGCAGCCGCGTTGCGGCAGCGCGAGCTATCGCCGACGCGGGGCTCCTGGCGGTGGTTCCCGTCGATTCGAGTTGGGTCGAAGATGCGTTTCTCGCGTCGCTCGGAGAGCGCGGTCTCGTCGTGAGCAAGAGCGAGCTCACTTCGGCTACCGCCGTCGATGCGGTCTCCGACGTCGTCGACGCGTTGAAGCGCCGCGGGTGGGTCTAGCCGGCTGGCACCCGCGGCTAGAACACTTTGTGTACGACGACCGGCGCGCCCGAGCTCGCGTCGCTCGACGTCGCCACGACGTACACGATATTCCCGCCGTTTGGCTCGGTCGTGATGCTGGCCGAGTTACCACCCGCCGCATACGGGTTGACCACGCCAATGCCCACGGCGTCCGCTCGCGAAAGAACGCTGAGTGGCGCTCCAGTGGTCACCGGCGCATGAGCGGCGATCGGAAGGAGTCCCGTGCCGGTGACGAAGGCCGGCATTTCGCCCGTCCCGGTGGCGCCATCGAGCACCACGACAACGCCGCCTTGCTGCGAGAACGTGACGAGCGTCGGGGCCCAGCTCGCGCCGAGCGTCGCGAGGGCTCCCTGTGGCGCGCCTGGTTGATCGAGAACGACGAACACGCTGAAGCTCGGAATGGAGAGCTTGCTCGGGATGTCCGAGTCGGTCACCGTATCGGTGATATTGAGCGTGCGCCCGACTTGCTGCGCTGCCCCCCCGAGGATCGTCTTGACGTTCGCAACTGCGGCAGAGTCGGAATACCGCTCGTAGGCCAGGACGTTGAGCGGATTCGTTTGCGGAATGAACACGGCGTTCGAGAGGACGCGCGCCTGCGCAGACACCGGAACCGTCGCATAGTCGTGCCCGATGAAGACGACGGCGCCCGTCGTCGTGCCGATGCACAGGGAGCTCTGACATAGTCCCGAGATGCACTTGATATTGCAATCCCCGCAGTTCGACGGGTCTGCCCTCGGGTCGCGGCATTGACCGCTGCAAACGAGCATCGGCGGATTGCATCCAGCCTCGGCATCATCGGCATCGGCTCCCGCATCGGCATCGGCTCCCGCATCGGCCTCGGCTTCGGCCGCCGCGGCTGCATCGGCATCGCCGGCTGCCCCGGCATCGGCGTCGGCAGCGTCGACCCCCGAGTCGTCGGCGTGGCTGGAGTCGTTCCCAGTATCGGCGGTGGGTGTGGCGTCGAGCGCCGAGTCGCTCGGTGGGGTTGAATCAGTCGCCGCATCGGCTGGCGGACTCGAGTCGGTGGCCGAGTCGCCGGCAGGAGCGTCGGTACTCGCGTCGGCGTCCGCTCCGGCGTCGGAGAACCCATCGGGGGCCGTTCCGTCGCTCTGTGGCGCGTCCGGCCCGTTAGCGGGGCCGCCGTCGCCATAGCCCTCGAGGCCGTCGAGCGGCGCGACGCTGTCGCCCCCGCGGCTATCGGGCGATCCGTCCGCGATGACCAGCCCGCAGCTGGAGAGGACACAGGCGACGGTAGACAGACAAGCATTCCCGCATCCGCCGCAGTTGTTCGGATCGCTCGTGAGGTCAACGCATCGGTTGCCGCATTGCGCGTAGCCCGCTGCACACGAGCCCCCGACGATTGCCTGGTCGCTCCCACAGCCCGGTGCCGAGACCGCGGCTACGGCGCAGAGGAGGGTGAGCGCCGCAAGGATGGGCGGGAAAAAGGCTCTTCCCTGGCTCCGCCGGGGCGTGGTCAAGACCCGGGTAGGGCGACTCATTTCGGTTGCCCCGTGGGTTCGGGTTGCTTGATGGACGTCGAGCCGCCTTGTGCGTTGGTCACCTTGGTAATGATGAACTCAACGCGTCGATTCTGCCGCCAGTCGCTTTCCTTGTGACCCTCCGCACGCGGGCGGGCGGTGCCATAGCCAATCGTCGTCAAGCGTGCGGAGTTGACCCCGAATTGCACCAGTCGGTCCTTTACAGCGAGCGCGCGTTCCTGGGACAGGCGCAGGTTGTACTCGGCGCTCCCACGTTCGTCGGCATGCCCCGTGATGTCGACAAGCTCGAAATCCGGGTGAGCGTTGATGAAGACGGCCAATTTTTTGAGGATGGGCCAAGACGCGTGATGCACGTGCGCCTGGTCCTTGTCGAACAGGATGACGTCGTCGTAGTCGATGTGATCCTTGATGACGCGGACTTGATCGCCCTCCGCAGGGCACCCGTTCGTTTTCGGATCGCTGGTCTTGATGCCCGGCACGTCGGGGCACGCGTCATCGGCGTCCGGAACCCCGTCGCCGTCCCGATCGGGCGGTGGGGCCGGAGGAGGAGAAGGAGGGGGCGGGGGCGGACGGGGCGGCGCCACCGACGCTTCCACCGGCGGCGGAGGTCTCTCGGCACCGAGCGCGACGTGAATGCCGAGCGCAAGGATGTTTGCGTCTTCTGGACGCAGCGTGTCCTTTGGTTGGACGATATGGAGATAGCCAACGAATGGGCCGGCGTCCCAGCGGCCGCCACCAATGCGCCAGTCGAAGCCAGCGTGTACGTCGAACCCAAAACGATCGCGATCGCCCGTGCGTACATAGCCGGCGTCGACATCTACCCATGGGCCCGCAACCTCGACAAGCGGACGCAGATGAACGCCGAGCATCGCGAAGAGCGCGGTCCCGTCGCCGTGATCCGCTAGGGTCATGTCCAGTGGCGCACTCGCGTGGGGAAGCCAGAGCCCCCCGGCTTCCAGTTGTGCGCCAAAGACGTGGCCTATCGGAACCTCCAGCGCGGTGCTGCCTGCTGCGCCGAAGCCATACTCACGGCTCTGCGGATCACCGACCGCGTGCGCACCGCTCGCTTCGAGGTGCCACCGGAGGGCCTCTTGACTTGCAGCCGGGCGAGCCACCAGCATCGTCGCCCCCGAACCCAGGGCAACCGCGAATGCGCGAAGCCACACGAACCCAGCATAAGCTGCCGTGCGTCAAAATGAAGAGTTCTTTGATCAGGTTCCCGCGATGGCAGCCGAGTCAGTCGCCAAGAGAGCGAAGAGAGCGTGATCGAGCCACCGGCCCTGACATCGCTCCGCCTCGCGGGCCACTCCCTCGAATCGGAAGCCTAGTTTCTTGATCACCGCCAGCGATGCCATGTTGTCCGTCGCGGCGGCGACTCGGATCCGGTGTGCGTTGATGCGCTTGAAGGCCCACACGAGGGTTGCACGGGCCGCCTCGGTCATATAGCCACGGTGCGTACCGTCTGCGCGCAGCCAGTAACCGAGGTCCGCGCTCTGGTGGAGGTGAGCGAGGGACTCGAGACCGACGACCCCAAGAAACCGACGAGTGCTTCGCTCGCGGATGGCGAAGCGAAGCGCGCGTGTGTGGTCCCAGTCGCTGGCGCTTGCCTCGCAATAGCGCCAGCTTGCGTCCAGATCCGTATTGAATGGCACCCACGGCAGCCACTTCTCCAAGTGCGTTCGCGACGTATCCACCGCGAACCAGAGGTCTGGCGCGTCAGCAGGCTCTACGGGCGTTAGGAGCAGGCGCTGTGTGTCGAGCGGACGATGGCGAAGCTCTGCGCGAGGCGGGACGACCAGCATTAGGTTTCGGCCACGCCCCGGCAGCCGGGAACGTGCTGTCCAGTCCTACGAAAGTACGACGAAAGTTGAAGATGCGCGACTCTGGCGCCGCCCCAGGCTTGTAGTTTGGGCCCGCCCCCGGTTCGTCGTTTGGGGCCGTCCCAGGTTTGTCGCTTGGGGCCGTCCCAGGTTTGTCGTTTGGGGCCCCGGCCCCAAACGGGGCTATTTGCCGCTTCGCGTGGGTGTCGTTTGGGGTCCCGGCCCCAAACGGTGCTATTTGCTGCTTCGCCTGGGCTCGGGACCCGGGCGACAAGCCGGCCTGGGCTCGGGACCCAGGCCACGAGCCGGCCTGGGCTCGGGACCCAGGCCACGAGCCGGCCTGGGCTCGGGACCCAGGCCACGAGCCTGGGGATAAGCGCGCACCGTTTCGCACGGAGGCCGCTCGACACCCTCGAGGGGGCTGGTCACCAAGTCGCGGCCGTGGCTCGCGAAGTAGAGCGATTCCCCGCAGCGAGGCTCACCTACGTTCGGCGCCATGCCGCCGTTCGAAAAGAACTTTATCCCCGCTTCGATGCGACCGTGCAGAGCGAGGTGCCCCCGCAAGAAATCGCCGGTTCGCCGGTCGCGAACGGCGATGCAGAACCCATCACGAAAGTGATACTCGGTGTTCCGAGTCACGTACATCCTGTGGCGGCGGCGTTCGGGGCCTTGATAGTCGGCCGCCCCTGGTTTTTCGCATGGGTCCTGAACCCATGCGGGGTCTTCGCCTTGTTCGTCGCGTGGGTCGTTCCCAGGTTGGTCGCAAGGGTCCCGAACCCATGCGCGATCGTCTGCTGATGTGGGATCCTCTGCCCACGCGGAGTCGTCCCCCGCATCGATGTCCTGCGCCGTGCTCGACTGGTGCTTCATGTTCGATTGACCATGCCGCGCACGGCTCAAGCGGGCCAAGTTTGCAGAGGTCACGACGCAATCGACAGCGCGGCATCGAATGGCTATATGAATCAGATAGCTCGGAGCGCGGAGTCCATGGCTGATGTAAATGTCCTTGAGATCAACGACCTGAACTTTGAAACCGAGGTGCTCAAGTCCTCGCTCCCGTTCCTCCTCGACTTCGGGGCTGTCTGGTGTGGACCCTGCAAGGTGCTCTCTCCCATCGTCGATAGACTTGCGGACGAGTTCAAGGGAAAGGCCCGAGTCGGCAAGCTGGATATCGATGATTCACCCGCCACAGCTTCCAAGTTCGGAATTCGCGGCGTGCCTACGGTGCTGGTTTTCAAGGACGGCAAGGAGGCTGGCCGGCACGTCGGTGTGACCAGCAAGGAAACGCTGGCCAGACTGCTCGGACTTTAGGTCGCCTGCAGGCTAGAACGCGCTGCTTCTGAGCGGCTTCCGTATGACCAGCTCCGTCGCACCGAGGGCAGAAACCCGACCCCCGCGCGTGGCGGCGCCTGCGCGAATGGGACGCTTTCTGCGCGTTCTAGTTGGCGTCACGACGGCGATTCACGTTCCGGTCGCATTCGGCGTCGCTGAGCTCGGAGCGCGACTGGGCTGGCAACGGCCAGAACTCATCGGGGCCGCGTGGGCCACGGCCGGCGTGCTCCTTTTCGTCGGACGCGCGCGTGCAGCGATGCCCGACCGGCGGCGAAACGCGGCCCTCGTTCGCCTGGTGGACATCCCGTATTTCATTCACTGGTGCGCCGCACTCTGGTCGCTGATCCCATCGGTCGCCGCCACTGTGCTGGCGCCGCTGGTGGAGCTCTTGCGTGGCGCGCCGCTGCGGTTGCCGATGACGGTGTACATGTGGAGCTATCTATCCGGTCTGGTCGTGTGCGGATACGGGATTCTGGTTCGGCGACGCTGGTACCGCGTTGTCGAGCGCGAGGTGCACATTCCAGGCCTCGACGCTCGGATCGACGGATTTCGCATCGCGCATTTGTCGGATTTGCACGTGGGTACGCTCACGCCGCGGTCTTGGGCGATGAAATGGTCGCTCGCCGCCAACGCACGTGATCCCGATCTAGCGGTCGTCACCGGGGATATGGTTACAAGCGGCACGGACTTCCACGGCGACGTTGCCGACGCAATAGGCCTGCTTCGCGCGCGCGCCGGCGTCTTCGTCTCCATGGGCAATCACGACTACTTTGGCGAAGGCGAGCCCCTCATCTCCCTTTTGCGCCGGCGCGGCATCCGCGTCTTGCGCAATGAAGGAGTGCTCGTTGAACGAAGCGGGGCCAGGCTTTGGCTGGCGGCAATCGACGACGTATGGACACGCCGCGACGATCTCGGCGCCGCGCTCCGCGGCCGCCCCGAGGGCGCGACAACCATCCTCCTGGCGCACGATCCGAAGCGTTTCAACGAAGCGGCGGACGCAGGCGCAGAGCTCGTACTGAGCGGCCATACGCACGGCGGACAAGTCGCAGTCCCATTTCTTTACCGCTGGGCCAATCTTGCGAAGCTCACCTACGAATATACGGTCGGCTTGTACCGACGCGGGCGCTCGGTGCTCTATGTGCACCCCGGGCTCGGCACGACCGGGCCGCCGATGCGCCTGGGAGTGGCGCCGGAGGTGAGCATCTTGGTTCTACGCGCGGGCTAAAAGCGACGTTCTGTAGCGTGGAACGCGATCCGTGCGAGAGGACGAGAACGAGCACGAGGTACGAGCACGAGCACGAGTACGCACGTTTCGTGCACGTACTCGTTCCACGTACTCGTTCCACGCTACGGAACGCCGCTCGAGTTCGTGTTTCCGGGTCACGTCCGGCATACCCATCGGCCCAAGACGGCTCCGCAAAGACCCGCGACGGCCAGAATCGCGCCGTGTCCGACGAGCAAGTGCCACGCGTTCCCAATTGGACAAGCAAGACTCATGGTCGCCGAGGCAAGCGCCCCGCAGGCTACGCCGATGGCCGCGGTGTGCCAGACCGCCGCCGAGGCGAATGCGCGTCGAAATGCCACAACGCCGAGAGTCAGAGGCCCGAGGGCCAAAAGCGCTGTCGTGAAAAGGCATCCCGCAGCGCGGCGCCAGAACAGCTCAACTTGGGGCTCGTGCGGTGCCACGAGCCATGTGGCCAAAGCGAACCATGCGGGCGCTGCAATCGCAAATGCCATTACGCGCCACTTTGGCTCTCCCAAGCCTCGCGCTCCGGATCGAGTCCCCGCCCCCATCGCCGCCGCAGCGGCAAACAGAGGAATGGCGAGCCCACCCGCGAGCTGCTCCGGCGGGACGGAACGGATGTCGGGCCGCGTCTCCACGAACACAAGCCATGCCACGTCATAGACAAGTGCGGCAGCCATCGCCGCGATGCGAAGCGCGCGTACGCGCGATCGATTCAGTGACCGCGGCATCCCTTGGAGACCCATCGGGCGAAGGGGAGGATGGACCGTCTCCGCGAATGGATCGGCAATCTCGCCCAGACGCTTCAAATCGATGTCGTTGTTCATGTCCGCGGCGTAGAGCCCCCGCTCTCCCGATCGAGCGCCGCACGGAGCAACTCGTAGGCGCGAAAAGCGCGGACTTTGACGGCAGCTTCTGTAACGCCAAGCACTTGGGCCGCGTCACGCACACTAAGACCCTCGAACCGCAACAAAACGAACGCTTCGCGCTGCGTAAGCGACATTCGATCAAGCGTTACGCGCACCACCTCGAGCGTCTCCCGAGCCGCGACAACTTCGTCGCCTCGCGTCTCCGGGGAGGCCTCCCGGTGCATGGCCGCCCGGTCCCGAGAAACTCGTTCCTGGGCCGTACGCCTCACGTGATGTCGCCGCGCATGGTCGAGGAACGCATTGCGCGCAACGGCCAGCATCCAAGGGAGGGCGGGCGCGCCGGCGACAAAGCTGCCGCGCGCAAGGTGAAGGCGCACAAAGGCTTCTTGCGTCAGATCGTCCGCGAGCATCGGATCGCCGCACATCCGCAGGAGGAAGCCTCGCAGCCGCGGGGCAGCCTGCCGATACACGAGAGCGAACGCGGCGTCTTCGCCGCGCGCGTACCGATCCATCGCATCATCCAACACCGACGGGTTGGACGCGCGGTCGACTGCCACGCCTGCTCCCGCAGAACGAGGCTGCGCCTTGTCGCTATGCTCAGCCATAGGAAAAGCCGCAGATGCAGCGGCACTTTCACAGAAATAAGCCCGCATCGTCAACTCTACGCGAACGGCCAACATTTCGGTGCCTCGCCACGCCTGGGACGGCACTTCGAATACGCGGCGGCTCGGTCGCCGTTACTCTTACGCGCCAGCGCGAGGCCAGCGGCAAGAACGCACAGTTTGGGGTCGAGCTCTCAACGACCCAAGGCTTCGGCGCGATTCACGATGTGGGGTGTAAGGAAAATGATGAGTTCGCCCCGCACGTCGTTGGCGCGGCGACGCTGAAAAAGCAAGCCTAGAATGGGAATGTCGCCGAAAAAAGGCACTTGGTCGAGATTGCGACCTGTGTTGCGGGTATAGATGCCTCCGATGACCGCGGTGTGTCCGTCCATCACCAATAGATCGGTTTCGGCTTCGCGCTTGAGGATGGTCGGGGCTCCGTTGGCACCGGTTTGATTGAAGTCCGGTTCGTCGCGGTTTAGCTTGACGTGGATCGCCACCGATCCCTCGGCTGTCACGTGGGGGCGCACAAGAAGCTGGAGCTTCGCCTCTTGGAAAGTCGTCTGGACACCCAAGGCGCTCACTTGCGAATACGGGATGAGCGTTCCCTGATTGATTCGGGCGTCGCGATTGTCGAGCACGAGGATGCGCGGTGCGCTGACGATGCGCACCAGACCGCTCGATTCGGCGGCCGACAGGCGGACGCCAAGGTTGAACGTGTTGTTGATCGAGCCGAATGCCATGCCCAGCGCGCCGCCGGCCCCGGTCCCCACGGCCGCCGGAAGGTTCACGGCGAAATTCGGGACGGCAACCGTGCGCGCGAACGGCGAAAGGCCGGTCGTCGGGGTGTTGTTGTCGTAGTTGCCGCCGGCGGCTGAAACGCTCGACGGGAAAGCCACACCGGTTGGATTGGCGGTGGAAGGGCCAAACGTCACGTCGCCTCCCCATTGAATGCCGACGTCACGTAGATACCGGCTTGTCGCCTCCACGATGCGCGCCTCGATGAGCACTTGCGCGGTCTGCGTGTCGAGCGATCGAATGAGCTCTTCGACATAGTTGAGGTTGGCAGGGATATCTCGCGCGATGAGGACGTTCGTGCGCTCGTCGACAGCCAGTGATCCACGCGGCGAGAGCAGCTCCTTGGCGCGAGCCTGCAGCTCGCCGGCCTGCGCGTAGCTGATGGGGATCAGGCGCGTCTCGAGTGGCGTGAGCTCGTATTCCTGTTTCTGTTGAGCGAGCCTGAACTCCCGTTCCTTCTGAAGCTGCGCAAGGAGGGCGACTCGGATGAGGTTGCCCTGCCGCACCATTCCAAGACCCTTGGCTTGAAGCACGACGTCAAGGACCTGGTCCCACGGCACGTTCCGCATTCGGATCGTAATGGTTCCGCTGACGTCGTCGGCGGTCACGATATTGACGTGTCCCGTGTCGGCCAGCAGCCTCAGAACGTTGTGGACATCCGCGTCCTTCAAATCGATGTCGATCCGACGACCGGCATAGCGTTGTTGAGCAAGGACGCTGGATGCGCTCGCGGCGAAGCCGGCAGCGCCGCCCGACGCGGTTTCGATCACCGGATCCTCGTCGTGAATCGATCGCTCGATGCGGGGGGTATCCGGAGGCGCCTCCTCACGTGCGACGGTAACCACGTGGCGGACGGCGCCTCCGTCTTTCCCGACCTGTTCGTGGCCATCCAGATGGAGCTGAGCCACCGGTGGCGGCGCCAAGTTCGACGTCGGGACCGGAAAGGACCACACGAGCGTGCTTCCCTCGACGGAAACCGTTCCCTGCGCATCCGTAGCCCGGTCGATCTCCAGCACCGCCGTCCCGCGATTTGTGTCCTGGGACCCGGTGATGGTCCTGAGCGGCCCCCGGTATGCAGTGACGTCCAAGGTGCGCGCCAGTGAGGTCGGAAGAATCGTGCCCCGCAGCTCGAGACGAAGATGGCCGTTGCTTGCGGGAGCAAGGGAGTAGGCGGGGATGCTCGGCAGCTCAACGACGAGTCGATCGCATCCATAGGGGGCGCAACCCGTTACGGCCGGCGGCACGCGTTCGAATCGGACGTCTCGGACGACGATGCCCGACTGGGGCGTCCGACCAACCGGCGACGCCGCGGTGGTCGGATTGGGATCCCGAGGCGCCACAATTACGCGCAAGGTCATTCCGTCGGGCACGACTCGATAGCGGGCTTCGCGTTGCAGACTCACAGTGAGTCGGGTCATCGACCCTGTGGTCGTCGGATAGGCCTGGGTCAAGACACCCCCGACGACCCCGACGGGAGCCGTTAGGGCCGCCTGAGCGCCAGCGACGTCGGAGTCATCGAGGTCGACGAGAAGGCGGCGTCCCCCCTCCGCAACGCGCACGTTGTAGGTCGGCGCGCGCGTTCCCACGATCTCGATTTGAGCACCATCGACGACCGCGTCATCCGCGTGAACCCGAACCTCGCGCACATGGTTGGACACCACGTCGGCCAGGGCCGGCGACTCGAAGAGCAGCACCGTCGCCAGAGCTGCCCCCGCCCCCGCTCCGGTCGACGCAGCCACGCTCCCCTTTAGGAGTGCAGCGAACACAAGCGATCTCGCCCGACGCATATTCGCTCCTCGCGCCCCGGGGTCGTGACCCCAAGATCGCGAAGGCGACGGTAGAACGCATGATCAGAAAAGGACTAATTTTGTGAGGCTGTTCCCGCCTCGGGTGTCGCTTCCCCCATCGTGACTAAAAAGCCTCGGCCTGCTTGTCGGATTCCGGATGGAGCGGCACGACTCGGGTCGCCGGTGGGATTGCCGGCTGCGCGGGATCCTCGCGGATCAAAACGACGTCGCCATCGCGAATTCGATCGACACGCCAATTGAGCTGGTATTCGGGACCGTTGCTGCCCCCGAGGTGCACGATTT
>Ga0307475_10002521_pt1 | contig 11040 bp, 9 predicted proteins | sample atmos_gasesECM1C_FD_203317 | JGI IMG/M metagenome (GOLD analysis project Ga0307475, IMG submission 203317) | Hardwood forest soil microbial communities from Morgan-Monroe State Forest, Indiana, United States - atmos_gasesECM1C_515 | ecosystem: Environmental > Terrestrial > Soil > Temperate...
CTTCTTCTTCTTTTTCAGATTCTTGGCGGTGACAACTTTGGTCGTAGTCTCGACCGGTTTGGTCTGTTTTGCGCTCGCGCCCGAATCGAGGTAGCCGGACTTGATGTCGATGAATGCTTCTTCGCGGAGCGTGGTCAGAAAGGCGCGCAACGCTGGCTGGAGTTTCTGCATGTACAACGCATCCTGAATGCGCGGCTCAACTTCCTTCATCGTGGGAATGCCCGCCATCTGATGCTCGCTCGCCTCCAGGATCACATAACCCTGCTTGGTGCGAATCACGTCCGTGACCTCACCGGCCTTCAGCGCGAAGACTTTATCTTCCAGTTCTTTTGAGAGCGTGCCGCGCTTGAATAAACTGAGGTCGCCGCCGTCTTTCGCCGACGGCCCATCGGAATACTTCTTCGCCAGCTCTTCAAACTTTGCGCCCTTGTGAAACTGGTCGAGCACGTCCTGCGCCTTGGCCTGGGCGGCGGCGAGCGCTGCCTCCGTCTCCGCCTCCGATGGCGGCTCGGGCTTGCCGTCGCCGCCGGATTTGGCGGGCGTTTTGGGCGCGATCAGAATCTCGCTCAGGCGAACCTGCTCCGGCCGCTCCATCTCCGCCTTGTGCTGATCGTAAAACTTCTTCACCTCGTCCTTGTTCATGGCCAGGTGCGAGCCCACTTCCTGTCCAATCACGCGCTGCGTGATGATCTGGTTGCGCAGGTTCTGCTTGAAGTCTTCATATGAAGCTCCCTGCGCCTCCGCCGCTTTCTCAAGTTCTTCCATGGTTTCGAGCTTCATCTCCTTGCGCATTTCATCGAGGCGCTTGACCAGTTCAGTGTCGCCCGTGATGCCGAGGTCTTTGCCTTTTTCCAACAGGAGTTGCTGGTCAATCAGATCGCGCAGAACGTCGCGTTGCTTCTCGGCAAAAGCGCGGTCGGCGTTGGCCGGGTCCTGCTGCTGAACCTCCTGCTTGAGCTGATCGCGGCTGCGGATGTATTCCGTGCGTGTGACAATTTCGTTGTTCACCCGGGCGATGATCTCTTCGACCACGGTATCGGCCGGCGAAAGAGATGGGAGCAACAGCGCGTAGCCAACAGCCAACAGCAGGGGAAGTGCGGTCTTCTTCATTAGGGCTCTCTCGAAACCTGGGGTAAACCCGGGAAAATTTGTTTGTCTATTTTACGCCGCAAGCAGCGGGAAGGCCAAGCGTTGGAAGCCCAGTGAAAGCCCGCCAAAACTAATTTCCGCGCGTCAGCGTCAGCGCGGTCACGTCATTGTGCTTCGGAGCCATGTGCATGAAGTCCTGCACGCCTTGCAGGATGCGCTGGGAAAGGTCTTTCGCCGAAGTAGGTCTCGCCTGCAAGATACTCTTGACCCCATCCAAACCAAATTCCACCTTCTTCGACTCGGCCTCCACCACTCCGCGGGAGACCACCGCCATCAAGCCCTTCGGTCCGAGGCCAACGATGCGGGCGTCGGTTGGGGCGAGGGAGAACAGCCCGAGCGGCAGGCCGGTGGCGGGCAATTCGACAACGCCTTCGTCATCGAGCAGCAAGCCAGGCGTGTGGCCCGCATTCACGTAGCAAACCGTGCCCAGTTCTTCGTTGTAGCAGCCGGCGAAGGCCGGACAACTGCGCACGCCTCGAGCGGCGCGCATGATCTCAAGATTCAAACGGCGCGACAGTTCGATCATCGCTTCCGATTCGTTCAATTCGGACGCGGCGAAAATCTCCTCGCCCGACGAGCGGAAACAAGCTTGCGCGGCTTCGAGAACGGGGCCGCTGGTTTCGCGTTTGCCGGCGACGTCGAGCAATCCAAAAAGGAAACGTTGCGGACTCACCCGCAGGAAATCGTGAAGATCGCCTCCGGCGCGCGACGAAAAATAGGCGACCGCTAAGTCAGCGCCCTGGAGCGCGGGCGCGTCTCCCTGGAGGATCTCCGGCGGTTCCTCCACCGTCGATCCGAACCTAAATCGTGCAAGCATGCCTGCCATGACCGGCGAAATTTAGCACAAAGTCTGGGGTGGGGCAATGAGCAGGATGTGCCAGCCGAACGGGAAGGGCACGGCTTCACAATTTGCGGAGAGACCCCGGATTTTCTGTAGAGACGGGGCTTGCCCCGTCTGGCCCTATCGAGAAACTATGCTTCGTGGATGGCGTGGAATCTCCATTATTTCATATCTATTAACCAGTTAGTACCCCCACCCCCCTCCCCCCTTGGTCTCCTGGAATCATCGAGTTAGCGGGAATTTTCGGACTTGGTCTTTGATTCTTAAGGACTTATATCAAAGTATTCTGGAATAAGGACTTAGCTCCTAAAAGAGCGCCGAAACGGCTTTGGGGCAGTTTCGAGGGCCGTCTTGGTGGACGAACCTCGAAGCTGCCCCAATCACATTTCAATTTTCGCGCACGGTGGGTCTTAAGTCAATTTATTTCGGTCGCGGATGGTTGTGATGAAAGAGGTCGGCTCGGTCGCGATAAATTTTTGGGACGCCAATCTAATTAGAATCTGGAGTCTGGATTTTTTCACAGCGTCCCAGCCGCTTGTTTTATACCCCGGAGTTGGAGAGCCCAACTGCACGAATGGCCCTGTGTGTAGCAATTCGGCCTCGGTCTTGCTCGAACGTCAGGAGGGCCTGATGCTCTCGCATGATTTCTTGAAAATAAACATTGCATCGCTGGGAAAAGTTGATATCACCGCCGCCATCAAAACTTCCCAGAGGCGGGCAGGATCATGAGCGACCAGTTGCTGGTTCGGAACGTTCCGCACCAAGTCCGGCAATTGGATCGAACGGCAAAGGCAGAGGAGCCAGATGACGCAGCAAGAGTTTGTGCTGTCCCTTCTGTACGAAGCAAGCCGCACTGAGTCCGCACCGCTTTTGCCCTTCGGCGAGCCTCCCAAGGAGCCACTGGGCCCGGACGCCCTTCCCTTCAAGTTCATCGGAAGCGCAATAGCCATTTCATAGCAGTAGTGAGATAGTCTTGTGTTATCAACAAGGCAGCACGCGGATCCGAAGGGCGATGACCGACAGCCATCTGCTCCGCTTTGGCGAAGAAAGAGCGTTCCCATGGCCCGCCGTGAATGGACTCACGAAGAACTCATCGTTGCTTTCAACCTGTACTGCAAGATTCCTTTCGGCAAGATCCACATTCGCAACCCATTGGTCATCGAATTAGCAAAAGCGATTGGAAGAACGCCCTCAGCGGTGTCATGGAAACTGGCGAACTTCGCTCGATTAGACCCTGCTCTCCAGCAACGCAACATAGCTGGCGCGACACACGGTGCGCAGGGAGAAGTCGAGGTGTGGAACGAGTTTCACGACAACTGGGAGAGGCTCGCCTTCGAAAGCGAAAGACTACTTGAGAAAATCACAGGCCGCGGCCTTGAGGTCGTCGAGGAAATGAAGCAGTTCCCGGAAGGGCGAACCCGCGAAACACTCATTCGAGCGCGGGTTAACCAAGGGTTCTTTCGAGCCGCTGTGCTCGCGGCATATGAGACGCGATGCTGCATTACTGGCCTGCCCATTCCAGAGCTCTTAAACGCGAGCCACATCATCCCGTGGGCGCTCGATATCAAGAATCGGACGAACCCGCGCAACGGGCTATGCTTGAATGCGATCCATGATCGGGCATTCGATTGCGGCCTGTTGACCGTCGCCACCGACTTTACCGTTAAACTTTCACCTAAAGTCAAAGCGAAATCAGCCGATAAGGCAGTTACGAAGTTCTTGTGTAACTATGATGGCGTCTCTATCTCACTACCTCGACGTTTCTCCCCAGATCTTGAGTGTCTGCGATTCCATAATGAACGGGTGTTCTTGCGGCGCTAGGGCTTCATATTATGAAAAACATTAAATTCGTTTATCTTTACAGGGATGGCGGTAACTACAAGAGCTGGGCTAACGTTGTGTTCTCCAACCCGGACGAGATGACGCCGAGCGCGGTGACATTTGGCCTACAGCGGACGTTTATGCAGGACGGACTCTTCATCGCTCACCAGATCCGCCTGCCGGAAGTGCAGTTTTACTGTAACGGAGATCTCACGACCGATGACCATTGCTTCCACGAGTTCGATTCAGTCGAGCCTACAGTCGACCCGCCAAACGATCGCGTGGGGCGGTCGATAAGCGAGTTCTTGAACGAGGTCGCGAGAGAGGCTCAGGTCGGCTGGCGTGCATTCGATCCTTACGACAGATTACATCGTGGTGGAGACGTCTCCCATGTAGGTCCGGCATAGGGCACCCCCGCGTTCGTTTTCACCGTTGGTTACATTCTCACAATCCAGCAGGGCATCAGTGGCAAGCAGCTAAAGCAGATGCACGACTCGCATGTACGACTAATCGTGCCGACCAGTCTTCACAAGCAGTATCCTAAGGGAAGCCCGATGACGATCCTTGATGTGAAGGGGTTCGTGCAGGAAGTGAAGCAAAGGCTTGCCTGATGGTCGATGTCCACACTCCAGAGCAACGCAGCCACAACATGGCGGCGATCCGGCACAAAAATACCAAACCTGAGATCGTGGTGCGCAGACTGCTCTGTGAGATGGGCCTGCGGTATCGCTTGCACCGGAACGATCTGCCAGGCAAGCCCGATATTGTGATGCCGGGCCGCAAGGTGGCGATCTTCGTCCATGGGTGCTTCTTCCACATGCACAAATGCCGCTATGGTCGAGTCGTGCCAGCGACGAACGCCGAGTTCTGGCACGTCAAGAGATCGGGAAATGCGGCTCGGGACAAACGAAATGCAAGGCAGTTACGGAAGCTCGGCTGGCAGGTGTTCACGGTTTGGGAATGCCAGACAAAGGAACTGGACAAGCTGAATCGTGTGTTGAGTCGAGTGGCTTAAACATTCGAACGGAGTAAACCGGAGAAAACGAAGGCAACGGGAAACGCCCAGTCCCTGAAATTCGCCGCTCTCCGAGCCGCCTTTTTTCATCACCAACAAGAGTGACGGCCAGCACAGACACACAATCAGCCATGCGCGACAATGGTGACGGCCTCAGTATGGGAGCGCGTTAGGAGCAAGCCAATCCAAGGTTGGGATCTTGGAGCTAAGTCCTTAGTTTTGTAGATGATGGAAGTAACTCCTTTGTATTGAATGGCTTGCACGAAATCGGGGGGGGGTACAAAATCAAAACAACATGACATTTTTTTTGTTCGTTGAGATGTTTGAGTTTTCCGCGGCGGCTAAACACGTTGCTGAAAATCTTTGTGCTCTCCGCAGCGGCTAAAAGCGTGGCCTTCCAAATCAAGATCAGGAACAAAATCAAGATCAAGATCACGAACAGAATCAAGATCAAGATCAAAGGCAGCGGACAGGAGTGTCCGCTCCACACGAGCATTTTATTTCGGCACCAACTCTGCCGCCGTCAACTGATCGGCCTCGCGCAATTCGGGAAACAGCCATGCCCAAGCGGCGATCACCAGCAGAGTTCCTACTCCTCCGAGGACCACGGCTGGAACGGTGCCGAACCATTGCGCGGTTACTCCGGACTCGAATTCGCCGAGCTCGTTCGATACTCCGATGAAGAGCATGTCGACGGCGTTGACGCGGCCGCGCATCTCGTCCGGAGTTGCGACCTGGACCAGCATGGCGCGAATGATGATGCTTACCATGTCGCTCGCGCCCAGCAGGAAAAGAGCAACCAGCGACACGATGAGGCTGTGCGAGATTCCGAACACGATGGTAAACACGCCGAATGCAGCCACGGACAACAACATGGTCAGGCCGGCGCGGCGGCGGATTGGATGATGAGCGACCACGATCGCCATGAGCGCGGCGCCCACGCCGGGAGCGCTGCGCAGCAGGCCGAGTCCCCAGGGACCGGTGTGCAGAATTGTTCTGGCATAGACAGGCAGCAGCGCGACCGCTCCACCTAATAGGACGGCGAACATGTCGAGCGAGATCGAACCGAGGATCAGCTTCTTTTCCCAGATGAAACGGAAGCCTGCGAGCACGGTTCGAAGAGTTACTGGTTCTTTGTCCGTTATTCTCTCAGCCAGTTCCCTCTCCGGCGACGCGGGCTGCGGATGGATGCGCAGAGTAAGAATGGTGGACAGAATGGATACGGTTACGGCAATGGCATAGACGCCTTCCGGGCCGCGAAAGAGCGCGTAGGCGATTCCTCCGATGGCGGGGCCGGCGATGGTTGCGATCTGAAAGGAACTGGCAGTCCAGGCGACTGCGTTCGAGAAATGTTCTTCGGGAACCAACTGCGGCAGCAGCGCGCGGCCAGCCGGCCAGTTGAAACAACGGAAGATTCCGAGCAGTACGAGGACAACGTAAATTGCGTGAACCGAGCGCGGGGCGCGCCAGTTGATCGCCAGCAGCAGGGCCGAGCACAGTGCGAAACCGGCATAGCACCACATCAGCAGCTTGCGGCGGTCGTAGAGATCGGCGGCGTGTCCGGCGAAAAGAAACAGCACGAAGCCGGGCAGAAACTGGGCGAGGCCAACGTATCCGAGATCGAGCGGGCGCTTGGTGATCTCGTACACTTGCCAGCCCACGGCGACAGACTGCATCTCGAGCGCCACGACGATGAAGAAGCGCGCGAGTGTGTAAGAGACGAAGTTGGGATGAGTGAAGGCTACTCGCCCGGCAAGACGCGGGTCTTCGCTACTGGACGTGAGCATTCCTTATTACTCTGCCACAGAATCATTCACGCAAATCATTTGCTACAGGCGGTTGATGAGCGAGGCGACGTAGCCTGCGCCGAATCCGTTATCAATGTTGACGACGCTGACGTTCGAGGCGCAGGAGTTCATCATCCCGAGCAGCGCGGCGAGACCCTCGAAGGCTGCGCCATAACCTACGCTCGTTGGAACGGCAATCACCGGAACGCCGACCAGGCCGCCGACTACGCTCGGCAGCGCGCCTTCCATTCCGGCGCAGACTATGATCACACGCGCCTTCGCGAGCGCTCCGCGATGCGCCAGCAGGCGGTGGATGCCCGCGACTCCGACGTCATAGATATGCTGAACGTTATTGCCCATCAGTTCCGCGGTGACGACCGCTTCTTCGGCGACGGGGATGTCGCTGGTTCCGGCCGACACAACCACGATCACGCCCTTGCCGTGCCGCTTGCGATCACGCTGGAGCACGATGGCGCGAGCGATTGGGCGATACTCTGGCCGGTACTTTGGACGATACTCTGGACGATACTCGGCCAGGTCCACAGTGGCGGCGACGGCGACAAACTGTTCCTCGGTAGCTCGGGTCGCCAGCACGTTGCCGCCATGGGCGGCGAGACGGGTGAAAATGTCCGCCACCTGGCGCGGCGTTTTGCCCTCGGCGAAAATCACTTCAGGCATACCCTGGCGCAGGGCGCGATGGTGGTCGATCTTGGCGAAACCGAGATCCTCAAAGGGCAGGTGGCGCAGGCGCTCTACGGCCTCGTCCGGAGAGAGACGCTTTTTTCGAACCTGCTCGAAGAGCTTGCGAAGGGCTTGGGAATTCATGCAGACGTCATTGTAGATTGGCGGGGGCTGGGTTGAGGCGAGGAGGGCGAAATCAACCACGGGGGACACGGAGAGGCACAGGGGCAACCCTACAGGGGAAACCGAACATTCAGGCTACCCATTCAGGATACCCTTTGATCAGTGCAGGGTCTGATGGGGCGCCTCGTGGAGGTCGCGTTCCGGACAAAAATCAAGTCCTTTCAGTCACTTACCTAGATTACTCTAGTGGTTCTACGACCTTCGGATAGATTGCCGGTGTCTCCGGAGCGCCCTATAATCACGGTACTCTGGTTCGGGATTCTCCGGCAGGTTTGCAGGTAGGCATGTCGTAGAGTAAGTGTGCCTTTTGGCCGATCTGAAACACGTATGCGAAAACGCCTGCAAAACACGCTGATCGGCAGCTTAATCGCGATCTCCTTTCTTTCCATATTGTGTTCGACGGTGCCGGCGCGTGCCCAGTCGGGTGCGCGTTCCGGTGTGCGCGCGGACGCGATTACTTCGAGTACAGACGAATCCGGCCGCAAGATCTATATCAATGGAGATGGGCCTTCCACTACTTCCAGGGCGGAAGCTTCGACACCTTCGCGATCCGGGCTGGTTTATTGGAGTGTGACCGAACATCGCTTCAAGCCGGTTCCGACGAGCGGAGCGGTGATGCGAGCGGCACGCTCGGCGGCTTCAGAAGTCAACACTTACCTCGACGGCAGAGCGCAGTCTCACCAGACGCTTAACCGCGCTTTTACCGCGCAGGACATCGACGCTGCGATTGACCAGGCGGCCGCCCGGCACAACGTGGATCCGAGCCTGGTGCGCTCGGTGGTCAAGGTGGAATCGAATTTCAATCCCAATGCGGTGTCGCGCAAGGGCGCGATGGGGCTGATGCAGTTGATGCCCTCGACGGCTCGTTCGCTCAATGTTTCCAATCCTTTTGACCCACAACAAAACGTGGATGCCGGGGTTAGACATCTAAGGAGACTTTTGGATAGCTACGGTGGCGACGTCCGCCTCAGTCTGGCAGCCTATAACGCTGGTTCGGGAGCGGTGGCACGCAGCGCGGGCGTTCCGCATTTCAGGGAAACGCAGAATTATGTTCGCCGGATCACGAATTTGTACAACGGTGGCAGCGAACCGGGGTCGTACATTTTCGGTAACCCGGCACATGAACCGGTCCGGGTGCAACGCGATGCTCGGGGCGTGCTGCACATCAGCAACACGGAATGACCTGTGAGTCCCGTGGCGGTAGCGGGAGCGTCGGACGAGTAAGAACACGGCGAAAACGTTGATTTCTCGATGCCCAGCCCCTAAAGGGGCATCTGATTTAGAGGAAGTTGCGGTATCGCTAAGGCGATACCTTGCCACGAACACGTTAGCGGTAAAAGGCGATACTCTGAGACGAAGTTGGTAGCGGTAAAAGGCGATACCCCGATACGAAACCGGTGTCGCTAAAGCGATACACTAAGACTAGACCGGAGTTCTTCCGCAACCGGTTAGTACGTGACAGTAAGCACGGGATTGGCAAGTGAAGACCCAGGCTTCTACGACCCTAACTCGCGGCCCCCGCGCTCTGCGCCTCGGCGCAGCTCTTTTGCTGGCGCTGCTGTCGCTGGCTAGCGCATCGGCTCGCATCCACCACAACGATGCCTGGGCCCGTCAGCAATTCGCCAAGGCGGAACGCATGCGGGAGGCTCTCAACGGCCGCCCCGTTGGAGAGCGCAGTCGCCGCGAATACCAGCGTGTGATCGACTCGTACCGCCGCGTTTATTTCGATTCTCCGGCCTCATCGAAGGCGGACCCGAGCGTGGTGGCGACCGCCGAACTTATGATCGAGATGGGCCGGCGCTTTGACGACAACAAGATTCTGCGCCGCGCCGTTGACCAGTACCGTTTCCTGCGCAAGGAGTATCCCGGCAGCAAATACCGCTTCGACGCGCTCTTCACGATCGGCGAGATCTATAAGGATGATCTCAACGATCCTGAAGAGGCGCGAGCGATCTTCGAAGATTTTCTTCATCGCTATCCGCGCAACCGGCTGGCCGACGACGCCCGCGCGGCAATGAAGGAAATCGACGCCGAGGCGGACGCGAGGGAACGCACGGCGCAGAAGGCCGCACGCAAGCAGCAGCGGTCTTCTAGTGTCGGTGGTAATGTCAGCGACGCCGGCGCCAACAACAACACCGCCGCCGCCGCCGAATTCGCAAATGCCGAGAGCGACCGACGCAGCGCATTGCCGCGGGTCACTGGGGTTCGCCACTGGTCCACGCCCGATTACACGCGCGTCGCCATTGATGTGGAGCAGGAAGTGAAGTTCGGTTCCCAGCGCATCTCGCATCCGGACCGCATTTTCTTCGACCTGCGCGACACGAAACTCGCTTCCACCCTGGTCGGCAAGACCTTCGACGTGGACGATGGCTTCCTGAAGAAGATTCGCGTTGCCGAATTTCAACCGGGACGCACCCGAGTTGTGCTGGAAGTGGACGACCTCGCGAGGTACGACGCTTTCCTGTTGCCTGACCCGTACCGGCTCATCATTGATATACACGGGAAGGACAGCCACCGGAAGCAGAGCCGGGCGACGGGCATTTCCGAGATAGACCCGGCGAAGACGGACATTATCAAGACGGACACAGCTAGCGTCAAAGGCCGGCCCACTCCGGAGACAGCCATGGCGGCGTCCGCGGAATCGGACGATGATTCCAGCGAGCCGGCGGCGTCGTCAAGCGGAGACTCGAAATCCGCAGGGCGGAAAGCGCAGCAAGAATCGGAGAACGATGCGGTTCGCTTTTCGAAATCGGGACCCGTCGAAACGGACTTGCCGGCCGAAGATGTTGCTACGGACTCCAAGCCGCCCGACCCCGCGAATCCAGCGAACGGCGTTGGAGTAGTCAAGACCACGGTTGCGGTCAAAGGGTCGAATCACAGGATCCCGAAAACGATCGTCGAAGCGGAGGACAGTGTGCCTTCGACGGTCGCTACGCTGACGCAGGAGAAACTTCGACCGGAAGTGACGTCTTCATCTTCGTCGCGCCGGAAAAAGTCTCGTTCGGCCGCAGCCGCGCCTGACACCGCGGATCTTCGCCCTGAGACTCGCGAAGCGCGTCCCACCGCTGCCGGCGACCGGTCTTTGATTCGTGCCCTGGGCCTGAAGATTGGGAAGATCGTCATCGACGCCGGGCACGGTGGCCATGACACCGGCACGATTGGTCCGAACGGCCTGTTGGAGAAAGACGTGGTGCTGGACGTAGCCAAGCGCCTTGGCCGTCTGCTCGAAACCCGGCTTGGCGCCGAAGTTATTTACACGCGCAAGGACGATACCTTTATTCCACTCGAAACCCGCACCGCAATTGCGAACCGGGAGCGGGCGGACTTGTTCATCTCGATCCATGCCAACTCGAGCCGTGATTCCGATGCGCGCGGCGTCGAAACTTACTACCTGAATTTCACCTCGTCGCCGGAAGCACTGGAAGTTGCCGCCCGCGAAAACGCGGTGTCGGAGAAATCGATCCACGAACTACAGGATCTGGTGAAGAAAATTGCGCTGAAAGAAAAGATAGAAGAATCGCGCGAGTTTGCCGGCGACGTGCAGGAATCGCTTTACGGAGGCC
>Ga0307475_10002522_pt1 | contig 11040 bp, 8 predicted proteins | sample atmos_gasesECM1C_FD_203317 | JGI IMG/M metagenome (GOLD analysis project Ga0307475, IMG submission 203317) | Hardwood forest soil microbial communities from Morgan-Monroe State Forest, Indiana, United States - atmos_gasesECM1C_515 | ecosystem: Environmental > Terrestrial > Soil > Temperate...
CAAGCACGGCTCGTAAGACGCGGGTCCGCGTTCGCGAGGACCCAGGTATTGCCTCCGTCATCAGAACGGTATAGCCCCGCTTTCTTCGCTTGAATGAGTGCGTAGACGCGCTTGCCATCGGGAGCAACGTCCACGCCGACCCGGCCCCAATCGCCGTCGGGCAAGCCGCTTCCGCTGAGACGAGACCAGGTTTTGCCGGCATCTTGAGAGCGGTAGAGACCACCGCCGGGGCCATCGATCGGGGCGTAAGTGCTCCAGGGAGGGCGATGTGTGTGCCACGTTCCGGCGAATAAGAGTTGCGGGTTGCCGGAACAGATCGCCAGATCTGAAACCCCAATTTCGGGGCCAACATCAAGAACCTTGGTCCAATGAATTCCACCGTCTGAGGACTTGTAGACGCCGCGCTCTTCATTGGGACCGTAAGCGTGGCCAAGCACGCCGACATAAACGACATTCGAGTCTCGCGGATCGATCACGATGCGGCTGATCTGGCGCGCATCTTCGAGGCCTATGTGAGTCCAGGTAGAGCCGCCGTCGATGGATCTATAAACTCCGTTGCCGGAAGAGAGGTCAGAACGAATGTCGGACTCGCCAGTTCCGGCATAAATAGTTTTCGAGTCAGATGGGGCCACAGCAATTGCGCCGATTGCACCAATAGGCTGCTTATCAAAGATCGGCGTCCAGACAGTTCCAGCGTCGGTTGTTTTCCAGACGCCTCCATTGACGCCACCAAAATAGAAAGTAGTCGAGTCGCCCGGCACGCCCGCCACGGCAACGACTCGGCCTCCGCGAAATGGGCCGATGAGCCGCCATTTAAGGCCATTCATTAGTTCCGGAGGAACCGACTGGGCGACCGCTGAGGCCGCAAATAAAAAAAGAAAGAGGATGATGGGATGACGTTTCAAACACGTTCCGAGTTTGCGCAAGTGGTGGTCCCCTGGAATGAATCACCAGTCTACTTGAAAGCGCGAAGAGTTTTGACCCAACGCCGATTCCCTCGCGCAACAGCTCTCCCTTTGATACGCTGCATACCTATGCGTCTTCATCACAGCCTATTCCCTCTATTCGTAGCGGCCAGTTCCCTCTTTGCCCAAAACCTCAAGCCGATGGCCGACCGCGTCGCCGCCCAGAACACTCTTTTCGAGGAACAATACGAGACCGATCTCCGCAACTTTCCCGAGCGCGCCACCGCCTACGGTGACTATCGCTACAACGACAAGCTGGCAGACCGCTCAATCGAGGCCATCACCCGTTTCCACAAGACTGACGTGGATTTCCTTGCCCGCCTCGGGGCCATTCCGACCACGGGCTTTTCCGACCAGGATCAACTCTCGCACGATCTGCTGGCTCGCGTTCTGCAGCAGCGTATCGCCGACTACGACCTTAAAGAATACGAGATGCCGATCAACCAGCAGAATGGCATCCATACCAGCCTCGCGGATCTGCCGCTCTCCGTGCCATTCGATTCCGTCAAGCACTACGAGGACTACATTGCGCGCCTGCATCAGATCCCGCGCGTGCTCAGCCAGACCACCGAGGTGCTTCGCGCCGGCATGAAGGACAAGCTCGTGCCCGTTCGCTTCCTCATCGAGAAGCTCCCGGTGCAGTGTCAAGGCATCATCGACGCCGACCCCTTTCTGCAACCCACAAAAAAATATCCCGCAGACATCTCAGCCGACAATCAGAAGCGCCTGACCCAACAAATCACTGATGCCATCAACAACGAAGTAATGCCGGCGTACAGAACTTTTGCCGCGTTCCTGCGCACGGAATATGCCCCTGCAGGCCGCACCACTCTTTCGGTCGAGTCGCTGCCCGATGGCCAGAAGCGCTACGAAAACGACATTTACGCCCGCACGACGACTCACATGACGCCGGAGGAGATCCATCGACTTGGCCTGCGCGAAATCGATCGCATCCAGGCCGAGATGACCGCCATCGCGAAAAAAGAGGGTTTCGCCGACCTCGCTTCCTTCCGGGCGTCGCTGAAAACCAATCCGAAATACATTCCGACCTCCGGGGAACAAATCCTCGACGATTTCCGGCATTACATCGCGCAGATGGAGCCGAAACTTCCAGAACTCTTCACCCTGCTTCCGAAATCGCCGGTGACGGTTGAAGCGATCCCCGCGTTCCAGGCAGCCGCCGCAACGCATTACGTTACCGGCACTCCTGACGGAAAGCGCCCCGGCCGCGTGGTCGTCGCTACCTCCGACTTTGCTAAGCGCTCTCTGATCAACGACGAAGCGATCGCCTACCACGAAGGCATCCCCGGACATCACATGCAGCTCTCCGTGCAGCAGCAGCTCACGGGCTTGCCTCAGTTCCGCTTGCACAGTCTCGGATTCAACGCCTACATCGAGGGCTGGGCCCTGTATGCGGAGGAACTCGGCAAAGAGATCGGCTTTTACCAGGATCCCGTGTCGGACTACGGCCGCCTCTCCTCTGAACTGTTCCGCGCCGTGCGGCTGGTCGTCGACACCGGAATTCACGCGAAAGGATGGACGCGCGATCAAGTCGTGGATTTCTTCCGCCAGTCCGGTGCGGTCGACGAGCCTACGATCCAATCCGAAACCGATCGCTACATCGCGTGGCCCGCGCAAGCCCTCAGTTACAAGCTCGGCCAGCTCAAGATCCGCGAACTCCGCGAACACGCCAAGAAGGAATTGGGCCCGAAGTTCGACATCCGCAAATTCCACGACGAGATGCTCGACGGCGGAACGCTTCCACTCGATTTGCTCGAGGCCCGTACGGATAAATGGATTGCAGAGCAAAAATCAAAGTGACGGCGGACATCCGAGTTAACCGGAAACAAATCGAATGGAGGACCGTTCCGCTGCGACGTGCTGAGAATCCTTTCGCGTCTCTGCGGAATCTGGTATGAGTGAGCGTCGAGGAGGGAATAGAGATGCCACTAATTCTGACCGCCATTTTAGTGTCAGCTGTGTGTGTGTTGATCGGCATTCGGATCAAACGCAAAACGGACCGAAATGAGATGGAACAGCACAGCATCTCGCCAGAGGCACTGCACAGCCTGTTAGCCGCAAATCACGACGTGCTTCTCTTCGATGTCCGCCAGCCCCTCGACTTGTTGGCCAACTCTGAAATCATTCCCGGCGCAAAGAGGATTCCCCCAAAAGAAGTCCTTGAGAACCCGGCACTCATCCCCAAAGAGAAAGACTCGATCGTTTACTGTACCTGTCCCAGTGATAAAACGAGTCGAGAAATTTTGCGTCGAGCACGTGCGCTGCATTTCTTCCGGATCAAATTCCTCAAAGGTGGATTGGCAGCCTGGAAAGCGAGCGGTTATCCGGTCGAGCCATACACCCAAGCCTTCCACCTCTGAAAGCCTGCGACTATTCTCCTTGGCGAAAATGCCTCCTTAGAAGACTCGAGAAGGCTCGCATTGCTTATTGGCGGAATTGCAGCGACCAAATTCAAGTTTCGGTATCTAATCAAATCATCCGGGCAACCTGAAGTCTGTATGATCTCTCTGCCGAAAGCCCGACCGGACCAGAAATGCCTAAACCAATCTTGCTGAGCGTGGATGACGACTCCGATGTTTTGCGGGCGATAGAGCGGGATCTTCGTTCGCAGTACGGCGCTGAATACCGGGTTATAGGAAGCGATTCGCCGGAGGGTGCGCTCGACCTCCTGAAGCAGTTGAAGGTACGTAATGACAGCGTGGCTTTGCTGCTCGCCGACCAGCGCATGCCGCGCATGGACGGCGTGGAATTCCTACAACAGGCAATGGGGATATTCCCCGGCGCGAAGCGCGCATTGCTCACCGCGTACGCCGATACCAACGCTGCAATCAGCGCCATCAATCAGGCCAGCATCAACTATTTTTTCCTGAAGCCGTGGGATCCTCCCGCCGAGCACTTATATCCGCAATTAGACGATCTGCTCGACGACTGGCAAGCTTCGTTCCGCCCACCATTTCAAGGAATCAGAGTGCTGGGCACCCGCTGGTCGCCGCGATCCTACGAGTTGCGCGACTTTCTGGCACGCAATCACGTCCCCTATCAGTGGATTGATGTGGAAGCGTCTGCCAACGATCCAGAGACCAAGCGCCTTCTAGAGGCACTAGGACCGGAAGGCACGAACCTTCCTGTGGTTCTCTTCCCTGACGGCACTAAACTTCTTGAGGGTGTTCCCGCCGACGTCGCGCAAAAGGTCGGGCTCCGGACGCGCGCCCAAACCAGCTTCTATGATTTGGCGATCGTCGGTGGAGGGCCGGCTGGCCTCGCCGCTGCCGTTTACGGCGCCTCCGAAGGTCTGCACACAGTAATCATTGAGCGAGAAGCGCCCGGCGGCCAGGCGGGCATGAGCTCCCGCATTGAGAACTATCTCGGATTCCCCACCGGACTCAGCGGTGGCGATCTGGCCCGGCGTGCAGTGGTGCAGGCCCAGCGTTTCGGAGTGGAGATTCTGGCACCGCAAGAAGCTGTGAGCGCCCGAACGGAGGGACCGTACCGAATTATCAAGCTGGCGGACGGAAATGAAATCTCATGCCACGCATTGATGATCGCGACGGGCGTGCAGTGGCGTCGCCTGGAAGCTCCGGGCGTAGACAGGTTGCAGGGCGCCGGAATCTACTATGGCGGCGGCGCAACAGAAGCTCTGTCATGCAAGGGCGAGATCGTCTATGTGGTGGGCGGCGCGAACTCGGCGGGTCAGGCGGCAATGAACTTCGCGAAATTCGCAGAGCGTGTCGTTATTCTGGTGCGCGGTGAATCTCTCGCCAGCACCATGTCACAGTACCTGATCGACCAGATTAAGGAGACTCCGAACATTCAGTTGTGGACACATGCCAGCGTGGCCGAGGCGCATGGCGACACTCGCCTGGAAGAGATTTCCGTGCTCTGTTCCGATACCAGCAAGATTGAACGCGTGCCGGCGAGTTCGATGTTTATTTTCATTGGAGCCTTGCCGAGGACGGATTGGCTGGCGAACATCGTCGAACGGGACGAGCGCGGCTTCTTGTTGACCGGCCCCGACCTTATTCGTGATGGCCAACGCCCGAAAGGGTGGAACCTCGACCGGGATCCGTTCTTGCTGGAAACGAATGTCCCCGGTATTTTTTCTGTGGGCGACGTGCGGCACGGGTCTATCAAGCGCGTGGCTTCCGGGGTCGGGGAAGGATCGGTGGCTGTACAGTTCATCCATCAGTATCTAAGCAAGGTCTAAATGGTCGAAAAATCAGAACTACTCCGCGTTCCGGCATTCGCTGATCTACCTGATGATCAGATTGCCTGGTTCCTCAGCCAAGCGCAAGAGCTTCGCCTTAAAGCGGGTGAGATGTACTCACGCCAGGGTGACCCCGCCGACGCGATGTTTGTGATTCTTGAGGGACGCCTTCAAGGGCGGGGGGAACTCAGTGGCGATACTATCGTTTTTGACCTCGAGCCGGGCGATGTTACCGGAGTGTTGCCATTCTCCAGAATGAAGCAGTTTACCGTGAGCCAGCGTGCCGAGACGGATAGCCGCGCCCTCCGGTTTCCTGCCTCACTTTTCCCAGAACTTATTCAGAAGATGCCGGAACTGACCAAGCGTCTTGTCGGCCTTATGTCCGACCGCATCCGTGAAGTCACCCGCCTCGAACAGCAGCGCGATCGATTGGCCTCTTTGGGGAAGCTCTCGGCAGGACTCGCGCATGAACTCAATAACCCGGCTTCTGCTGCGAGACGCGCCACCAGCCAACTGCGCGAGATTCTCAAGAAAATCAAGAGCGCGAGTCTCGAGCTGGGAAGGCGCGATCTTACTTCGGCCCAGAAAGCAGAGATCGAAAAACTGGAAGCTTTGTTCACGCAAAAAGACGTCGTTCCGCCCGATGCGCTAACCATCAGCGATCTGGAAGATCAGATCGACTCTTTGTTGCGCAGTCACGGTCAGAACGATCTATGGCAACTGGCGGCTGACCTGGCACGACGCAACATCAAGCCGGAAGTGCTGGAATCATTATTTGCGAATCTTGATGCAGACACGGCCAGAGCCGCGCTGGTGAGGATTGCAGCCTCGGTGGAAATCGCGAGTCTCTTGCACGAAATCGAGAGCAGTACGTCGCGAATATCGGATCTGGTGGGCGCCATCAAGGAGTACACCTACATGGACCAGGCCAAGATCCAGAACGTCGACGTGATAAAGAGCCTGGAAACTACGCTGACGATCTTGAATCACAAGCTGAAACAAGGAGTGGCGGTGCAGCGCGATTACCAGCGTGTTCCGCTTCTGGTGAATTCGTTTGGCAGCGAACTCAACCAGGTCTGGACCAATATTATTGATAACGCGATTGACGCCATGCGCGGAAAAGGTGAGCTTCGCGTCCGAACCTATCGCGACGACGGTTGCGTGGTAGTTGAGATTGGCGATAACGGTCCGGGAATTTCCCCCGAGGTAGAGCCTCACATTTTCGAGCCTTTTTTCACGACCAAAGGAGTCGGAGAAGGCACTGGCCTTGGCTTGGACACTGTCCAGCGGATTGTGAAGAAGCATCGCGGAAATATCCGGGTTAGCTCTAAACCCGGCGATACCCGTTTTCAGGTCTGGCTTCCGTTGGCGGATGCCACGCGTTAATCCGCTTAAGATATTTCACGATGACATTAGACGGGCGTTTTCCTGACGCGAGGAGTGTGATGGATGTTTGAGAGTATTCTCTGCGAAGTAACCGAATACGATCCGGACGTTCTTGACCCACTCATCGGGCTCGCGGTCGAAATTGCCCGCGAGGGTCGAGAAGGCAGGCGCATCGGCACGCTGTTCACTCTGGGAGATGAGGATTCCGTGCTGGCCAGATCACGCCCGCTGATTTTGGATCCGCTGTTGGGCCATCCTGAGTCTTCACGCCATGTGACCAATCTCAATCTGCGCGGAACCATCAAGGAGTTGGCGCAACTGGACGGTGGCTTCGTGGTGAGTCACGACGGAATTGTCCTTTCCGCGTGCCGCTACCTCGATGCAGTGGCCGCAGAAGTAGACGTGCCGCTCGGACTCGGCAGCCGCCACATTGCCGCCGCCAACATGAGTGCTGTGACCAAAGCGGTGGGCATCGTAGTTTCTGAGAGCTCAGTGGTGCGGCTTTTCTGTCACGGACAACTGGTCGGTGAAATCATTCCCGAGCTCTGGATGATGGATCACGCCGCCCACCTTCGTGGTACCGTGAAGAGGGAACAAGTCGGCGAGTTGACGGTGCTGACGCCAGGTCCGCGGCAGGACCCTATCACGAAGTAAGGCGGCCAAACTACGCCGGATCGAAACCATGACCACGCTGCAGGAATTCAGATGTGAAGTCTGTGGAACCGTGACCAGTAATCCCCTCCACTGGTTCGTGATTCGATGTGGAGATTCCGAGCTTACCGTGCATCGATGGAATTCTGAAACCGCCAACGCCGCCGGAGCCCGCCACTACTGCGGCGAAGCCCACGCCGAGGTGTACATCAGCCGCTGGTTTGATTCAGTGTGCGCACCGCCGAAGCCGAGTTTCAAGTAGCGCCTCACTGCCGAAAACCACGTCGCGCCTTGTGAACTTACGTCAAGCCAATGCTGTGCGGTCGCTCCTGCTCAGGAAGTCTGGCTAAGTTCTTTCCGGAAGCGCAGCACCGACTTCGATTTCGACCACGCGCTCCCCCAGCCGAGGGTGAATGGCTTTCAGCCGCACGCTTCCCTGCCGCTCTCTTGCCCGAATCCAAACTGCACCGGTTCCGCCGACCAGCGAAAAAGGGTTATCGCCGATCACATCTGCCGGCCCCTCCAACTCGAACCTCACGGCATCATTCGCAAACCGCTGAATCGCGCCGAATTCGTCGGTGACGCGGCATACCACGCGGGTAGAGTCAGCGCCGTCGCCCATCAGCTTCGTGTCGTCGGGAAGAAGATCGAATCTTGCGTCGACGCCCCTTCCGGAATAGTTCCTTGCAATCACCTGCTTGCCCTGAATGTAGCCCTCGATACGTAGATCGCCCCATTTGCCAAACAGCTCTCCAAGCTGAGTTACAAAAGGCGCGTAGCGAAGATGGGCAAATTGCTTGCGGTCGGGGTCCGCTTCTGCCACCAGTTTGCCGTCAATATAGAACTTCAGGTGATCGCAGTTCGAGCAGACCATTGCTTTTGAGAATCCCACCGATTCGTCGCCACGAGCCCAGTGAAACGCCGGCTCAAGAACGACCTCTTCGGCAGGATCGCACTGCGACCTGTAGAAGCCGGCTGCGGGTTTCGGCTCGCGAAAAATGTCGCTGACACCGTGATAGCAAATGCGGTCTCCGGAACCGAAGTTTCCGTGAGTGTTGTAGTCGAAAGCACACCAGCCAATGCCTCCCGCATACTGGGGATTGGACGCGAGCTGATCATGTACACGAGCGTGGCGAATGGTGTGCTCGGTGAGGCGCTCCACATTGTCGATGGTCTTGGTGGGATAAGTGTGACCTACGAATTCAGTATTCAAGTAGCGAGGATGATTCGGAGGCTTCAGCGGGAACCCGAAATCGTTCATGGTAAATACGTCTTCCAGGAACTCTGACTCCTGGAAGTAGCGAATCCCTCCGGTTTGGCGCGTCGGATCAAGCTGATGTGCCAGAGCGTTCGTCTGCGTATAAAAATCATGATCGTCTCGGGATTCGTTGATGCGCACGCCCCACAAAACGATGGAAGGATGGTTCCAGTCGCGCCGCATCATGCGGCGGAGGTTGTCAATCGAAAGCTCTTTCCAGCGCTCGTCGCCGACATGCTGCCATCCAGGAATTTCTTCCAAAACGAGCAGCCCTAATTCGTCGCACGCGTCGAGAAAATGACGTGATTGCGGATAGTGGGAAGTGCGGACGATATTGCACTTGAGCTGTTTTCGCAATATCTGCGCATCGCGACGCTGGCAGCGCCCAGGCATGGCCTGGCCCACGAACGGAAACGTCTGGTGCCGGTCGAGACCGCGAAGCTTGATAACTTTGCCGTTCAGTTCAAAGCCATGATCGGTGAATTGCGCCTCGCGGAAGCCAAAGCGACGGGAATCCTCATCGAGTACTTCGGTTCCTCGCAGCAGGCGCACCCGGACGGAGTACAGATTCGGCTGTTCAAGGGTCCATAGTTTGATATCGCTCACACGGTCGAGGCGCACCGTATGAGCAACCGCTTCGGTCGAGGCCTGTGCCGGAAGAATGGGTTGAGAGGACTTCGCCAGGGAGCGCTCGCCATCCAACAGTTCAGCTTCAAGCGTCAGCGGATCACGCAACGGCTCCAGGTGCTCCAGAAAACAATCGACCTCAACACTTGGATGTGCACTCAAAATGTCTTTGGTTCTCACAGAGATGTTTTCAATAAAGGTCGCCGGAACGATACGCAGGAAGACTTCGCGATAGATACCTCCAAACGTCAGGTAGTCGATTTCATCGCCAAAAGGTGGAATATCCGGCCGCTCATTGGAGTCCAGCTCGACCGCCACCACATTCTCACCATGGAAGTCGAGGTGAGGCGTAAGCTCAAAGAAAAAGGGCGTGTATCCGCCTCGATACTCTCCAAGGCGTAGGCCGTTGATCCACACGGTGGAAGCAGTCATCGCTCCTTCGAAATCGACGAACACCCGCTTCCCGCGAGCTTCCTCTGGAAGCTTGAACTTGCGGCGATAGATCGAAACGAACTCGTAAGTCTTCTCGTCGAAGCCATGCCACGGCAGGCGCACGTTAGCGTGCGGAAGAGTAACCCGCTCAAATCCTGAGTCGTCAAAATCCTTCGTCTGGCCTCCGTCGGAACGGGTGGCGCTATAACGCCAGTTCCGGTTCATGGGCAGAACCAACCTTCCTGCGGGAGTCGCCGCCCTGGATTGCTCGGAAGCCTTGGACAACGCGCGGGGTACAAGCGTAGCTCCAGCAATCAACGTGGCGGTGTTCTTCAGAAAGTTACGTCGATCCATGTTCTCTCCGGGGCAGGTGTTACTTGCTCGCTTGAATGATAGCTTTCCTCGAAATTATTAGTTGCATTGGCGGTCTGCTGTCGAGGCTCTACTTGTTCTGAAGGGATACTTTCCATAACCGGACTGCCCGCAGAGAGTTGTGGGATGACGTTCACCGGCCGGACACGGCGCTAACGGGAGTGCGACGAAGAAAATAGCTCGGCCATGATCGCTGTGCCAATCCCAGAAGCGAGCGCGTGAAAGTTTTGTTGTTCCGGGATTGGCTCCGTCATCCCGACGATCAGCGTTAGCCCGCCTAGCCTGCTTTTTGCCGCTGGTAATATCTCCGGGCCTTGTCGCGGTTGCCACAACTCTTCATGTCGCACCAACGGCGCCTATGGTTCTTGGTTGTGTCCAAGAACAGCCAGGAGCAGGTCTCGGATGCACACTGCCGCACGTAGCCGATTTCCTCGCCGATGAGCAACTCCGCCGCAGATCGACTCACTGGCCAGAGCATCGATTCTAGGTTGCTTTCCGGTTCGATCCATTCCCAGGTAAACCGCCGGTTGGCGTAGACGAGTTGGGCGTGTTGCGCGGCCTGGCGGACACCCTTGTTGAGGATCGCGAGGGCCGCATTCGGTATCACCCGTCGCTGCGCGACCGCCGAGAAGATGTCGTAAATCGTGTCGCGGAGCTGTATCGACGTGCGCAGCGTGGTCAGGGCGTTGCCAGACGCTTCGGAAGCCAGATGACGCAGCCGTTCCTCAGTTTTTCCGGTGATCACACCGGCCTCTTCTCCCCACTGCAGAAGCCGTCCATAGTCGGTGAGCAGCTCCCGGGGATGGTCGCTGGTGCGGTTGTCGACAGTGTCCGCGAAATCCAGACAGGGATTTCCTCCCGTGAACTCGAACGGCGATTTCGGCCCGACTGGTGACATCCGCTTTGTCAGCCTACATTATTATCTATAACCATCAAAATTAACTTGACAAGTTATAGCATACATCTTTAGCGTATCACCAGTAAAGGTTATTTTGACGGTGAGGTTAATGCACATGAGTGGGGCCGTAACACATGCCTAAAGTTGAAATCAAACATCCCGACAAGGTGGCGTGACGGGTTCCTATTCGGCAGGGGTGGAGATCGACGGCTGGCTTTTCATCAGC